>Ga0326727_10000960_pt1 | contig 112269 bp, 102 predicted proteins | sample MB2enrmetagenome_FD_207643 | JGI IMG/M metagenome (GOLD analysis project Ga0326727, IMG submission 207643) | Lab enriched peat soil microbial communities from McLean, Ithaca, NY, United States - MB29MY | ecosystem: Environmental > Terrestrial > Soil > Wetlands > Peat | place: USA: New York...
AATAGCCTTATGTTTACTGATGATTTTTGCTGTGGCGGAGAGGGGGGGATTCGAACCCCCGGTACAGGTTTTAGCCCGTACAACGGTTTAGCAAACCGCCGCCTTCAGCCTCTCGGCCACCTCTCCGCGGCGAATGACCTCGCAAATTGTAGCGCAGACCAAGCGCCAGCGACAGCCAGAAATTGCGCCGGGTGCCTTTTCGAGCTTGCGAAATGGTCCCCGTGCCTTTGTTGCACCGCAGACCATTTTGACGGCGGGAATGACCAAAACACTAGGTCTTGCGTCCAAATAATACGAAGTCTCCGTGCGTTTGGACAGCCCGATCCAAACCGCCGCAAATCTTTTCTTTCCTGTGATTTGGACCTATAATAAGGAGGTTTCGGGCAGAAACTGATCCGATTGGAACCCGAACTGAGTTCGTTGGCCTACGGCAACAGCGCTGCTCTGGGAGGGTTTCGACCCTCCGGCGAAACATTTGCCCTCATTAAGCCGTATTCAATGTAGGCGCAAACCTAAAACTGATTGTTCCGAGTGCTTCCCGCCCGGGTGGTCCGTGGGGGATTAGCGAAAGGAATGGCATGAAGACGTGGCACAAGATCGGCATAGGTCTCGCGGCAGCAGCAGCCTTAGGCGGGATCGTGTGGTTCAGCATCAACCAGGCCAACAAAGGAGTGGTGACCGTACAGACCTCCAAGGTGGCGAAGCAGGAGGCGCTTGTATCTGTCGTGACGGCTTCGGGAGAAATCAAGCCGACAACCTACACGAACATCACCGCTCAGGGATTCGGGCGCATCATCGATATCATCGTTAAGGAAGGCGATCACATCAAGAAAGGTGATCGCTTGTTGATGCAAGAAAATGTGCAGGCCAATGCTGACGTGCAAGCCCAGGCCGCCTCAATTAGTTCCACCGAGTCTGGTGTGCAAGCCGCAGAGGCGAGTTACAGGGCCGCGCAAGCGGATCTGATACAGCAGCAAGCCAATCTGGAAAAGGCCAATCTGGATTTCGAGCGCGGACAGGGACTTTTCAAAGACGGTTTGATCCCCAAGCAGGATTTCGACCAGCGGAAGTCGGTATACGACGCGGCAGTGGCCGCCGTGGATTCAGCCAAGGCTCACGTGCAGGCCCAGAAGGCGCAACTGGATCAGGTACGCGCGCAGCTCGATCAGAGCAAGGCGGTGTTAGTCCGGACCAAGGATGTCCTGCAGAAAACTACCTACTTTTCGCCGATCAATGGAATCGTGAGCTACCTGCCGGTGCGCCTCGGTGAGTATGTTGTGCCGGGCATTCAAAACGCCACTGGTAGCTTTCTGATGACGCTCTCGGATATGTCCGTGGTAACGTCCGAAGTGAAAGTGGACGAAACGGATATCGTGAACGTCAAGATCGGGCAGGACGCCGATGTAACCATTGACGCTGTCCCGGGGAAAATTTTTAAGGGTAAGGTTACGGAAATCGGTTCGCAGGCGGTTCTGCGAAGCTCCGGCCTGGCCACGACGCAAACAACGACGAGTAACCAGGAAGCCAAAGATTTTAAGGTAGTCGTCACGCTGGACAGCCCGCCCGAGAACTTGCGGCCAGGGCTTTCCACCACGGCGAAAATCAAGACCGCTGAAAGAAAGGATGTGGTTGCGATTCCGATCCAGGCGCTGGCCGTGAGGTCGCGCAAGGATCTGGATGAGGCCGCGAAGAATGGCAAGAAGTCCGGCAGCGTCACGCTGGCCGCACCTCCCGCACCTGCCCCGGGTGACCCGAAGAAGGATGAAGTTCAGGGCGTGTTTGTGGTGAGCGGCAAGAAAGCAGTCTTTCGCCCTGTCGAGACGGGCATTTCGGGCGTAACCGATATCGAGATCACCAAAGGATTGCAGGAAGGCGAAGAGATCGTGGTGGGGAGCTACAAGGCGCTGCGCACGTTGAAGCCGGAAGCCAGCGTCAAGGTGGACAATTCCGCCCCCAAGAAAGCGGAAGAGCAGCAATAACCAGCGTCAACAGGGAGAATAAAATGCCCGTAGAGACATCAGTTTCGGATTCCTTCCGCCAGGACCTGGTGGATAGCGGCATTGTGATCCGGACGGAGGAATTGACGAAAGTCTACGAGATGGGCGCGGAGCAAGTGCACGCATTGAGCGGCGTGGACGTTGATATTCGCAAGGGCGAGTACGTGGCCATCATGGGGCCGTCCGGGTCGGGAAAATCCACGCTGATGAACTTGATCGGCTGCCTGGATTCGCCTACTGCCGGGCGCTATTGGCTGGCAGGCCGCCTCGTCAGCGATCTTGACGATGATGAGCTTGCCTACATCCGGAATAAGGAAATAGGTTTCGTCTTCCAGACTTTCAACCTGCTGCCACGCGCGACGGCTCTGCACAATGTCGAGTTGCCTCTCATCTATAATGGCACTCCCGCTGAAGAGCGGGTGGAGCGCGCCAAGCAGGCGCTGGAACGCGTGGATCTGATCCCGCGCATGCATCACAAGCCTAACGAGCTTTCCGGAGGGCAGCGCCAGCGCGTGGCTATTGCGCGAGCCCTCGTCAACAATCCCTCCATCGTGCTTGCCGACGAGCCCACGGGTAATCTTGACTCCAAAACGGGCGAAGAGATCATGGCCTTGTTTGAGAATCTACACCGTCAGGGCAATACCATCATTTTGGTCACGCACGAAATGGATATCGCGCAGCACGCCCACCGCGTCATTTTCATTCGCGACGGCAAGATCTTCTCCGACGAAAAAGTCGCCAAGAAAAGGACCCAGGCCGACTGAGCTGCATTGTGCGGACGATTCTGCTGGCCTAGCTTACGATTACCACAACTCGTGTGGACGTGGCCTTATCGAGCGGCCGCGGCGTGCGCGGCATCCGACTCAGCAAGAATTTCGGGCGAGGTAAGGTAGGTCCGTGAGAGTCGGTCATGCCAGGTGAGAGCGTCTTCGTCCCAGATCGCCCAAAGATACCCGAGAAACAGCGTACCAGCCGATAGCATGTAGCCCAGCGCCCGCAGGAAGTATTGTTTCGGCGTCGGGCTCTCTCCCGAAAAACTGGCCACCTGCAGGCCACGCACCATCATCCCCGGCGTGGTTCCCCCGAAAATGGTGAACAGCCCGAAATACTGGACATAGACGAACGCGAACGTAAAAAAACACACGGCGGCGCTTAATTTACTCAACGTGAAGTGACCTCCCAGCGAGCCGAACAACGCGAGGAATCCCCCGTAGGCGAACGCCAGACATGCGGCATCCACCACCGCTGCTGCTCGTCGCTCCTCGATCGAGGCCACGGGAAACACCCCGGAGTAGACCCGTGTCACGCTCTCGGCCGGCAGTTCTGGGAGTGCTTCCTCTCGTTTTGGTGGCAGGCTCACGTCAATCAAGAGTCGCGTTTCCACGGGTTCCTGCTTCCGTGGAGGTCGCCCGATCGCCACGGTAAACGCAAAGTCGTCGCGTGCCGGAAACGTTTCATCGGACTGAGGAAACTCCTCGATGGCGATGTTTTCAGGCCCTGCTGAGGCATGACTCTCGAAGGGAAGTTCCGTTTGCCCCGCGCCGGCACCTGCTTTTCGCCGCCGCGCACGGTAGGCCTGGAGGCGCTGGTTCAATTCACCACGCCATTCCCCGTCGGCCTTCGCGCTGAGCGCCAGGTTTCCTTGTGTGGAGTGGGAGCCCTCCCCTTCGGGATAGGACTCCGGAGAATCACAAAAAATACACGTGCGCACGCCCTTGGAGAGCACTGCGCCACATTGCGAGCAGATTTTATTCACCGGTGCGTTTTGCGCTGCGGACGCTCTCACTCCGGTGAGGAGGAGCCTTTCCAGAATACCACGCTCGCGGGAAGTCAAGCACCACGGAGCGGAGGAAAGTCGCCAAAGAAGCAGTAGTTCCGGCGGGGGCTAAGGATTGTCCTGCTGCGCGAGCATTTCACGGTTGTGCGCGATTCGCCGGTCCAACGCCACGGCGGCAAAGTACGCGCAACCCGCCTGCTCATGCTCGGCCCATGAACGCAGCGAGGGTACAATCCAGGCGAACATTTGCCGAGTCGCGGTCAGAAACGAATGATAGATGTTCACTGCCTGGAGTTTATTTCGCTCTTCCTGGCGTTCCGGGCACAATTGGAGCAATTGCATAACTCGTCTGTAATCTCCCGCAGACGCCACCGTGCGAATTCCGGTCACATCCCTCACTTCAGCCGACAACTGATGCCGCGAAGAGGAAGCCATCAGCGACCGGCAGTAGGAGACAAAGAACATCCAGAGTGTGGCCAACGAGGCCACGAAGATCAGCGCGGCCATCATCGCGGCACCGCCACAAGATGCGCGGGCGCCAGCCGCGATTCCTCGCTATAGCGCAGGATCGTTAGCGACCATGACAATGGCAGGAAGCATCCGAGCGCCGGACAGATATATCGCATCATGCTGAATTTTCCCGAGAAGTTCAGCAACGCATAGCTAGCCGCATACGCACTGAAATACAGACCCAGAGACAGGATGATCTGCACCAGCCGCGTGCGGGTTTCGCGCAGCTTCAGCACCGCGCCCCAGAGGATATAGGTCAGCACCAGGCCCACAAAATAAAGGTTTTGCGAGAGCTCATAGGCAAAATTGGTTGAAAGGCGATTCGCTGACTGCGCTACCACCGCGTAAGAAAATCCTGCCGTTCCCAGCAGCAGGAACACCGCTCCCCATTTCACGTACTCGCCGGCGCTAAGCTCTCCAAGCACATGGGAATAGAGGCTGATCAATGCAACAAACAGAGCCACCGTGAGCAGGGCATCGCTGTAAAAGTAAAAATACATGTACTGGCCGGAGCGCTGACCGTAGCTCCAGAGGATAAAGAAACGTCCGATGCTCACCGTCGTGGAGAGAAGCAGATAAAGATTCAGGAAAAAGTAGCGAAGAAAGGACTTGCGGGCGAGCGAACACACCACAAATACCAGCTCAAAGGCTGTTCCCAGAAACCAAATGATCAGGTCAGTCGGGCCAGGCATAAACTCCTAATCCGCCTGGCCCATTCCCCTCTATCCACTTAGAAATGCCAAATAACCTGGATAGAGTTACTTGGGCTGTGCCGGCGGTTGTTACTGTGGCGGCGGAATCGGCCAAGGTGCCGGTCCGTTCGCCATCATTGTCTGCCCCGTCATCTTCGCGGAGAGGACGGTCTTGATACCCATTGCTCCCACCAGTATACCCATGGCGAGAACGAGTGCGCCCAATTTGCGTAACATGGTGCCTCCGTAATACTTGGACTTACGGAGACACTCTATCCTTTAATAGGACAGTGTCAAGTAGGGCACACTACGCTTATGTTAAATAAGCGTTACGGGCAAGCGGCCTAGCCCTTTCGCCTTTTATTCGTATGGCGCCAGGAGGAGCCCCTTCCCGCTTCGCGCACGATAGCGGCAAACTCCGTCCAGCAGCAACGGTACCGAAGTCCCAGAATCGCTGGTACCAAAGTACTATCAGGCTGAGCACAATTTTGTTGGTTCACACAGTTGGCTTGTTCGGTTCTCTCGCTTTTTCGCAGAATTCGCACATGCAGAGACGGAAATTCCAGTTGACACCCCACTCCGAGCGGGGTAGTGTGGCCCGGCTTTCGGCCACACGGCTTCTCAAATCCAGGAGGACAAAGTGAGATTGTTTAAGCTGACTGCAGTTCTCGGTGTGTTACCGCTCGTTGCTCTTTCCGCCGCGGCGCAAGGACAGCCCGGCAATATCGCCGCACTCGAATTCCAAACGCCGAAAATCGGCATGGTGAAACAATATGAAGACGGCCGGAAACAAAAGGCCGAATGGCACAAGCAGCAGAAAGATACCCAGGCGCTATACGTTTTCGAAACACTTACCGGCGAGCGCACCGGAACCTACATCGTCGGGCGCCTCGGCCAGCACTGGGCGGATCTCGATAACCCGGCGGTTACAGATGCTGCCGATCTTGCAGAATACCAAAAGGTCATCGGCGCTTCGGTTGAGAAACTCGTCTCTGCCTACTACGAGTTCTTGCCGAAATGGAGCAATCCATCCACGGACATGAATGCCAAGTACACGGAGGTTTTCACCTTTCACGTGCGCTATGGAAAAGGTGACGATTTCCGCAGCGCCGTCGCGCGAGCGCACGAGGCACGGCAGAAGGTGAATTCGCCGTCGCACTATCGGTGGTACCACCTGGTGAACGGCGGGCCGGGCGGCACTTACGTCCTCACAGTTGAGCACGCCAATTGGGCTTCGTTCGAGGACGACCCGGCCGTGAAACCGTTGCGCGACGACCTGCGCGCGGCCTTCGGTGAGCAGGAAGCGATGTCCGTGATCGAGAGAATCAACGGCTCGATCGAGAGCACATACAGCGAGGTCATCCAATTTCGTCCGGATTTGAGCTACATTCCGCCCAAGTAGCAGCCGCGTTCTCGTTCGTCGGATTACCGGACATGTGCTGAGCCGATTTGGGGGGCCGATCCCACTTCTTCGGCAAGAGCGTTTTGCTTCCTCGCCACTCATGCAAGGTGGTAGCCGTATGCGGAGAAGCGCTCGCATGGATCTGTGCGAGGGCGATGCGAGTTATCAGATGCGACTTGCGCAGAATCCGGCGGATGACGCAGGATATTGGATTGGCCGCCTCGCGTGGAGGCACCCTTTCAAGTGCAGGAGAACTTAGAGGAATGGCATCCAGCCCGAATGTTCTGATTATTGGCGCAGGTCTTGCGGGCCTCTGCTGTGGGCGACAGTTGCAGGAACGGGGCGTCAGCTTCCAGATCCTTGAAGCATTCGGCGGGATTGGAGGGCGGCGGAAGCGGTGCTGTCGGGTCTTCTCCGTTAGCGGCCTTTCAGGGGTGCGGGAGGCGGCGAGGGAAAGGAGTCTTTTGCCATGGGGAACCATGTTTGCCCGTTGTGCTTTGCGAAGGTGCCGCGAATACTGATCCTGACGAAAACTCTGGAGGTGGATTGCCCGGCGTGCCACGCGGCGCTGGAGGTTTCCCGCGGCAGCCGGGTGCTGGCGTCGTTCGTGGGGTTACTGGCGGGATTCGCCGCGGTTCCCCTGGGTGGGCAGGTAAGTGGAACAGCCGGATGGACTTTGCCGATCGTCGCGGCGATTGTGGCTTTTGGAGTTTGCTCCGCCTTGGTCCTGTTTGTGTTCTCGGAGTTGGCAGTGCGGGCGAAGATTTCCCTCACCACTTTTCCACATATTCACGCGTAACAGCCCGTCCGTACTATTGACCCTGCGGTGACCCCTTCGGAGACTGCCTAGGATGGCTTCCTATTCGCATTTTCTGGGGCGCAAGGTCACCGTGCAATACCGCGCGGGCGATATTCTCGTGCCCGCTTCCGGGACGTTTGTGGCGGATTCCGGGCGATCCATCTTCCTGGAACAGCACATCGAGCAGCGGGGAAAGCGCAGTTATTTTCGCTGGGAGATTCCTTACGGCTACATTCACCGCATTGAGGAAGTGAGCGAACCCCAGCCGGATGCCGCTGCGGCGCCAGCGCCCGAGCTTCCCGGACGCCGGGCGGCGGCCGCTGGGGCTGCACAGGCGCCCCCGGACACCCCTTCGATCCTGCGATTGCCGCAACGCCCCAAAACCGCCTGAACTCCAGAGCTTTCCCACACCACAGCGGAGAATCGGCTACAATTTGTTGGCATTCGCGCGCTGTTCGGACAAGCGCACGGAGCGCCAGGAGGGATTCTGTGAGTAATTCTGAGACCCCACGAAGAATAGGCTTGATTGGACTTGGGCTGATGGGCCGCCCGATGGGCATGAACCTGCTGAAAGCGGGCCACAAGTTGACAGTCTGGAACCGCACGGCGTCGCGCGCGCGGGAATTGGTAGCGGCGGGCGCGAAGCTGGCAACGACACCGCGAGAGGCAGCGGCCGGGGCGGAAATTCTGCTGACGATGGTAAGCGATCCCCCGGCATTGGAGGAGGTGCTGTGGGGCCACGAAGGGAAAAACGACGGAGCGCTTGGCGGTTTGCGAGCCGGCAGCATTTACATTGATTCGAGCACGGTTTCTCCAGCGCTGGCACGGAAAATTGCGGCTGCGTGCGCGGAGCGGCAGGTGCGGTTTTTGGATGCGCCGGTGACGGGCGGGGATTGGGGCGCGCGCGAAGGGAACCTGGTGTTCATGATCGGCGGAGACGCGGCAACGTTGAAGGAAGCGGAGCCAATCCTTGGAGTGATGGGCAAGAAGTGGTTTCACTTGGGGCCGAATGGCGCGGGTCAAACGATTAAGCTGGCAATGAACGGGATTCTGGCGCTGCAGGTTGATGCGATGGCGGAAGCCTTGGCGTTGGTCACGCGAGCGGGGTTGCAGGGAGAGCAACTCATCGAGGTGATGCAGGCGAGCATGGCGCGTTCCGGGGTGCTGGATGTGAAATCGCCGTTGATGGTCAAGGGCGATTTCAAGCCGAGTTTTCCGTTGCGGCTGATGCACAAGGATCTTGGACTGATGTTGGACCTGGCGAACCAGCTTGGAGTGGCGTTGCCAGCCACGGCGGCGGCGCGGGAAGTGTACAGCTACGTCAAAGGAGAAGCGAAGGAAGACCTGGATTATTCGGCGGTGATGCGATTTTGGAAGAAGTAGTATCGGCGGCGATCAGAACTGCGAAAGGTCACACCCCTGCAAGAGCTTCGGAAAAAGAACCGATCCCGCAAGGCGGGATCAGCCACTACAAAGACAAACCCTAGAAACGCGTGAAGCTACTTGAGCGGCCGCGGCGAGAAAAAGCCGATGGGGAGGTCGCGCGAAGTGCGCAGGCCGGAGGGCGCTTCAAGAATCGCCGGGATGGAGTTGACGGCCACAGACGCAGTGGCGATGTCTCCATGGGAACCGCCGGGAATGACCAGGCTGATATTGGGGTGACCCTTGAGTTCGACGGTGTCGGCGGGATCTTTCGCGCCCACGTACATTTGAAGCTCCATGTAGATGAGTTCCTTGCCGGCAGATAGCCCGCGAGCAATTTGGTGGACGCCGGCGGCTTGCCCGGCTTCGACGGTGAGGAATTCCGTCTTTATGTGCTCGGTGGCGACTTTAGGCTCGATCGTTTCGATGATTTCGTCGACGGGCAGGCCCAGGCTGTCCGCGACCATCGCAACGGATTCAGGCAGGCCGACGTGCTTGATGACGCCTTCCTTCACCTTGGCGCGAAACTCTTCCACGGTCATGCCGGCGCCAATCTTCTTTTGCAAAGGCAGGCGGCGCTTTGAAGCATCAACGATACGCAGCGCTTTAGCGTGCTCGATGCGCTGGGAAACAGCCGCCAGGGTCACGACCAGCTTATCCATGACGAAGCCGGGATTCACTCCGGTACCGACCAACGCGACGCCCGCATCCTTCGCCGCTTTGTCCAATTTTTCGGCCAACTCGGGATAGGTGCGGTAGGGATAAGAGAGCTCTTCGCAGGTGGAAACGACGCAGGAGCCGACGTCCAGACAGGCGAGAAGCTGCTCCATGACCTTTGGGAGAGACGACGAAGTTGTGTGCATGACTACATCTGCCGACTGCTCCAAAACGCCCCGGGCGTCGCCCGAAACCCGGATGCCCCACGGGGCATCAGCGGCGCCAACCACCTCTCCGAGATCCTTGCCCACTTTGGAGGGGTCCGTATCGATGGCGCCGACCAGGGTGACGGCTTCTTTTTCGCGAAGCAGCTTCACGATGGAGGCCCCAATGGGGCCGATTCCGTACTGGATGGCACGAATTTTCTTTTTCACGGTCGTCTCCGGTTCCTTCCTGACTGAGAACGCACAGAGCGGAATTTCGCTGGGAGCGAACCTTCCAGCGTACTGGAATTCGCCGGGCCATTCAATCGGGGCACGTTTCTTGCCGACCGCCGGGAGCCAACGCATAATGGTGGCAACGGCGGCCCGGGTCACAGGAGGAATTTGACCATGAAGGCACAGAAGTTGAGCGACAACGAAATCCAAAGCCAACTGAAAAAGACAGAAGGATGGGGTGTGGTGAATGGGAAATTGCACCGCGCGTTCGAGTGCAAGGATTTTGCAGCCGCCTTTGGGAAGATCACGCAGGTGGCGTTGGTTGCGGAGTCCATGAATCACCACCCGGAATGGTTTAACGTGTGGAACAAGGTGGTGGTCGACCTGACCACGCACAGCGTCCGAGGGATCAGCAATCTGGATTTCGAACTGGCAGGGAAAATCAATGAGATTTTCGGCAGCTAAATTCTATCTGACGATCGCATGATCGGCGCCCATCAACCCGAAAATCGCCGGCGCGGGTGGCTATTCATCACCGCACGATGGCTGGCGGCGATTCTGGTTCTCGGGATACTGCTGCATTTTCTGCCGCTGCACCTGCTCGGTGAAGCGATTCAGCGCGTACCGCTGACGCGATTTATCATCATCCTGATCGGGTACCTGCTGGCGCACGCCGTTGGGGTGGCGAAATGGCGGATGGTGGTCAACGCGGCCGGCGCGCAGCTCGATTACCGAACAAGCGCTCAGTGTTATGCCGGTGGTCTGTTCGCCACATTGTTTTTGCCTTCGATCATCGGGGGAGACGTGGTGCGATTGGCAGTCGGACTGCGGCGGAGCCCGAATCCCGCGGCGGTGCTTGCCGGAAATGTGGCCGATCGTTTTCTGGATATGAGCGCGCAAGCGGGCCTGGTGCTGCTGGGGATTCTGCTTCTGCCAGGTTCAGTCCCGATGTCGTTGCAGAATCAGGCGCGCCATGCGGTGTACGTCCTTGCGGGAGTCGCCGCAATCGCGATTGTGCTGCTGGGCTTATTGCATCGGCCATTGTTGCGGGGACGTTCCGTAAGGTTTCGGCGACGGCTCGCGCGATTGCGCTTTGCGCTGCGAAGCGTCTCCCGGCGCCCGCATGTTTTATTTTTCGGATGGATTCTGGGGACAGCGATACAAACCACGTTTCTCACACTGACTGCGCTGCTGGCCATCTCCTGCGGGCTGTTCCTTCCTCTGCGGGATTGGTTTTTTGCGTGGCCGCTGGCCAAACTGGCGGCGCTTCTGCCGCTGACCCAAGGTGGGATTGGAGTGAGAGAAGCGGCGCTGGTGGGACTGCTGTCTCCTTTCGGTGCAGCTCCCCATCTCGTGCTTGCCGCGGGCCTTGTCTGGGAGGGAGTGGTCATTCTGGGTGGTATTATGGCGGGCATTGCAGCTTTTCTTCTCGGCCGGAGGGAAGCTACGCCGGAAAGGCTCTGATTTTTCTAAGATTCGCGAAAAGTTCTTGACACTCCCGTAACAGACTCCGACAATAGCACTCCCTTCTTCAATTTTTCCCCTTCTTGTATGTTGATGCGGTTATTAACTTGGCAGCTATCGCCAGGCCAATGTAGCTTTCTTTGCTAATGAAAGGCGTTCGGCCATGAATGATTCGCCCTTGAAAATTCTTCTGGCAGAAGGTGGATCGAGTGAAGCCAGCGTCAGTCTGCGAACATTTTCAACGACGACAGTCCGATGTGAGCAAATGTATTTAGTGTCGTGGCCGACGAGTTTATTGGAAGCGCTTCAGAAACACCGCCCCGATGTAGCACTCCTCCAGATGTTGGTGCTCCAGCCTGACCCAGCCGCCACAGTGAGTCACCTGCACGAGTGTGCTCCTGAGGTCGCCCTCATCATTTTGGCCGAACCTGCCGATAAGGAGATTGCAGCGCAGTGCATTCAGGCGGGGGCAAAAGATTACATACTGGAAGGATTTGTAGATGCACGGACATTGGATCGAATCTTGCGAACGGCGATCGCGGCGAAGGCAGTGGTACGCGCCCCCGAAGATGCGCAAGAATCCAGCGCGAATGCTGCGAACCGATTTGTTCCTGCTGCCGGGAGTAACCCGGTGGAGCGGCCGGGACTGGCCGGCAGTGCGGTGAGAATGCGCATCGAAGTGCAGAACTTCAGAATGCTTCGCGAGCGGAATGGAAGGTTTGCGGCAGAAGAATTCATCCAGAGAATTGCGCAGGCGCTGAGGAAAAGCGTACGAGCCTCGGATTCGTTGGAGTCGAATCACGCAGGCCAGTTTGTCGTCGCTTTGCAGGATACTGAGGCGTCTTCCTTTCCCAGTGTTCGGCGGCGAATTGCGGCGCGCCTGCTTCCCTTTCAACAATCCAACGGCCTGCGCACAGCACCGGTTTTTTCCATTGACGACGAGGTGATCCGGGGCAAACTGCTTGCACGCTACGGCGAAAATCGAGAAGCGGCAGCGGCGTCTGAATGTCCCGAACCTTCCGCACATGCGAGGCCCTGAGGGAAGAACGATGAAGGCAATGGACCTCAAGAAATCGGCACCCTGCACGACCGCGGAAACCTTGCCTATTCTCCTGCTCGAAAAATCCCCACAAGACGCCGAGGCCATTCTAGAGGAGCTTCGTAATGCAGGACTGGCAGTCGAATGCACGGTTGTAGCGGACCGCAGCGGGTTTGAAGAGGCGCTGAGTTCGGGCGAATTTTCCGCGGTGCTCGCGGCGGATTGTTTGCCCGACTGGAATGGTATCGAGGCGTTACATTTCCTGCGCGACTCTGGAAAAGATGTTCCCTTTCTTCTATTGACAGGCTCATTGGGAGAAGAAGCCGCCGCGGAGTTCATCCGGCAGGGCTTCAACGACTACGTGTGGAAGGACCGGCTAACGCGGCTACCGGTGGCGCTGAAGCGGGCGCTGGAGGAAAAACAGCTGCGCGATGCCAATACGCGCGCCCAGGCCGCTCTGGCCGAAAGCGAAGCTAGGAACCGCGAACTGGTGGAAAACTCGAGTTATGGGATTTTCCGGGTGTCCCTTGCGGGAAAGTTTCTCAGCGCGAACGCGAGCCTCCTGCAGTTGCTGGCGTGCAAAAACCTCGAAGAATTAAGGGTGTTGAATCTTTCGACGGACATTTTTCGTTTTCCAGAGGAGTTCGGGCAGCTCATGGTCACCTGCCGGCAAATCGGATTTGTGCACAGCGCCGAGGCGGAATTGCGGCGAAAAGATGGCGGCTTAGTCGTGGTGCGACTGCACCTGCGCTATCTGTCACTTCCGGGCCCCGCGGATGCGTTGGAAGGCATCGTGGAAGACGTGACGGAACTTCGAGCACTGGAGCGGCAATTGCTCCAGGCACAGAAGTTTGAAACCATCGGGCAGCTTGCCGGTGGCATTGCGCATAATTTCAACAACGTCATCGGGGCCATCCTCGGCTGGGCGGAGTTGGGTCATGAGCAGAGCCGCAACCATCCGGCCATTGCGGAGCGTTTTGCGCGCATTCGTGAACAAGCGGATCGCGCAGCGGAGTTGACCCGGGACCTCCTGGCTTTCGCGCGACGCCAGGCGCTGCAGCCACGCCCCGTGGATTTGAACGGGCTGATGCAAGGTCTGGCGAGCCTCCTCGACAAGGTCATCGACAAGAGCATTGAGATCAAAGTGGTGCCAGGTTCCCTACCGCCGGTGAAAGCGGATCCGACGCAGATTGAGCAAGTGATGATGAATCTCTGCCTGAACGCGCGCGATGCCATGCCGCAGGGAGGCCAGTTGACGATCGAAACAGGGTTGGTACAACTGGATGAATCCTATTGCCGGTTCTATCCCTATGCGACGCCCGGCTGCTATGCAGTGCTCTCCTTTTCCGATACGGGCGTGGGCATGGACGAGGAAACGCGGGAACGTATCTTTGAGCCATTCTTTACGACGAAGGAGCGCGGCGAAGACACGGGGATGGATCTGGCAACGGTCTATGGAATCGTGAAACAACATGGGGGATTCATTCACGTTTACAGTGAGCTGAGTCATGGCAGCCTTTTCCGCGTATATCTCCCCGCCAGGCAGGGGGCGGTCATTGAAGACACATCGCAGGCAGTGGACTTTTCCAAGGCCATGAATCTGCGGGGCACGGAGACGATTCTGCTGGCGGAGGACCACGATTCGATCCGAGAGATGGCGCGGCAGTCGCTGGTGAACTTTGGCTATCGCGTGCTGGCCGCGAACGATGGCGAGCAGGCCGTGCGGCTGTGTGACGAGGAGACACCTTCGCTGGCCATTCTAGATGTGGTCATGCCGCATCTGGGAGGGCCGGCAACGGCTGCCCAACTGCTTGCACGATTCCCGGATCTGCCGATCTTGTTCACCAGCGGCTACTCGGAATATCCGCGTCTTGCGGTCTCGCAGGTGCCTACCTCACGGTATCTCCAGAAGCCGTACAGCCCGACTTCATTGGGCAGAGCCATTCGCGAGATCTTGGGCAATCCGCAAACGCAAGTGTCTTGAGCGGTTTGCGGGAAGCGAGCGCGCATCGATGTGCCATTCTGAAAGGTCCTGGTCAGGGCAGTGTAGGAATGTGTCCATCTTCGAGGGAGGTAAGCCACATATCGGGGCAGTACTATTACCCTTAAGAGGCTGGCGGGAACGATTCGAGGCCCGGAGAACGGTTCAAAGCCCGCTGAAACCTATCCGTGGTGCCTAGGCGATCTGAAAACCCCACTTTCCGAAGATTAGTAAAGATCCAGCGAAAGTGCGAAAAACATCCGTGATTAATCGGTTTATCTGGCGACGAGTATCAACTTTTTTCGATTGACATGCGTTCTACCGGGTGTTAGAAAACATCAAAGGCAAGCCCACGGGTGGTGAGTCTCCTTTCGGTTTATTAGACTACGATCCGCGAGCGAGGCCGCAATCCTGCCTGGCAGGGCAGAGGATGCTGTGCCACAGATGGGCTTGTTTGTAACACCCACCCCACCCCGGGAGGCGAAAACTACGTGTTATCGCCTCCTTTTTTTGTGCCTGCTACTCTCCCCGGGGTTCCCCGCCTTGGTGAATGCCGGATTGAACATCGTCCCTGAGACTCACCACGAACCGGAGATGCGCTGCAGAAACGCTCAAGCTACTGGCTGATTCGGAAGAAGGCTGGCCAGAACTGCCGGCAGGGCTTGTGAGGCCGTCAATGTGAAAAGCTTTGCGAAGGCTCCGGCTATTTGGAAGCGATCCCGTCCGCGAAGTCCCCGATGACCGGCAACTTATAACTTTCATGCAGCTGAGCTTTGTACATCATGAAGATCATGAGCAGAAAACTCGCCAGCCAGAGCAACCGATAAAGGAGGACGCCGCGAAAGAAGATGTGCATGACGTCCATCATGGCCATGAATATTCCCAGCGCGATACAAAGAACGATCAGCCCGACGTACAACCCAAGCGCCTGGACCGCATGGAATTTCACGAACTTCCGCTTATCGATAAGCAGCAGCACCAAGGCGACGATCCATCCAATGAAAGGCGCATAACACAATAATCCAGCGACATTTTCTTGAAGACCTTCCGTTGGAGATGCCGCAAGAGCGGCGGCTGGGGCAGTCGCGGAGGTTTGATTGGCACCGCATTGGGGGCAAAAAGTGGCAGTTGCGATTTCCTGACCACACGCTTTACAAAAGGCCATGAGAGGGTCCCTCCAGAGGACCAATTTGGGATGGAGCGTAACAAAGCGGCGGTGGCGGCGCAAGGCTATTGAGGGGGTTACCTGAACGCCGAAGGCATGCGCCATTTGACCGCCAAAGTAAATGGTTAGAGTGGCGTTGCGATCGCCGAGTGAGGCGGCGGTGTGGTTCGCCAAAGAGGAAACTCAGGGATTAGGTGTGGTCGTGAAGGCCAAGGTGATGAGCGTTTTCTGCTCGACGTCGTGGGCCTTGGCGGACCCGGTGGCGGGGCTGGCGCTGGCGGAGCGCTTCACGGAGCGGACGCGCAGATTTTTTGCCTGGGCAATTCGTTCGAGGCGCGGGAGCACGTAGAACAGCGCGCCCATATTGGCGGGCTCTTCCTGGACCCAGACGATTTCGCGGGCGTGGGGATGCGCGTCGATGGCGGCGGCGATTTCGGTTTTGGGCAGAGGATAGAGCTGATCCAGAAAAAAGACGGCGGTGGCGGTGTCTTTGCGGCGGCGGCGCTCGGCGCGGAGCTCGTGGCCCACCTTGCCACTGGCGATGAGGATGCTCTGCGCATCGGTGACTTCGCGATCGGGAACCAGCGTCAGGAACCGCGGGCGGGAAAATTCCTCAACAGTAGAGGAAGCATCGGGATGGCGGAGCATGCTCTTGGGCGTGAAGACGACGAGCGGCTTGCGCCATAGCCGGCGAGCCTGGCGGCGCAGCAGATGAAAATACTGCGCGGCGGTGGAAGGCTGGCAGATGTTCATGTTGCCTTCGGCGGCCAACTGCATGAATCGTTCGATGCGCGCGCTGGAATGCTCGGGGCCCTGGCCTTCGTAACCGTGGGGAAGCAGGAGCACGAGTCCGGTGGGCAAACCCCACTTGTCTTCGCTGGCACTGATGAACTGGTCGACGATGACCTGTGCTCCGTTCACGAAATCGCCAAATTGCGCTTCCCACAAGACGAGGCCTTCGGGATAGTCGCGGGAGAAGCCGTACTCGAAGCCGAGGCAAGCCGCTTCGGAGAGCGAGGAATTGTGAACTTCGCAGAAGGCTTGCGTGGGCGAAAGATGAGCGAGCGGGAGATATTCCTGCTCGGTTTGCGTGTCGATCAACACGGCGTGGCGCTGGTTGAACGTGCCGCGCTGCGAATCCTGACCCGTTAGGCGGACGGGATTGCCCTCGAGCACCAGGGAACCATAGGCCAGCAACTCAGCAAAGCCGAAATCGATGGGACGCTTACCGTGGCCCATTTCCGCGCGCTGCTCCAGGAGTTTCACAATTTTCGGATGGACGTGAAAGCCCGGGGGCACGTGCACAAGTCCGTCGGCAATTTCCGCGAGACGTTCGCTGGACAGGCCGGTATCGACTTCAAAGGAGGGATTGTATTTGCCGTAGTTGTAAGGAGACCAGTAATCGGGCAGTTTGCGGAGTCGGGGAATCTTGGTGAGCTTGCCCGCTTTGCGCTGCTCCTCTGCAAATTCCTTCTTGACGGCCTCGGCGATGGACTCGGCGTTGACGCCGATGTGATCCGCGTAGATTTTCCAAAGCGGCGGATGGTTTTTGATGCGCGCGTAGAGGAGCGGTTGGGTGATGGTGGGATCGTCCACTTCGCTGTGGCCGTGGCGGCGGTAGCCGATGAGGTCGATGACGATATCGGAATTGAATTGGGCGCGATATTCGGCGGCGAGGCGGCCGATGCGCACGACGGCATCGGGATCTTCGGCGTTGACGTGGAAGATGGGAACACTCTGGCGGCGGGCGATGCTCGAGGCATAGCGCGAGGAGTGCTCCTGCGGTGGGCGCGTGGTGAAAGCGATCAAGTTGTTGACAATGATGTGAATGGTGCCGCCGACGGAATAGGCCGCGAGGTCAGCGAGATTCAACGTTTCCGCCCAAATGCCCTGGCCGGCGAAGGCCGCGTCGCCGTGCATCACAATGGCCCAGACTTTATTTAGAGTTTCCCGCGAGCGATCGATTTGCGCGCCGTGCACACCGTGGCGTGTCAATTTCGCGCGGGCGCGGCCCATGGCGACGGGATCCACCGCTTCCAGGTGGCTGGGATTCGAGACGAGGTGAATGTTGAGCGACTGCCCGGACGAAGTCGTGTAGGTGCCGGTAGCGCCTACGTGGTATTTGACGTCGCCCGCGCCAAGCACGCTGCGCGGATCGACGTCCTCAAAGCCCGCGACAACCTGGTGCATGGGCTTGCAGGCGATGTGGGTCATGACGTTGAGGCGGCCGCGGTGGCTCATGGCCATGACGGAATCGACGCCGCCGAGATCGCCAGCGGCGTTGAGAATGGAATCAAGAAGAGGAATAAGCGAGGTGTTGCCTTCCAGAGAAAAGCGCTTGCTGCCGAGATAGCGGCTCTGGAGCATTTGTTCAAAGAGATCGGCGCGAACCAGGCGGTCAAGAATTTTAGGTTGATAGACCTCGAACTCGGGGCCTTCCATGCGTTCGGCGATCCAGCGGCGGCGCTCGAGTTCCGGGATGTGCAGAAATTCGACACCGATGGTGCGGCAATAATAGCGGCGAGCTTCCTCCACGTATTTACCGCTGAGCCCTTCAAGGTCCGGGCACTTCAGCGGAGTGAAGAAGCCGAGGGGATCGAGCGTGGCTTCGTAGAAGCCCCAGCGGCGGAAAAGATAGAAGATGCGTTCGCGTTCGGCGTGGGCGGCGCCATTGGGCGCAAGGGATTTCTTCGCGGATTTCACGGGTTTTGTGGGAGCGAGGGTCACAGGATTGGCCATGGTCTGTTCTATGAAGCTTATATTTTGCCATAAGACGCAGCTTGGGTTGAGGAACCCAACCAGTTCAAGGTTGCCGAACCGCCCGAGCTGAAGCCCAAACAAAAATGTTACAGAATCGGGAGCGGCAGGACCGGAGTGTCGACGACAAGACTTCACGGGGATATCGGATCTTGCCGAGATGGGGTCCAGCGTGCTGGACCCCTACAAAGAGCGGAGCAGGGATTGAAGTTGGGAGGCGATTTCGGCGGGAGGAGTTTCGGGCGGGAAGGTGACAGGGGTGCCGATGTGGATCGTGAGCTCACCAAAGTGGGCGAGGCGGCGATGCTGCTGCTTCATTTGCCAGACGCCATCGAGACGGATGGGGACGATGGGAATGCGGAGATTTTGGGCGAGGAGGCCGATGCCGGGCTGGAAAGGGACCATGTCCGGGGTGTCGCGGTCGTTGACGATGCCTTCGGGGAAGACGAGAAGGCTGAAGCCGCGGTCGGCGGATTCGCCGGCGAAGCGAAAGCTCTCGCGGAAACCTGAAAGTTGCGGCAGCGGGAACACATTGAAGAGCGAGACGACCAGGAAATAGCTGAGTTGCCAGAGCCAGCGCTTCGCGAAGAACCACTCGCGAGGGGGATGGCGGAACTCGCGCAGCATTTCGCCGCCCATGGCGGTGGCGAGGCGATGACGGAAGCGCGCAGGAAGCGCGTAGAGGATGAGGCCGATATCGGCGCGGCGCGTGGTGTGATTGGCGATGAAGAGGACCGGGCCCTTGAGATTGGCGAGATGTTCGCGGCCACGAATACGCGGGTGGCCGAGCAAGAGGGTGGCGGGCCAAGTGAGCGCGTAGTAGATGAAAAGCCGGAAGAGGCGCGCAGGGGCGCGTTGTGTCCAGCGAGGATAGACGTGGTCCGAACGGCGGGCGGAGGGTTGCGCGATAAGCTTCTGAATATCGGCGAAGGATGTAGCGTCGGCGAATTGCGTTTCGTTAAGTTCGACGTTGTAGCGGTGTTCGAGGGAGGAGAGGAGTTCGACACGATCAAGAGAAGACAGGTCTTTCAAAGAGGACGGGAAGGAGGTTGAGGAAGTCAAGGAAGTGGAGGAATCGGAGGAGGAGAAAAGCAGATCCCTCGCTTCGCTCCCTTCGGCTTCGCTCAGGGCAGGCGGGATGACAGTGTTTGTGCTGGCACCAAGCAATTTGGCGGCGCGAGAGGCGATTACCGCGAGACGCGGCTTGCCGGTGGGCGTGCGGGGGAAGTCCAGGTCGGGCCAGACGAGCCAATGGCGGATGTGCTGGTAATCGGCGAGGGTGGAGTTAGCGGCGTCGATGGCAGCGCGGGCGGACGAACTGAGGGGATCGATTGGCGGGAGTTCATTCGATGCGAATGCAGATGCAGCGTTGCCATGATCCCTCGGCTCCGCGCCAGCCAAAAGCGCTGGCGCTTCGCTCGGGATGACAATAGAGGGGGCCGAACTCGCTTCTCCTGCTGCCGCGGCAAGAAGTAGGATGGCGAAGGGCTCGGCGTTGTCGCCGGTTTGGAGGGGGAGGACGACGGCGTCGCGAATACCTGGCTGGCGGCTGAGAGCAGCCTCGAGATCCTCGGGATAGATATTCAGGCCGGCCGGAGTGACGATGACGTTTTTCTTGCGCCCGCGGAAGCGGAGATTGCCTTGGGCGTCAAGTTCACCGAGATCGCCGGTGCGCAGCCAGCCGCCGCTTTCGTCAGTTTCCTGCCGCAGCGCTCCCTTCTCCCAATAGCCCAAGGAGACATTTTCTCCGCGGACGAGGATCTCGCCATCCTCGGCGAGACGGAATTCGCGTCCGGGCAGGATTTTGCCGACGGAACCCTGTGCAGCGCGGAAGGGATGATTGAGACTGATCAAGGAAGCCGTCTCGGTCATGCCGTAACCTTGCACCACGGCATAGCCGATACGCTTGAAAAATCCCTCGGTTTCGGGAGAAAGCGCCGCGCCGCCAGAGATGAATGCCCAGAACTTCCAACCGAGGCGCCGATGGAGGCGGCGAAAGCGCCAAACGCGCCGCAGAAAAGGTTGCTGAGAAGCAGCGGCATAGGCAGAGGAAAACCAGGCGCTCCAGCCATGCGCATCGATCTCCCAATCGAACGCAGTGCGCAGCGCGTCCAGCATGCGAGGAACGGCAATAAGGGCGGTGGCGCGCTCGCGCTTGATGGTACGGAGAATTTCCGAGGGTTGCGGGGAATTTTCAAAGACGACCGTGGCGCCGAGGAGCGGCGGCACGAAGAGCGCCATGAACTGGCCGAAGACATGGCTTAGCGGAACGACGGATACAAAGCTCAGAGGGTGAAACCAACGCTCGTATTTTCGGTACTCGGCGATGCCCTTTTCCACTGGCTCAAGATTCGCAAGGAAATTGCCGTGGGTTAGGACAACGCCGCGCGGCTCGCTGGTTGTGCCGGAGGTGAAGAGAATTTGCGCTACATGGCTGCGGGTAATGGGCTGATCGGAGAGAACGGAAACCGTGGAGTGCAGGCCAGCCTTTGCATTTCTATGACCGGCCGACTCATGCAACTCTTCGGGGGTGCCGGGGAAATCCTCCAGGAAGAGGGTGGGGACGGCGGGGATCAACGGAGGTTTCGAGCGGGAAGTGAAAGCGAATTTGACACCGGCATCGGCAGCAACGCGGGAGGCAAAATCGAGCGTCGAGGCATCATCGAGGGGAACAACGACTGCACCGCGCAGCAGGCAACCCCAGAAAGCGGCGACCCATTCGGCGGAGTTCGGGCCCCAGAGGAGAACGGAGTCGCCGGTTCGAACGCCATGTTCTTTCAACTGGAGAGCGCGGAGGACGGCAGCCCTGGTGAGCTTTTGGTAAGTCCAAGCTTCGCGGCGATAACCGCGCTGCTGGACAATGGCAACGCCGCTAGAGAAGCGAGCGAATTCATCGAAAAGGGAAAGGAGGTTGGCGCGGGACATGGCTCAGACGCTCTCCATGCGGAGAGAAATCATCATACGCCGGAAGCGGCTGGGAGGGGTTGCCATTCAAGAGGGTAAGGGAGCACGCCGGGTGCCACCTAAGGACCTTTCGGTGCATCGGAATAGCGGATTCGAGGAGAACGCCCGTAGAATCTAGAGGTGTCCGGGAAGGGGGCTTCTCGGGTAAAATACTAGATTCGGGGCTGGGGGATGCACGCAAGCCTGGGGAATCTCGCCTTCGAGGCTCAAGCCCTATCGTTCAGAAAGACGTGCGGCACGACTCATCTCGTGCGTTGAGAAAACTGGGGAGCGAATGCCTGTACCCATATCCCAAGCATGGACAGTGGCGAGTTACGTCCTGGCTCAGAAATTAAAGGGACGCAAACAGTATCCGCTGGTGCTGATGCTCGAGCCGCTGTATCGCTGCAATCTGGCTTGCGCGGGCTGCGGCAAGATTCAGTATCCGGCGCACGTGCTGAAGCGCGAGCTTTCGCCGGAAGAGTGCTTTAAGGCCGTGGAGGAGTGCGGTGCGCCGATGGTGTCCATCCCCGGTGGCGAGCCGCTGATGCATTCACAGATCGAAAAGATCGTGGAAGGGCTGGTGGAGCGCAGGAAATACATCTACCTGTGCACGAATGCCTTGCTGCTCAAGGAAAAGTTGCATCTCTTCAAGCCCAGCAAATACCTGACGTTTTCCGTGCACCTGGATGGGCAAAAAGAACACCACGATTTTTCAGTGTGCCGCGAAGGCGGGTATGAGCTGGCCGTCGAAGGCATCAAGGCGGCCCTGGCGCGCGGCTTCCGCGTGACCACCAACACGACGCTGTTTGACGGGGCGGATCCGAACAGTGTGCGCGCTTTCTTCGATGAGATGATGGAACTGGGTGTGGAAGGCATGATGCTTTCGCCCGGCTATAACTACGATAAGGCGCCGGATCAGAAACACTTCCTCGGACGGGCGAGGACGCGGCGGTTGTTCCGCGCCATGCTCTCAAACCGCAAGCCGGCGTGGCGTTTTAACCAGTCCATGCTGTTCCTGGAATTCCTAATGGGCAAGCGCGATTTTCGCTGCACGCCATGGGGTATGCCGACGTACTCGATCTTTGGATGGCAGAAGCCCTGCTACTTGCTGCAGGACGGGTACGCAGACACATTTGATGAATTGATGGTGACAACCGAATGGGCGAATTACGGCACGGAGTCGGGCAATCCGCAGTGCGCCAACTGCATGGTACACAGCGGGTACGAAGCTTCTGGCGTCGATTACACGTTTAGCTCGCTGAAGGGCCTGCTGGCGACCGCAAAGGCGACTCTGTTTACGAAAAACGAGGACGAGGAAGCGCTACTTCTGTTGACCGAGCCGGTGAAGCCGGTGCATGCGTATAATCCCCTGGTGCAAATCGAAGCGGATCCCGAAAAGCTCGAGGAGACACGGGCATGACGGGTCCGCGGCATGCGGAACGTCCCGCACATACGGCTAATCCCGACGAACTGGAAGTGGCGCCTGGATTTCAACACGAAGGCCTGCAAGGCTGGGTGCCGGGGCTTGCGAATGAGGAAGAACTGCGCGGGGCCCTGGAAAAAGCGTTTGATTATCGTGGAGATGTGAGCATTACGCGCAAGGACGGCACGAAACTCGAGGGCTATATCTTCGATCGCGTGAGTGGGAAGAACCTGGAGAGCTCTTTCGTGCGATTGCTGCCCAAAGATTCCAATCAGCGAGTGAAAATCAGCTATGGGGAGATTGCCGCATTGGCCTTTTCAGGACGGGACACTGCGGCAGGGAAAAGCTGGGAGGCCTGGGTAAAGAAGTATTGGGAAAAGAAGGCCTCCAGTGGGGAAAACCTGAGTCTGCAACCCGAATCGCTGGAAGACTGAGGGAAAAGCACGGAAGCCAGGCAGAATCCGATAAATTACTGATTTTACATCACTTACAATTTTTGGAAGGCGAGGGGAGAACCCCACAGCGCTGTGGACAATAAGCCCTTTCTTGTGATAGCGTTAGATACAGCGTTTGTTGCTCTTGTATTACCTTTTGACTCGTTCAGGGGGCTGCGAGAACAAACTCGCAGCCTTTTTTTCGGGCTGGAGGCAGTCGCGGAGCTTGGGAAACCATCTACCGGGACCAAGAGGGGCAAAGCAATTTCAACATCGAGGTTTAGCAGTGAAGGAACAAGGAACAGTGAAGTGGTTCAATGCTTCGAAGGGCTACGGGTTCATCCAGCGCCAAACCGGTGAAGATGTATTCGTGCACTTCTCCGCGATTCAGATGGACGGTTACAAGTCCCTGAACGAGGGTCAGGCGGTGGAGTTTGAAGTGAAGAAGGGCCCGAAGGGCCTTCAGGCTGAGAACGTCACAAGCCTCTAGCCTGTAGATTGGGGAGGTCCCCGAGGGGTCGGGGACCTCGCCCAATAGCGAGTGGGAAAAGCAGGAATCCAACAGGGTGAAGTTAAGGAGGAAGTTGTGCAAGTGATGCAGGAAGGGCAGACCATCAAGCACGGGATTTACGGCCTGGGCATTGTCACAGCCTCGGATCCGGAACGCACGGCCATTGATTTTGATGACCATGGACCGAAGCTCTTCGTGACCAGCATCTTCACGGCTGAAATCATCGGCGAAGCGCCCGCCACGCCGCCCAAGACGAAGCGCCGCCGCAAGGCCTCCACGGCAGCGAAAGCCAGCAAGAAAGCCGCGGCAGCCGCGAAGTAAAGTAAGAAAGTCCCGCCTGAAGTAACCCCGAAAGATGCGCCAGAAATGGCGCAGGGGTGTGCCCTGGTGATTTCCTAAACTTGTCGACGGAATCGTCGAATTCGTGGCCATCTTGGTCTTGCATTGAAGGGGCCAAAAGCCGCGCTACGGAGTTGCCATATCCTCCGTGATCGATGCGGGGCTCTCAATTGTATTGTTGGCTTGATCCGGGGGGCCGAAAATCGACCTCGTTTTTCGTGGCAGTCAGAGAGCGCAGGTCGAGCCAAGTATTACCGGATAGCGGATTCGGCCTGGTCGAAGGCGTGGTAGGAGGAGCGCACGAGGGGTCCGGATTCGACGTGCTTGAAGCCCATCTGCTCGCCGAGACGCTTGTATTCGGCGAATTCGCCGGGATGCACAAAACGGATCACCGGGAGATGCTCGCGCGTAGGCTGAAGATATTGTCCCAAGGTGAAGATGTCCGTGCTCTGGGCGGCGAGATCGCGCATCGTTTCCAGAACTTCTTCCTTCTGCTCACCCAAACCTAGCATCATACCGGTCTTCGTAGGCACGTCGGGATGTGTTTGTTTCGCGCGGCGCAGTAACTCCAGAGAGCGCTCGTAGAGGGCACCCTTGCGCACCTGACGATACAGGCGCGGCACAGTTTCCGTGTTGTGGTTGAGGATGTCGGGCTTCACGGCGAGGACAGTATCGAGGGCGTTCCAGTCGCCGCGAAAATCGGGGATGAGCACTTCGACCTTGCAGCCGGGGACGCGGTTGCGAATCTCCTGAATGGTGCGGGCAAAGATGCGGGCGCCGCCGTCGGGCTGATCGTCGCGGTTGACGCTGGTGACGACGGCATAGCGCAGGCCCATGCTCGCAACGGCTTCGGCAACACGCAACGGCTCATCCTCATCGGGCGGGCCGGCGGGTTTGCCGGAAGGCACGGCGCAGAAGCCACAGGCGCGCGTACAAATGTCGCCGAGGATCATGAAGGTGGCGGTGCCATGTTCCCAGCATTCGCCCATGTTGGGACAGCGGGCAGATTCGCAAACGGTATGAAGGTCGAGGGTGCGCATGACACGCTTGAGGTTGTGGTAGCGATCGCCGCCAAAGAACTTCACGCGCAGCCAGTCCGGCCGCGGATGGGCGTCAGCGCTCAGCGCGAGCGCCGGGGGGCTGTTGGGGATGATGGGAAAGGGCGAGGCCATAGAACGCAATGTGCGCTCTTATTTTACGCGTCTCTCAATCCGCGGACAAATGCGGCTAGCCAGCTCCCTTGGGTTTCAAGATTCTGTATAGAGTGATGATCGCTTGCATGGCGCCACCCAACTTGGAGAGGACGTGGCGATGGGTTCGCAATTCCGCCTCCAGAGCGGAGGCAGTAAAGACTCCGGCATCACTCACCGCATAAAAATAGCAGAGCCCCGCTGAAGGCAACGGGTATTCCGTGGTTATCTGCATCTGAGACCGTAATTTGGCAGCGACCTGGAGGGCACGGACGGCAGCGCTCCGAATCGCTTTGTGCGCCTGTCCGCCACCGATCAAGCCACCTCCGTTGCTAAAATAGACGCTCGCGGTACCATCAGCCACGGCAACTGTTGTGGCGATCCCCCGGCTCACGGGCCAATCCATCAGCACGGCAAAAGGTTTTCCAGGTGGCCATGGCGTGGGGAGATTCAGTTCGCCAATTTTGCAGTTCAAAACAGATTGGCGGAGCCGCAAGTAAGTGTCTTGCGTTGGGTACATTCCCAGAGCGTGCAGCGGCATGTTTTCTTGATCGACCCGGATACGATCGTTGCGATTGCGCCGACGAATGAAAAAAGCGACGAGGTAAACCAATGCGAAAGAAGGTAGATAAAAGTAGAGAATGACCTGCCAAGAAAACACCACGCGCGCATCATAACAAATGCATAGGTGATTTACAGCGGCTGGCGAGAGGAACGGACGAAATCGCGGAGTACGGTGACGTTGGGGCCATAGGCGCCGATGCGGCCAGCATCCACGGGCAGGCCGAGGTGTTCGGCAAGTTCGAGATCAACACCGGCATCATCGAGTTCCGAAAGGCTGAAACCCGCTGCGGGGAGCACGCGGTTGAGGCCCGTAGGATAAACGGGGCGTGGCGGCCGATGGCGCTGCCAGGGACGGCGCGCCAGCTCGTAGAATTGCTTCCAATCGCGTTTGTGCCACGTATTCATCTCAACCCTTAGACCCAGTGCCCTTCGTTGGATGCGAACGATATCGGGAAGGTTCGCTCCTCCTCTGAACGGCCACGTAAACGTTTCTTGCACGAAAAACAAAGCGCAAGTCGTTCTTCTCATATACCCCAGGCGATCAGGAGCGAATGAAAATCTTCGCCTAGTGTTTCAAACACGTAACCCCGCGTGAAGTTTCGGTCACAGGAATTAAGCGGCGAGCGCTGCACCGAAACACTGAAACCCTGGCGGGAAGGACCTCCCACAAGGAGGCCGCCGATTCAAACGCGGCGATAGTACATTGTAAAAACGGAGATGGCTAGAAAAAAGTAGCGACGGCTGTGAATAAAGAAAGCGGAGCCAATTGGTCTGCAGATCGAAGCTTGATGAGAGTCTGGAGAAGGCGCAGCAACAGAAAAAGACGCTTCGGACGCGAGTCGGCGCCCGAAGCCCTCAACGAAGATTAGGAGAGAAGGAGAAACTACCAGCGGTTGCCGCGGTCGCCGCGATCCCCACGGTCGCCACCCCGGCCACCGCCCCGGCCGCCACGATCGCCACCCCGGCCGCCGCCCCCGCCACCACCGCCATAGCCGCCACGCCCACCCCCGCCACCGGAGCGTTCCGTCTGCGGCCGCGCTTCGTTGACGACAAGGTTCCGGCCCCCGAAATTCTGACCGTTCAGGCTCGTCACGGCGCGGTCGGCGTCTTCATCGTTGGCGATCTCGATGAAGGCGAAACCACGCGACTGCCCCGTGAAGCGATCCCGAATCAGGCTGATCGCGGAGGGATTCACACCTACTTGCCCAAACCATTCCTGCAACTGCTCTTCCGAAGCATTGAACGGAAGATTACCCACGTAAAGCTTCTTCACCAGCGGACTCCTTCTGCCCGGAACCTAACCACGATTGCGGAGCGCACCGAAGAATCAAAAACCGCCGACGAGGCAACCCGGAGGGCGTGCCGCAGGGGGCGGAAGGGACTCTTCAGTGGTCCCGTGCATGGTCTCGAAAATTGATTGTTTTTGCAACAATAAATCGTTGGAAAGAGGGTGTGGGGGGTACTGGGTCTGGACTTGGCACCAAAATGGCACCCGGGTACAGGGACGCCCTAGTGGGCACAGTGAAGTCAGCCCAGCCGGCGAACTGCAATTCTTAGGTGCGATACGAGGCGTTGATGCGCACGTATTCCGCAGTGAAATCGCAGGTCCAGAAGCGCGTGGACGCGCGTCCTGCGTGGAGATCGACGACCACCTGAACTTGTTTTTCCAGCAGGCGGTTGCTGGCGGCGCGCTCGTTGAAATCAAGGGGCAGGCCGCGGCGCAGCACCGGTATTCCCGCCAGGTGAATGTCGACGCGATGGGGATCGAACTTGACGCCGGAGCGCCCTGCCGCAGCAAAGATGCGGCCCCAGTTCGGATCGCCGCCGGCAAAGGCGGTCTTGACCAGCGGCGAGGTTGCGATGGTCTGGGCGATGCGGCGCGCGTCAGCCTCTGTTTTGGCGCGGCGAACTTCGATTTCGATAACGCGCTGCGCTCCTTCGCCGTCGGCAACGATCTGCAAAGCCAGCGAGTGGCAAACTTCTTCGAGCGCTTTGGCGAAGGCGCGGTGCGCCGAGGTTCCCGCTTGAATGGCAGGCGCGCCAGCCTGGCCGTTGGCCAAAACCAGCAGGGTGTCGTTGGTGGAGGTATCGCCATCGATGCTGATGGAGTTGAAGGTCCGCGAGGCAACGTCGCGCAGGGTCTTCTGGAGGAGTGCGGGGGAGATGGCGGCATCGGTGGCGACAAACGCGAGAGTGGTGGCGAGATTTGGATGAATCATCCCGGCACCCTTGGCGCAGCCAACGAGATGAATGCGCTTGCCCGCCATCTTGAAGAACGTCGTGGCTGTCTTGGGGCGCGTGTCCGTGGTGCAGATGGCGAGAGAGAACTCGGCAAAAGAGCGCGTGGACGGCCGACGATTCCGGGTGATACCGGTGAGGGCGCGCAGGATTTTCTCGAGCGGCAACGGCACACCGATGACGCCCGTGGAACAGACTAGAACTTCGTGGGGATGGCAGGCGAGGCGGCGCGCCGTTTCTTCCACGGCTTTCAGCGAGGCGGCGCGGCCTGCGGGACCCGTGGCGCAATTGGCGTTGCCGGCATTGACGATGACGGCCCGCATGCGGCCTCCGGATGCGCGCAAATTTTCTTTCGAGACCACAACCGGCGGAGCAACAACGAGGTTCTGCGTGAAGACGGCGGCGACCGAAGCCGGAACGTCACTGGAGAGCAGCGCCAGATCCAGCGCGCCAGTCTTTTTCAGGCCACAAGCAGTGGCCGAGAAACGGAATCCGCGAGGGAGGGCGGCTTCGGAGAGGGCGAGCTTCATGGGATGAGTGTCCGGGAGGCGGGGGTGACGCTCACGGAAGCGACCTCCGATCCTCCGCGCGGTGCGTTGCGGCTTCGAAAATGCTGAATGCAGAACTGAGGCTCATGGCTTGTTCTCCAGTGATTTGAGTTTTTGTTCGAGCTGCGAAATCGCGGCGCGAACAGAATTTTCGGCAGTGCCTCCGGGAACGTTTTTGGACTGGAGGGCTGCGGCAAGTTGCAACGCGTTGGCGACATCGGCGTCAAAGGCCGGGGAAATCCGCCGGAAGTCCTCGAGCGCTAACTTCGTCCAGGGTTTTGCCTGGCGCTCCGCTTCCCGCAGGAGATTTCCGACCAGATCGTGGGCCTGGCGGAAGGGAATACCCTTTTTGACGAGGTAATCGGCGGCTTCGGTAGCAAGTAGAGCGGGATTCGCCGAGGCCGCGGCCAGCCTGTCTTCGTTGAAGCGCATGGCAGAAACAGCCCCAGCAGCGACATGGACCATCAAAGCAAGCTGGTCGTGAGCGGCGAAGAGGGCTTCCTTGTCCTCCTGGAGGTCACGTTGGTAACTGGAAGGCAAGCCTTTCAGCATTGTGAAAAGGCTGAAAAGAGCGCCGGTGATGCGCCCAGTCTTGCCGCGCAGAAGCTCCCAGGCATCGGGGTTTTTCTTTTGCGGCATCAGGCTGCTACCGGTGGAGTATTCGTCCGGGAGGATGGCATAGGAAAATTCCTGCGAGGCGAATAGAACGAAATCTTCGGCGACGCGCGAGAGGTGTGTGGCAATGCCGGCGAGTGCGAACAGATAGTCAAGCGCGAAATCGCGATCGCTGACGGCATCGAGGCTATTGGCGGTGATGCGGGAGAAGCCGAGTTCGTGGGCGATGGCTTCGCGATCGATGGCAAACGAACATCCCGCAAGGGCGCCGGAGCCCATGGGACAGGCGTCGGCACTGGCGGCGGCGTTGTGCAGGCGGGTGAGGTCGCGCGCAAAGGCCTCCGCGTGGGCCATCAGGAAATGAGACAAAAGTATGGGCTGGGCATGTTGGAGATGGGTCATGCCCGCCATAGGAACTTTGAGGTGGGCTTTGGATTGAGCCAGGAAGGCCCGGATGAGGACGATCACACCCGCTCGAGTTTCAGCCACGGCATCACGGACAAAAAGGCGAAAGTCGGTGGCAACGAGTTCGTTCCGGCTGCGTCCGGTGTGCAGTTTCCAGCCCAGCGGGCCGAGAAATTCAACCAGGGCCTTTTCGACGAAGTGATGGACGTCTTCGGCGGTTGAGGAGTCGAGCCAGGCGGGATCGGCCTTGGCGCGTTCCGCGATTTTGTCCAGGGCACCGAGGGTTTGGCGAACTTCCACTTCGTTGAGAATGCCGGCACGCTGTAAAGCCCTGGCCCAGGCGCGATCGACGGCAAGTTCATAGGGGAGAAGACGGCGGTCGAAAGCAAAAGAGCGCTGAAACGCGTCGAACTCCTCGTTCGGCGGGCGATCGAAGCGGCCACCCCATAGGCGATCATCTTTGCGTTCGGTCATCGGAATCCCAGGTCCTGCGCGCGCGGCAACACCGAGAAAAATGCCACAAATTCTTCACATCGCTCGGCGGAGAGAACGTGCACCACAACCTATATCAAATACCGCAATGGAATGGGGCGCGGCCGTCAGAAACTCTCCCAAGACAGAGCCGCGCCCCGACGAAAACTCTCAAGAATGCTGGCCTTCGGCTTTAGCCATGGGACGCACAGTGACCGGCAAAGCGAAAAGATTGATGAAGCCCTCGGCGTCCTTAGGATTGTAACGGCCCATCGAAAAACTGGCGAGGTCGGCGCGGTACAGAGAGAAAGGCGAGAGACGCTTGGTGACATTGAGCGTGCCCTTCCAGAGTTTCAGGCCGATCGAGCCGGTGACGCGCTGCTGCGCAACATTGAAGAACCCATCGAGAGCTTCGCGCAGCGGCGAAAACCACAAACCGTAATAGACGAGCTCGGCGTACCGCGCCGAAAGGGCCTGTTGGAAGTGGGAGGTTTCCCGGTCGAGAGTAAGCCGCTCCAGTTCGCGGTGCGCGGTAACGAGCAGTGTGCCGCCCGGGGTTTCATAGGCGCCGCGCGATTTCATTCCCACCAGACGATTCTCGAGGAGGTCGGTGCGGCCTACGCCATGTGTTGCAGCAATGTCGTTTAATGCATTGAGGAGCGCGACGGGGCCGAGCTTCTTGCCATTCACGGAAACAGGCGTGCCCGCTTCAAAGCCAATCTCCACCTCCTCCGGTTTGTCCGGAGCCTTATCTGGCGAAACAATCCATTGCCACATCGTTTCACGGGGCTCATTGGCCAGATCTTCGAGATCCCCACCCTCGTGGCTCAGGTGCCAGATATTGCGGTCGCGGCTATAGATGTTGGCGCGGCTTTGTTCCACCTGGACGTGGTGCTTTTGCGCGTAGGCGATGGCGTCCTCACGCGAGTCGATGGCCCACTCACGCCAAGGGGCGATGATGGGGAGGCGCGGAGCGATGGCTTTGTAGGCCAGTTCAAAGCGGACCTGGTCATTGCCCTTGCCGGTGCAACCATGGGAAAGGCCATCGGCGCCGAGTTGCAAGGCGAGTTCAGCTTGACGCTTGGCTAGGCCCGGGCGAGCCATGGACGTGCCAAGTAGGTAGGTGTGCTCGTAAACAGCGCCGGCGCGGAGCGTGGGCCAGATGTAATCGCGGACGAATTCCTCGCGCAGATCTTCGACGTAGGCGGTGGATGCGCCGGTGGCAAGCGCCTTTTTGCGAGCGGCCTCGAGATCTTCCTGCTGGCCGACGTCTCCGATCATGGCAATCACTTCACAGCCATAATTTTCGCGGAGCCACGGAATAATGATGGACGTGTCCAAGCCGCCGGAATAGGCAAGTACGACTTTCTTTGGCTTCTGGACTTGCGGGGTCACTGGATTTTCTCCTAAGGAGGCCAAAAGGGATCAGGAATACAGTGCGTGCAAGATGGCCTTTTGCACGTACATGCGGTTTTCGGACTGTTTGAGCACAATGGACGTCGGGCCGTCGAGAACTTCGTCGGTCACTTCCGCGCCACGGTGTGCCGGAAGGCAATGCATAAAGAAGGCGCCGGGTGCGGCTTGCTCCATGAGCTTGCGATTGACCTGGTAGGCCTTGAAGACGTTGCGGCGCACCTTTTCTTCGGCCTCGAAGCCCATGCTGGTCCAGGAATCGGTGTAGACAGCTTGCGCGCCGGCGACGGCTTCCCCGGGATTGGTGAACAACTCAATGCGCGCGCGGGTTTCCTTGGCGACGCGTTTGGCACCCGAGAGAACGTCCGGTGCGGGGGCGTAGTTTGCCGGCGTGGCGATGCGAAGGTTCACACCGAGGCGGGCGGCGAGGATTAGGAGCGAATGGCAGACATTGTTGCCATCGCCGACATAAGCAAGTTTGAAGCCTTTCAGGGCGCCAAACTTCTCTTCCAGAGTGAAATAGTCGGCGAGCGCCTGGCAGGGATGGAATTTATCGGAGAGCGCGTTGACCACAGGGATGTTGATGCTGGCCGCCATCTCTTCCAGCACGCGCTGCTCGTAAACACGAGCGACGATGCCTTGCACCCAACACTCGAGGTTGCGGGCCACATCAGGGATGGATTCGCGCTCGCCCAACCGCGCCTGAGTGTGATCGAGGAAGACCACATCGCCACCCATGCTTTGGATGCCGACCTCAAACGTGACGCGCGTGCGCAGGGATGGTTTCTCAAAGATGAGGGCAATATGCTTGCCGCGCAGCACGGAGGCGAAGCCCGACGGGCGCGCCTTGATCTCCGCGGTGCGCTGCAGAAGCTCGCGCGTGTCCGCGGGCGACCATTCGGCGCCCGTGAGAAGGTCCTTGGCGATGGATGCGGGGATCGTCAGTGATGCGGTCATTCGTTATTCTCCACAGGCATAAGAGTGTCAGACAGATGCCCGGGCCGAGTGTTCCGCGGAAGAGAAGCCGCGCAAAACACGGGTGCCGGGAACAGTGGAAAAGGCCGCGCGGCCGGAAACAGGCGAAAACAAGCCAGGGGCTAGCGCTGCCGCGGCCGAATGGCCTCCTACAATGTGAACTTCGCGAACGCCACCCTCGAGGGCGCGCTTGGCGGCCTCCAGCTTCAAAATCATGCCGCCGGAGACAATGCGCGAGCGCACCAGATGGTCGATCTGTTCGCAGGAAATGGCCGAGAGGACTTTGTCGCCATCGAGGACGCCGGCGACATCGGTGAGGTACACGAGGTGGTCTGCCTCGATGAACTCAGCACAGGCCGCGGCCATGTGATCGGCGTTGATGTTGTAGAGTTGGCCGTCCGTGCCCAGCCCGAGGCAAGGGGCAACAGGGGTAAGCTTCTCCCGCCAGAGCGATTCGAGAAAGCGCACATTGACGCTCGTCAGATAGCCCACATAGCCGAGGCTGCCCTCAATGTCGTTATGCACGAGCGGCGCGGCCGAAAAGCAAGCGGCATCCGCCGCGGAGATGCCGACGGCGGGCTGACCTTCTGCGGAAATTGCAGCCACGAGGCGTTTGTTGAGCAGCCCGGCAAATACCATCACAGCGACATCGCGGGTTTCGCCATCGGTGACCCGCAATCCGGAGACGAACTTGCTTTCAATCCCGAGACGCTTGAGGGTGGCGGTGAAGAGACGGCCGCCGCCATGAACCACCAGGATTTCGTGGCCATGCCGCGCGAGCGTGGCAACGTGCTGCGAGAGTTGCCGCACGGTGGCGGCATCTTCGAGCAAAGCGCCCGCAAATTTGATGACCATCCTCATAAGAGTCCGGTCTGCTCCTCAAGGCCAAGCGTGAGATTCATGTTTTGCACGGCCTGCCCGGCCGCGCCCTTCCCCAAATTATCGAGGCACGAAACGATAATGAGGCGCTTCCCATCGGTATCCAGAACGAAGCCGATATCGCAGAAATTCGTTTTCGTGACGTGCTGCAATTCGGGCAATGAGCCCGCGGGGGAGATGCGCACCATATGGCGACCCGCATAAAACTTCTTATAGAGATTTTCGATGGCTTGGGGTGTTTGCGGCACGGCCAAGGTCACATAGATCGTGGAGAGAATGCCGCGCGCCACGGGAAGAAGGTGGGTTGCAAAAACCACCTGGGATGCGGGCAGGCCGGTGTGCTCGACAATTTCCGGCGTGTGGCGATGCGAGAAAAGATTGTAAGCACGGAAATTTTCGCCTACTTCGACGAAATGGAGGTCGCGCCGCGGCTCCTTGCCTGCGCCACTTGCGCCGGACTTGCAATCGCAGATGACGTTTTGCGCCGGCGAAACGAGGCCGGCCTGCGTCAGCGGGCGCAGCGCGAGAATCACGCTGGTCGCATAGCAACCGGGATTGGCGACGAGTTTCGCTCCCGGGATGCTGTCCGCATAAAGTTCTGGAAGGCCGTACACGGCCTGGCCCAGATGCGCTTCGTGCGGTACGGGCAGCTTGTACCAAGAGGAGAACGTCGCCGCCGAGGAGAAGCGAAATGCGCCGCTCAAATCGATCACCCGCAAACCCGCGTCCAGCAACTTTGGCCCAATCTCCGCCGAGACTTCGTGAGGCGTGGCGAGAAAAGCCGTGCCCGCGGAATTTGCCGTAACCGCTTCGATGGAAAGAGGCTTCAAAGGCGCCTCGCCCCAACTACGCAATTGTGGAAAAAGCTCGGAAAGGCACTGTGCGCCCTTCGTTTCGCGAACGTAGAAGGTAGGCCGGGAAATCACGGGATGACGCAGAAGGAGGGTGGCCAGCTCATAACCCGTATAGCCGGTGACACCAATGACAGCGATGTGCAGGGGATCTCTCATTTTACCTGTGCTTCGATTTTTTTCTGAAGAGATTCCCGGGCCCTGCTGCTGGGGGTAATGATAAGCACGGTGTCATCGCCGGCAACGGTACCGGCAATTTCGGGGAATTTTGCGCCGTCGACGGCAGCAGCCAAGGGCTGCGCGCCACTGGGAGGCGTTTTGAGGACCAGCAGATTTTGCGCGGGCCGGATGTCCAGCAGGAATTCGCGGAGTGCACGGGTAAGCGGGGGAATGGTGGCGGCCTCTTCCGGCAGACCGGAGCCAGACTTGTAGCCCTCGTTGGTTTTGACGAGCTTCAATTCCTGCAAATCGCGGGAAAGGGTGGCCTGGGTGACGTGCAGCTTTTGCTTGGCGAGGCGGTGACGCAGTTCTTCCTGATTGGCGATATGCTCGCCGGAAACCAAGCGGAGAATCTGTCCGTGACGAAATGTTTTTGTCGCGCTCATTGGGAATGCCCTATGCAAGACACTGTATATTTATACAGTTCTCGGGCCGGGGTGTCAACTAAATTGCCCCGGCTTCCTGTGCTCTCTTGCGCACCTCGCGGCGCCTTCCGGCCAAGGGCAATTGGACTATGATGGGGTTCTGCACGAAGTCCCTCACCCGCCAGCCGCGTTGCACCGGTTGCGCGGGGGTCCTGCCGGAAAAGGAGCCAGCCATGACCAATGAACGCAAACCGAAAAAACCGCGCGAACAATACCGCCTGCGCACGCGGCTGATCCACGGAAGCTTTGCCACCGGCCGCTGGGATTACGATCACCATGTGGTGCCGCCGCAATCGAGTTCCGCCACCTACCGGCTGTCTTCGGTGCACCGCGGGGCGCAGGGATTCATCGAGTTTGCAACGCCGGAATCGCGCCGCGCGCCCATTTACATCTATGACCGGCTGGACGAGCCGACCCGCGGGATGTTGGAGGAGAATCTGGCGGTAGCGGAGGGTGGAGAGGTTGCCGTCACCTTTGCCACGGGCATGGCGGCGGTGAGCGGGGCTCTGGGAATCCTGACTGCCAGCGGCGACCAGATCGTGGCACATCAAGTCCTCTATGGTTGCACGCACAGCCTGATGACAAGCTGGCTGCCGCGCTACAAAATCCGCACGGATTTTTGTGATCTGTGCAACCCGGAAACGCTTGCGAGCGTGGTTACCAAACAGTGCCGCGTGGTCTATTTCGAGACACCCGTCAATCCGACGATGGAACTGATTGATCTGCAGGCGGTGCGGCGCGTGGTTGACCGGCTAAACGCGGGAAGGGCGGAGGTGGAAAGAATCCGGATCGTGGTGGATAACACGTTTTCCACGCCATATTGCCAGAGGCCGCTGGAGCATGGCGTCGACCTGGTAGTGCATAGCCTGACCAAGGACATCGGCGGGTTTGGAACGGAAATGGGCGGGGCGGTGATCGGCGCGAATGAATACTTCAATCTGCTCATGCTCTACCGCAAGGATTTTGGCGGCGTCCTTTCGCCCAAGAATGCGTGGCCCATCCTGGTGTATGGTTTGCCGACGCTGGCGACACGCATGGTGAACCAGCAGAAGAGCGCCATGCAGGTGGCGGAGTTCTTGCAGCGCCAAGCGAAGGTGGCGCGGGTGCTGTATCCGGGGCTGCCCAACTTTCCGCAACGCGAACTGGCGCGGCGGCAGATGACCACGCCGGACGGCGCATTCGCGCCGGGCTGCATGTTGTACTTCGAGTTGAAAGGACGAGATGGCACCGGCAATAGCGCGGCAGAGGCAGCCGAGCGTTTTGTCGACTACGTCGCGGAGAAGGCTTACACGGTGACCCTGGCGGTAAGCCTGGGGCAGATTAAAACGCTGATCGAGAATCCGTTCTCCATGACGCACGCGGCGATCCCGGACGAAGAGAAAATCCGCTGCGGGTTGCAGCCCGGAGGCATCCGCCTTTCGCTGGGGTTGGAAGACTGGCACGATATCATTGCTGACCTGGGAGACGCCCTGGAGGTGGTCTGACCGGAAGGACAGGTAGGGACGGCTGCACGATTCGCCGCATCCCCAAGATGACTGCTGGATTTTTTGCTCCGGGAGTGTTACGAATCGGTCATCGCCTTTTTGCGCCGATGACCGAACTGTGCCATATCGGGGGATGTAAGCACGACGTGCCGGCCGCCCTGGCCGAGGACAAGCTTTGCATCCTGCATTTCACGCTGTCGCTGGAATCGAGTTGCGCTGAGAAGCGGCGCGAAACGGCCCTTGGGAACACGCCGCACGAACGGCAGCGTGAAATCATGCGGTTCATCACAGAAAATGGGGAGCGCCTGGCCAGGGTCGCGACCAGCGGCCTGCACTTGACGGATGATTTGAAGGCGCGCGTGCTGAGCACCTTCCTAACGCTGATGAATCTTCGCGAAAATCTGGATCGCGCGGCCATGCGCACACCGACCGGCCGCAGCGGGTTTTCCCGCTAGTGCCGTTCCAACTTGTTCCAGCAAATTCCTTCGAGAATACTTTCTCCGTGTTCGCGTCAGATGCTTGGACCATCATTTGGCCCGAATAGTTGGAACGACACTAGCTCCCACAAACGAAGCTCCCATGTACTTGTGAAATAAGGCGCGTGCGCCAGTGAGGGATCAGTCGTATTTTTCGGGATTCCGCGGGCGCTGCTGAGAACCGCTATTTCGTCCGGCGCTGGAGCACCGAAGGCTCTCCTGCCCTTCGGTGCCAATGCTTTCCAGGAACATCTTCCGGAAGCATTTTTCATCGAGCGGGTGGCTCACGTAAAATAGAGTTCCAGCCTTGGAAATTCCTCTCATGATTGCTCCAATGGCATCCGTGGAGGAGACGCCTCTGTGCTAGTGCCGTTCCAACTATTTGGGCCAAATGACGGTCCAAACATTCGACGCGAACACGGAGAGAGCACTCTCGAAGGGATATGTTGGAACAAGTTGGAACGGCACCAGGCTTCATCTGAGTGAAGAAATACATGAAAGTATGCCGGGTCAATAGGTTGCGAGGTCTAGCGCTCCTGGTCCTGCTTCTGGGAGGAGGGTCGGCGTGCGCCCAGGCACCGAATGAGGCTCCCGGCGAAAAAGCGCCCGTCCCGAGCGTGGTTTCCGTGCGGGTTGTGCGCGAGGATGGCAGCGTCCTGATTGCAAACGCTGGCGGCCTTGCGGTGGAAATCGGAAAGCCCCTGCAGGGCGACCAAGTGGCCGCAAGCATCCGGACGATTTATCAAACCGGCGATTTCGCTGATGTGAGCGCGGTTGCCACGCGCGAGGCGGGGGGAGTCCGGCTGGATTTCGTTGTGCGGGAAAACCTGTTTATCAATCAAGTGGTCATCGAAGGGCTGAAAGCGCCGCCCTCGGAAGCTTCCGCAGCCGCGGCCATGCAGTTGTCGCTAGGGCAGACGTACCGTACAACAGACCTCGAAGACGCGATCAATCGGTTGACGGATGCGTTGCGTGAGGAAGGCTTGTATCAGGCAAAAGTGATGGCGGAGCGTCAGCCTCATCCAGAGACGCACCAAATGGATCTGATCGCGCACGTGGAGTCTGGGCCGCGTGCGCGCCTGCGGAATGTCGAACTGTTCAACAACACACGCTATCCTGACGCCCAACTGCTGAAGCTTTTCAAGCTGAAGCCCGGGAGCGAGTTGACCATCGCCCGAGCGCAGCAGGGCACCGAGCGCATCCGGAAATACCTGGAAAAGCGGGGGCACTTGAGCGCGCGCGTTTCGGTAAGGCGGGGCGAGTATAGCGCGCAGGATAACACGCTGCCCTTAACGCTGGAAGTAACGGAAGGGCCACGTGTGCTGGTGCAAGTGGCAGGAGCGAAATTTTCCAAAGGCACGCTGAAGAAACTTGTTCCTGTGTATCAGGAAGGTTCGGTGGATACCGACCTGCTCGAGGAGGGAAAGCGGAATTTGCGGGAACGATTGGAGCGCGAGGGATACTTCGACGCGACTGTAGATTATGTGATGGCGACGCGCGAGGTCGACGGGAAAAAGTCGGACTGGAAAGGATCCGAGGAGGTGATCACCTATACGGTGAATCGGGGCGACCGGCACAAGTTGCTGCGCATCGAGTTCGAAGGGAACCGCTATTTCAGCACGTCCCTGCTGCGCAGCCGGCTAAACATCGCGCCTAGTTCGTTTGAGATTCGAGCGCGATTCAGCCGCCGGCTGCTGGATTCGGATGTGTTGTCAATGAAGAGCCTATATGCCGCCAACGGCTTTCTGTCCGCCAACGTGGAAGGCAAGATACAGGGCGAGGGGAAGCGAGGCGACCTGGTGATCCGGTTTGTGATTCAAGAAGGTAAGCAGACACTGGTCTCGAGCCTGTCCGTTGAGGGCATGAAAGCCATTCCGGAACAGGAGATTCGCAGCGTCATTGGGTCGCTTCCGGGCCAGCCCTATTCCGATATCAACGTGGCGACGGACCGCGACAACATTTTGGCCCTCTACTTTAACCAAGGCTTCCCCAATGCCCAATTCTCCTGGACTGCAGAGCCAGGTAAATCTCCTCTCGAAGAAGGAAAAGCAGCAAAGGAAACGCCGGCCAAGAAGGATTCCGAAAATGCACAAGCCGCCAAACAGGAGTACCACATCGAGCGCGCGGAGCCCATGCGGTTGGTCTACAGGATTGAGGAAGGTTCGCAGATTCGCGTGCGCCGGGTGCTCCTGACGGGATACAAGCGCACGCGTTCCAGGGTGATCCGCCGCGAGGTAAGGGTGAAGCCGGACCAACCACTGCGCGAGGGAGATGTGGTGGAGTCACAGCAGAAACTCTACAACCTGGGGATTTTCAACCGGGTGACTATCGAGCCGCAAAATACCGGGGGTACCGACCCCGAGAAAGATGTCGTTGTCCTTGTGGAAGAAGCCAAGCGTTACACCATCGCGTATGGCGGAGGCTTCGAAGTGCAGCGCCTGGCCAGCTCGACCAATCCGACGGGAGGAGAGTTGGAGGCGTCACCGCGCGGGATTCTGGAGATTTCCAAGCAAAACTTGACCGGCCGCGCCGATTCCCTGACCCTAAAACTGCGAGGCAGCACGATTCAGGGGCGGGCGTTGCTCGCGTATTCCGTGCCGGATACGTTCAACAATCCCAACTTCAGTTTGCAGGCGACGGCATACGCAGAGAAATCGCAGGACATCAACACCTTTTCGCAGACGCGCTATGAAGGGAACCTGCAGCTCACGGAGCAGATTTCCTCGCGGGCTTCCATCCTGTATCGCTACGCCTTCCGCGAAGTGAGGGTGAGCAATCTGAACATCCCGTCCGACGAGATCCCATTGTTTAACCAGCCAACGCTGGTGTCGCAATTCGGCGTGACCTGGTTCCGCGACACGCGGGATAATCCGGCGGATGCAACGAAAGGAAGCTTCAACAGTGCGGACGCGAGTATTGCGGACACCAAGATCGGATCCAGCGCCAGCTTTGCCCGGTTCTTCTTCCAGAATTCGACCTATACGCCGATCAAACGAGGTTGGAGCTTTGCGCGCTCGACACGCATTGGCATCCTCACACCATATCGCGATACCGTCTCCTTAACTTTTCCTGCGCCTGACAAGGCACCGTTCCCGACGGTCATCCCTTTGCCGGAACGCTTCTTTGCGGGCGGTGGAACCTCGTTACGAGGCATTGCGTTGAATCAGGCGGGGCCCCGCGATGCGGACACGGGCTTTCCGGTTGGGGGCCAGGCGGTCATGATCTTCAATCAGGAATTACGGTTTCCGCTCAAACTGCCCTTTGTGGGCACGGGCCTCGGTGGCACGCTCTTCTACGATGGAGGCAACACCTATAGCCGGCTGACGCGCATGACCTTCCGGTGGTCGCCGCCCGATCCAGTCTTCAAGACGGCATATCCGGGGTATCCCCCGGGGCGTTTCAATCCCACGCAATGTGTGGAGAACTGCAGCAACGAACTAAACTATTTCTCGCACACCATAGGTGTGGGATTGCGTTACGCAACGCCGGTCGGACCGATCCGTGTTGATGTGGGCTATGCGTTGAACCGGCCGCAATTCGTCATCCCTTGCAAGAATGGGGCGGTACTCTGCCAGGAAGGGACACGCTTGCCGAAGATCCAGATCTTCTTCAATTTGGGGTCAAGCTTCTAATGCGCAGCCGTGTCTTAAATCTGAGCTTAATTTTGGCCGTGCTGATGGCCAGCAAAGCTGTGCTGTCGCAGGAGGTCATTGACCGAGTCGCAGCGCGCGTGGAGAACGACATCATTCTCGCCAGTGATGTCCGTGCGCTGGGCCGCTACCAAGTATTCATCGATGGCAAGTCAGAAAGCGACGCGCAGATTTTGGATCGGCTGATCGATCAGTGGATCGTGCGCAATGAGGCCAGCGCTGCCCGATACCCGCAACCATCAGATGAAGAGGTGCAGCGTAGCCTGGCGCGCCTTAAGCGGTCGTTCTCTTCACCTGCCGAGTTTGAGGATCGCAGGCGGCAGAGCGGGCTCAGCAGCGAAGAGTTGCTGGCGATGGTGAAGTCACAGCTCTACCTGAACAACTACCTGGACACAAGGTTTCGGCCCTCGACCCAGGTTGAAGAAAAAGATGTGGAAAAGTTTTACAAAGAGCGGGTGGTGCCGAGGGCGGAATCGCGGGGGCAGACACCGCCCGCACTGGCGGACGCACGCGATTTCATCCAGGAAGCGCTGGTGCAGGGCGCGATTGATGAGCAAGCAGACCGCTGGCTGAAAGAGAGCAGGTCGCGGATTCGCGTGGAGAATTTGTTGAACGAGAGCAAGCCATGACCAAGGAATCGCGCTGGCGGAAAATTCTTTGGCTGGAGCACGTCCTATGGGTGTTGGGGACGTGGACCCTGCTGGGAATCGCGCTGGCGATCATCGCCGTGGGCAGCGGATTGGCAAACCCGCTGCTGCGCCGCGTCCTGATTCACCGGATGGAGACGCTGACCGGAGCGCGCGTCGAAATCCGCACAGTCTCGGTGGGTTGGTTTTCGCTGAGTGCCACGGTGAACGGGTTGGTGGTGCATGGCAAGGAGCCGTCGAGCACGGAGCCGCTGTTTAGTGTGGAACAGGCCCGCGTGGGATTGCGCATTGATTCGTTCTGGGGGCGGCGCGTTGGGCTGAATGAACTGGTGCTGCAATCGCCGCGGCTGCACCTGCGCGTGGAAAAGGACGGGAGCAACAATCTACCGACGTCGAAACACACGAGTGCCGCGCAGAAGACGCCGCAAGAAATGCTGCTGGATCTGCGCGTGCAGCGCGTGGAAATCAAGGATGGCTGGCTGCTCTACAACGACATAAAGAAATTGGTCGCGGTGGAAGGCGGCGACTTGCAGTTCCAGTTAACGCGGGGAGGGCAGCCTGAGCGTGCGCTCTATATTGGCACACTACAGTGGGAGTCCGTTGAATTTGCCCGGCGTCGCGACGTGCCGATTCCGGCGAATCTTTCCGCGAAATTCTCGCTGGGTCCGGAGGGGTTTGCGCTGGAACAGGGCGTTCTGGATCTCGGCCGCTCTCATCTGGACTTGCAAGCGGAGGCAAAGGACCTGAGCGCCGGAGACTGGACCTATCGCTACCGCGGGTGGCTGGATCTGCTCGACTTGCGTGAAGCTTTCCGCACGCCAGAAATTCCCCTGGGGCGTGTTGATCTGCGCGGCGAAGGAAGTCTTGAGGGCGGCAGACTGACGGGCAAAGGCAACTATGCCGCGGACAATATCAAGCTGAGTTTCGAGGATTTCCATTCCGCGAATTTGATCAGCCGGTCGAGCTACGTTCTGGATCCGCAAGGAGTAGTGCTACCAGACTTTGCGGCCTACGCGCTGGGGGGAAGCGTGAAAGGGCGCATCACCATGCGCTTCGATGGGTTGAAGTTCCGCGCTGAAACGAAGCTGCAGGATATGCGGCTTTCTCTTGTTGCGCCGGCGATTGATCACGCGGGTTTTCCCGTCGACAAATTGCACTGGGATGCGGTGGTTTCGGCGGACACCGTGGAAACGTGGCACGACAATTTTCGCGACTTCGACATCAGCGCGCGGATGCGTTGGGACGACCCGGAGGAGCTTGCCGCAGGGCACGTTCCCGTCGCGGGCGATTGGAAACTGCGCTATCGCTACGAGCCGGACATCTTGAGTCTGGAACAATTGGAATTTGAGACGCCGTCTTCCCGGGGCTCAATCACGGGTGTGCTGGATCCCAAGAACTCAGCACTCGATGTGCGTCTTGATGTGGGCTCGCTGGATACGTGGAACGATTTCATCCACGCGATTGCGGGGGACAAACCCGGTACGCCGGAAGCCGCAGTGCGCATTGGCGGGTCGTTGCAATGGATCGGGAAAATCACGGGGCCCGGAGAGGGGCCGGAGTTTCAGGGCCACTTCCACGGGGAGCACATGCGTTATCAGGATTTCGCGCTGGATTCGCTGGACGGCGATTTGACCTATTCGCCGAACCAACTGGTGATTAACAAAGGGCGCGCGCGCCGGGGCGTTATGGAAGCGGAAATCGACGGGCAGATGCAGCTTAGTGATTGGGACTTTCTGCCGGACAACGAGTGGACCAGCGATATCAACCTCGAAAAGGTGCCGATGGAAGGATTGGAGCAGTTGGCGGGCTGGAAATATCCATTAAAAGGACTGGTGACGGGGCAATTCCACGGGCACGGGACGCGCGCAGAGCCCGCGCTGACTGGCTTGCTCGACGTGGCCGATGGAGAAGCGTATGGCGTTGCGATTAATCGTTTGCGCGGGCAACTGAGCGTCATGCCGGACGAAGTCCGCCTGGCCAACGCGGAGTTGCGGTTCTTTGAGCCGGGCACCGAAAAGACCGGGGGAGCGGGAATCGTGACGGGTACGGCGGCGTACCGATTCACCGACCGTTCTTTGACAACAGATCTGGTGGGGGCTTCGCTGCCGCTCGCGAATTTCGGAAAGATTCAGTCGGCCAGTCTTCCTCTGGGGGGGCAAATCACTTTTCGTCTGAAAACGAGCGGCCCGGTAACGCAACCCCTCGCGGATGGCTCTTTTCGCGTGGTGAATTTGCAGATCGGTACGGAAGTCATCGGCAGTTTGGAAGGGGAACTGCATTCCGATGGAAAAGAAGCGAGTTTGAAACTTGGATCGGCGATGAACGAAGGGGCGATTACGGGCAGGATCAAACTGGGCTTGGCCGACCCGCAGCCTCTGGACGGGAAGATCACGATCCAAAACATGAACCTCGATCCCTACCTGCTCTCTGCTCTGCACCTGAAAAAATTCACCGGCCACGGCACTGCGGACGGCGACATCACGGTGAGCGGGGAACTTCAGCATCCGGAAAGTCTGGTGGTGGATGGCAATTTCACGCGGTTGTTACTGACCTATGGCGGCGTGCAACTGGAAAATTCCGGTCCGATCCACCTGACTTCGACCCGGGACAACCTGAAGATTGTGAGCGCTGTGCTGAAAGGGACGGATACGAACGCCGAATTGAGCGGCTCGATTCAATTCACCGGCGGGCGGGCACTGGCGATGAAGATGAACGGGACGGTGGACCTGCGGCTGCTGAGCGCCTCTATTCCAGACTTCAATGTGGCCGGCCATGCCGATATCAACGCCTCGTTTGAGGGTACGATGGACCGGCCGAGAATCATCGGGCGCGTGAAGCTCACGAATGCCTCGGCGCGCACAGCGGACCTCCCGACCGGTCTGAGCAGCGTGAAGGGCGATCTAGTGTTTGATGCGAACCGGCTGTTTTTCGAGAATGTCACCGGTGAATCGGGAGGTGGCCTTCTCGTCCTTTCCGGCAGCGTGAATTATTCGGAGAAGCCGCTGCGATATGACATCTCCGCGAAAACCGACCGCATCCGGATTCGTTATCCGGAAGGGATCAGTTGGCTGGCAGGCGGCTCGCTACGACTCACGGGCACGTTAGACGGTGGAGTACTCTCCGGCAAGGTTGCCGTGCAACGCGTGAATCTGAGTGAGGGGCTGGAATCAGCGGGCGTCCTGGTATCCAGCACGGGCGGAAGCAGCTCCGGCAGCTCGAGTTTCTTGCGCAATTTGCAGCTCGACGTGGAAGCAAATTCCACGCCGGATGCGCGGATGGAATGGCCGGGAGCCCAACTCGAAGCGGACGCCAATCTGCGCGTTCGAGGCACGGCAGAAAATCCGATTTTGCTCGGGCACATCCACGTGCTCTCTGGGGATTTGTATTTTCGGGACAGCCACTATCACGTGGCGCGGGGGGATTTGAATTTTGCCAACCCGTTCCGGCTCAATCCTGTAATCAATGTCGAAGCAACGACGACGATCCAGCAATATGAAATTACGCTGAACTTCACAGGGGAGGCGAGCAAGCTGAGTTTGTCCTACCGGTCGGATCCGCCGTTGCCCGCAAACGACATCATCACATTACTGGCATTGGGGCAGACCGGCTCGGAATCGGCGCTACGCACGGGCGCCACGACGCAGAGTGGCACTTCCAGCACATCGGCATTGCTGTCGGAGGCGATATCGAGCCAGTTGGGGGGGCGCGTGGAGCGGTTATTCGGCATTACGCGATTCCGCGTTGATCCCGGCCTCACGGGCGTGGGAGCAAACAGTTCCGGCCAGAACGCAGCGGCGCGCGTGACCGTCGAACAGCAAGTGACGCCCAACTTGACGGTACTCTATGAAACGAACGTGACATCTACGCAGCAGCAGGTGATCCAGATCGAGTACAACTTGAACCGGAACATATCCGTGGTGGGCCTGCGGGACCAGAACGGCACTTTCGGTATGGACATCAAGTTTAAGAAACGCCTGCCCTAAGAATGGCGCGACCCAAACCATCGATTTGTCACGGCAATGGAATTGGAACTTAGGGCTGAGACTGCTGTGCGGCCTGCTCAGGCGCTTCCTGCTGGGGGCGATGCTGCACCTGCCAGCGGCGCTGCGGAGGATTGAACAGCCGGACATTCTGTCCGGTGATCGGATCCTGCTCTTTGGCCGCTTGCAGAGCGTCCTTGACGGCTTTAAAAGCTGCGGCACGCGTGGCTTCCTGGATTTCCCGGGAGATTTTTGGGCCTTCGGCGGCTAGCTTTTGTCCAAGCGGCGAACCGTAAAACTGAAGCAAACCCTTGATCTCGTCGTCGGTGTAATGCTTGTCGTAAGCCGCGACCATCTGCTCAGTCACCTGGTCCAAATCGAAATTCTTTTGGTAGCCTGAAATCACATTGTTGATGAATGCCTGGCCCTTCCCATTATTTGGCACGGAGGCAAGAAGTTTTTCGCGGTATTGATCGGCGATCAGATTGACGGATTCCTGGAACTGATCCCGCGTACCGATGAGCTCCAGAAGCGCGCGGATGTCGGCGTCTTTTGCAGGATCGGTGGAAGCGGCAGGTGAAGAGTTGGGCTTGTTAGCGGCGGCTTGCGAGGCCGCCTGGATTGCCGTGGAGGAGCCACCTTGAATGGCAATGAGAAACGTTCCAATATAAATTAGAATTAATGCAATTGCCGCTTTCATCTTATCCTCCACACTTTGCGGTCCCGCCTTAGGATTGATTGTAGGGAAGCGCGAAAACGGGCGCGCCTGCGCTAGGGTGCAGGTTTGCCTCGCGGATACTGTCCGGAGGTGCAGGGGGCGGATGGCGTCCAACTTTGGAGAGCGCTCCGGACCGGACTGCGCATGAACCCTTCTCTTACCGCGGAGGCGACAGTAGATTATGCTTGGGCTAAGGCAGGGCTTGGCTTCCCTGCGAGCCGGAAAAGAGAGCTGCGCGGGAGAGAAGTTGGCGGGAATGCATGCCATGAGCACAGCCAAGACGCTAACCGAAGAAGGCTATGCGGATTTGCGCGACGCCATGGTGGAAACGCAAATCCGAAAACGCGGCATCGGAAACGAACGAGTGTTGCGGGCCATGAGGAGCGTGCCGCGGCATGAATTTGTTGAGGCCCAGTGGAAGAATTTGGCGTACACCGATGAGCCGTTGCCGATCGGCGGCGGGCAGACCATCTCGCAACCGTACATTGTTGCCGTCATGTGCGACGCATTACATTTGCAAGGCACGGAGAAAGTGCTGGAAATCGGAACAGGTTGCGGGTATCAGGCCGCGGTGCTTTCCTGCTTGGCCCGGGAGGTATACACGGTCGAGTACCGGGAGGAGCTTGCAAGTGGAGCGCGTGAGCGGCTGCAACGGCTGGGGTACAAAAATATCCATGTTTACTGCGGCGACGGTTCGCTGGGCCTGGCGGCGTTTGCGCCCTATGATGGCATCGTCGTGGCCGCAGCGGCACCCCACGTGCCGGAACCTTTGGCGCAGCAATTGGCGGAAGGTGGGCGGATGATCGTGCCCGTGGGCGGGGAAGAACTCCAGGTATTGATCCTGCTGACCAGGCACGGCGACAAATTCAGTTCAGAACGAAGAGAACCCTGCCGGTTCGTGCCCCTCCTGGGTAGCCACGGCTGGAAGGACGCATGGATTTGATGAGCCATTCCGCCCCCGAGCTGTCCATCATCATTCCGTCGTTTAACGAAGAGTTGCGCCTGCCCGCAACACTGGAAAAGATCGCCCGTTATATCGAGCGTGAGAACAGGAGCACGGAAGTAATCGTGGTGGACGACGGGTCCACGGATCGCACCGCCGAGGTGGCCGAATCGTTCCGCGGTAAATTCTCGCAATTGCGCGTTCTGGCGAACGGGACGAACCGGGGCAAGGGCTACAGCGTGCGTCACGGCTCGCTGGAGGCACGCGGCGAGATGGTTCTGTTCACCGATGCGGACCTCTCCTCGCCGATCGAAGAAGCGGGCAAACTTTTCGCGGCCTTGAAGGGCCATGACGTGGCCATCGGCTCGCGCGCGGTGGATCGCCGCCTGATCGAAGTGCGCGAATCGGTTTTTCGGGAATTTGCGGGCATCGTCTTCAACAAAATTGTCCGAATCGTATTGCGGCTGCCATTTGTGGACACCCAGTGCGGATTCAAAGTCTTCCGGCGAGAGCGGTGCCGGGTGATCTTCGAGCAACAGACAATCGAGCGATTTGGCTTCGATCCGGAACTGCTGTATCTGGCGCGCCACCACGGCTTGTCCACGGTGGAGGTTCCGGTGCGCTGGGCGCATTCCCCGGCTACCAGGGTGAGCATGGTGAGGGACAGCGTGCAGATGTTCCTGGATGTGGTGATCATCCGGTGGAACGCGTTGCGAGGCAGGTACCGCAAAGAGCGTTGAGTTGTGCTTTATACAATAAAGTACTTGACAGCGCTTCCCCGCTACGCTAATCTTGGGGCGTGCCCACGGCCAGCCCAATCCGCACTCCTTCCCGCGAGCCGATCCCGATTGACGCCCGCGCCGCGGATCACCTCCGCTATATCCGCGAAACCATGGAGCGGGCTGCTGAATTCACCGCCGTGCCCGGCTGGGGCGGCGTGGCCATGGGCATTACGGCCTTGGCAGCGGCACTGTGGGCCTCGCGCCAGGGCACCCCACGGGGTTGGGCCGTGGTGTGGTTGGCAGAGGCTTTTGTAGCGGTGGCGATCGCGGCGCCGTCGGCAGCGACCAAAGCGCGGCGCGCCAATTCCTCATTGTTCAGCGGGCCGGGGCGCAAGTTTGTGCTGAGCTTCGCACCACCGATTGTCGTGGGCGGACTATTGACGGTGGCACTCTTCCAATTGGGCGAACTCTCCGCCCTGCCGGGAGTGTGGTTATTGCTGTATGGAACGGCCATTGTCACGGGCGGAGCGTTTTCCGTGCGGGCCGTGCCGATCATGGGGCTTTGCATAATGGGGCTTGGTGCGGCGGCTTTGTTCGCTCCCGCGCATTGGGGAAATCTACTCATGGCCGCGGGTTTCGGATTGGTGCAGATCGGCTTCGGCTTGTGGATCGCTATGCGGCACGGCGGTTGAGCGGATTTTGGAGAACGGGAGAGTTATGGCGAGATCATCGACAGTCCGGCAGGTGCGCCTGCAAAAAGAGGATGTCCTCTCTGCGGTCCTTCACCAGAAGCGCGAGGCCGTGCCGGCGAATCTGGACCGGCTGATTCACGAGCGCATCCGGCTGGGCATTGTCAGCGCGTTAGCCGTGAATCGTTCGCTTACGTTCAACGAGTTGAAGGCCCTGCTGAAGACTACGGATGGAAACCTGAGCGTGCACGCCAGGAAACTGGAGGAGGCGGACTACATCGTGTGCACGAAATCGTTTGACGGGCGGCTGCCCAAGACGGAATACCGGCTGGCCGCCGGGGGTCGGCGGGCGCTGGAACGTTACCTGAATCATATGGAAGCGCTGATCCGGGCGACGCGGGAAGGGTAAAAAATTTGCCAATCTACTTTGTATTACAAAGTACATTGCAAAGGTTGGCGGCGGAGAAAGCAGCATGCTCATGGAAAACACGATTGTGGATCGCCCCCGCGCGGCGCCGGCAGATGCCGCGTTCAAGATACATGTCGCGGTCATTTGCGATGGTAACGGCCGCTGGGCCGCTTCGCGAGGTCTCCCACGTTCAGAGGGTCACCGCGCCGGGGCGGAAGCGGCACGGCGCATCATCCGGTGCGCGCCGCACCTCGGCATCCACACACTGACGCTGTTCGCGCTTTCCTCCGCGAACTGGCAACGTCCGCCTGCGGAGGTGGATGGCATTCTGGGGATACTGGAGGAGTACCTCCAGGCGGAGGCCTCTCACTGCCTCGAGGAGGGCGTTCGCCTGAGCATTATCGGGCGGCGCGATCGCTTGGCCGCGGGCTTGCGAGCAGCGATTGCCGATGCGGAAGCGTATACCGCGAAGGGTAATGTGCTGCACCTGCGATTGGCGATCGACTATTCGGCGCGCCAAACGATCTATCAGGCGGCCAGCAAATTCTACAAAGTAACCAGCCTTTCCAGCGAAGCCTTCGGCAATCTACTCGCCGAAGTGCAACGTGGCGGCTCGACGGAAGTGGACCTGCTGATTCGCACGGGCGGAGAACAGCGGCTTTCGGATTTTCTGCTCTGGGAATGCGCCTTCGCGGAATTCGTTTTCTTGCCGAAGCGCTGGCCGGACTTTATGCCGGTGGACCTGCGGAAGGCTGTGCAGGAATTCGAGCGGAGAGAACGGACGCGGGGCGGCCTGCCTAGGGAGTGCACCATCTAGTGCCGTTCCAACTTGTTCCAGCAAATCCCGTCGAGAATACTCTCTCCGTGTTCGCGTCAGATGCTTGGACCGTCATTTGGCCGAAATAGTTGGAACGGCACTAGTCCAATGGAATCCAGGGGGTTCAGTGATGTTCACGGTGCATGGCGAAGGCCTTGCGGAGGATGCGTGTGGCTGTTTCCGTGAGTTGGTACAGATGCAGTTCGTTTTCCCCGGCGTAGACGAGATCCGTAACATCGCTACCCGCGCGGGCTTCCCCAGCGACACGCTCACAGAGGTAATCGATGATCACATAGTGGAAGCGCGGGCGATCCAGCGAGCCTCCGCGTCCATCCTCTTGATCAATGTAAATGCGATCAAAGACCTCGATCATCTCCAGGACGCGCACCTGCAAGTTGGTCTCTTCCAGTAACTCGCGTGCGACACCTTCCTGTAAAGATTCACCAAGTTCCAGGGTCCCTCCGGGGATGGACCAGTGCCCGCGCAGCGGCTCGCTGCCGCGGCGGATCAGCAGTACGCGCCCGTTCTCGATGACGACGCCACCGACGCCAACGACGGGGCGTTCTGGATATTCACGTGCCAAGGCGGATTTTCTTTCGTCCGAACTGTTGGCTTACACTGAAACGCAGCGTAAGAGTCATGGGATTGACTTCTTCCGCTGGGGTATATAATACGCCGTATGGTGAAAGCCGCGCTCGCGGCATCGCCCGAAGCAGATCAGCTCGGAGGATGGGGACGTGCTCCGCTGCCCAGAATGTAGCGCAGAAATTGATGTGGACGAAGACGAAGTGGAAGAGGGAGAGATCCTGAGCTGCCCGGAGTGCGAGTGCGAACTCGAGGTGTCGCAGACCCACCCGGTAGTGCTGAATCCTATCTCCGACGATCTTGACGAAGAAGACGAGGAGGAAGACATCGAAGAGGACGAAGACGAGTCTGACGAAAATGGAGACCTCCCGGATGACGACGAGGAGGACGAAGAAGATGATGAGGAGGAAGATGAGTAGCCAGCTCCGCTGGAGCGGCGGGGCATCCTGGGGCCGTCTGAGCATCGTCTAACCGAAGGTGACCTCATCGCCGGGTAAAGTGTCTCCTATGCGAATGCCAACGTCCGTTTACCTAGGGTTTCTCCTGTGTCTGGCGCACCCTGCTGTCGGTCAACAGCCCACCGAAACCACACCGGTTGCGTCACCGTCGCAACCCCCGGCGACCCCGCCGGAAGTTTCACGCGCAAGTTCATCTTCAAAGGGAAAGAAGAAGCCGCTTCCCGTTTACTTGATCACCGGTACGGTCTTTGATGAAAAGGCGCTTTCGTTTCCGGATGTAAAGGTTCGCATTCGCCAAACCAGCGAGAAAAAATTCCGCTGGGAGGCGTATACGAATTCCCGGGGGGAATTTGCCGTGCGGGTTCCGGAAGGCAGCGAATACGAAGTGCAGGTGCAGGCCAAAAACTTCAAGGAGCAGTCGCGGACGGTGAAGGCGGACGCTGGCGCCATTCAGGACCGGCTATCGTTCCGGCTGGAACCAGTGACGGGCAGAAAGGCGGGAGACAAGAAATGAAGAAGAACCGCAAGATAGCCTACATTTGGATGGTTCTGCTCCTATTCGCGTGGATCGCCAGCGCGCAGGACTCCAAGAAGGAGTCGCAATTGCGGACCGTGCGCGGGATCGTCACCGACAAATCGGAAACGCCCCTTCCCAACAGCGTCGTGTTCCTGAAAAACCTGCGGACAAACGCGGTGCGCAGCAGTTTCGCGGATTCGGATGGCAACTATCGGTTCAGCGGGCTGGATCCCAACGTGGATTACGAAGTCCATGCGGAACTTGAAGGCGCAAAATCCCAGGTCAAGACGGTGTCGTCGTTTGACAGCCGCAAGGAAATCACACTCAATCTGAAGATTGACCGTAAGAAAAGTTAGGGACTCCAGGTTTCGTCGCACGGGCGATAGGCCCGCGAAAATTAGGAAATGTGAGGCATATCGGGTAAGCTGAAATCTTCCCGCGATTCACTTATTTGGGCGGATCTTAGGGGAGCAAAGGCATGGAGGACGATGGTCTGCTGCAGATTGCATTTTTCCTTCGGCGCAGCCCTGTGTGCGCTGGCCTTATCCGGGGTGTCTCTGTTCGGGCAAGAAAAGCCGGACAGCCCTGAGCCCAAGGCTCCAGCATCCTCGCAAGACACCGCGTCATCGTCAACTTCCCAAACACCCACTCAGACTGACAAGAAAGATCGCGAAGCCAGGGATGAAGTGCCGAAGCGGATCTTCTGGATCATTCCTAATTTCATGACGACCAACGACCAACCGGAAAACCAGGGACCGCTCACGCCGGCCCAGAAGTACAACATCGCGTGGCATCAGTTCTGGGATGAGAGCGCGCATTACGGCAATATCATACAAGCGTCGATTTCACAGGCGGCCGACGGGCTTCCGCACTACGGAGAAGGCTGGGGCGCATTCGGAGAACGATACCTGGCGCAAGAAGGCGATCAGTTCACGGGAGCCTTTCTGATTTACGGGATCTTGCCAAATATGCTGCACCAGGATCCGCGGTACTTTAGGAAGGGGCGCGGATCGGCGTTGTATCGTATCGCCTATGCGGCATCGCGTGTGCTCATTGCGCGCACCGATTCGGGCAATCCCACGTTCAATGCTTCGCAGGTTTTCGGGCAACTGGGGCAGGCGGGCATCTCGCTGTCGTATTACCCCAAGCAGGATCGTGATGTCCACGGCTTGTTCGTGGGATGGGCCGTCAATCAGACTTACAACGTTGGCTGGAACCAACTGAAGGAATTTATCCCTGATCTCAACGCGTTGATCCGGCGGCACTCCAAGAAAAAGCACCATGTGCCCGCGGATCCCCGCGCGACACCGGCAGCCACCGGCACAAATTAGCGGCCCGAATGGGGATTGCGGGGGCGGAGTACACGCACGGCGTTCGGTACGACTGCGACCTCCACAGGAGTATTTCCCAAGATCTCGCCATCTCCGTGAAATGCACACGGCCTGTCGGTCTCTATACGCACACGGTCCACGCGAAAACGCTGGACGCGCACGGTTCGCAGTTCGCCCCGATAGGCCAGGGACGGAAGTAGTGCGAGGACTTCCAGAAACCCCAGATCCTCCAGCAATACCACGTCGAGTTTCCCATCGTCCGTTTGCGCGTCCGGGGCGAGACGCAGACCCGCGCCGTAGCTGGGTGTGTTGAGGACACCCAGAAGAAGCACATTGGCGTTGATTTCCACTTGCTGATCGATTCCGATGAGCGCGCGCAGACGAATGGAGCGGAAGCCCACGAGGGCACGCACCGCGGAAAGGAGGTAGCGGGAGCGGCCTCGCAAATTGCGATAGACACCGCCGGCGTAACGGGCGGCTTCGGCATCCAAGCCCACTCCGCCCCCGCCGATGTAGAGCCTCTCCTTACCGTCGGCAGTGCGAGCCAGAGCGGCATCGAGAAAACAGGGTTGGCTATCTAGAAGAAGGTCGGCAGCAAGGAGGGGGTCCTGGGGCAGGCCGATGGCAGCGGCCAGGTCATTTCCACCGCCAGCCGGAATCACGCCCAAAACGACGCCAGAAGCGCCTGCAAGCGCGTTTACAAGCACCTGGAAAGTTCCATCACCGCCGAGCACAAAGATCCGTTGGTGCCCCTCCGCAGCCCCTCTGCGCGCCTCTGCAGCGAGGTCCTCAGGGCATTGCGTGGAACGAAACTCGACCAGCCAGCCGCGGCGGCCGGCAAAGTTTTTGAGCGCGGGGAGAACCTCTTGAGCCAACCCTCCGCCCGCGGCGGGGTTGACAAGAACCAGGTCCGGAATGCCTTGCGGGGGCGCGGCGAAGTTAGGCACAGGTTGATTCTACTGGCAGAGGCACTATTTGATTGTCAATCATTCCCAGGAATCTGCACGAAATGGTGCCGGCGGGGGGAATCGAACCCACGGCCTAGGGATTATGAGACCCTCGCTCTACCACTGAGCTACGCCGGCGTGAAGCAATTCTTTATGCTACGAACTAATCGCGGGGAGTGTCAAGCGTGTGTACTCGTCCAGTAGATTAGTGACACTTTGCCTTTCGGAGATTCCGTTTCCAGCGGATGATGAATTCGAGTGGGGTGAGGTAGCCCAGGGACTGGTGCGGCCGGACGCAGTTGTAGGTTTTCTCCCAGCGCCGCAGTTGACGGTTCAACACGGGCACCTGATCGGACTCCGCCTGCACCTCGTAGAACTCCTCGTTGTGGGTGCGGTTAGACCGCTCCACCTGGCCGTTCAGCTTCGGTGATTTGGGCGGGAGCACGAACAGCGGCAAGCCTTTTTGCTGGCAGGCTTCCTCGAACTCTGCGGCGAACTCACTGCCGCCATCCACTTGCAGCGCTTTGACGGGAAACGGCATGCGCTCCAGCAGCGTATCCAGAAAACGCGCTGCCGCCAATGAAGTCGCGCGGCGGTGCATCTCCAGCACATCCCAGCGCGAGACCACGTCGCGCGCACTGAAGTGTTTTAGGATGATGCCGCGACGCATGCGAATCTCTTTCGTGTCGACCTCCACCAAGTCACCGGGCTGCTCGATTCGCCAGTGTTTAGGCTTGCGAATGGCCCACGGACGGTTTCGCAACTTGCGCCGCGCCTGCCGCAGCACGGCTGGTTTCGGCGGTTCGTGCAACACCCCGCGCCGCTTCAGATCCGCCAGGATGCGTCCCACCATCGAGGTGGAAACGGTGACCTTCTCCCGCCGCAGAAGCACCACCAGCTTGTCTTTGCCCCAGCGCGGATGCTGCTGGCGCAGAGACAGAACACGTTCGGCCAGTTCTGCCGTCCACGTTGGCTGACGCACCTGGTGCGGCCGATGCGAACGTGCTTCCAACGTGGTCAGATCGTGGCGGTCAAATCGCCGATTCCAGCGATAGAACGTCTGCCGGCTGATGCCGAAATGCCGGCAAGTCTGCTGCACGTTCCGCCCATTGAAGTAGTAGAACAGCATCCACTGGAGCCGTGTCTGCGCTGCCCGGCTCAAGCTCTTCCCGAGGTGCGCCAGTTGGCGCACCTCGGGAAACTCATCCCACCTGATTGTTCTCATCCTGACACTCTACCGAGTGTCACCAATCATTCTGAACGAGCACCCGCTTCGCGCAGGGTCGCCGCGCAGACCCATCTCCGGTTACAATTCCATGAATCCTCGATGACAGATCCTCTCCCATCTCCGCCCCTTCACGCGCAGCCTCGAATTCCAGCCTGGGCCATCGCCACCGCCATTTCCTTTTTCCTTTCCATAGCCATCGTCTTGCCCTTCTTCTGGCTGGGCAGCGCTTCTGGCCACGATTTTGAATTCCATGCCGCTTCCTGGCTGGACACCGCCTTTCAGTGGAAACAAGGCATTGTCTATCCGCGGTGGACTGCCTGGATGAACCACGGCTTCGGCGAACCGCGCTTCATCTTCTATCCGCCGCTTTCCTGGACCCTTGGCGCTGCTCTCAGCCTGGTCCTTCCCGGGATGTGGATTCCTCCGGCGTTCATCGTTCTCGTACAGACTTTCGCGGGCTTCTCGGCATTCTGTCTGCTCCGCGGGCTCGTCAGTGATCGCGCGGCCATCCTCGGCGCCGCCTGCTACGTCATAAATCCCTATGCACTCTTGCTGACTTACATCCGCAGCGACTTCGCCGAGCAACTCGCTTGCGCCATCTTCCCCCTCTTGCTTCTTGCCGCACTCCGCCTCGCGAATCTCCTCGATCCACCTACACCCAAGTCCTCTCCGCTTGGCTCCTTCGCCATCCCGTTTGCGGCTGTTTGGCTCGCCAACGCCCCCGCTGGTGTCATCGTCAGCTATTCCCTGGCGCTTGTATTCGCTTGGGCGGCGATCACCCAGCGCTCTTGGAAGATCGCCTTCCGCAGCGTTTCCGGACTCGCTTTGGGTTTTGGCCTGACCTGCTTTTATCTGGTTCCTGCAGCTTATGAACAGCGTTGGGTCAATATCGGCCAAGCCCTTGCGAGCGGCCTTCTGCCCTCCCAGAATTTCCTCTTCACGTACATCGCCGACCCCGAGCACACTTGGTTCAACTGGATCGCTTCCTTCTGCGCAATCCTCCTTTTTCTGCTTTGTGCTATTGCCGCTCTAGTCTCCCGTCGCTTCGCCTCTTTCGCCAATTCTGGCGACCCTCGTCGGAAAGCCTGGCTCGCGCTTCTGGTTCTTGCTGCTGCGGCCACATCGCTCATGTTCCGCTTCACTACTCCGCTCTGGAACTTCTTGCCAAAACTTCGCTTCGTTCAGTTTCCCTGGCGCTGGATGTCCATTCTTGCCCTCGTCGGCGCCTGTTTCCTCGCCGGCGCCCTCCAGAAGCGCCGCGGATGGGCTTGGTTCGCTGTTCTTCTGCTTCTTTCCGTCCCCCTGGCCCATTTTCTGGTGAACAACACCTGGTGGGATCCCGATGAAATCCCCACTCTCCAAGCCGCCATCACTGATGAAACAGGCTTTGATGGCACGGACGAATATGATCCCCTCGGTGATGACCACCTGGACCTTCCACCTGACGCCCCGACAACTAAGATTCTTCCTGCCTCGCCCGAGGACACCCGCGCCCCGGACGCCCACGTTCAAATTGAGAAATGGACCACGGAGGATAAAGCTCTGCGCGTCGATTCCCCAGCGCCTGCTCGTCTGGCCCTGCGCCTGCTCAACTATCCCGCCTGGCGTGTAGAGGTAAACGGCGCGCCCATCGTCCCCGGCCGCCTGGACAACTTCGATCAGATGGTCATCCCCATCGCTGCGGGGAGTTCCACAATCCACGTGCGTTTTGCACGCACTCCGGACCGCACCTTGGGCCTTCTAATTTCGCTGTTGAGTATCTTGCTGACGATCGTCTTGCTGCTCGTTGCCCGGAATCGCGGCTCCGCCAGAGCCTGACCTTCACGCTACGCGCTGCCTGCCGTTTTACCGCCGGTCCACCGACGGATGCCGGATATCCTGCCCCTGCACGATGTAGATTACGTCTTCCGCAATATTTGTCGCGTGGTCGCCAATCCGCTCCAGATTTTTCGCCACCAGGATCAACTCAAATGCGGGAAAGACCACGCTCGAATCGCCCATCATATATGTGAGCAATTCGCGGAAAATCTGGTCCCGGTAATGATCCACTTGGTCGTCTGTCGCCATCACCTTTTGCGCTAGCTCCACATCGCGCCGCACCACCGCGTTCAAGGCGTTTCTCACCTGCTCTTCCACCAGTTCCGACATCCGCGGCAGATCCACGTAAGGCTTCACCCGGGGATGCCGCAGAATCCGCAACGCGCCTTGCGCAATGTTCACGGCCTGATCGCCGATGCGTTCGAGGTCGTTGTTGATCCGTGAAACCGCCAGCACAAACCGCAGGTCCGCTGCCATCAATTGGTGCAGCGCCAGCAGTTGCACGACCCGGTCGTCAATTTCCAGTTGCAGCTCGTTGATGGCGTCTTCTTCGTCCAGGACCCGCTTGGCCAGTTGCTCGTCGGTATCCAGCATCGCGTGCACGGACTGGTGTACGGCGCGCTCCGCCAGGCTGCCCATCCATAGCAGCCGCTCTTTCAGTTCGTTCAGGTCCTTTTCAAAGTGACGTTCCATTGCGCCCTTCCCATCGCCATCTTATTTGCTTCCCCAACCGGCTAAAACCAAAATCATCCAGCTCCTCATCCAAACCGCCCCGTGATGTACGCTTCCGTCCGCGGATCGCTCGGCGTGGTGAATAGTTGCGGCGTCGCGCTAAACTCAATCATCTGCCCCGTCAGCACAAATGCCGTGAAATCGCTCACGCGCGCTGCTTGCTGCATGTTATGCGTCACGATCGCGATCGTCGTCAGGTTTTTCAGTTCGACCAGCAACTCCTCGATCTTCGCCGTGCTGATTGGATCCAGCGCCGAACATGGTTCATCCAGCAGCAGCACTTCCGGCTCCACGGCCAGCGCCCGCGCGATGCACAGCCGCTGCTGTTGCCCGCCGGAAAGCTCGTATGCGGACTTGTGCAGGTGATCCTTCACCTCTTCCCACAACGCTGCGCGCCGCAAACTCTTCTCCACCATCTCGGAGATCGAGCCTTTTATACCGTTAATCCGCAGGCCATACGCTACGTTATCGAAGATCGACTTCGGAAAAGGATTGGGCCTCTGAAACACCATGCCCACTCGCCGCCTCAGCGTCGTTACGTCCTGCGCCAGAATGTTCTGCCCATCTAGTTGGATCTCTCCTTCCAGGCGTGACGTGTGTACCGTCTCGTGCATGCGATTCAGCGCTCTCAGCAGCGTCGATTTGCCGCACCCCGATGGGCCGATCAGCGCTGTCACCCTCTTGTCGGCAATGCCCATGTTGATGTCGAAGAGGATCTGCTTGCTGCCATAGTAGAAATCAACCTTGGATATCGTCATCCGCATCGGCAGCGACGCGGTCTCTCCGTGTGTCGCTGTTCCAGTGTTGGTCACAATATTCACCGAAAGCCCCGGCTTTGATGACGCCTGCATGTTCATGACCTCGGCACCGCTATTCCGCGCGACAAGATCGTCCGGGCCAAAATATTGATGATCAGAATCAATCCCAGCAACACCAGCCCCGCCGCCCACGCCTGCCGGTGCCAATCCTCGTACGGTGACACCGCGTAAGTAAAGATCATCACGGGCAGCGACGCTGTCGGCTGGCCCCACCCCTGGCTCCAGTAGCGGTTCCCAAATGCCGTAAACAGCAGCGGCGCGGTCTCCCCCGCCACCCGCGCCAGCGCCAGCAGGATCGCCGTCAGGATTCCCCGGTAAGCTGCTGGCACGACCACGCTCGCTATTGTCTTCCATTTGCTAGCCCCCAGCGCCATGGCCCCTTCCCGCAAATATCGGGGCACGCCGTTCAGAAACTCTTCGGTGCTGCGCAGCGTGATGGGGATCATCATTAATCCCAGGGCAAATGCACCCGCAAGCGTCGAAAAGTGCTTGAACGGCAAAACCACCACGCTGTACGCGAAAATCCCGATCACAATGGATGGCACGCCATTCAGCAGGTCTGCCGCATACCGCACCACCGAGGCCACGGCGCTCCCGCTGAACTCCGACAGGTAGATCCCTCCGAGGAATCCGATCGGTACCCCGAGCAAGGACGCTGCCATCAGCAATTTCGCGCTTCCCACGATGGCGTTCGCCATTCCTCCGCCTGCTTCGCCTACCGGCTTGGGAAGCTGCGTGAAAAAGGCCCAGTTGATGGACGTGCCGCCGTTGAAAACCAAGTACCCCAAAATAAAGAAGAGGACGCTCACGGAAACCAGCGCGCACACGCCTGTCAAGGTCAGCATGAAGTTGCTGACAAACCGCCGCCACTTTACGCGTGCACTCATTAAGTCGGCACTCCACTACCTTTCTGCGTCGTCACGACTATCAGTATGCGTGCTAGCCCGTTCAGGATAAACGTCATCAGGAACAGCACCAGCCCCAATTCCACCAGGGCCTGCAAATAGAGGTCACCTGTGGCTTCCGTGAATTGGTTTGCGATCACCGAAGCGATCGAATCTCCCGGTGAAAACAGCGAGGCGCTGATGGTCGGCGTGTTCCCTATGACCATCGTCACCGCCATTGTTTCTCCCAGCGCGCGCGCCAGCGCCAGAAAGATGGAACCCAGGATGCCCGTCTTGGCGAACGGCACCACGACTTTCCACGTCGATTCCCAACGCGTGGAGCCCAGCGAAAGCGCCGCTTCCCGCTGGTCCCGGGGCACCGATAACAGCACCTCTCGCGACACCGAAATGATGTACGGGATCACCATGATCGCCAGGACTATGCCTGCGGTCAAGAAACCCACGCCGTACGACGGCCCTTTGAAGAACGGCATAAAACCCAATGGTTTGTTCAACCCAGGGAAAATCACCGTCCGCATCAGCGGCACGATGATGAACACTCCCAGCAAGCCGTAGATTACGCTCGGCACCGCCGCCAGCAGATCAATAAAAAATTGCAGCGTGTCCGAAATCCGGGGCGGCGCCAGCTCCGCAAGGAAAATCGCCGTTCCAATTCCCAAGGGCACGGCAATGAGCAGGGCCACCGCCGACGTGACCAGCGTTCCATACATGAACGGCAGGGCCCCATACTGGTCAAGGACCGGATCCCAAACCTGCGTCACGAAAAAGTGCAGCCCAAATTTCGCCCGCGCCAGCGCGGAGCCTGTCCATAGTTCGTACACCAGCAGCAGCGTAATCAGGACGACGCTTGCCGCGAACACCATCGTGATCAGTCGCGCGATTTCGTCGCCGTCCCGCAGGCGGGATAGAAAAGAATGCGAGCCCGTCACCGGGCCCGCGTTCGGCAGAGCTGTCCCTGAAGTCGCCACGTTCCTCGCTGCTTGCTACTGGATGTTGTTGATTGCCTTCTTCTCTTTCTCGATAACTTCCTTCGGAAGCTTCGCGTAAGAGAGCCCTTCAGCGTAATTCTGTCCGTCCGTCAGCATCCACTTCAGAAAGCCTTTCACCGCCTCGCGCTTCCCCGCATCCTGAAACTTCTGCGGAATCAGCAGCCATGTGAAGCTCGAGATCGGGTAGGCGTTCTTTCCCGGCGCATTCGTGATGGAAACCCGGAAGTCATCCGGGATTTCTTTCGCCGCACCCGCTGCCGCTGCGCTTACGCCCGCCAGGTCTGCCTTCACAAAATTCCCCGAGGAGTTCTTGACGGCGCCATAAGGAATGTTGTTCTGCGCCGCGTAGATCAGCTCCACGTAGCCGATGGAATTGGGTGTCTGCTTGATCAGTCCCGTCACGCCCTCGTTGCCTTTGCCGCCCAGCCCCACGGGCCAGTTCACTGAGGTGTTTTTGTTGACCTTGCTCTTCCATTCGTCGCTGACCTTTGACAGATAATCGGTCCAGATGTACGTCGTTCCGCTGCCATCCGAGCGGTGCACCACCACAATGTCATTCGCCGGCAGATTCACGCCCTTATTGGCGCCCGCGATCGCCGGATCGTTCCATTTCGTGATCTTTCCAAGGAAAACCCCCGCCAGCGCCTCCGGAGTGAAATTCAGCGCCCCGCTGACTCCAGGCACATTGTAAGTTGGAACTGCCGCGCCAAGCACGGTTGGAAAGTGCAGAATCCCCGACCCTCTCTTGGCCTGGAAGGCCTTCAACTGGTCGTCGTTCATCGGCCCGTCGGTAGCGCCGAAGTCCACAGTCCCTTCGGTCACTTGCTTGATGCCTGCTCCGGACCCTACCGATTGATAGTTGAACTGGATGTTTGGATTCTTCTGATGATATTCGTCAAACCATTTCGAATAAATTGGATACGGGAACGAAGCACCGGCCCCATTGATCAGTAGCGCATTCTGCGCCCATACCATCACTCCCAGAGCGAGGATACCCACCACTAGCACAGCAATTCTCTTCATGAGATTTATCTCCGCACGGATTCTTAAGTTTGCCCAAGTACCCATCAGATTGACTGTCAAATGTTACGGAATTGTTACATCTCCTCGTAAGTCTGTTAAAAATCAGAAATGTTCAGACTAAGTCGTTTAACTACTCCCCTTTCCATGGAGTTACATTGCAGGTGCCTCCAGGCAAAAAAAAGGCAGCTCCATGAAGAGCTGCCCTTTTGCCGTCCTTTGAACCGCGACGGTTCAAGTTAGTTGTGAGTGTTTATGGCAAGTAGTAGCGGAACGACGTGAACACCATGTTGTCGATGCCCTTGGGGGAAATGGCGGCACTGCCGGTTGCCACGCCGCCCGTGCCCGACCAGCCGACCTTGGCTATATAGGAGTATTGCAGGCCGATTTGGAAGCGGCCCTTCGGACCCTGGTAAAACTTGTACCAGAATCCGAGAGTGCCTTCCTGGATGATGCGGATGTCGCCGGCGCAATTGGAGCCAGAGGACGTGTTGAAGTCATTCAGAGGAACGCCTTCGGTGGCGCAGCCGGAATTGTTGGCGGCAAAGTTGCCATAACCACCGATCTGGTTGGTTTTAAATGAAGTTGTGGTGGTGGCCGGAATAGCAGTCGATGTGGCAGTTGCAGGAATCGCTGCCGTCTTGGTGATGGTAATCAGCTCATAGCCTGTATAACCCGCGCGCCAGGCGTACTCTGCTCCATAGTAGGCGTAGAGGTCGAACTTGGGAGTGACGTGCCATTCGATTCGTCCGAGGCCATGGGCCGTACGAATCAGCGCGAGAGTGCCATCGGGACGAGCCGTGGCGTCGGCGAGTTGCGCCGAGCCATAACGGCCAACGCCGTCGCCGGCGAGGGCCTTGACACTGAAGTCTACGTGCTTGTTGAAGAGCGGCAAAAGGGCGCTGGCGCCGAAGCCACCACCGGTGCTGCTGGTGTTCGTAGCGCCGAAGCTGCTAACGGCTGTCGGTGTTGGCGATAGGCAATTTCCAGTGAACGTCGTTGTCCCCGGAACGGTATCTGTGGTGTTAGTGCCAACCACGCCGCAAGGATAGATGCGATCGCGGAAGAAGCTGACGATACCGAACAGTTCGTAGTGACCGAAGCCGGGGTCGGCAGCAGCCTTGAAGATCAAGTCTGGGGCTTTATTGACGGTATAGCCTGTGGAGTCAAAGGCGTTGAGCAAGCCTCCACCAGCGCCGGGGGCGTTGAGGAAGAAGTTCCCGGTCGTAGCGGTTGTGGCGCCCGAGGTGACGATTGTTGCGGGCGCAGCGGCGGAGCTGATGGTGGTAACGGAGGAGAAGCCACGGCCGCCGATGGTGGCCTGTGGAGCTTCCACAGAGAGGCCAAGGGCGAACTTGCCGCCGAAGTCCTTAACCACTCGGAAGCCATACTGGCGTGCCCACGAGAAGCCTACGACGTACTGTGAGTCGATGACCAGCGGAATATCTTCCTGGCGATTGAATATGCCTTTCTTGTTTTCCGTCGCCAAGGACCACTGCTGACCGCCAGTAATGATCCACCCATTATCAAACGCCGCTTGCCCGTAAATTATCCGCTGGCGAAACACGTAACTATTGCTCTGGCGGTTGTTGGAAGTAACCCCTGTTCCGAGAAAGTCCGCCTCATAGTAACCCGTCAGTTTGGCGCTGGCGACCTGGCTCTCCGCGAGCAGGCTAAGGCGGCTCTGACGGGCAGTGAAGCTGTTCTCAGTGACGTGGGCCAGATCGTTCGCGGAAAACGGAATGCCGGTAAATGGCGTGTTGATGTCGCCGCCAGTGGCGCGAGTACGGAAAACCGTTTCAGCCGCGATGAATCCACCCGGCGTAATGTCCACACCCTTGTACCGGATCGTCGTCGGCCCCTTTTCCTCAGCAGCCCCCTGCCCGTCCGTAGCGACCGCCGCATTCGCCGCCACCGCGTTGCTCGCCGCAAGACTCGCCACAGATGAATTTAGCGCTGTGGTCGTCGTCTTCACTTCGGCCGAGGTCGCTGCTGCTTCCGTCGCTTTCGCGCTGGCCTCTGTCGCACGCGAATTTGCCGCCGCGGCCGCTTCCCGCGCTTCCTCAATCTGACGGTCGCGCTTGGCCAACTCTTCCTTCAACATTTGCAATTGCTCTTGCTGCGCCTGCAATGCTTGACGCAACTCTTCTACTTCCGCTGCGATCTCCGCGCTCGTTTTGGCCGTCGCGGGTTTTGCCGCCGCAGCAGACTTGGCTGGCTGCGCATCGGCATCCTTCGGTGTGTCTTTCGGTGAGTCAGCGAACGCTGGCCACGAAAGCAGGAACAGCGACAACGTGAGTGATGCGAGTTTTTTCATTTCCTCTCTCTTTGCTTCTCCAGATTTCAAACTCTAACCGCGGGAATTAAGGAAGACCCCGGTTTCCGAAGTTAGTGGCCATCTCTTACGCTCATGTCAATTCAGCATGAATAATCTGTAACAAACTCCCGGTGCACTAAGGCAACCCTTTTTATTTCAATCGCTTGGCACTGAACCTGAAACTTTTTTAACCCTTCTGGCTTCTCTCACGTGCTGTCCACGGCCTCTCTCCAGCCCTGCCAGCGGCTTTACCTCCCAAGCTGCAACACTCGTTTAGTGATCTCTTGCTCGTTTTTGCATCGCAGTGGCGCGCTCTTTTTCGCGGGAGGGAGGAGAAGGGGACCGGAGCCAGGGGTGCACCGGTCCCCGTGGTAGGACGTGGATTGAAGATCAAACGTGCTGAGTTTCGCAGCCCGGAGTCACGTCCGAATGAAGCCCATGTGAATTCTTGGTGACCTCCTGGGCTCCAGCGCCGCTCGTTTCCGCCTGCTCCGGGCTTGGCGCCAACCCCCGCCCGTGACGCACATCCAGCCCGCGCACCCAGAAAATAATGTCTTCGGCAATATTCGTCGCATGATCCGCGATCCGTTCCAGGTGTCGGGTCGCCAGCACGAATTGCATCCCGGGACTCACCAGCGCAACATCCGTGGTCATGTGCTGCAGCAGATTCTCAAAGATGCGGTCCCGGTATTGGTCCACCACGTCATCGCTCTCCAGAACTTGCGCCGCCATTTCCGCGTTCCGGAAGATCAGCGCGCCCAGGCTGCGGCTCACCATCGACCTCACCGCTTCCACCATCGGCCCCAGTTCTTCCGGCGGTTGCGCCCCCGGCATTTCGCGCAAAGTCATCACGCGTTCCGCCAGACTCACCGCAATATCCCCGATACGTTCCAGGTCGTTGGTAATCTTCAGCGCGGCGACGATCAGGCGCATCTCGTCATCGTTAAACGAGCCGCGCCGCAATAACCGGATGGCGTGCTCGTCAATCATGATTTCCATCTCGTTGATGCGCGGTTCCAGAAGGAATACTTCACCCGGAAGTCCCGCCGTCCGCTGGTTGTCAAACCCCACGATCGCATCCAGCGCCCGGTTCATTGCCGTTTCCACGACCCGCGCCATGGAAATCAGGTAGCTGACCAGCGTGTCGTGCAGAACCACTTCGGTCAGTCCGGCTGCGGTCTCCATCCTTGCCTCCGCGGCGGAATCATATCGTCGGGAGCACTTCCGCACGCGCTCGGGAATTTTGCTCCAGGAAGGTTACGCTGCGTTTACAGGGTTGTGAATAGCGCGGAAAGGAAGGTACTAGGAACTCGCTGGCAGGCTTCCGCGATTGGCTCGTGCGCTGCCCGCCGTCGAGGTTGCTGCTCGCGCTGCCGAGCGCTCCGCATCGAACACTGGCACGGACACATGGAATTTCGACCCCACACCCACTTCGCTTTCCACCCAGATGCGGCCACCGTGTCCCTCGATGAGATGTTTTGCGATTGCCAGCCCGAGTCCCGTGCCGCCCGCTTCACGGGAGCGCGCCACGTCTACCCGGTAAAAACGCTCAAAGATCCGCGGCTGGTCGGCTTGCGGAATACCGATGCCCGTGTCTGCCACCGTGAAGATCACTTCTTCATTCTTGGCCTCGGCACTCAGCACAATCTTCCCGCCGGGTAAAGTGTACTGAATCGCATTGTCCAACAAGTTTTGCAGCACTTCCTGCAACCGCCGCGCATCCCCGGAAACATCGGGCAGCCGTTCCGGCAGGTCCAGGGAGAGGTTCAGCTCTTTTTCCGCGGCTCGCCGGCGTGCGGTTTCGTAGCAGGATTCCACCAGTTGCGAAACGCTGACCGGCCGCAGCTCCAACTCCAGCCACTCCGCATCCATCTGCGACAATTTCAGCAGGTCTTCCGTAAGCCGCGCCAATCGCCGCGCATGCTCCAGGATGATCCCCAAAAACCGGTCGCGGTTCTGCGGGTCGTTCACGGCGCCCGCAAGGAGCGTTTCCGCAAATCCTTGAATCGCCGTCAGCGGCGTGCGGAACTCATGCGATACGTTGGCCACGAAGTCCCGCCGGATTCGCTCCAATTTCCGTAACGCCGTGATGTCGTGCAGCACGATCACCGCGCCGGAGGTCTCTCCCGCGCGCACCGCAGCCACAGTCGCCGCAAAAAAGTGCTGCCGCAGCGTACCCGTCACGATTTCCGCTTCCACGCGCGGCTCCCCGGCGTGCACCCGCCGCACCGCCTCGATCAGCTCCGTCTGGCGCACCACCTCCAGCAGCGCACTGCCGGACACCGGTGGCACGTCGAGACCCAGGATCGATGCAAATCCCGGATTCGCGAACACCAGGCGCTCGCCACCATTCACCACCGCGACCCCTTCCACCATCGATCCCAGAATGGCCGATGACAGATTGCGCTCCTCCGTCAATGTGCGAATCGTCCGGTCCATGCGCGCAGCCGTCTGGTTCAGCGAGTACCCCAACGCTTCCAGCGTGTCTCCCGTCCCATCCGCGGGCAGCGGCCGGAAATCCCCTTCGGCCACGCGCCGCGAGAATTCACGCAACCGTTCGACACGCTCGGCAAACGACCTCGACACCAGCAATGCAATGGCTCCGGCAACGAGCAGGATCAGCAGCGACCACAGCCAGAGGTTGCGCCGGAAATTCCCCAGAGTCTCGTCAACCGCCTCCAACGGCAGAGCCAGCCGCACAACCACCGGCACGCTTCCTGAAAGATAGTGTCGCTCTGCGTAATAGAGCAGCGGCTGCTTCAGCGAAACGCTCATCCGCGTGGACTGGCCCGCACCACTCCGTAGCGCCTCCAGCACCTCAGGGCGGTCCGCATGTGACTCCATTGTTTGGGTTTCTGATTGCGAGTCCGCGATCACACGGCCATCCGCCGTGATCACGGTTATCCGCGCGCCGCTCTTGGCGGCGCCGGCAACCCAGTGGTTCAGCACGGCAAGATCTTCAGGGGTTTCCGGCGGAAAGCTCGAAAAATGCAACTGCTCGAACGGTAGAACCCGCGCAATGGCCTTCAGTTGGTTAAATACGTCGTTCTGGTAGCTTCCTCGCAGGGCTCGTTCGGCGAGGAGATCCACTGCGAGCAAAACGCTCAGCAGAAGCGCCAGAAAACTCAGCGCGAGTTTCCAAAATAGTTTACGCTGCACGTGTCTCGAATAAGTAGCCCGCGCCGCGCACCGTCTTCAGGTGCAAGGGGTTCTCCGGATCCGATTCGATCTTCTCCCGCAGCCGCCGCACGTACACATCCACGCTGCGCGGTGTAACGAATCGATCCGTGCCCCAGACGGCATCGAGCAACTGATCCCGGGTAAAGACGCGATTGGGACGCGAAGCCAGATAATACAGCAAACGGAATTCCAGCGTGCTCAGCGGCACGGGCTTTCCGGACTGGCTCACCCGGTAAGATGCCGGGTCGATCGCCAGCTTGCCAACCTCGATGATCCGGGGTGATTCCGAAGGCGGCTCGGCGCGCCGCAAAAGCGCCTTCACCCGCGCGATCAGTTCCCGCGGGCTGAACGGCTTCGTCACGTAATCGTCCGCGCCCATCTCCAATCCCACCACGCGGTCGGCTTCGTCGCCTCGCGCGGTCAACATCAGGATGGGTAGGCGGTTCAGCGATTCGTCCTTGCGCACTTCCCGGCAGATTTCCAGCCCTGAAATCTTTGGCAGCATCAGATCCAGCAGCAGAAGGTCCGGCGGCGTCTTCTTGAGCGACGACAGGCCGGACGTGCCATCTAGGGCAGCGTTCACTTGAAAACCTTCGTTGGCAAGGTTGTAGCGGACGAGTTCGACAATGTCTCTGTCGTCTTCAATGATTAGGACGCGCTTCATATACAGCTCTCGCGCCTTGGATCGCATCGCTTGTAGTTTACCGTAGTGCGTCGCGTAACGGTAGGCATGGTTGTGAATAGGAACCCCAGCTACATTCGAGAATCCCCATCATTGTGGCAGGCGAGCCGCAGTGCTTGGTAACGGCCCAGTAACAATCACATGAACGCCGTGTAAACGCCCATCCCAAAAAAAGTCGCCCCATTCATGTGGTAATGAAACTACTAATGTGGCGTGGCCGCCGGGAAGGCAGCTATTTCGTCCTTTTTTCAGATTTCAAACGCCACATAACCGGAGCCCTAGGAGGATGCATCAGGACGCTGCGGGCGTGAGGTTCAATAATTTGCGGACGGCCTTGAAGTCAGGCCGGATTCCAGGTTGATACACGCCTTCGTCGGCGCGGCGTTCCCAATCCAAGAGCAGGGACTCTACGATCTCCTTGCCATCGGCATCGCCAACCGCCTGCAAAGGAGTGCGGCCCCCGAGAACGGGAATCTTCTGGTGAACCCAGTCCTCGACTTGTTTCTGGATCGTATCCTGGATTCGGCTTCTCGTCTCTGGGTCGCGAAGAAGAGCTTCGACGAATTCATCGTCCCTCTTCTCCTGTGCGGTGGCCTGTCTGGGTGCCTTGGCGAGCATTTCGTCGGCCGTCTGAGCGGTTGTGCTTTGGTGAACGGCTGAGGCACCGAGCCGTTTTCCGACCTCTGCGCGAAAGCGTATGGCGCGATTCTCGGAATTCACTTCGGCAACCAGAGAGCGCCCAGAAATCTTGAGGTGTCCGAGGATCGTGTTATCCCAGCTTGGAATCTTCGCGTTGCCTTTCTTGCGCCAGTCGAACGTAGCACTCCTGAGCTTTCCATTTTTGTCGAATTCAGCACCCTCCAAAAGCTCTTCTTTCAATTGGCCGAAAGCCAGCGGCGCGAGACGCTCGAATGCTTTTTCCGGCGATTCAATGCGGAACTTCAAGGTGTGGAACACGAGCGGGTCGCCGTCGGTGTTCACGAGTTTCGGAGGCCTGCTCAGCCCATTTCGAATCGTCAGGTAAGTGAGCCGAATTGCATCCGCATGCCGCACAAGGTCATCAGCAATCAAAGCGCGATTTTGCTTCGCAATCTTCTTTCGCAATTTCTTCCGAAGTGTGATCACCTCACTCTTCCAACTCGGCGGGATGCGGATCGGGGCCACAGAACCCAAGATGGAAAGCCCTTCCAAATTCCACACCTGCCCGTAAGCGATGTCTCCCGTCTGCAACACACAGGACGCCGAGCGTTCGACGACCTGCGTCTCCGTGCCGATCAGGATGTCCCGCAGCCCAATCCGCTGGCCGGCCTCACTCCATAGGACGTCAAAGAAACTGACTGGTTGCGCGGTCGCCTGTTCAAGAATCAATCGTTCCTTGTCGGACAGCTTGCCGGCTCTTTCCAGTTCATACCATCGAGTGACAATGCCTCCTCTCCGGCCCGCTCCCTTTCTGGTGCGAGGTCTTTGGGGGTCCCAGTGAAAAAGAAAGTACGGCATGAAAATCTGGTCTTCATGAGAGTACGCGTCGAGCGGGACGGGCAGGTCGGTCATGTTGAAATCTTGCCACGCCGCTTGAATCTGTTCGCCGAACTTGTTCTTGGCGAACCTGAGCATGTCCTGGGTCAGCTCGTCGGATGCGCTCCGTTGCTGCCTCCAAGAACTGTACGAAGCGGATTGCTGTGCCAAACAGCAGCGCTTATATTTCTTCCCGCTTCCGCACGGACAAGGGCTATTCCTGCCGGTTTTCTGGCTGATGTGAGAAGTCACAATATCGCGACATTACCCCGTGGAATTGGGAAAGACAAGTGGCGGGTGGCCCGGACTGCTGCCTCTTCCTTCTTGAGCAATCTTCACAGAGCGGAGCTACAAACTCTTCGACCCGCTCCCATCAAATAAACACGGAGGGTGCCCCAGGTTCGCTGTTGGAACCTGGGTCTTGGGCTCGCCGTTTCCTCCCATTCGTACCGGTTTTGAATCTAGTACCTCAAAATAAATATTGACAGTTGGTAACTATAGCGGTATAATATATTGTGAACATTCGGCACAACCCCGCCCGTGCCCGGCAGGTCCCCAGCACATTCACCCTCTGCAGCGACAATGCGCATCCATATCAAAACAGTGCGTTTCTAACTCCCCTGTTTTCACATACTTGCGCACTCTCGCGCCTGCAACCCCTTTCTTTTGACATGCTTCACAAAAACACCCGGGGTGGCATACTTCACCAGCCACCTGTGTTTTCCCAAAATGAAACCAAGGCAGCGCCAGCAATTTCACGAGCCGCTTTTGCCCGCTGCCGGTTGCATTTAACGTGTAAACAAGCGCGAATGAAACTCCAGCGATGCCGGCAGATGTGCTGCGAAGTAGCTCGGATCGTGTCGACCGGGGTACAAGTGAAATTCGTGAGCAATGTGCCGCGTCGTCAGCACTTTGTCCAAAACTGCAGCCCCCGCGTCGAATCCGTAATCATCCTGATCGCCGCAATCGAAGTAAATCTTCAAGCCTGTCAAATTCGACGTGCGCGCCAGCGTGAGCGGGCTCTCCTGATTCCAGTACGCGGGGTCGGGCGGGTTGCCAAATACGCCTCCAAGAATCCTCACGCGGTTCGGTTGATTGCTCTGTGCAACCGAACCGCCGAGAAAGACCGGCAATTTCTCGATCAGTGCGGCGCTGTGGGCGCTTACGGCGGAGAACAGTTGCGGATGCCGGAACGCCAGGTGCAGCGCGCCATACCCGCCCATCGAAATTCCCGAGATCGCCCGGTTTGCCCGGCCCGGCGCTACGCGGTAACGCTTCTCGATGAACGAGAAAAACTCCTGTACCAGGAAATCTTCGTAGCGTTCCTTCCCGTCCTTCTCGTTGATGTAGAAACTCGCGCCTCCAGACGGTGTGGCGATCAGGAAATCCTTCAGCTCGCCCTTCTCCCGCAGGCTTTCCACCAGGTTCCATTCGCCGGAGTGAATGAAGAACTGTTCGTTGTCGCCAAGCCCGTGCAACAAATAAAGGATGGGAAAATGCCGCGTCTTGTCCGCGTCAAACGCTGGCGGCAGCATGATGCAGTAGGGCACCGCGCGATGCACGAATTTGCTGGGAAGGGAATTGCACTCGACTCGCCCCGTCGCCGCATGCAATGGGACAGCCAAACACAGGAGGCTGAGGAAATGCGTGAAGAATGGCCAGCGCACCACCACCCGAGATTTTCTACTCATAACGCAACGCATCAACCGGATTAAGCTTGGCCGCACGCGAAGCAGGATAGAGCCCCGCGGCCAAACTGACAAGAATGGCGAACACAATGGCCACAATCACCAGCCACCACGGCACCGAAGAAAGCTCGATTGGATTCAGGTTCTGCCGCTTCAAATAAACGTTCGTTCCAAACGTGATTGCCCGCCCCAGCAACCAGCCGAACAACACGCCAAAGAGTCCTCCAAACAATCCCATGACTCCGGCTTCGACAAAAAACAGTTGCTGTACGTCCGAGTCCGCCGCTCCCAGCGCCTTCAGCACGCCGATTTCGCGCCGCCGCTCCAGAATCGCCATCACCAGCGTGTTTACGATTCCCAGGGTTGCCACCGCCAGCGCCAGGCTTCCGAAAATCCCCAGCAGCAGATCGAACACGGAGAAAAACGTGCGCAGCGATTTGGAAGCATCCAGAAGCGAGAAGGCTGCAAATCCCATGGCCTTAATCGACGTCTCGAGCTCTTCCACCTGCGAGGGCGATTTGGCGCGCACGGAAAGCGAAGGATAGGTGGTTTTGTTGGCGGTGTTGTCGCGCACGATGTCGCGCAAATCGTTCACCTGGGCCGCGCGCAGTGTTGATGCGGTCGAAAGCGGCATCAGCAGTCGCGCGTTGCCGTAACCGCCATATCCGGCCGCCGGCTCCGTTTCCACGATGCCCACAATCTTCAAGCGCAGTTCCTTCGGCACCACGGAGAAACCGCCCGAAGGTTCGCCGCTCGGGGTGGACGAATCGTCGTTTGCCGGCAGCGCCTGGCGTTCCGCATACCGCAGCGCCAGATCTTGCCCGAGCAGTGACGCGGGCTTTTCCGAAAGGTCCTTGGCGAATTCAATCTGCAGGATCGCTTCGTTCGCCGTCGGCGAAGAGAAGAAGTTCCCCTGCATGCCGTCAAACGAACCGGAATTGCGCGAGGATTCCGGCATCCCCGCCACCACCGTGGCAAAAGGCTTGTTGTTGAACCGCACCTCGGTGAAAAACCGTACTTGCGGATAAACCTCGATTACATTCGGGAGCTTCTCCATCTCCTTGCGCGCGTCTTCGTCTAGGGTCCGCGGTGGCGTATCGGACTGCACTTCACGTTGCGGTCGCCCCATTCCGCGGAAATTGTTCTTTGGCGCAACGAAAATCGTGTCGAACAGCCCGCTCTGGGAAAGCCTCTTGGAAGCCAACTCCTGCAAACCAACACCCAAAGACAACATCGCCACCAGTGAAGCCACCCCCACCGCGACTCCCAGCGTCGTCAGCGCGTTTCGTAGAATCGCTTCCCGTAGATTGCGGAACGCCAGGTCTGCCAGGTCGCGGGGTTTCATTGCGCGCCCTCGTTGCCAGCTTCCGAAGCCGACAGAAGCTTGCCATCACCCATGATCGCCAGCCGGTCTGCGTAGCGCTCAGCCAGTGGCCGTTCGTGCGTCACCATCACGATGGTCATTCCCAGTTGCCGCTGCACGTCGCGCAGAAGCGACAGGATCGCTTCTCCCGTCGCGGAATCGAGATTACCCGTTGGCTCATCGGCCAGCAAAATCTTCGGCCGGTTCACCAGCGCCCGCGCGATCGCCACGCGTTGCTGCTCGCCGCCGGAAAGCTCCGTGGGACGGTGCCCCAGCCGGTGCGTCAGCCGCACGCGCTCCAACGCCTCGCGCACGCGCCCGGGCCGCTCTCCGCGATCCACTTCCGCGAGTCGCAGCGGCAGTTCGATGTTTTCTTCCAGCGTCATGCGCGGCAGCAGGTTGAACGATTGAAAGATCATGCCGATGGTGTTGCAGCGGTAGCGCGCCAGTTCGATGCTCGTGAGTTCCGCGAGATTTTGCCCCTGCGCCATGATGGAACCCGACGTGGGCCGGTCCAGGCCTGCAATGAGATTCAACAGCGTTGATTTCCCCGAGCCGGAAGAGCCCAGCAGCGCTAGGAATTCGTTTCGCGCAATCGAAAGCGAAAGGTCGTTGACGGCCTGGATGGTCGCCCCTCCCATGCTGTACTGGCGGGAAACGCGGTCAAGCTGGATGGCGGTTTCGGCGTTGGGCATTTGGGTCAATGGATGCGGTCAATGGGTCGTCGATGAATGATACGCCGCAACTGGGGCGGAAATTTCGTCACTTTCTTGGATGCGGCAAAGCGAGGGGAAGTTGGGGCGTCAAATGAGATGGAAAAAGTAAAGGGGTAGAATGCGAGCGGTGAGGGCGACGCGATGAGCAAACTGTGGGCGGCGATCGCGCCACGCGTTTGCCTCCTGAATCTTTAGATTGTCTTGGCGTTGCAATTGGTATCTGTCGGCCGCAGACCGCGCTCCGCGCTCGTACATCTCAGCCAAAGGCTGGCTACTTCTTCCGCGTAAAGGTGAACGTGCCCACCAGCGACTTCCCGTGATCCTCGAAGGTCCACACCTGCGTGAGGCGGTCCTTGTCCGGCATGGTCAGCGAGAGCGACACCATGTGCCCCTCATCCGGCGTTTTTGTGCCGGAGACGCGCACGAAACTGAAATCATATTTTCCCGTTGCCGCCGTGGCCGCGGGCGTCTGCATGGTGGGCTGGTTCCCCGCGGAGCAATAGTGGGTCGCCACAATGTGATCGCCGTCCAATGAGTACATCGTGATCATCTCTGACTCGTCAGCGCTTTTCAGGCGTTCCATCAGCGCGCTTCCATTGGAAACCACCTGATACGTCAGGCTCACCTTGGACCCCTGCGCGTTCGTTCGTTCCCACTCCCCGGCCAGCGACTTAAGTTGATCGAAAGCCGGCGTGGAACGCGCTGGCGGGTGCATCTCCTGGGCCGCGGCAAATACGCACAGCGACAAACTAAGTAATAGCAGACCGAGGGTGCGCGGAAGCGGCATACGAGACCTCCTTGAAACGCGCCGGGCAAAAGGACGGGGATGCCCGGCATGCGGAATTGGCGGGGTGCATTTTGCCTCAACTCCGCCGGGATGTCGAGCGCAGAAAACTCCCCAAGCACCAAATCGCCGTGGACGGCGCCGGCCCTCGGGTGGGTGCTGCATGGGCTACTGCGTGGAGCGGTAATGCATTGACCAACGGTGGAAGGCCTACATACCATAGAAAAATGGGTCAGAAGCCGATCATCCTCCCTTTGTTGGGCATCGCGGCGTGTTTCACATTGCTATTTGGCCTGGCGGGTTGCGAGGATGCCACGAAAAGACCTGTGCAGGCGCATGTTCCGGCGCTGGCTCCGGCGCAGGCCCCCGCCTCCTCTGCCCCCGAACTCGGCGCGCTGCCACTGAGAGATTTGGCATCCCAGCCAGTCCTCTCTCTCCAGTCACCTGTACCCGGCGGCATCGACTACCTGATCGAAAAGATCAAGGAAAAATTCAGTTCCGGCGAAGCCAATTACCATGCTGGCCACCTCGAAGCCGCGCGCCGCGATTTTGACGACGCCGTCGATTGGATGCTCGAAAGCGGCTACGACCCCAACAGTGATCCGCGCCTCAGCGAGCTATTCCATCAGGTCACGGATGCGATCTACACCTACGAACTGCAGGCCTTCCGCGCGGGCGACGGTTTCAGCGAAGCTCCCGCCGTTCCCGCGGCCATTGACGAAGTGGCCGAAATGACCTTCCCCGTTGACCCCAAGTTGCGGGAGCGCGCCGAAGCCGCGGCCAAGAGCATCTCGCACGACTTGCCGCTCACCGTGAACGACACCGTGGCTTCCTACCTCAACTTTTTCCAGACGCCGCGCGGCCGCGCCATCGTCGAAAATGGTCTCCGCCGCTCCGGCCGCTACCAGCAGATGATCGCCCGCGTCTTGAGCGAAGAAGGCGTGCCCCAGGACCTGATCTACCTGGCGCAAGCAGAGAGCGCCTTCCAGCCCCTGGCTCTTTCGCGCGCGGGTGCCCGCGGCATCTGGCAATTCGTGCAGTGGCGCGGCAACGAATACGGTTTGAAGCGCAGTTGGTGGGTGGACGAGCGCCTGGACCCCGAAAAAGCCACGCGCGCCGCGGCCCAGCATCTTCGCGACCTCTACGGCCTTTTTGGCGACTGGTATCTCGCCATCGCCGCCTACAACTGCGGCCCCGGAAACGTCCAGAAAGGCGTGGAGCGCACCGGCTACGCCGATTTCTGGGAGCTCTACAAACGCAACGTGCTCCCGCGCGAAACCAAGAATTACGTGCCCATCATTCTCGCTCTCACGCTGATCGCCAAAGACGCCGCGCATTACGGCATCGCCGTGGAGCCGGATCAGCCGGTGGAATCCGATATCGTCAAGCCCGGCCGCGCGATCGATCTGCGCCTGGTGGCGGAAACCATTGACGTCGACGTGGCCACGCTGCGCGCTCTGAATCCCGCGCTTCTCCGCATGGCCACACCGGAGGATCCCAACTTCGTTCTGTACCTGCCGAAGGGCACCTCGGAGAAATTTTCGGCGGAGATCGCGGACATTCCCGCGGACAAGTGGGTCAGTTGGCGGCGCCATCGCGTCGAATCAGGCGACACACTGACGTCCATTGCCAAGAAATATCGCGTGACCCCGGCTGCCATTGCCGACGCCAACGACCTGGATCGTGCCGAAGCCTTAACGCCGGGAGAGAAACTCATCATCCCCGCCACCCGCCCGCCCGAGGAGGCCAAGAGCCGCCTGGTGCGCTACCGCGTCCGCAAGGGCGACACGGTCGTGGGCATTGCCGACCAGTTCAGCGTGACCTCCGACCAGATCCGCAAATGGAACGGGCTCAAGTCCGCCAAGGTCTCCCGGGGCATGGTCTTGCGCATCTATACCGTAGGCGGCGCCCCGGAGACCCGAACCGCGCATAGTTCCGCAAAGTCCAGGAAGCCCTCCAAGCGCACCTCCGGCAAGACCCAGCAGTAGTCCTCCGGCCGCTCAAGGTCATCTTGCGCCTCTTCTTACTTTCCGACGACCGCGGCTCCCCCTATCCCGCGGGTCACAGCCTCTCGGCCTGCCCTTGACCTCCGTGAGACGCCGGCCTTACATACCCGTGAGAACTCTTGACATCCACGTTGGAGTGGGATAACAAATCGCAAGGACGGAGTGACTCATCTCCGGCTGGAGCAGCATGCCAAGAACATCGGGTAAGAAAGTGCCCCCAGGGGAGGAAAGCATGGATTTCGAGAAGGATCATTTTGAAGAAGATGATGAGCTGTCCCGGCTGGAAGAGGACGACGAGCTGGGTGGCGATACCGAGGGCGTGATCGAAGAACAGGAAGAGATCCTCTTGGTAGAAGATGAACCCGCGGAAGAAGCCGGGGAACAAGCCCCGGCGAAGCCCGCACCCAAGGCTGCGCCTAAGAAAGCGGCGAATAAGCCTGCCAAGAAGGCGCCCAAGAAAGCTCCGAAAAAAGCCAAGAAGGCCAAAGCGAAGCCCAAGAAGGCCGCCAAGAAAGCGGGCAAGAAACGCCGCCGCTAGCCGCTCCTGGCGCTTAAGCTGGATTTCCCAGAGGCCCCGCGACGCCCCCACGGGGCTTCTTTGTTCCGGACTGCTGCAGTGGGGCGCCACATTGGTATGACTTTGCCGCTGCCGGGAATGGGGCCCTCGCCGCACCTGCGCCGAATCGGTGCGCTCCCCGCGCCGCAATGGGAACGGCCCGGCGCCGCTGCCCCCGCGCTCTTGATAGAACCTCTAAGTGCCGTTAGGATAAACGCGTATGTTGCGAGCCATCGAGCACATACGGCGGATGCGCGGAGGCGCGCAAGCGCACCTCATGAGGTGCTCGGACGGAAACTACTATGTCGTCAAATTCCAAAATAACCCGCAGCACCTTCGCATTCTGGTGAATGAGCTGCTCGGCACTCGCTTGGCATCTCGCCTCGGCCTCCCCACCACCCCCGTAGCCGTCGTCGAGGTCAGCCGGGAGTTGATCCAGTTGACCGAGGAATTGTGCATGGAATTGGCGCGCACGCGCACGCCCTGCGCCGCGGGACTGCAGTTCGGCTCGCGCTATCCGGGCGATCCCCGCCGGCTCGTGCTCCACGATTTTCTCCCCGATGAGAAGCTGCGCGAGGTCGCCAACCTGCACGATTTTGCCGGCATGCTAGTCTTCGACAAGTGGACCTGCAACACCAACGGACGGCAAACCCTGTTTTTCGAGGAGAAGAGCCCGGCGTCAGCAGCGACGCCAGGTTACGCTCCTGGAGAATCGCCCCGCGCGGCCGGAAGTCATTCGCTTGTTTATCGCACGCTGATGATCGACCAGGGCTTCTGCTTCAACGCCGGGGAGTGGAATTTTCCCGATGCGCCTCTGCGCGGCTTGTACGCGCGCAATCGCGTCTACGAAGGCGTTACCGGCATGGAATCCTTCGGCCCCTGGCTCGAGCGCCTCGAACATCGCATCACCGAACGCGTGCTTGCCGAATTGGCCGGGGAAATTCCGCCGGAGTGGTATGCGGACGATTATGACGCCGTCCTGCGGCTGCTGGAGCAACTGCAGCGCAGGAGGACGCGCGTGCCAGAGCTTCTCCTTTCCGCAAAAGCTTCCAACCGGCAGCCTTTTCCGTACTGGGTCCGTGATTCGTGACTCGTGTTTCGTAATTCGTGACTCGTGAAAGAACATCACCGATAGCCGGTCTTGGGTTTTCACAAGTCACCAGTCACGAGTCACGCGATTTGGAGAAAAAAGATGATCACAGAGACAAATGAGGCAAGAGCGAACGAGCGGGCCTGCGCCTATCGCGTGCTCCGGTACACGCCTAATCTCGTGCGCGACGAGTGGGTCAATATCGGTGTGCTGGTCTTCGATCCGCAAACCGGCGAGCGCCGCTTGCGCCTCATCGAGGAGCCCGAAGAGTATGCGCGCGTGCGCCGTCTTCACCCCCAGGCCGACGAGGAACTCCTGCGGGCCTTGCGTGAGGACCTGGAAAACCGCTTTGCCGACGCCGGCGAACTCTTCCCCAACAACGGCCAGGAAACAGGCAAAGCGCCTGGCGCGGGAAGCGGGCAGGCCGCCTGGTTGCGGCTTTTGGGAAAGTGGGACGACACGCTCTCCAATGCACTGCAGCTCGCCCCGCAAAAGGGCGTGTACGCCGACGATCTGGATGCGGAAACCGAGCGCCTCTATGCCGATCACGTGGCCCCGGAGCGCGCCGCCACGCGCGTGGGCGCGCCGGGCAGCCGCGGCGTGATTCGCTCCTACTGCGCGCAGGTCCTGAAACAAGCGCGCCTGTGGGAGCGCATGCAGAAAGGCGTGCGCGCGGAGGAGTTCACCTTCCCGGGCGATCCCATGCGGCTCGACTACGGCTACCGCCGCAACGGCACGCGGGGTTTCGTGCAGGCGCTCAGCGTTACGCGCGCTCCCGCCGATGCCAAACTGCTCGCCTACACCGTGGACCGCATCCGCGGCAAAGTGCCAGACAGTGAATTCACCGCCGTCACCGACGTCGCCTTGCTCGCCGAAAACGAACGCCACCACTTCGTCCGCGAAACCCTGCGCGACGCCGGCGTCGAATCCGTGCCGATGGAAGGGTTCGCGGTGTGGACGGCGAAGTTGCGTCCGATGATTCAGTGATCAGTTTTCAGTACTCAGTGATCAGTTAGAGCGGAGCAGTTGGTTGCTATTCCGCCGGCCTGTGCGTCCGAAAAAGCGCAAGCTCACTATCCCCGTGCCGCCCTGTAACGCTTCCACGCGGGAAATCTCTTCATTTGGGTATTCCACATCGTCGAGCGAAGCCCTGCACATGCCAGGTCGGACAGAGCCGCTGGTTTGCAAGAAGGGTTCCTTCTTTACTTAAAACTGAATACTCAAAACTGCGCGCTACCCCAGCACCAGCGCGAGCTTGTTGACCGAGGCCGCTGGCAGCACCACGGTGAGTTCGGCCCCGCTGGCCTCCAGCTTCTTCGTTTGCGTTTCCAGCGCCGCAGGCTCCGCAAACGTGTTGTGCGCCTGTATGTCAGTACTCGTCAGAGTCGTCAGTGTGACCGAAGAAACTCGCCCGCCGTGCAACGCGACCAGCGTCTCACGCGGTTCGCTGACGTGAGGATTCACCACCGTCAGCACCACTTCCTTCCCGTGCAGCGAAGCCGATCCCTGCAATCCCCAGAACGTCGCCGGTTTGCCGTCGCGGTCGTAGTGCACCGCCGGCGCGGAAATGACCGTCCGCAACCCCTGCCCGCCCTGGTGCGCTGCGTACATCGCGAATACGTGGCCGACCGGCGTGACGCAAAATTTATCTTCGTGCGCCAGATACAAGCTATTGAGACAGTTGATCAATTGCGCGCAATTGGCCATGGCCACTTTTTCCGGGTGGCGGTTGAAGACGTCCAGGGTCATGGCGGAGAAAACCGCATCGCGCAGCGTGGGGATCTGTTCCAGCAGGTTGCTTGGCGTGGCTTCCGAACCGGGGCGGTACCACGGGCCCCACTCGTCCACGATGAGCTTCACATGATGCTCCGTGTCATATTCGCCCATGACCCGCCAGTGGCCTTCAACGATATCCTCGACGCGCTGGCCTTCGCGCAGCAGTTCGTACCAATCGACGGGATCGAATTCGAGCGCGCTGCCCTTGCCCTTGTCCCAATCCGTAGTGCGCCCGCGGCTAAGATTCCAGGCGTAGTGATGGAGAGAGAGGCCGTAGACGGAACGGAGTTGGTCTGCGCCTTTGCGGAGAAGCTCTTCAAAGAAACCGCGGGTCCAGCTCGACTCTTCGGAATAGGGACCGGAAGCAACCAGGGAAAGATCCGGGCCATAGTGCGGGAGCCAAGTGGTAAAGCGGCGGAACTCGACAGCGTATTCCTGAGGAGTGAAGTTACCCCCGCAGCCCCAGGATTCGTTGCCCACGCCCCAGAAGCGGACGTTGAAGGGCTCCGGCGATCCGGCGGCCGCGCGCATCTCGGCGAGAGAGGTGCTGCCCGCGGGAGAATTGCAGTATTCCACCCAGTGGTAAAACTCCTCGGCGGGAAGGCTGCGGAGATTGGCGGCGAGATACGGTTGCGCGCCGATGAGGCGGCAAAAACGGATGAATTCGTCGGTGCCGAAGCGGTTGGATTCATATTTGTGATTTTCGGGGGCAGTTTTTGTTTCTGCATCATTCCAGAAATTGGTGCGGCGGGGACGTTTGTCCGCCGGGCCGACGCCGTCTCGCCAGTTGTAGCTGTCCGCGAAGCAGCCGCCCGGATAGCGCACCACGGGCGCTTTGATCTTGCGCATCTCCTCGACCAGGCGTTTGCGAATGCCCTGGAGATTGGCGACCGGCGAATTCTCGCCGACCCACAGTCCGTCGTAGATCACCCCGCCCAGGTGTTCCGTAAAGTGGCCGTAGACATTGGGGGAAATGGTGGCAAGCGGCTCGTCCAGCAATACGTCAATCCGCGAATCCGTGGAAGCCACGCCCGCCGCTGCATGGGGGAGATACACGCTACAAGCCACCGCACCAGCCGCCAGCGCGCCTTCGCGCAAAAATTCCCTCCGTCTGATTCTGTGGTTCATGCTACCTCCTGATGGTTTTCCGGAGTTGCTACACGCTTCCTGGCGAAATTATAGTCCCTGCGCGCGATGATTCAGCGATCCGTTATCAGTTCTCAGTAATCGGTCAGAAGGGGACACTTGGTTTCCAGATCATCGGTCTGTAAGCAGGAGAAAGACCACACCGGCTGTCTCACGGTTGCTTCCAGGCGGGAATTTTTCCACTTCTGGATTTCCCAGAGACGAGGGAATCTCTGTAGACGCCGCGGCGGTCAAAACCACTTGCTCGTGACAGGGTTTTCCTTCTTTACCGTCAACTGAAAACTGAGAACTTAAAACTGTACCCTACACCACCGGTTCCGCCCAGTTCTCCAGCGTTTCCTTGACCTTGTGCAGGAAATGGTGCGCGATCGCTCCATCCACCACGCGGTGGTCGTAGCTCAGCGTCACATAGCACATCGAGCGGATGGCGATCGAATCATTGATCACCACCGGCCGCTTTTCAATTGCTCCCAGCCCCAGTATGCCCACGTTCGGCTGGCTGATGATCGGCAGGCCGAAGAGCCCCCCGAACACGCCCGGATTCGTGATGGAGAATGTTCCCTCTTGCACCTCTTCGGGCTTCAGCTTCTTTGAACGGGCGCGCTCCGCCAGATCGTTCAGGTTGCGTTGAATGCCCAACAGGTTCTTTTCGTCCGCGTTTTTCACCACCGGCACGATCAGGCCCCAGTCCAGCGCCACGGCGATGCCGATGTTGATCTCCTTGTGCAGCACCAGGTTTGTGCCGTCCAACGAAGCGTTCACGATGGGATAGGCGCGCAGGCCCGCCACCGCCGCTTTCACGAAAAACGGCATGAACGTCAGCTTCGTTTCGTAGCGTTTCTCAAACTCCTCTTTGGACTTCGCGCGAAGCGCCGCAACCTTGCTCATATCAACTTCGTCGACGGAGTAGACGTGCGCCGAGACGTGCTTCGACGCCACCATATGCTCGGCGATTTTCTGCCGCATCACGCTCAGCGGGTGAACTTCGTAATTCCCAAAATAGATTCGTTCGCGCGGGACTCCGACTTGCAGCGCCGGAATGAACTGGCTGCCATGTGCTGCCATCGCACCAGGTTGCGCCACGGCTGACGGGGCTGGCGGAGGTATGGGCCGTGCCGCAGCCGTTGGAGCTGCTGCCGGGGCGCTCGCCGGCGCCGCACCGGACGATGCCGCGATCGCCGCCTCGATATCCTGTTTGGTGATGCGACCGCCCGCCCCGCTGCCTTCGAGAGTGGAAAGATCAACGCCATGTTCCTTCGCCATGCGCCGAACCAATGGAGAGGAATGAATGCGTTCCGCGGAAGCTGCTGGCGCAGCAGGGGCCGCCGGTGAAGCCGCCGAAACGGGAACTGGGGCAGGTGCTGCGGGCTTTGCTGCCTCCGGCACAGCTGCCGGTGCTGCAGGAGCTGACGTGGGTGCCGGAGCCGATGCCGTCCCCGCTCCATCAATCACCGCTACTATCGTCTGGATCGGCACGGTCTGCCCTTCGGGAACCTTGATCTCTTTCAGCACTCCCGCCGAGGGAGAGGGAATTTCGGCATCGACCTTATCGGTGGATATTTCAAACAGCGGCTCGTCCCGCTCGACCTTGTCTCCGGGTTTTTTCAGCCACTTGGTGATGGTGCCTTCAAAGATGCTTTCGCCCATCTGGGGCATGACCACATCGACTGCCATTGCGGTGATCTCCTTCGCTCTCTCAAAGAAACTGCCGACCAGGGCGCTTTTGGCCTGTGAACAGCTCAACCTGTGTAGTCTACAAGGAAAGCCAGCGGAACAAAAACACCGTCCTCTCCAGGAATTGCAAGGGGCAAGTGTAGCGCATGGCTCGAAGAATCGCTCTGCCCTAAAGATTAGGGCGTGGGGAGGAAAACGAGGCAGACGGGAGAGGGCACTCCATCGGTTTTGGAAACTTGCGTGAGGGCACCGGTTGCGGGGTCGATGGCGAAAACCACGATGGAATTGGAGAATTGGTTTTCGGCGAGCAGGAAGCGCCCCGTGGGGTCAATGGCGAAGTGGCGCGGCTCCTTGCCGCCGGTGGGGAAATCGCCCGTCTTGCGCAGGATTCCCTTTTCTGGATCGACCGCGAAGACAACGATGGTGTCGTGGCCGCGGTTGGACGTATACAGCCATCTTCCGCTGGGGTGAAGGGCGATTTCCGCCGCGTCGTTGCGGCCGGAAAATCCCTCCGGCAATGTGGAAATCCGTTGCATCTCGCGATACGTTTCCCGCGCATCGCTCGCAAATACCGTCACGGTAGACTGCAATTCACCCAGAACATACATGAACTTCCCATCGGGAGAGAACGCCACATGGCGTGGACCTGTGCCTGGGCTGAGGGTCGCCGAGGATGCGTCACTCGGCTTTGCAGAGCCGACATCCGTATCCGAGGAAGGGGCTTCCCCCGGGGCGAGCGTGCCCTTGGCGGCGTCAAAATTGTAGATGAAGACGCGGTCGAGGCCCAGATCCGCGAGGTACACGAAACGATTGCGCGCGGAGAGCCCGATCCAGTGAGCGTGCGGGCCTTCCTGACGCTTCTTGTTGGGACCAGGGACACCGGCGTCCGTCAGGAGCGCCGTGTGTTCGCCGAGTTTTCCGTCCGCGAGTAGAGGGAATACAACGATATTGCCCGACGTGTAGTTGGCGATGAGGACGTACTTGCCCGTTCTGTCGAAGGAGAGATAGCAAGGATCCTCGCCGAGCGCGGGAAGTTGGTTCAGGAGCGCCAGCTTCCCGTTCTGCGCACCGAGAGCAAAGGCACTAACGGCGCTTTGTTTGCCGGACTCGTTTACGGCGTACACGAACTTTCCGTTGGGATGAATGACCAACCAGGAAGGGTCGCGCGTTTCCACAGCGAGCCCCTTCGCGGTCAGTGTGCCCGTCTCCGCGTCGAACTCGTAAGCGTAGATTCCCTTGCTGTCGGTTTTGTTGGTGTAAGTGCCGACCAACGCGAGGTAGTGGTGACTTGCGGCGGGCCGTCCAGCAGCACCGGCAAGCGCCAGGATAGCCAGCGAAGCAGTGAACGTAAGGAATGCGAACAGGCGGCGTGTGATTTTCATGGCGATTTAGTGTAACGCAACCGGATACAGAAAAGGGGCACGACGCTGCGTGCTCCTTTTTCTATTTGGCCGGAGGGACCGGGACCTAAAAAGCGGCAGCCCTTCGCGAAAAAACTCCCCTCGAAGCTCGGGGCAAGCAAGGTAAACAAGCTGCCATACTCCAAGAGCTACTTCTTTTCTTCGGCGTCTTCTTCCTGGAGGACGGCGGCGGCGGCGACGGTATCGTCGTCATCGAGCCGCAGCAAGCGCACGCCTTGCGTGGAGCGGCCCGCTTCGCGAATTTCGTTCGCGTGCACGCGGATGACCTTGCCGTTTTCCGTGATGATCATGACGTCGGACTCTTCCGTGACCTGCAACGTGGCGACGACGGAGCCGTTGCGGTCGGTAGTCTTCATGTTCACCACGCCCTTGCCGCCGCGCGAGGTGATGCGGTATTCGGCCAGAGCGGTGCGTTTGCCATAACCCTTTTCGGAGACGGTAAGCATCAGCGTGGTGAGCGAGTCCTTGATGTGTTCGTTGGCGAGTTCTTCCAGATTTTGCGTGGTCTGCTGGTATTCCTTGGCGATGATCACGAAGTCCGGTTGCACGGCGTCCATGCTGACGACGTAGTCCTCCTTGTCCAGGTCCATGCCGTTCACGCCCCCCGCGTTGCGGCCCATAGGGCGCACCTCCGTCTCGCGGAACAGGATGGCCTGGCCTTCGTGGCTGGCGAGGAAGATCATCTGTTTGCTGTCGGTCAGCTTTGCGCCAATCAGTTCGTCCTTGTCCTCGAGGTTGATGGCGATGATGCCTGTGGAGCGCGGGTTGGAAAATTCGGTCAGCGCCGATTTTTTCACCGTGCCGTTTTTCGTGGCCATGAAGACGAAGCGGCCTTCTTCTTCCAGGTTCGTGGCCGCCACCAGGGCCGTCAGTTTTTCGTCTTCCTGGAATTTCACCAGGCTGGAAATGGCCTTGCCGCGCGTGGCCGCCGCCGCTTCCGGCAGTTCGTACACCTTCAGCCAGTAAACGCGGCCCTTGGAGGTGAATAGCAGGATGTAGCTGTGCGCCGAGGCGATGAACAGATGCTCGACGAAGTCTTCTTCCTTGGTGCGCGCGCCGATGCGCCCCTTGCCGCCGCGCGATTGATGCCGATAAACTTCCACGGGCGTGCGCTTGATGTAACCCGCGTGGCTCACGGTAATGAGCATGTCGGTGTCCGCGATCAGGTCTTCCAGCTTGATCTCGTCCACCTTGTCCACGATCTGCGTACGCCGGTCGTCGCCGTAAGCTTTGTGGACTTCGCGCAACTCGGCAATGATCACCTGCTTCAGCTTCTTGTCGCTGGCCAGGATTTCGCGCAGTTCCGCGATGAGGTCGCGGATGGACTTCAATTCCTTGAGGATTTCGTCGATGGAGAGCTGCGTCAGGCGGTGCAACTGCAGTTCAAGGATGGCGTCGATTTGCGCGTAGCTGAGTCCGAGCCCCGCGGCACCCCGGCCAGCGGCTTCGATTTCCGGCGCGCCCGCAAAGCGGTACTTGCGGCCGTCCAGCTTGACGCCTTCAAGCTTCTTGGACTTGCCATTTTCGGTGATGGTGACGTCCTGCTCGGTGAAATACTTGAACAAGTTTTCCTTGGCGTCGGCGCGGCTGGTGCTGCCGCGGATGATGCGGATGACGTTGTCCAGATGATCTAGCGCGATCTGGTAGCCGACCAAAATGTGCTCGCGCTCTTCGGCTTTGCGCAGCTCGAAGATGGTGCGCCGGCGAACCACTTCCATGCGGTGCTCGATGAACAGCTTGATGAGTGGAATCAGGCCGAGTTCCCGCGGCTGTCCGGCGACGATGGAGAGCAGGATCATGCCGAAGGATTCCTGCATTTGGGTGTGCTTGAAAAGATTGTTCAGGATGAGCTGGGATTCCTCGCCGCGCTTCATCTCGATGACGATGCGCATGCCCTCGCGGGAGGATTCGTCGCGCACGTCGGCGATGCCTTCGATTTTCTTGGTTTGCACGAGCTCAGCGATGCGCTCGATGAGCTTGGCCTTGTTTACCTGGTAGGGGATTTCGGTGATGACGATGTTTTCGCGTTCCTTGCTGGCTTCCTCGATGGCGGCTTTGGCGCGCATGATGAAGCTGCCGCGGCCCGTGCGATAGGCGGCTTCAATGCCTTCCCTGCCCGCGATGTACGCGCCTGTCGGAAAATCCGGGCCCGGAACGATCTTCATCACTTCCTTGAGCGTGGCCTCGGGCTTTTCAATCAAGAGAATGGCGGCTTCCACGATTTCGCACAGGTTGTGCGGAGGAATGTTGGTGGCCATGCCGACGGCGATGCCGCTGGCGCCGTTGACGAGGAGATTCGGAATGCGCGAGGGGAGAACCACGGGCTCTTCGCGGGTCTGATCGAAGTTCGGGATGAAATCGACAGTTTCCTTCTCAAGATCGGCAAGAATGTCTTCCGAAATTTTGGCCAGCCGCGCTTCTGTGTATCGCATGGCCGCCGGTGGATCCCCGTCCACGGAGCCGAAGTTCCCCTGTCCGTCGATCAGGGGATAGCGCATGTTGAAGTCCTGCGCCTGGCGAACGAGCGCGGGATAGATGACCGCTTCGCCGTGCGGATGGTAGTTGCCGGAGGTATCGCCGCAGATCTTCGCGCATTTGCGGTAACCACGATTGGAGGCGAGGCCGAGGTCGTTCATGGCCACGAGGATGCGCCGCTGGACGGGCTTCAGGCCGTCGCGCACGTCGGGAAGAGCGCGCGCGATGATCACGCTCATCGCATAGTCGAGATACGACTTGCGCATCTCCGCTTCGATATCAATGGGAAGGAGTACCGACTGGTTGTGTTCGTCTGCCATGTGTCCTCGTGCTTCTTATGCTCACTACGCCTTAGGTCTTTGTTGCTGAGCTCTTCTGATGGCCTGAGCATCGGCAACGTCCTGCTCCCGCCCGCTGGCGACCTTCGCGGTTACCAAATCCTCGGCCGAAATGAAATTCGCGGTAAGCTCGCTTTCCGCATCCAGGGTCACTTCCAGACGATTCGGCCAGCAGGTCTCAAACTTAAGGCCGGGAATCTCCGGGAAGATGTCCACTTGGCAGGGGGGCGCGCCAACACGAAAGAAAGTGCCGGACTCCAAGAATTGACTCCGATCCATGTTTTTCAGCGGCGCTCCAAATCGCATCAACGCTTGGTATACGGCCTCAATATTGCTTGGCTCGGGACTCACAAAGATGTCCAGGTCCTTTGTCGCGCGAGGCTGGGCATGCATGCTCACGGCCCAGCCTCCAATAATCAGATATCTAACGCCGCAAGCGCGGAAGGCAGCCAGGAGATCGCAAAAATTGCTGTCTAATTTCAGCTTCATTGCCGCGCTCCTCGAAGAAAGCAAAACTCAGCTCCTGCATGGCCACCAGCCGCTCGATGGGCGGCCGGCTCTGCCAATATGCATATTCCTCGTCCTTCGTTTGCACCAGAGTAGCCGCGTCGTGCCTCAGAATACGAACGGCCGTTTCGCCCCCATGGTTCATAAAACTCGTCCTCCGTGGCTCTTTGCGGCATGTTCCACCACCCAGGACTTCACGGTATCGAACGCGTCGGCGGCATTGCTAAATCGCCGCGTCGCAAACTCCGCTTCGATGAGGCGCAAAAACGAATCGCGCTCCGCTTCATCGGCAAAACCAATTGCCACTCCTCTTTTTTCGTTGTCCTGCGTGGCTGTTGGCGTGGCGCGAAATTCGCTCACGGTCAGCCCGCGCAATCCCGGCAAAGTTGTCCAGCCCAGTTGGTAGATCGTGGCTGAACCTCACTCATTACACGATGCTTCGTTTCGGATCTGTTCGTTCATCTGCAAGAACATACTATCCAAGAGATCCGAAGCGGCGGAGACAGAATCGAACACTTTTCTAAGGTTTAGATACTCGACGGAATGCTCCCACGTGCTGTGGCTCACGTCCTCTGGATAACGAAAAAGTTCGCCCTCGAAATCAAATGAGAAGGCGGCTATACATTCTTCTACTTTGTCGAAGCTTGTCCCCCAACGTGATGACATTGCCCTTTCTAGGAGGGACCGACATTCCTTCCAGTAGCCGGTGAGATCATGACCCTTGGCCGCGTAACCGCCGTTACCCTGGAGAATGTAGTTGGCCGTGCGCGTGCACTGCTTGACCATCAATTCTAAGTGGTGACGATACAGGCAGCATAAGGGGAAAACCACATCCTGCCCCGAAGACCTGTGAAGGGAGTCGACTAGTTTATCCGCAGCGCACTTATAAGCGAGTGCGTAGGAGTAGAGTCCGTGCCCAAACACCACTAGATGGGCATTAGGCCTTACGCCGTTGGTTCGCCCGAGCAATTGCCGAGTCGCCTCTAGCTCGTCGGGTGATGGATACTTTTTCCCCATCCCAGTTCGCTCCTAAATATCCAGATTCACCACTTCCAGCGCGTTGTCCTCGATGAACTTGCGGCGCGCTTCCACGTTTTCGCCCATCAGCGTGGTGAAAATGTCCTCGGCCGCGACGGCATCTTCTAGCTTCACCTGCAGCAGTGTGCGCGTGTCCGCGTTCATCGTGGTTTCCCACAACTGCTCCGCGTTCATTTCGCCCAAGCCCTTGAACCGTGTGATCGTGAAATCCTTCTTGGCGTCTTCCATGACGTAATTGAGAACGTCGGTGGCCTTTTCCTGTGTGACCTTGGTTCCGTTGCGCGCGACCGTGAACGGCGGGTGATTAAACTCCTCGATCTGCCTACCTAACGCGCGTAGACGCTTGTACTCCGCGGTGGAAGCGACAGCCCAACTGATCTTTTGGTTGTGCGGCGCCCCGAACTGGATTTCGAACAGGCTGTGTTCCTCATCAAACACGATTTTGCCTTCCAGTTTCAGTTTGCTCTTTTCGACTTCCTTCAGAAGTTTCTCGAGTGTCTTTTTCTCTCCAAAGTCGGTCTTCTTTTCCAAGCCGCTCTCCGCCAGCAATTCCACCAGTCCCGGCTCGCGCAAACGGCGGCCCAGCTTCGCCGCGGCAGCTTCGTACTCCTGTACGTTGAGGAGAAATGATGTCAGGCGCGCGCCTTCCAGACTCACGCCCTCTTTCGCCTTGACGACATGATCTTCCGTGGCGCGCTTCATCAATTCGCGGGCGAAATCGCGTTCGTCGCGGATGTAGCGCTCGCTCTTGCCGCGCTTCACGCGGTAGAGCGGAGGCTGCGCGATGTACACGTGGCCGCGCTCGATGAGCTCCTTCATGTGGCGGAAGAAAAACGTGAGCAGGAGCGTGCGAATGTGCGAGCCATCCACGTCCGCGTCAGTCATCAAAATGATTTTGTGATAGCGCAGCTTGCCGGCGTCGAAATCGTCCTTGCCGATGCCGGTTCCCAGTGCGGTGATGATGGCGCGAATTTCCTCGTGGCCGAGCATTTTGTCGTAGCGCGCCTTCTCGACGTTGAGGATCTTGCCTTTGAGGGGCAGAATCGCCTGATATTTGCGGTCGCGGCCCATCTTCGCGGAGCCGCCTGCGGATTCGCCCTCGACGACGAACAATTCGCAGCGCACCGGATCGCGTTCCTGGCAATCGGCGAGTTTCCCTGGCAGGCCGCTGGAATCCATGGCGGATTTGCGTCGCGTCAGTTCGCGGGCCTTGCGGGCGGCTTCGCGCGCGCGGGCCGCGTCAATGCACTTGCCGATGATGCGCCGCGCCACGGTGGAATGCTTGTCAAACCACTCGCCCAGTTTTTCGTTCACGAGTTGTTCGACGTCGCCCTTGATGTCGCTGTTCAGCTTGCCTTTGGTCTGGCCCTCGAATTGCGGCTGCGGCAGGCGCACGCTGACCACCGCGACGAGCCCTTCGCGCACATCGTCGCCGGAGATACTTACCTCGTCCTTCTGCTCCTTCAACATTCCGGCCGAGGAAGCAAAGTTGTTGATCGAACGCGTCAGCGCCGAGCGGAAGCCCGAGAGGTGCGTGCCGCCATCCACGGTGTTGATGGTGTTGGCAAACGCGAAAACATTTTCGCCGTAAGTGTCGTTGTATTGCAGGGCAATTTCCATCTCCACATTGCCCTTCTTCCCTTCCATGTAGATCGGTGAATCGTGCAGCGTGGTCTTGCCGCGGTTCAGGTGTTTCACGAATTCTGCGATGCCTCCCGTGAAACGGAATTCCGTGTTTTTTTCGGTGCGCTCGTCGTTCAACGTGATTTTCAGCCCTTTGTTCAGGAAGGCATATTCGCGGAGGCGCGTGGCCAGCGTGTCATAGCTGAATGCGATCTTCTCGAAAATCGAGGGATCCGGATGGAAGGTCACTTTCGTGCCGGTCTTGCGGGTATTGCCGGTCCGTTTCAGTTTCTCGTTGGGTTTGCCCTTTTCGTAGCTCTGCTCCCAGACGCCGCCGTCGCGCTGAATTTCGAGTTCGAGCCAGTCGGAGAGGGCGTTGACGACGGAAACTCCGACGCCATGCAATCCGCCGGACACCTTGTACGTATCGCTGTCGAATTTTCCGCCGGCGTGCAGCAGGGTGAGGACAACTTCGGCGGCAGAACGCTTTTCGGTGGCGTGCATGTCCACGGGAATGCCGCGGCCATTGTCCACCACGGTCACGGAGTTGTCCGCGTGCACCGTGACGTTCACTTCATCCGCGAAGCCCGCCATCGCTTCGTCGACGGAGTTGTCCACCACTTCCCACACCAGGTGGTGCAAGCCCGTCTCGCCGGTCGAGCCGATGTACATGGCGGGACGCAGCCGCACGGCCTCCAGCCCGCCGAGCACCTTGATCGACTTCGCGTCGTACTGGTGGCCGACTTTTCCCGTCACCGATTCCTTGTCGCCCATTTCTTCTCCTGACGTGCGTGCCTACGGCAATCCACTCGTGCGGAAAGCTGCCCGGCGCACAACCGGGTTCCCGACGGCGATGCTGCAAAATCAATTTTGGTGAAGCTAGGAAAGGCGTGAAGTGTGCAATCTCCGTTCGTCGCCTCACCCTTTGATCCCTATACCGCACGGGACTCGTAGGGTTCCTGCTTCATCCCATCCCGCGTTCCGGGACGTGGCGAAGACTTATGTTCTCCAGGACCGCTGGCCTGCCTCTGGCGCAGAGCGGTTACGGCCAAACTCTCCTGGCGGACGTGTCGATTTGGGGGAAGAATCACGAATCGACAACACCTAAATTTTACTGGAAATGGAGCATTTTCTCAAGCCAGAGAAATAAGCTTGTGGATAAATAACTGTATTATTTTCAATCTCTTATGTGGGGGCTTCGGACGTCGATACTAAGTCGAGTTCAAAGAAAATAGTAGCAAACTTCAGGATGCAATTCGGCACTCTATTTCGTTTTCTCCACACCGGTATTTCAGAAAACAATATCTGCCGAACGTGCGCGAAATCAGATGCGCATGGGCATAATGACGTAGCGGTAGCGATAGTTGTCGTCCGCCAAGGGGCGCATCTGGCCGGCGGACTGTTCATCCTTCAGCTCGATGCTGATGGGCCCCTCCGCGGCAGCGGCCAGAAAATCCAGCATGTAGCTGGAATTAAATCCGATGGCGATGGGATCGCCCTTGTACTCTTTTTCGATGGTCTCTTTCGCTTCACCGTATTCGGGGCTGGACGCGGAAATCTCCACGCCTTCGGTCGAGACCGAGAGTTTCACAGCATGCGATCGCTGGTCAGCTAACTGAGAAACGCGCCGCACCGCGTCGCTCAATTCAGTGCGTTCCAGCGCGACAGTCTTATTATTCTCGCGCGGCAGCACCGCCTCATAATTCGGGAATTGGCCGGTGAGGATGCGCGAAATCAGCAGACGATGGCCGACCTGGAAGAATAGGTGGCTTTCATCCTTGGCAAACTCCATCTGTGCATCGGAGCCAGCGGCGTTGGAGAGCTTTTCCACTTCATCCATGGCTTTCTTCGGAATCAGGACGCGTACTTCGCCGTTGAGTCCGGCGAGTTTCTGATCCGTTTCCGCAAGCGCCAGGCGGTGGCCGTCGGTGGCAACCATCGTCATTGTGTCCGGCTTCAGGATCAGCAGGCCACCGTTCAGTGTGTAGCGGGACTCTTCCATGGAAATCGCGAATTTGGTTTTGCCGATCAGGTTTTCCAGCACCACGGCAGGAATGTTGACCAGCGTGTGCGGCATCACCGGGAGGGCGGGGAAATTTTCCTTGGCCATGCCGACCAGCTTGTATTTTTTCTTCTCGCTGACAATTTCAACCCAATGGTTGTCGAGCAACTTAAACTTGATCTCGCCTTCGGGCAGGAGACGCACGAGTTCCAGAAGCTTTTTGGCGGGGATCGTCCCAGCGCCTTCTTTCTTAATCTTTGCTTCGCAAGAGGTGCGTATACTCAGCTCAAGATCTGTCGCCGTGATTGTCAAGCGGCTGCCTTTTGCCTCTACCAATAGGTTGGAAAGAATAGGAATGGTGGTCTTGCGTTCCACCACGCCCTGTGTTGTCGTAAGTTCATTGAGCAATGCCGATTTCGTTACGCTGAATTCCATCGCTTGGGTTTCCTCGCGCGCGGTTCCCGTTGCGGTCATTCGTTTCCCCTGTCCCGTTTACCCGCTAGCGTACTGTACTCGTTTTTCCGCAAAGTATAAAGGCCCGCCGCAACGAACTCTCTGTGGAAATAGTAGATTTGACGGAGGCTCCACGCATACCTCAACCGTTGTCTGAACCCACCCCAAAAGCAATTTATTCACAACCAACACTTCTTTTACAAACGCTCATGCAAAGAAAATTAATTCTATAGCTTGTTGTGATGATGATTGCTGTGGATTGGTGGAAAACCTTCGTTGGTGTAGCCCTGCCTGCAACTTCTTAGACGAGTGTAAAGTGGAATTCTCTGCGGATTATTGGAAAAGCCCATGATCTCGGAGGATTGCAAAACTTCCCTGCACATCCCATTATGGTTTATCCGCATCTTTCCCATGGGTAGTTCACAACTTTTCCTTACGACGTTCTCATGACAATTTTCTGCACACAGCATCAAATGGAAGGGAATAAGCTTAAATTTCTCATTTATCACTCACACTAGCTCTCTTTAGCCAATGCGCTCTCACCAGGAGCCAAGGGGGTCCGTCAGTATGTCTACCGTTCTCATCACCGGTGCCAACCGCGGTCTGGGTCTTGAGTTTGTCCGTCAATATGCCGCTGACGGTTGGGAGGTACTGGCAACGTCCCGGCAACCGGAGAAGAGCACCAACCTGAAACAACTTGCTGCGCAATATCCCACAGTCGTGCTGCATCGCTTGGACGTCACCGACGATGAATCCGTGCAGGATCTTGCGGACAAACTTGACGGCAAGCCCATTGACGTCCTGCTGCACAGTTCAGGCGTTTATCCACGCGAAGGACAGCACATTGGAGATATCGATTACGACGGCTGGCGCGAGGCCATGGAGACGAATCTTTTCGGGGTGATGCGCGTCACAGAGGCGTTACTGGAAAACGTCACGGCCAGCCAGCGCAAGCAGATTGCCGCCATCTCCACATCATTGAGCTCGCTGCGCGGTGTGCAGGATGGTTCGGTCGCCCAGGCCGGCACGTCCTACCAGTACCGCAGCAGCAAGACAGCTCTGAACATGGCCCTATCCATCCTCGCGAAAGAGTTGGAGCCGCGCGGCATCAGTGTCGTGCTGCTTGACCCGGGCTGGGTGAAGACCGACATGGGCGGCCCCCACGTGCCACTTTCCCCTCGGGAGAGCATCGCCGGGATGCGCAAAGTGCTCTCTGGCAATCCTATGGAAGTTTCCGGGAAGTTTCTGGGGCACGACAGTATGCCACGGTCATGGTAACGCGATTGGTTTAGCCGAGGTCCGCGGCTTGCCCCGATCCCCACGCCAGGGCAGTCTTTAGAAGAAAAAGACCCACGGTGCCCGTGGGTCTTTTTCTTCAAATTGAGAGGGAAGAAACGCTTCTACTGCAGCGCGTCCATCAATCGCGTAATGGTGCGGTTCAATTCCTTGTCCGAACGGCGCAACTCCTCGATCTTGTTGATCGAATGCAGCACCGTCGTGTGATGCTTGCCGCCGAATTGCCGGCCAATTTCCGGAAGCGATGCCGTGGTCAACTGCTTCACGATGTACATAGCCACTTGGCGAGGGAAAGCGATGGCGCGGGTATTGCTCCTCACCTTCAGGTCCTGCTCGCGCAGATTGAAGTGTTCGCTGACGCGCTTCTGGATCAGGTCGATGGTGACGCGCTTCTCCTGCGAAGCGATGATGTTGCGCAGCACCTGCTGGGCCGTGGCCAGCGAGACGACCGTTCCGGTCAGCGAAGCGTAAGCCATCAGGCGGGTCAACGCCCCTTCGAGCTCGCGGACGTTGGACTTAATCGCTCGGGCGATGTACTCCGCCACCTCATCGGGCAGGTTGAAGCGTTCGTTCTCCGCTTTCTTCTGGAGGATGGCGATTTTTGTTTCCAGGTCCGGCGGCTGGATATCGGCGATCAAGCCCCACTCGAAACGCGAGCGCAAGCGTTCTTCGATCGAATTGATATCCTTCGGCAGGCAATCGGAAGAAATCACGATCTGCTTCTGCTGCTCATACAGGGCGTTGAAGGTGTGGAAGAACTCCTCCTGAGTGCGTTCCTTGCCGGCAATGAACTGGATATCGTCCACCAGCAGCACATCAACGGTGTGGAACCTGTCGCGGAAGCTGATCATGCGGTCAAAGCGCAGCGAATTGATGACCTCGATGGTGAACTTTTCCGCGCTGACATAACTCAGGCGCATGGCGGGATTGCGCTTCTTGATCAGGTGCCCGATAGCATGCATCAAATGGGTCTTGCCCATACCCACGCCGCCATACAGGAAGAGCGGGTTGTAGGCCTTGGAAGGCTGCTCCGCGACCGCGCGGGAAGCGGCGTGCGCAAACTCGTTGGACTTCCCGACCACGAAGGTGTCGAACGTGTACCGCAGGTTCAACTGGTGGTCGCTGCTCTCGAAATCGAGCTTGGATTGCTTCGCGGCAATCGCCGCGGGCGCCGCCTGTACGGGCTCTTCCTCGGTGCAAACATATTGCACCTTCATGTTGGGCGTGCCCATCTGGTGGAACACCGCCTTCACAATCTCGCCATAGGTGCGCGTCAACACCTGGCGGAAGACCGTGCTGGGGATTTGTATGAAAAGAGTTTCCCCTTCCATGCGGTTCAGCCGGGTGGGTTGGAACCAGGTGGTGTAGGTATTGATGCTGATCCGGGACTTGCTGAGTTCCAGAAACTTGTCCCAGACATTTTGTGTTTCGCGCTCGCGTCCGAGTTGCGTTGCGGTAGTCATCGTGATGGGAAAAGCCAAATTCTAAGCTATTTCCACAGGTGTGAATAAGCTGTGGAAAGCATTTTTGTGCCCTAAAGCTTCACGCTTTGGAGTTCGTGCTCACGCTGGAACGATTGATGCCTGCCCCGTGGATTCCCGCGCGGCCCTTTCAGAGTAGCCCCGACCTCGTGCCACTTGCTTCTAAACTGGGATGGATTCTCGCGCACTGTCCGTGATGGAGCAAGCGAAAAATGTGCGAAGGGCTGCACCGCCATTCACATGGCATTCACAACTTTTCCACAAGCACCAGCTTTGTGCAAGCACGAAAATTTCCCCGCTTTTCCCGCGCATTTCCGCAGAAATTTTTTCACAAGAAATCGCATTGCACTGAATTTGTGCAAGCAGCCCTGAGGAAATCTCCAGCAATCTTTCAGTGTTTTCGGTCCGGCCGCTCGAAATCGAAGACGCCTTGTGGGTCCGCGCCGATCAACAGGCGGTTTTCTTCCACCAAAATGGTGTTTGCTTCGAGCCGCGCTCCCTCGGGCGTATAGATCTGGTACTCGGAGCGGCGATTCCCTTCCTTGTCAAAATGGAGCAGAGTGTTGTGCAAGGCCATCCAGACCTCTCCACTCACCGGGTCCACGCCAAATGCGGTCAGAATCGCCAGGAAATACGGGGGAGTCTGCTTCTTTTCCTGTTTGGCAATCTCTTTGCGCGCCGCTTGCGCCTCCGGATAGGCATCCAGTCCGGTAAACTCGAAATCCACCCCGGCGTAACCAGCGCGGTCGTATTGGCGCACCAGAGGTTCCGGGCGAAACGTATAGCCGTAGTACAGCCGTCCTTGGGCATCCGTGCCCAGGCGACCCTCGCTGAGAAGCCAGTTAATCTCCTGCCGGGAGGAAAATTCCTCGGGCTCCCCAAACTCGCGGACAACCTTGCCATTCGGCCCGTACACGGTCACCAGATGCAATCCGTGCAGCGAGCTGACCGCCACTTCCCCCTCGGACAGTGCAGCCACAGAGAGGGGCCCATGCACAGGAATCGAACGTAGCACCTTACCGTCAGGAGCGAACTCGGTGACCAAGTTATCGCCGCGATCCACGACATACACATTTCCCTGAGCATCCACGTCGCAGTCTTCGCCGAAGGCGACGCCCGTGCGCCCGGCCTTATCAATACCCGCCGCAGTCGGCGCTCCGATCACGGTCAATTGCTTCTCCTTGTCATCAAAAACCGCCACGCCCACGCTGGGCGATGCCAGCACGTAGTATTTCCCGTCCTGGCCGCGCTTCACAGTGCGCAGGCCCGGCCCGATGGGCTTGAAAACGCGCTTGCGGGCGGTCAGTTGGTCGTCCACCTGGGATGCGACGGCACCCAGAACGCTGGCGAGGCACAATCCCGCGATGCACGCCACGAGTTTTCCCGTATTTCTACGCATGATCTTTCAGATTGCAGCCAGACCGCTGTGGTTGCCTCTCCCGCGGCACCAGAGGGCCCCTCAGATGTCTTGCGATGGCCCATAGGCCGCTAAAGGTGACAGTAACTTGGCCTAGTCGATGCGCAGACGCACGCGTTCGATCGACTTCGCGCGCAAGCGCCCCGCTTCATTGCGCGGCCCGGCATCATCCGTTTCGATCAACACCGCATTCAACTGGATGTCGCCCGCCGCCACTTCAAAGCGCGCCGGCATTGCATCCAGAAACTTCTTGAGAATGCCGCCGCGGTCCATGCCGATCACGCCGTCGTGCGGTCCAGTCATGCCAACGTCGGTAATGTAGGCGGTGCCGTTCGGCAGGACGCGCTCGTCCGCGGTGGCTACGTGGGTGTGCGTGCCAATGACCGCGGTGACCCGGCCGTCGAGATACCAGCCCATCGCCACTTTCTCACTGGTAGTTTCCGCGTGCATGTCCACCAGAACCAAAGCGACCTCCGCGGGAAGTTTCCCCAACTCACTGTCGGCCTTACGGAAAGGATCATCGATCGCCGGCAGAAAGATCCGCCCCTGCAGGTTCAGCACCGCGAATTTCACGCCGTTCTTTGCCGTGCCCACATACAGGCCCGTCCCCGGATTCCCTTCGGGGAAATTCGCTGGCCTCAAGAGTCGCGGCTGGTGCGGCATGTACTCCAGGATTTCCTTGCGGTCCCAACTGTGGTTTCCGCCGGTCAGGACCTCGATGCCATTCTGGAGCAGGCCCTCAGCGAGGCGCGGTGTGATCCCAAATCCCGAGGCGGAGTTCTCCCCGTTCGCAATCACCAAGTCAATCTGGCGCTGCATGACCAGGTCAGCCAGGCGGTCATGGACGATTTGCCGCCCGGGCGACCCCACAATATCCCCGATGAAAAGAATGCGCATGAGGTAGGTTAGCAGTCCCCAGTTCTAAGTCTTCCGTTTAGGAAGTGCAAGCTCGCGCTGCCCCGCAAAAACCAACTCCGATGGTTCAATTCGCTGATCCTCACTGAGAACTGACCCCACATTCATTCCGCTAGAATCCTTCGTCGTACACTCTCGTTCTTCACTCAAAGCTGAGAACTGACGTCTTCGCAAGCTTCTCTGCGAAGCCAGAATTCCTTACTTAAAACTGACCCCACATTCATCCCGCCAGAGTCCTTCGTTGCACGCTCTTTTTCTTTACTTAAGACTTAGGACTGACCACTGAAAACTGACTACTGTAAACTGAAACGGAGCGAACCGCTCAGCCGTGGGAAGCTAGGCCGTGAACCTCTGAAATAAGTGGGCGCCACGAGCCAACCATTAGGCTTTCCTGCCCCGCTCACGAGTTCCACTGGAACCCGCCGGCGGGACAGGCCGTGCACACAAGCTGGCTATCCGCAGCACCCCAGAGATTCGTTACGGTTCATACGGCGTTCGCGTCCTCACCTGCCTCGAAGTACCGCTCCACCCGGTATTATCCTCCCACTCCCCGCGCACGTCCAACTTACCCCTGCTCCCGCGGGTAGGCCTACCTCCTCCCACCCTCGAATTTCCTCAGGAACGCCGAACTCCCGGTTGGCAAGGGGCGCAACGCCATTCAGGAGAATGGCGCTCCCAGCGGCAAAGCATAACGCAATCGGCAACCAGAGCCGACATCGTTCCCCACTGCTTGGCTGTGCCATGCAAGCGCCTCCCGCAGACCTTGTCCGAGGCGCTACTCAGGGCTTTGCGTAAAAGAGGAAATTGACGATCTGCGTTTCGTCGCCGCTGATGGTAATCTCGCGGCTTTGCATGCCATAGAGTTCGTGCCAGGCGGTGACGGTGTATTTCCCCGGGGGAAGCTGAGGCAGGGTGTACGTGCCATCTTCACGGGTCACCGCGAAGTGGCTGGTCTTCAATACCGCAATATAACCCAGCATCCACGGATGGACGTTGCACTTGACGGGGATGAATTCTTCCTTGTCATAGGCGTACGAGAACGCGGGAGTCTGTGCCGGCTGGATGCGGTTCCATTCGCGATTCACCTTCGCCATCGTATGAATATTGTGCGAGAGCGGGTCGTTATTGGAAAAGCGGATGGGCTGGCCGACGCGCACTGCCAAAACGTGCGGGGTGTAGCGGCAACCCTGCTGGTCAAAGCTTGCTTCGCTCATCCCTTCCGCTGGTGCTTCTTCCGCGCCGGAGGAGATGTACACGACGACGTTTCCGAGAGTGTTGCCCGGGCCGGTGACCACTTTCTCGGTCAGCAGCGGCTTGGCGTACAACTTCGCGCAGGCGGGATCCTTCGACATGTCAATGGGTTCGGCCTTCGCTGGTGTGCCCACGTAGGTGACTTTGCCGGTGACCGCACCGCTGCCGGGGCCGCTTTTCACCGCCCAGGGCACCATCAAAACCAGGAGGATTGCCATGCACAACTTCCCAGGTCGCATGCCTCTTTTCCTCCCATTCAGGAAATTCGCAAAAACATGGCCCGCCGGGGTGCTACTCCCTTATTGCTTCCGAAAATGCTTCCCTCAGCGCTTCTCCACTCAAATCCCGCATCTGTGTACATTTTACGGCGCGCTGTTTCCCTCCCCGGTCACGAAAACTCGCCGCTGACTCCTATGAATCACCACGCGCGCCATTCCTGGCTTATCTCCGCTACAATGTCCTTCGGACGCACAGGAGATCCCATGAACTACCGCCGTTTTGGCCGCACTGGATGGCACGTCAGTGAGATTGGCTATGGCATGTGGGGCTTGGCAGGATGGACTGGCTCCGACGACGCGGAGACGCTCGCTTCACTGCACCGCGCGATCGAGCTCGGCTGCAATTTTTTCGACACCGCGTGGGCCTACGGTGCAGGCAAGAGCGAGCAGATCCTTGCCAAAGTGATCTCTCACTACAAAAATAATTCCAGCGTTGGCGGGCCGGACAAGCATCTCTATGTGGCCACGAAGATCCCGCCCAAAAACCAGAAATGGCCCAGCCGGCGCGAATTCACGCTCGACGATTGCTACGCGCCGGACTACGTCGAAGAGTACCTCGGGAAAAGCCTCAAGAATCTCGGCGTCGAGACGATCGACCTCATGCAGTTCCACACTTGGGAAGACCGTTGGCTGAACGACGAGCGCCTGCCGCGTTCCATCGAGGGGATGAAGAAAAGCGGCAAGGTGCGCGCATGCGGAATCAGCGTCAATCGCTGGGAGCCCTGCAACGGGATTCGCGCGGTTTTGGAAGGTCACGCCGATGCGATACAGACCATCTACAACATTTTCGACCAGAATCCGGAGGACGCCCTGTTTCCCATTTGCCGGATGAAGGACGCCGCGGTGATCGCGCGTGTGCCCTTCGACGAAGGCACGCTGACGGGCACGCTTACGCTGGATTCCAAGTGGCCCGCGGGCGATTGGCGTAACTCCTACTTTGTGCCGGAAAACCTGAAAGCGAGCGTGGCCCACGCGGAGGCGCTGCGCCCGCTGGTTCCCGCGGGGTCCACGATGGCGGAGCTGGCGCTGCGCTTCATCCTGACGAATCTGGATGTCAGCACGATAATCCCGGGCATGCGCAAACTCAAGAATGTGGAGGCCAACTGCGCGGCGAGCGCCGCGGGCCCATTGTCCCCCGATTTGCTCAAGAAGTTTCGCGCGCATCGCTGGGACCGGAATCCCACGTCGTGGTCGCAATGAAAGAGAAAGAGCCATGAGCCGAGGCGTTAAAGTTCAGATTTACGGGCAGAGTTACACCATAGTCTGCGATCTGGAAGAAGCCTATGTTCAGCAACTCGCCGCCTACGTGGACGCGAAGATGCAAGCCATCACCGGGATGACTTCGACGGTGGACACGCAGAAAGCGGCGGTGCTAGCGGCGCTGTCCATCGCCGACGAGTTGCACAGCAGCCGCAAGGAAAAGGGCGTACGCGAAGAGTTGCTGAAGGAGCAGGCGGAGCGCTGCCTAACGCTGGTCGAGCGAGCGCTGAAGCAAACGGAATGATTCTCGGCTTGTGTCGGGGCCGCCTGGCGTTTACCCCGACCCGGTCGGGGAGGCAGGCCGTCGTTCGCTAGCTCGCGCGCAGTGAGGCGCCGAGAGTTTTTTCCAGCGCGCCCACGATACGACCGGAGAAATCATTGATCTGCGCTTCGGTCAGCGTGGCTTCGCGGCTCTGGAATGTGACGCGCACCAGCAGCGAGTATTTTCCCGTCGGCACATTCTTGCCGCGGAAAAGATCGGCCACCGCGACGGAAGTAACTTCAGGGATGCCCAGCGCTTCGATTGCTTTCTTCACTTCGGCGAAAGTCTGGCCATCCTCGAGGAACACCGAAAAATCGCGCTCGACGGCGGGAAAGCGCGGCAACGGCTCGTACCGCCGGTTGTTCTTCACGCCGTAGAACATGCAATAGACCGGCCCCAGATCGAGCTCCGCGAGAAAGACATCCTGCCGGAATTTGAATTTGTCGGCGACGCGCTTCGCCAGCAAACCCGCTGCGCCAATTGCCTGATTGCCTTCCTGTCCCAGGCGCAAAGTGCCACGTTTCCCGGCGTTCAGCCACTCCGGACCGCCATCCTCCCATCGAAAGCCACCGCAAAGCGCACCGACGGCGTCGAGATCGCCTTTCAAATCGGCGAAATTGTATTCGCGCGCAGGATCGTACAAACCCTGTTCGCGGGCCGCGCCCGTGGCGCCAACGGTGAGGACGCGCGTCTCCGCCGGCTTGCCGCCCACGAGGCGATACTGTTGCCCAATTTCAAACAGCCGGACGTTGCGCTGCCCGTGATTCAAATTCCACTCGATGGCGCTGGCCAGGGTCACGAGGCCGGTGGATTTCAGCACGCCCGCCTCTTCAGAGAGAGGATTCGCGAGCTTTGCCACCTGCGCGTCAGGCGGGCGAAACAGATCGTTGCGCTCTTCCGCCACGTGCGGGATTGTAATGATTTCGTGATAGCCGAGCCCGATCAGGCGCTCGCGCAGGCGGGTCTCCGCTTCGTAATACGGCAAGCGCGCCGCGGCGATTCGGGCCACAGGCAAACGCGGCGGGAACTTGTCCAGACCATGAACGCGCGCGACTTCCTCGACCAAATCAATTTCGCGTTGCACATCCGCGCGCCAGGAAGGCTGCGTGCACTCCCAGGCGGCCAGGAGCGAATTCGCCGCCCCACGGTTGTCGTCCACGCGAATCGGGGCGAAACCAAGCGCGCTGAGGATGGCCTCAAGGTCCTTGTCCGGGACGTCCGCGCCCATCACACGCAGGAATTCCGCGCGCGTCAGTGTGATCTTTTTTGGGGCGTGTTTTCCCGGATAAATGTCCACGACGCCGGCGAGCAGTTCGCCGCCGGCAAGCTGCAAGATCAATTCCGCACAGCGCCGCGAGGCCATTTCCGCCATTTCCGGATCGGCGCCGCGGCCGAAACGCATGCTGGCCTCAGTGTGGAGTTTCAAGAACCGCGTGGCCCGGCGAATGGCGACGGGATCAAACCAGGCGCACTCGATCAGGACGTTTTTCGTGGAAGACGAAATTTCCGTTTCGCCCCCACCCATGATGCCGCCGATGCCCACGGCGCGGGCGCCATCCGCATCGCACACCAGGGGAATCCCGGAGTCGAGGGTGCGCTCAATGCCATCGAGGGTCTTCAGCTTCTCGCCGGCTTTGGCGCGCCGCACGACGATGCTGTGATTGCGCAGCAAGTCGTAATCGAAGGTGTGCAGCGGGTGGCCCAACTCCAGCAGCACGTAATTGGAAATGTCCACGACGTTGCTGATGCTGGCTACGCCTGCGGCCTCCAGGCGATTCTTCAGCCAGGCCGGCGAGGGCTGGATCTTGACTCCGCGTACCACGCGCGCCGTGAAGCGCCCGCACAGTTCCGGCGCCTCGATCTTCACACTGACGGCATCGCTGGCCTTCGCTGAGGCGCTTTCCGCAGGCTTGGGCGCAACCGGCTTCAGCGGCAGGCGATAAATCGCCGAAATTTCCCGCGCAATGCCGAGCATGCCCAAACAGTCGGGCCGGTTGGAGGTGACTTCCGCGTCAAGCACAGCGCCGTGCGCGCCGTTTTCGATGGCCGCGATGTTGGTGCCGGAGAGCGCCAGGCGCGAAGCAATCTCCTCCGCCGGGGCGGTCACGTCCACGAATTCTTGCAACCAGTTGTAAGCGACTTTCATGCGCTAGTTCCTGTCCAAATGCCCGAAGTTCACGTGTGCAAGAAGACACATCCGTGCAAAAAGTTTCCGTTCATGGGCGTCGGCAAAGGTCATAGGTCTTACAAACGCGTTCTTGGAGCGGCTGAAATCGAAGAGAGATCCCTCGACTCCGCGCCGACAAAAGGCGTCGGCGCTCCGCTCGGGATGACAGTCGTGCGACATCCGGGCATCTTTCCTCGATTACGGAAACTGGCGCAGAAAGCGCACATCGTTCTGGAAAAACACCTGAATATCATCAATGCCGTACTTGAGCATGGCCAGCCGGTCGATGCCGATGCCAAAGGCAAAGCCGCTTACTTTCTTGGGATCGTAGTTCACAAAGCCGTAGACGGCGGGATCCACCATGCCCGCGCCGAAAAGTTCGATCCAGCGCGAGCCCTTGCACTTGCCGCAGGTGCCGCCGGACTTGGCCGTGCCGCTGCCGCCGCAGAAGACGCAGGAAACGTCGAATTCCACGGAAGGCTCGGTGAACGGGAAATAGCTGGGGCGGAAACGCGTCTTCACGCTTTCGCCGAAGAACTGCTTCACAAAATAATCAATGGTCCCCGTGAAATCGCAGAAGGTGATGTCTGAATCGACGGCAAGGCCTTCGATCTGGTGGAACATGAAGGAGTGCGTCGCGTCAGGATTATCGCGGCGATAGACCTTGCCCGGCACGATGACCCGCACGGGAGGCTGACGCTTCTCCATGGTGCGAATCTGCACGGGCGAAGTGTGCGTTCGCAGGAGCAGCGGACCCGGCGCGCCCTTGGGAAGTTCCAGGTAGAACGTGTCCATATCGTCGCGCACGGGATGGAATTCCGGGATGTTGAGCGCCTCGAAATTGTAGTAGGGCGTCTCGATCTCCGGGCCTTCGACGACGGAAAAGCCGATGGAAAAGAAAATGTCCTCGATTTCCTGAAAAACCTGGCGAATCAGGTGATGCGTGCCGACGGGGCGGATCACACCGGGAAGCGAGAGATCGACGCGGTCTTTGGCATCAGGGATTGCTCCAGCCCCGGATTCAATTGTGGCTAGAGCATCTTTCAGAACATCTTCAATGTGATCCTTAAAATTGTTCAAGGATTCGCCGACAGCTCGCTTGAGCTCGGGAGGGGAAGGCTTCAGCCAGTTTTCAGTGATTTGCGTGAGAATACCCGATTTTCTTCCAAGCCATACCTGGCGAGTAATATTCCAAGCGGCCGCGTCCTGGTTCCGCTTTGCCTCCAGGTCGAAACGGTCGCGGACCTTAGCAAATTCCTCAATGACCGCCAGCGGGTCACGAATCCCCAATTCGTCGAGAGTCTTCGCAGTTGGATTGTCAATCGTTGGCATAATCGAAAGATAGCTTACACCGTAGGGGCACGATATATCGCGCCCCTGCAGGAGAAAAGTATCACCCCTCGAGACGAACCAAGACTCGTCGGACGATCGAGGAAAAAGCCTCACCCCTAAAGGGGTGAGCTACAGGGCTACGCTTTTTTCGCGGCGGGCTTAGGCGCGAAGGCCTTGGCCTTTTCCACGAGCTGCGCAAATCCGGCGGCGTCCTTCACGGCGATGTCTGCCAGAACCTTGCGGTCCAGAGTCACGCCCGCGGCTTTCAGTCCGTGGATGAGCTGGCCATAGGTGATGCCGTTCTGGCGGGCCGCCGCGCCGACGCGCTGAATCCACAAGCGGCGATACTGCCGCTTCTTCACGCGGCGGTCGCGCTTGGCATAACGATCGGCGCGATTGGCCGCTTCCTGTGCGGACTGGTAGAGCTTGCTCTTGGTCAGGAAGAAGCCCCTGGTTCTCCTGAGATACTTCTTACGCCGAGCCCGGCGCTTTGTGCCGCGTTTTACGCGTGGCATGGGTTTTCTCCTTCATTTCTTTTGTAACTCACCCCTTCAGAGGTGAGGATTTTCGCTCGTTGCCGGGAAAACCCTCAGGCCTGATGGCCTGAGCTACAGATTAATCTGGGAGCAAAACAGGTTGCGGCAAGACGCGGTGAGGCGTTTCACGCAACGGGTTTGCTTCCAGTGGGATTCGTTGGCCGGGCGAACCCGGCAACGATCAGCGGCGGTCTTGAAGACCAACGCTACGATCCCGCGTTGCGGGATCCAACGGCCGGCAGGCACCCGTGAAGCGCTGCCTGGCACGTTATTGCGGAACGTTCGCTCCGCAATCTCGAGCGTAGTGGCTGATTGGCAGATCAGCAGGCTTTCCCCTCGGGAAGCGCCAGTCCCGCCTCGCGGGACTGGCCACTACAAAAATCTTTGCGCCGCTGCGCGTCTCACGCCCCGTAGGGCAGCATCTGCCGCACGGCGGCCACGTCGGTCTTATCCACCTTCGTAAGTTTCTTCAGCTTGCGCATACGCTTGGCCGCCTTGGTGCCCAGCAGGTGACGCTTGCCGGAGTGCATGCGCAGGATCTTGCCGTTCGCGGTGATTTTGAAGCGCTTGTGCGCGCCGCGATGCGTCTTCAATTTCTTCTTGGGCTTCAGCGAATTGCGTGGCATTGCTTTGAATCCTCTCCGTGCATCGATGCGGGCCGCACATACCCGGCTCCTGCATCTGAGATTTCCAGCCGGAGTGCTTCCGGCGAAAACAATCAATCCCGCGTGATACCGCTAGTGCCGTTCCAACTTGTTCCAGCAAATCCCTTCGAGAATACTCTCTCCGTATTCGCGTCAGATACTTGGACCGTCATTTGGCCCAGATAGTTGGAACGGCACTAGGCGTTCTGCTGTGCCTGCGTGGTGCTGCGCGTTGGCACGCCCGCACCCTTTTTCGGCGCCAGCAACGCCACCAGGACGTTACCTTCCATGCGGGGCATCGTTTCGATCTGGCAATGCTCACCGATTTCGCCGAGGAGCCGGGTCATCTTGGCGCGTCCCACTTCCTGGTGAGCCATTTCACGGCCACGATGAAAAATCATGGCGCGAACTTTGTGGCCATCCCCGAGGAACCGGATAATCTGATTTTTTCGCACCTGATAATCGTGTTCCGCGGTTGCCGGGCGAAACTTCACTTCCTTCAACTGCGAGCCGCGGCTGCTTTTGCGCTGCTCGTGGGCTTTCTTGCTCTGCTGATAGAGGAATTTGCCGTAATCCGTGATCTTGCAGACTGGCGGATCCGCGGTGGGCGAGATTTCCACCAGATCCAATCCACGTTCGCGGGCCATGCGCACGGCCTCGAACGGTTGCATTACCCCGAGCTGAGCTCCTTCTTCGTCAATGACGCGGACTTCGCGCGCCCGGATCCGCTCGTTTATACGGATGCGGTCGGCTTGCCGGAAATTCCGTTCAGCGATAAATCCCCCTTGGTAGACTAAAGGCATCCCGCAGACCGGGATCACACCCCGTTTTGACACCCTATCCCCTGAGGCCTCAGCCAGTTCGGGACAGGTTGTACAGTATATCACGCCACGCGAAGCGTACAAGGACAGGAGTGCCTTTCTGCTCGCCGGTGCCGGCTACTGGATGGTCCTTTTTTCGATTTCGATTTGCAAGGCGGCGACGAGGTCGGCGATGGGACGCGGACCCAGGTCGCCCTTGCTGCGATGGCGGACGCTGACGGAGCCGGCTTCGGCTTCCTTGGGGCCGATGATCAGCATGTAGGGAATTTTCTGAAGCTGCGCATCGCGGATTTTCGCGGGCAGTTTTTCGTTGCGGTCATCCAGATGCACCCGGATGCCGTGATTTTTCAGCGTTTCGTGGATGTGCTTCGCGTAGTCCTGCACTTTTTCACTGACCGGGCAAATCTCCACTTGAACTGGGGCGAGCCACAGAGGGAAGGCGCCGGCGTAATGTTCGATGAGGATCCCGAAGAAACGCTCGACAGAGCCGAGCAGGGCGCGGTGCACCATCCACGGCTGCTGGCGAGTGCCGTCATCGCTGACATATTCCAAGCCGAACCGTGCCGGCAGGTTGAAATCGAATTGCACCGTGGTGAGCTGCCAGGAGCGGCCGATGGCGTCAATCAATTTGACGTCGATTTTGGGACCGTAGAACGCGGCTTCGCCTACCATGTTCTTATAGGGAATGTTGAGGCGGGCAAGCGTTCTTGCCAAAGAGTTTGTGGCGTGGTGCCACTCTTCCGCCTTGCCAGCATAGTTCTCTGGGTGCGCGGGATCCCAATCGGAAAGCTCAACTTCAAATTTGTCGAAGCCGAAATTTTTCATCACGGCGAACGCGAAATCGACGCAAGCTTCCACTTCGGCTTCGATCTGCTGCGGCGTGCAAAAGATGTGCGCATCGTCCTGGGTGAAGCCGCGCACGCGAAGCAGGCCGTGCAGAACGCCGCTGCGCTCGTAGCGATAAACAGTGCCGAGTTCCGCGAGGCGCACCGGCAAATCGCGATAGCTGCGCAGCTTCGATTTGTAGATCAGGATGTGGCCGGGGCAATTCATCGGTTTCAACTGGTAGTCGGCCTTCTCGACCTCCACGGGACCAAACATGTTTTCCTTGTAGAAATTGGTATGGCCGGAGGTCTTCCAAAGATCGAGGCGCATGATGTGCGGTGTGAAGACGAGATCGTAGCCGCGCTTGAGCAACTCCTCGCGCAGCCAGTTTTCCACCAGCGTGCGGATCAATCCACCCTTGGGATGCCAGAAAATCAGACCCGGCCCGGCTTCTTCCTGAATGCTGAAGAGTTCGAGCTCCGTGCCGAGTTTGCGGTGATCGCGGCGTTTGGCTTCCTCGAGCCGGTGCAGATATTCGTCCAGCTCCTTTTGCGAGTAGAACGCCGCCGCATAGATGCGCTGCAACTGCGGATTCCCTTCCTGGCCTTTCCAGTAGGCCCCCGCAACGCTCATCAGCTTGAAGGCCTGAATCCGCTTGGTGGAGGGGATATGCGGGCCGCGGCAGAAATCGATGAATTTCCCGGTGGTGTAAAAGGAGACCAGCGGCTCGTCGGCCTTTTCTTCGATCAGCTCGCACTTAAAGAGCTGCTGGGAATCCTGATAAAGCTGCAGCGCTTCGGCCTTCGGCAGCAGCTTGCGCTCGTTTTTCAGGTCTTGAGCGGCCAGCTCGTGCATCTTCTTTTCGATTCTTTCGAGGTCTTCCGGAGTAAAGGGCTGCTCGCGCAGGAATTCGTAGAAAAAGCCGTTATCGACCGGCGGACCGATACCCAGCTTCACGTTGGGGTAAAGATCCATCACCGCAGCGGCTAACAGGTGCGCCGCGGAATGCCGGAAGACGTACAGCGCGTCGGGATCTTTTTCGGTGAGAATCTGAAGCTTAACGTCTTGTTCGAGTGGACGGCGCAGATCGAACAGCAGGCTGCCGTCTTCCGCGGGATCCACGGAGTTGGAAAAAATGCCGGTCTTTTCCTTTGCGCCGTTTCCGCCGGTGGCGTACACCTTGGCCACGAGCGCGGCGTCCGCGAGGCGCGGCGAGATGGACTTGGCGATGTCGAAGGGCGTGGTGCCCTTCGGAACGTCTTTGACGCTGCCATCGGGAAGCGTTATGTGGATCTGTTCCATGATGAGTCGTCCTAACCTGCAGAGAATCTGCCAGGATTGTAATGAACTAGAGTATCGGCGGGTGAGGGCAGGGTCAAGGCGTTGCGCCCGGAACTAGACCAGCGTGACGCCGGACAAATTGGTGAAGTGCGAGTCCGAGGTAATCAGCTGAGCCCGGTGATGTTGCGCCGTGGCATAAATGATTGCGTCGGCCATGGGCAATCGAGTCTCAAGGCTCGTCCGCGAGGCCAGAATCGAGAGTTCCAGAGTCAAATCGATTAACCTCTCTCGGAAATCAAACGCTTGCGACAAGAAGACCTCTGCCATGTGCTGGCCCTGCTCACGAACGAGTTTCTTGTAAACTTCGTAGACGATGATCGAGGGGAGGAGAAGTTTGTCCGGGGATTCCAGATAAGCGGCATATGAGTCGGCTTTCGCCCCATTGCCCATGTATTCGACCCAGCCGGAAGAATCAACTACAACACGATCAGAAGCGCTCGGAGTGATCACGGTCTTCGTCCTTCCACTGCATGCCCTTGGCGATGCCGCGGAGTTCTTTGATGGAGCGGGGACGTTGGAGGCGGATGGCGCGGTCCAGGATGAAGATTTGCAATTCCTCGCCGGGCTTTAGTTCCAGAGCCTCGCGAACCTTTTTGGGTATAACGACCTGGAATTTTGGGGAAACTTTGACCGTATCCATGGCAGACTCCCAGGCTTAGTTTATCGATCACAGAATCGTATGTCAATGTATCTATCGATTATAAAGTCGTCATACGATCGTATGACAGCTCTGCCCCAGTCGCGGTCAACGCAGTACAGAGGCATGCGATCCTTAGGGCGCGGTGCTATTTCTTGGGGCGCGCGGCTTCAAGTTGCTCCCAGGCAGCATCGGGGATCATCGCCAAATCGTTGAATTCGCCCGCGCCGCGCAGCCACTGCCCGCCGTCAATGACGACACATTCGCCATTGATATATTCGGCCATGTCGCTGATAAGAAAGGCGGCGAGATTGGTGAGTTCGTCGTGTTTGCCGAAGCGCTTCATAGGGTGCTTGTTGAGGGCATACTCCTCAAACTGCTGCGAAGGCATCAGCCGCGACCACGCGCCTTCGGTGGGAAACGGTCCGGGCGCGATCGCATTCACGCGGATGTGATATTTGGCCCATTCCACCGCGAGCGAAGCGGTCATCGCCAGCACACCTGCCTTGGCGCAGGCCGAGGGCACAACATAGCCCGAGCCGCAATTTGCCGCAGCGTAGGTCGTGGAAATGTTCAAGACATTGCCCCCGAGTTTTTTCGCGATACGCCGTCTGGCGAAGGCCAGGGTGCAATGAAAAGTGCCATTAAGGACGATGCCGACAACCGCTTGAAAGGCATTCGGCGACAACGTTTCCGTGCGGGCCATGAAGTTCCCGGCGGCGTTGTTTACTAGCGTGTCGACTTCGCCCCAGTGATTCTCGGCAGTGGTCATAGCGGATTCGACGGCGTCGTATTCCCGGACGTCGCATGTGGCGTAAGCGGCCGCGCCGCCATCGTGGTGGATCTCTTCGCAAGTCTTCTTGAGGGGCCCTTCGCGGCGCCCGATGAGGAAGAGTCGCGCTCCGAGCTTGGCGAAGTGCAGGGCCATGGAGCGGCCGAGGCCTGTCCCGCCGCCGGTCAAGAAGACGGCGCGGCCTTTGAGGAGATCGGGCTGAAACATGGGGCACCACCTTTCCGGAACGAGATTGTATCAGGCTACAGCGTAGGCGAAGTGACGCCTCGAGAGATTGGAACCGTGCGATGGGTGGAAACCACTCGGTCAAAACAAAGGCGGGGTGGGGACCTGGTCCCACCCCGCCTTCAGGCGCGATAGCGGTCTCCCGCTATCCGCAATTACGCCGTGGAATGAATGCCTCTCTGCTGGCTTCCCGCTTTGCAGCCCGGACTGCACGACCTGCGGCCATGCACCTGCTCGCTTTTTCCATCTTCGAGAGATGGTCCAGTCCGGCTTTACCTGTTTTCTTCATGACGCCCTCGACGGGGTCATGAGCGCGGGGCGGATGAACACCCACGCTTCAGGGAAGCGCAGCCAGGAGCGTATCCACGGCGTGAATCAAATCCTTCCAGGCCGCTTCCACGGCCTCTTGAAATTTTGCCAACTGGGCGTCGTCGGCATCCTCAAGGTCCGCAATGCGCCGCTTGAATTCTGCAAAGCTCGTGCGTACGTATTCGAGCTCCCAGTAATGCTCAAGCTTGACGCTGACCTTTTGCTTAGCAAAACGGCCCTTAAGCTGCGCCACACGGGCCGCCAAATCCTCGACTTCCCCGACAACCTGGTCCAAGTACGCTTCCTTCAGCAACATGAACGCCTCTCAACGCCAGAGGGAAAAGGACACCAATAGGAAAATCACTTGCGAAGAAGAAAGCAGTTGATTCGCCAAAGGTGAGTTTGGCTAAGGGACTGAAAACAAGATGGATGAGGGTTTCAAAAAGGGAGGGCGAGCTTGCGCATGGGTGGAAAAACGCAAACGCCAATGGAAGGGGCTGAAAATCACTCAGTTTGTTAGTGGAGATTGGGTTTGCTCATTGGTGTAGCGAGCGATGGGCGAAGTTGCGGGCCTGGTTTTGTTTGACCGTCTGCGTGATGCAAACCGGAGCGAAGGACTCCAGTAGGAGGGCGGTCAAGAGCGGAAGAAGTTCATAGGCAATAGAGCCTAATTCTCTGGCGAGTTGGGCGGCAGCGGCTTTTGCGCAGATGTCTTCAAGCGAATCCAGCGCGACCCCGGGTAATCCTATTGGGCAGGACCGATAGAGGCGGGGATGGGACGGCCGAGAGCTTTCTCGTATTCCGCAATGTAGACAGGATTGCCGGGGAACTCTTCGGTGAGGTCTTTTAGGAGTTTTTGAGCAAGTGCCTCCTGTTTTTCGCGGCGCGCGGAGAGCGCCAGAAGGATTTGAGCGAAGGGCTTCAGGTAGCGGCCGCCATCAACGGTCTTCTGCACCTGCTCCATGCCGAGTCGTTTGTCGCCGTGAATGCCCCCGAACCAGAGCATGAAGCGCGCCGACCCGGGGAGCGAGCCGATGATGTAGTTGGCGCAGCCGAGAGCGACATACGCGTCGTAAGCATCAGGGCGCTGTTTGAGAAGAAGTTCGGCGTTGACGTTCGCTTCTTTTAGGCGCTTCAGCGCGTCGTAGTGTTTTTTCAAGAGCATGCTGTAGGCGTCCGATTCCATGCCGGCGGCCAGCGTGAGGGCGTAGAGACCCTCAGGATCGCGCGAGTTTTTCTTGAGACGCTGAAACGCGAGTGCGCGGGCCTTGGCAATGGCAGATTGAAAACCCTGGATGCGGCCGGGGTCAGGTGTGCCGGTAATGCCGCCGAGGAAGCGCTTGTCATTCAGGAAATAGTCGCTGGTGAGAACGTGCTGGAGATAAAACTCCTCGAAGAGATGGCTGGCAGCAATGGCGACCTGGCCGAATGGCTCATCGGGATGGGCGTTGGCCCACTTCTCAAAGATTTCGCGCGCTTCAGGAAATTTCTGTACGTAGAGATCATGAAATCCATCTTCGAGTTCGGGAATTGAGGAAAACGCGGGCGTGTCGGGAGGCTGCGTCGGGGCGGCCTGCGCGAAAGATGGGGGAGAGAACAGAGTGAAAGTGAGTCCGGCAGCCGTCAGGAATGCGTAGAGGTAGCGCATCATCGAAAACCCTTCAGAACAATCCCGGCACGAAACGAGGTTTGTCCGACATGGCGGCGCGGTACTGCGCATCGGCGAAGAGCACGCGCTCTTCCGTGGCGAGGCGCTGGGAAAGCACAAGAATATGGGCGAGCGAACCGGCAAGCGCGGTGATCCAGGCGGAATGGATCAGCGGGAGAACCAGCATTTCCACGAAGACAGCGGCGTAGTTGGGGTGGCGAACGTAACGGAACGGGCCAGAGGTGACGACGCCGAGGCTAGTGGAGTTTACGACCTGAACGTTCCAATGATCGCCGAGAGTGCGAATGACCCACCCGCGGACGAGATTGGCGGCGATGAAAATGACGAAGCAGATTGCGGCGAGAATAGGATAGAACGGACGGTGGAGGAACACCACTTCGACGGCAGCGCCGATGAGTACGGAAGTGTGCAGGAGAACCATCCAGCGAAAGCGGGGATCATCCACTTTGGCAGCGCCACGAGCGGCCATTTCCCGCTGGTGGCGGCGGGAAATGCGGAGTTCCACGAGGCGCAGGGCAGCGACAGCGCCGAGAAGAACGAGAAAGGCAATAACACTCAGTTCCATTGCAGCAACAAAAATTCGGCGCTAAAGCCCGGACCAAAGGCGCCCGCCAAGGCATATTCGCCGGTCTTGAGGGGACGTTTCTCCAGCCACTCCTGAAGAATGAAGAGGATGGTGGCGCTGGAAAGGTTGCCGACATTCCTGAGGATGTCCCAGGAAGGCTGGGTATCGCACTTGCAAAGGCCGAGTTCTTTCTCGACGTTGCCGAGAAGGCGCGCGCCGCCGGGATGAAGGATCCAACCCTTGATGTCGCTTTGGACTCTGCCGCTACGTGCGAGGAAATCGTGGACCAAACCCTGGATTTTGGCGCCAATCATCTCCGGGACGTCCTTAGCGAGAAGAATGTGGAAGCCGGAATCGCGGAGATCGAAGCCCATGGCGCCCAGGGAATCGGGGAAGGTATAAGTTTCGGTGGCGAGGATGCGCGGGCCGGGCTTCTCCTGGCCGGTCACCAGCACGGCCGCGGCGCCATCGCCGAAGAGGATGGAGGAAATCAGGTTGGCTTGCGAGATGTCCTTGCGCTGGAAAGTGAGCGAGGGCAATTCCACGGCAATAATGAGAACGTTACCGCCGGGATTGGCGCGAAGATAATCGGCGGAGCGGGAAAGCGCCATGGCGCCGGCAGCGCAGCCGAGCTCAGTGAAGGGCATGCGGCGGACATTGGAGCGAAAGCCCATTAGATTGATGAGGTGCGCGTCCAGGGAAGGAATCATGAAACCGGTGCAGGAAACGGTGATGATCAGGTCAATGTCGGTGGGGAGAAGGCCGGCGCGCTCGAGGCACTTTTCAGCGGCCTCACGGCCGAGCTTGACGGCGTGATCGATGTATTCATTGTTGGTTTGGGCCAGGGTGCGAGGTTCGATGGTGTAGTCGATGGGGAAAATTGCGTGGCGATGATGAACCTGGGCATTATCAACGATGGACATCATGGCTTCGAGGCGGCGTTCGGGGATATCAAAGACGCGACCCATATAGTATTTCACGTCGTCGCGAGTGATGGAGAATGGGGGGACAGCGGTGGCAGTCGCGGCGATGGTGGCATACGGGGAATTGCCGTTCGGTGAAACGGGACTCGGTTGACTCACTTGGACCATCCACTATGCAGAAGGAGTAGACACAATAATTCACGACCCAGTAACAAAAGTGCGCAACTGTACAGGGCGGAGTAGTCGAGGGGCTTACTTTACATCACTTTTGGCCGGAGAGGAAACGATACGAAGCCGTGAGCTAGGTGACGTAGAGCACACAAATTGAAAACGAAGGGGATCGAGATGAACCACAAGACGATGAATAGGCGCTGGGCCGTGCTGGCCCTGATTCTGGGATTGCTGCTCGGCGGGGGAGTGTTGCGGGCGTGGTGCCGACGGTGACGTACCCGAGCCACACGACCTTGGTGACGGGAGTGTGGCCGGCGACGCACGGGATCCTGGCGAACACGACATTCGATCCGCTGCAGAAGAACTATCAGGG
>Ga0326727_10000961_pt1 | contig 112126 bp, 99 predicted proteins | sample MB2enrmetagenome_FD_207643 | JGI IMG/M metagenome (GOLD analysis project Ga0326727, IMG submission 207643) | Lab enriched peat soil microbial communities from McLean, Ithaca, NY, United States - MB29MY | ecosystem: Environmental > Terrestrial > Soil > Wetlands > Peat | place: USA: New York...
TCCCGACGTACGCTTCGACGCTCGTATCCGAGGGAGGAGCCGTATGCGGTAATTCCGCCCGTACGGATCTGCGCGGGGGGTGGGCAGCGATGCCCATCCCTACCGCAACCCCGAGCGCCGACTCAAGCGCCGGAATGGCAGGGGCGGCTTCGGCCGCCCCGGATCTTAAATCAGACCCGCCGATCCATCACTTATTGCGCCCGAAAAATGGTCTTGACAATGGGGGCCACTTTCGTGGTTCGAAAGCGGTTCCACGAAGCGCCCGGCTTTAATCGAGCGCTCTATCAAATGCATGGACCGAGGTGGAGTGATTTTGAGATGGAGTTTGGGCAGGTTTTTCGCGGTAATCGTGAACTCGGCAGATGGATGGATGAGCGACGGAACCACGCAATCGAACTGATGAACTCGATTCTCGCCGACATTGCACAACCTCCACTGGAAGGTATTCAAGTCTGGTAATCGGCGCGCCGCGGTCGGCTCTACCTCCGCAGTTGCTCAATCATTCGAAGAATGTCATCTCGGTCCGTACGTTTCGGGTCGCCGCCCGCGCCGCATGGTGAACCCCTGCCGGAACGCGCAGGCGCAGCCAGAAACAGATGCGCCTCGCCCTTGTACCGGATGACGCTGGAGGCGGCAGTCTGCCCCCTTGTGGAGGCCAACGGAATGGAGCCACGACAGCCGCGTCCCGTTCGCCCACCTCCCGCCTGCGGCGCCCACCACGACAGTGTTGCCACCTGGTGCCGCGGGCGCGCCCAAAGCCAAACGTCGCCCATGGGCTGCGGCCCGAGAGCAGCCATGATCGGTCGGCTTCGGACGGGCCGCAACTCGCATGCTTTCAAGGCCTCCGGTTGGGTGCCATCGCGTGCCAGAAGTACGGAACGGCGAGGTTTCGTCCAAGTTAAGCGGCAGAACTGGACGACAGACAAGACGGTGTGGCCCAACAGGGTCGAGTCGAAACCCGTTATGATTGCCTCTGGGCAGGCGAAACTGTGCCGTTCACACCGCGACCAACCAAGCGCGCGCTCGTCGCACACACAGGATGCAACACCGCCGAAGATCTGCTGCATAACATTTCGTTGCGTGGGCCAGCTCTGCGCCAGCAACTCCGTCCGCGTTCCTGGATCTTTCGAGGCCAGGGGCTGGAATGGCCGCTACTACCCACGGCCTTCCGAAATGATGCCCGCCTCCGAGATTTATCTGGAAAGTGGCACACTGCTGGCGACTGGAGCCACCACCAACAGATTGAACACGAGATCGCGACGCTCGCAGAGTTCTTCTGGCTGGCTGACACGACCGGTCTGCGCATCCCGGAAGATTGTCAAAGGCTCCGGGATTATTTCGCAGAACTTCGCGAAACACCGTTCGGACGAATTGCCGACCAGTACTACTCGACTTGGCCTGTGAGAGAGGTCCTTTCGCTGTTAGCGCTGGGACAGGCACTACGGCATAGCGACGCGCGTCTTCTGGATTGGTCGTATAGCGCATTGGTCGCAGCATATTTTGCGGCATCCAAGGCCGTTGTAGAAGCTGAAGCTGACCCCGCCAACGCCAAATCCAAGAATTTGGTGATCTGGGCTTTGTTGGTGCCCGCCGTGAGATTGGAAGGGCTCGACTCAGGGGTGCACGCCAGGGAGAAGACCGTCAGGATCGTCACCGCGCCCCCATCAGACAACGATAACCTGAGGGCCCAGCAGGGCGTTTTCACACTCGTCACGTCTGTCAAAGTAGATCTGGCCAAGAAATTGGTCCGGCAACCATTAGACGACGAGCTAAACGACATCTGGCAGGTTGTGGGTGGACCGCCGTTTCACCCACTGAACCGTTTTACCCTCCCGATCTCTGAGGCAAAAGAGCTGATTTGGATGCTTGCCCGAGAAGGCGTCACGGCAGCTTCCGTTTTTCCGGGATTCGGAGGCGTAGCAAAGGCGCTGGAAGAACAACGTTTCTGGCCCGGCATAAGGACGATTGTATGACCCTCCTTTTCACGAGAACGTTGGGCCGAATTCGAAAGTGACGGTCACGCACCGAAGTTTCATGCAGGGACGTGATTCTACAGTTGGCCGTCTAACGCCCCACCCGTAAATGTGCGAGACGACGCCGGCCCCAAGTTTCGATCTCTCGATCTGGGAAATCACGCCCCAATCAGAGAGCCTGCGAAGATGCGTGTCGAGGGGCGTGTTTTAACGCCTATGGCCCCCCTGGGCGGTTCGCGGTACTTTATCCTGAAGGGTTCATGCCCGAGGGATCGTACCTCTACTGCGACATCAGCCTGCCGGTGCCGCTGGATCAGCCATTCACCTACGCGCTGCCGGAGACACTTCGGCACCGGGCGGGCCCGGGGGGGTGCATGCCTGAGAGCGACCCTGCCTTCCCACGACGGCGAATCTGGACCGCAAGGGGGCGCAAGTCCGGGATGGGGACTGCACGGCCAGGTGGGCTGCCTCCGTCTTGCCCAACCCTGACATGTTGGGTGTTTTACCGGAGTAGATGGGCAGCTCTCTGGAGCGCTTCACCCCTCGCCGGTTTGTGGTCGTCTATTTGCGTTTGCCTTAGAGTAAGAGGCAAAGTCGTGAGTGCGTGGAACAAGCGCGGAGAGTGCCCGTACTGCGGCCCGGCACGCCAAACTGACGAAGGATCACGTCCCACCACGGTCGATTCAACCGAAAGCGGACCCCTCGTTGGAAGATCCCTCCGGTATCCAGGAGGCCATGGAATATGGCGAAATTCTCCACCGATTTGGACTGCCGTCATTGAAGTTGACCACCGGTCCGGGCGAAGAGACCCTCAGCTATGCGAGGAATGGCCTGGTGGTGAGCGCCATGCTGCGAAACGGGAAGGTCGCCACTGTTCAGAGGACAGGCGGAACCGCTCAGGTGGCCGCAAGAGTCGAATAGCCGTGCCAGCCCCCGAGTTGCCGCTTTGTCCATCGCGCAATGCCATCCCCTGGGCGGGGCGCCAAACTGCTCACGCTCCGTTATCTCGAAACGCCGGGAAGGGGAAATGAAACTGGGAATCCGATTCCGGACAGATTCGGTCTTTTACCCGAAATCGATGCGCGCAATCACCAGTTGCGGCATCATCTGGTTCCAGCTTTCCGGGAGGTTGTCGAATGGCAGGCGGAACGCTTTGGTCTCGCCCGGGGCGACGCCGCCGGTTTTCCTGCTCACGATGGGCACGCGCTCGCGCAGCACCACCTGCCCGTACGCGTCGTAGAACACGCAGGTGATCTCTACCAGGGCCAGCTTTCGGTCGCCCGCATTCTCGATATTGCCGGTGATCTCCACCACCGACTGCTTCAGATAGCTCTCGTGCGCATTCATCTGCACGTCGCTGAGCTTCAGATTCCGCACGTAAGCCCTGGCTTCGGCCGTGAGCGGTGCCGGAGGAGGAGGGGGTTGCTTCGCAACCCGGTCCAGATACAGAAACCCTGCCAGGCCCGCCGCCAGCACCAGGACGATTACAATCGCCAACGGCGGTATCGAGACCTGCTTTTTAGGGGGCGTTGCCGTCTTATTTGCCGCCAACGGTCATCTCTCCAATCTTCAATGTGGGGGCCGCTACCGAGCCTCGGAACTCCAGGTCCGAGCCTGCCGCTTCCAGGCCCAGCAGCATGTCCCTCAAGTTTCCTGCGATGGTGACCTCCGATACCGCAAACGCCAGCTCGCCGTTACGAATCCACAACCCGGCCGCGCCGCGCGAGTAATCCCCGGTAACGATGTTCACGCCGAAACCCATCAACTCGGTCACATAGAACCCGTTGGGAATCCGCGCAATGATCTGCTCCGGCGTTTGGACGCCCTTTTCCATGTAAAAGTTCCCGTGGCCGATGCCAGCATTGCCGGTCAGACCGCGCGCTGCGTTGCCGGTGGTCTTCATCCCCAGTTTGCGCGCCGCGTAGGTATTCAGCAAGTAGTTTTTCAGCACGCCCCGCTCGATGACCATGGTGCGCCGCGAGGGAACGCCTTCGTCGTCGAATGGCGAGGTTCCGAAAAGCCCCGGAACCGTGCCGTCGTCGGCCACAGTCACGTTCTCGCTGGCCACCTTTTGGCCCAGCTTTCCGGCCAGAAACGATTCGTGGCGGTAAATCGACATCCCGTGCACCGCTTCGAAGAGGTTATCGAGCAGCGTCCGGGCGGTGCGCGGCTCGAACACCACCGGCACTTTCTGGGTGTCCACCTTCACCGCGTGGAGCCGCCGCAGGGCGCGGTGCGCGGCCGTGCGTCCCACATCTTCGGGCGCCTCTAGCTGAGCGAACCCGCGCGCCATGGTGTACCAGTAGTCGCGCTCCATGGAATCGCCGTCGCGGGCCACGGGCACGGCGCTGAGCGAGCAGTAAGTCGCGCGGTACTCGCCCGCGAATCCCCGCGAATTCGCGAAGATATGGCGGCCCACATTGGTGTCGAAGGAAGCTCCTTCGGAGTTCGAAATGCGCGGGTCGGCCGATAGCGCGGCTTCTTCGGCGCGCCTGGCGGTCTGGATCTTCAGGGCCGTCTCCAGTTGCTCCACGTCCGGCGAATAAAGCCGGAGGTCGCCCGCGATGGCGCCCAGCTCTTCGGCCTCGGGCAGACCGGCGTGCGGGTCCTCGGAGGTGACGTCCGCCAGCTCGATGGCCGATTTCACCAGGTGCTCGATGCCTTCCGCCGAGAGATCGGAAGTGTAAGACGCGCCGGTCTTCTTCCCCATCATGATGCGCAGGCCCGCGCCGCGCGAACCGGCTTCCTTGAGATTCTCCAGCTCGCGCATGCGCACGCTGGCCGAGAACTCGTCGCCCTCGGAAATGGTGCACTCGGCGTCGCTGGCGCCGGCATTGAGCGCGCGCTTCACCACGTCGCCCGCCAGTTCGGAAAGATGGTTCTCGCTCACCCCGTGCCCCCCACCGTCATACGGTCGATCTTGATGGTCGGAATGCCCACCCCCACGGGCACGCTCTGGCCTTCTTTGCCACACGTGCCCACCCCTTCGTCCAGCCGCAGGTCGTTGCCCACCATGCTGACGTACCGGAGCGCCTCCGGACCGTTGCCGATGAGCGTGGCATTGCGCACCGGCCGCGTCAGCCTGCCGTCCTCGATGAGGTAGCTCTCCGACGCCGAAAACACGAAGTTGCCGCTAGTGATATCCACCTGCCCGCCGCCGAAATTGGCGCAGTACAGTCCTTTGGGAACGGATCGGATGATGTCTTCGGGCTGGCTCTCACCCGCCAGCATGAAGGTGTTGGTCATGCGCGGCATGGGAATGTGGGCATAGCTTTCGCGCCGGCCGCTGCCGGTGGGCTGGGAGCGCATCAGCCTGCTCGACAGCTTGTCCTGAAGATACCCGCGCAGCACGCCATTCTCGATGAGCACGTTGCGCCGGGTGGCGCGGCCTTCGTCGTCCACGTTAAGCGACCCGCGCCGGCTGCCGATCGAGCCGTCGTCGATTACGGTGCACAACTCGCTGGCTACTTTCTGCCCCATGCGCCCGCTGAAGGCGGACACTCCCTTGCGATTGAAATCGGCTTCCAGCCCGTGTCCCACGGCTTCGTGCAGCAGAATGCCCGGCCAGCCCGGCCCCAGCACCACCGTCATTTCACCGGCCGGCGCGTCCACAGCATCCAGCATGACCACGGCCTCGCGCGCGGCTTGGGCGGCGAAGTACTCGGGGGTCTTCTCTTTCAGGAAAAAGTCCAGCGCCACGCGCCCGCCGCCGCCGGATTGGCCGCGCTGCGGCTCGCCGCCATCCTGCCGCGCCAGGGCCACCACGCTCAGGCGGGCCAGCGGCTGGCGGTCGATAGTGAGAACGCCTTCGCTGGTGGCCACCATCACCTGGCGGAGGTTGTCGGCGTAGAGGGCCTGCACCTGGAAAATGCGCGGATCGTAGGCGCGCGCCGCGCGGTCGGCGCGCTTCACCAGCTCCACGCGCTCCAGGAACGCAGTGTCCGTCGGAGCGGTGAGTACTGGGTACAGGTTGTGCGTGGCGCCATCGTTCAGACCGAGCTTTTCGATGGTGCTCGGGCCCGCCGCGATGGAAGCCGCCACTCGCGCCGCCTTGCGAATCCTCTCCGGCGAGAGATCGTCGCTATATGCGTACCCGGTGCGCTCGCCCGCAATCACCCGCACGCCCACGCCCATGGAGACACCCTGGGTGGCGCTTTTGACCATGGATTCGTCTATGCCGATGGAGCTGGTGAGCAGGTATTCGAAGTACAGGTCCGCGTAGTCGCCCCCTTGGGAAAGCGCATTCGCCAGATAATTCTCCAGGTCCCCTCGCGTGATATTGAATCGCGCGGCAAATATCGACTCTGAGAACTGCATGATTTCAGGCTACCATTACTTTTTCGCGGGTTCGATTCCCAGCGCGCGGCAGTCCTCGTCCATCATCTCCCTGACCAGCTCTTCGAAGCCAATGCGGTGCGTCCAGCCCAGCACCCGGCGCGCTTTGCTCGAGTCTCCCCGCAGCAGATCGACCTCGGCCGGGCGGTAGAGCTCGGGATCGGGTATCGCATAGCGGCGGTAATCCAGGCCAGCATAGGAAAACACCGCGTCGGCGAATTCGCGCACCGAGTGGCATTCGCCGGTAGCCACCACGTAGTCGTCGGGCTCCCTCTGTTGGAGCATCAGCCACATGGCCGCCACGTACTCGCGGGCGTGACCCCAGTCGCGTTGCGCATCCAGATTGCCCAGCCGCAGCCCGCCGGAGCGGCCCGCCGGAATGCGAGCCGCTCCGGCGGTGATTTTGCGGGTCACGAATTCAAAGCCGCGCGGCGGCGACTCGTGGTTGAAGAGTATGCCGCTCGAAGCATGCAGGCCATATGCCTCGCGGTAGTTCCGCGTCAGGTGGAAGCCCGCCACCTTGCTGATGCCATAGGAAGAGCGCGGATGGAAAGCGGGTGCTTTCGTTCTGCGGCGCTTCCTCGGCCAGGCCCAACATGCGTACCCCGATCCAGCAGCCACTCCCCCAGATAGGACCCGTCCTGGCTCGTAATTCCTGTAATAAGAGCGCGTTTCGCAGACATCTGGAATAATGGTAACAGCGCCATGAGATCCCCAGCGGTGGCGAGTCCAGGCCTGTCATGGCCCCTTGGGGCCACCCCCAGAGGCGCCGGCCCAGAGGGCACCGGCCCAAAGGGCATCCCGTCCCGACCCGGCTTTTGCGTTTCGACGCAAAGCTTTGTAACCTGTCTACTTGCTGGCACGCCTTACGAAATGGAAGCGAACCTGCTTTCGGATGCCGGCACTTACGGTGAGGCATGCTGGTCGATTTCGAGCTGATCAAGCGGGCCCAGAAGGGCGAGAGCGCCGCATTTAACGAAATTGTACTAGCGTACCGGAAGCGTATTTTGGGGACGATCACCCGTTTGATCGCCCGTCCGGAAGATGTCGAGGACGTCGCGCAGGAAGTTTTCTTGCGGCTGTATTTTTCCCTCGACCAGCTCAGGACGGCGGAGGTCTTTGAACCTTGGTTGCACCGCCTGACGGTGAACGCCGCTTACGATTACCTTCGCAAGCAGCGCCGCCGCCAGGAATTCCGCATGTCCGACCTGTCGGAGCAGCAGGTGATGCTGGCTGATGCCGCGGCAGGGGGCAAGGTGGAACATGATGAGCAGTACCGGAAGAAGATCCGCGAATCCGTACAATCGCTCCTGGGAGCGGTTTCGGAGGCCGACCGGATTCTGCTCATGCTCAAGGAAGTTGAGGGACTTTCGTTGAAGGAACTTGAAAAAATCTACAAAGTCAACGAAAATGCTCTTAAGGTACGGTTGTTCAGGGCCCGCCAAAGGGTTCTGAAGGCCTACGGGTCGGCGGCAGCAAAAGAGGGAGCCGGCCAGGGCCGGTGAAGTAGAGGTATTATGAATTCGATGCGCGGTCGCGATGATGAAAGGCTCGATGCCCTGTTTCGGGCATACCGGGACGCTTGCCCTACGCCGGAGCCCAGCGCCAATTTCATGCCCAATCTCTGGCAGCGGATCGAATCGCGCCAAAGCTTTACGTTTTCATTCCAGCGCATGGCCAATGCATTTGTAACGGCGGCGGTGGCGCTTTCCATCGCGTTGGGCGTGTACATGTCGATCCCGCGCTCCAACCCGAACTCCTATTCGCAAAGCTATCTCGAGGCACTGGCGGATGCCAACACCTTGGATACCCCGGAGTACGTTAGCCCGGTCCGCCTGGAACTGTCCGCTCCAGGCCGGTGAACTGGCTCATGCTCAAATCTAAGTCGTCGGCGCTCGTCTCCCTGCTACTGGTTTTCCTGAGCGGGGTGCTGGTGGGAGGTTTTGCCTACCGGCTGTATAACGTCTCCGTGGTTGCCGGTCCAAACAACGGCAAGAAGCTCGATCCCGAGGAAGCTCGCAAGCGTATTGTGGCGGAAATGCGCGATCGCATCAGATTGGACAGCCACCAGGTAGAACAGCTTCAGCAGATCTTCGATCAGACCAGGGATCAGTTCCACGAGATGCACGACAAGATGAACGCCGAAGGCCAAGCCATTCACAACAGCCAGGTCGATAAGATCAAGGCCATGTTGCGGGCCGACCAACTGCCCCTCTTCGAACAATGGCAGGCTGAGCGCGACCGCGAGCGTGAAAAACGCAAGCAAAACGAAAAGAAGTAAGCGGGAAGAGTGCCGACGCTCCTCTAAGCGACCGGCTGTGCCTTCTTGTCGCCGCGCGTAGCCTTGTACTTTTTCTCGAACCGGTCAATGCGGCCCGCAGTGTCCACCAGCTTTTGGCGGCCCGTGAAGAACGGGTGGCAGGCGGAGCAGATCTCCACGCGGATATCGCCCTTGTGCGTCGAGCTGGTCTTGAAGGTGTGACCGCAGGCGCAAATGACGTTGACTTCCTTGTAAGCGGGGTGAATACCAGGCTTCATTGTGTTGGGGGGAATCCTCTCGAAGCATCTAGTGTACCAAAAACACGAACCCCCGTGAGCCCCGAGGGCCCACGGGGGAGGCAGCCTAAAAGGTGCAACCTGAGGCTAGCTGGCGCATGAGGCAGCCGGTCCACAGGAACGTGATCCCGCCACTGGACGGAATCGGCTACATTACAGGCTCGACTTTAAGAGTCGGCCACCTCGTGCGGTCTATTACTGCTACTTTCCATTTTGCTGGACCACCTCCTTTTCCAGTGATGTCTTCATGCTCTCATGGGGGTTCCTGGCTTGTCAATATGATTTTCTGGAGAGGCGCAATAACCGCAATGCAATGTTTGGGTTACAGGTGCCGCGCGGCAAACCGGCACATCGCCAGCCCGTCCAGGAGCTTGAACGGAAACTGTCCCGTAGTGTAGTGCCCGCAGGGTAGGCGGAAAACCTGGTGCGCCAGCTTCAATTCCCGAAAGCTCTGTAGGACCTGTCGCGAATAAACCGGCAGGAAGCTGGAATCGTGGCCCGCCCAGATGAGCAGGCTTTGCATGTCCCGGCCTTGAAAGCGCTTCAAATAAGATGCCGGGCTGATCACCGACCAGTAGCGCCGCAGGTCATCCTGGCTGACCACGTCGCCGAAGCCCCTGCGGACGTGTTGCGTGGAGAGCCCGGTCCACACCACATCGGAGAAGTACATGGACACATGGTTGAAGATGCCCACCCGCACGCGCGGGTCGTGCGCCGCGGCAATAAAGGCGATGCACGACCCCAGGCTGGTGCCCAGGATACCGACCCGCGAATAACCCTCTTGTGCCAGCCAGTCCAGGCACGCGCGCGTATCGATGACGGATTGGCGGGAGGCGTGGATGGTGCGGCCGATATTGCTGGAAACGTGGTATTCCGCGCGCTCGAGTTCCGCCGGCATGCGCTCGGCGTGGTACGCCATGGTCATGCGCAGGGCGCTGATTCCGAACCGGTTGAGCAGCCTGGCCAGGCCCACATGCCCATTCGCATCGGAGTTCCACTGTGGCAGGACCACCAATGCCCGCCCCTGGTCCTTGGGTGCGGGGAACCACCGCGCATTGACCGTATCGTTCTCCGGGTAGCCCGATCTCACCGGGCTGGTAAAGGTCAGCCGGCCCTGACTCAACCGGTAATTGCCAACCGGCGCGTAGGAGTAGAAACGGTCCGAGTTCCTCAGCACTTCCGCCACGAACCGGGAAAGCCAAGCCGCTGGATCGCCGCCGGCCTCGGCTTCAGCTGGGCAGGATGGGAATCCGGCGCTGTCCAGCCACTCGATACCCCATTCGAACGGCCGGACCACGCGATTGGTATCCCGCGTGGCGAGCTTACGCTCCCAGCGGTCTATCCAGTCAGCGTAGAGTTCCATCATCGAGTGAGAAGATTCAGTCTACCAGACCAAAAAATACCCCGCGCCGGGGGATGAGACCGGGGCGGGGCTGCGGTTTAAGCCCAAATGGAGGCAACGCACCAAAGCTGAGAAGCCTCTAAGCCAACTTGGTATAGCTTGCAAGCCGGGTGCCAGTTCCAAGTTATTGATACGGTTCAGAAACACCGCCTCTTGCTACCGAATTCGGTAGGAAAGGGCTACGCATTTCCAGAAAAACAGCCGACAGCCTCCGGAATAGCACCTTGCCACGGTACAATCGGACCTGTGAGTTTCCCACCCTCCAGCGGCGAAACACACTCGCAGGATGTCGGTGCGGGTGGCAAAGCCCTGGCGGGTTTTCTGCTTTCGGGGTTTTTGCTGGCGCTGTTGGGAGCTATTCTGCCGGCCTGGGGATATCATCGGGACCCGCCGGATTTCACGGCCGTAGGCAATTACTTTCTCAGCGTGGCCGTGGGGGTGGTGGCGGCGGCGGGTCTAGCCCGGCGCATCATGGCGCGTCACGGGTTGTCGTTCCTGCTGGTGTTTGCCTGCACGCTTTCCTGTGTGGCCCTGGCCTACCTGGCGCTGGTGTCGCCGCCGGCTTCGTCATGGTGGCGCGTGGCCGGGCTGCTGCTGCTTGGCATCGGCGCCGGCCTGCTCAACATGGCCCTGTTCCACGCCATTTCGCCCAGTTACCAATCCGACGCCGCGGGGACGGCCACCAAGGGTGGCATCTGGTACGGCTTGGGCTGTCTTACGGCCACCCTGCTGGTGGCGTGCACCTTGTCGGTGGCGGGCACCTCCTACGTGCCCGGCCTGCTGGCATTCATGGCGGTGGTGCCCGCGATTTTTGCCGTGATCTACGCGAAAAGTTCTTACCCGGCCCGTCCGGAAAGCGCGCAGCCCACACTGCGGCAGGCGCTCGAGGATTTCCGCAGCCCCGGCGCCGTGATGCTCGCGGCGCTGCTGTTCTTTCAGTTCGGCAACGAATGGTCCATCGCCGGCTGGCTGCCCTTATTCCTGATCCGCCGCGTAGGCCTGAGCCCCGAAGCGGCGCTCATCATTCTGGCGCTTTACTGGCTCTTTCTCATGACGGGCCGCCTGGGGTCGGTGGCCATCCTGCCGCGCGTGCGGCACGGCCGTCTGCTGTTGGGCAGCGTGCTGGCGGCGTTGTTCGGCTGCCTCATCCTGTTGTTCACCGACAACGGGTTCGGCGCCGCCACCGGCGCATTCTTCCTGGGAGCGGGCTACGCCAGCGTCTATCCCCTGGTGGCGGAGGCCATTGGCAGGCGGTTTCCCTATTACCATCCCGGCTTCTTTAACGGAATCTTCTCGCTGGCCCTGGTGGGCGGCCTGCTGGCGCCGGCCAGCGTCGGATATGCGGCGGCGAGGATGGGCGTGGGAGTGGTGATCGGAATTCCCCTGGCCGGGACTTGCATGGTGATGGCCCTGGTTTCGCTGATCTGGCTGGAATCGAAGGTGACGGGAAAATGAAGAGCCGGGGTGTCGCTCTTGCTTTGGCGATGGCGCTTCAGTTGTCCGCGGCGCCGCTGCCGGAGAGCATCGAGAAGCTGCTGGCAGCATCGGCGGCGGGTCGGGCGGCGTTTTGGGGAATCCAGATTGTGGATCTCGGCAGCGGCAAGACGCTCTACGAACTGAACCCCAATCACTTCTTTGTCCCGGCTTCTAACACCAAGCTGTTTACCACGGCCCTGGCGCTTACGCGGCTGGGGCCGGACTTCACCTTCCAGACGCGCGTCGTCGCCGATAGCCCGCCGGATGCCGAGGGGCGCATCCGCGGCGACCTCCGGCTGGTGGGCGGCGGAGATCCCAACTTGTCGGCGCGCGCCATCCCCTACCGCATGGGCCCGGTGACGGGCGATCCGCTGGCGGCCATCGAAGACTTGGCGGACCAGGTGGCGGCGCACGGCGTGAAGCGCATCGATGGCGGCATTGTCGGCGACGATACCTGGTACCTGTGGGAGCCATTTGCGGAGGGCTGGGCGATCGACGACCCGCAATACGAATACGGAGCGCCGGTCTCGGCCCTGACCGTCAACGACAACGCCGTGACCCTCGCCATCCGGCCCGGCGCGCGCGCGGGAGACCCGGCCGCGCTGGCCTGGAACCCGCCGCTCGAGTATTACCGGGTGGATAACCGCATCCGCACCGTGGCGGCGGGCGGCGAGCGCAGCATTGATTTCCGCCGCGATCCGGGTGGTCCCGAGGTGCGGCTGTGGGGACGGATTCCGCTGCGCGATCGCGGTGAGGACCTGGTGCTAGCCGTCGAAGATCCGGCCCTGTACGCCGCCGAGGCCTTTAGTCAGGCGCTGGAAGAGCGCGGCGTCTCCGTCGGCGGCGACGCTACAGCGCGGCACGCTTTTCCCAATGAAACACAGGACCTGGCCCAGGCGGCCGCGCCTGCCTCCGTTTCCGGCGTTGAACTGGCGCAGCGGGTTTCGGCGCCGTTGATCGAAGACCTGCGGATCACCGACAAGGTGAGCCAGAACCTGCATGCCGAGCTGGCGCTGCGCGCGGTGGGGCGCGCCCGCCGCAACCTGGGCAGCCTCGAAGCCGGGATCGAGGAGCTCAAGGCGTTTCTCGCCGAGGCCGGCGTCGATGCCGACGCTTACAACCTGGCGGACGGCTCCGGGCTGGCGCGGCTCAACCTGGTGACCCCCGCCACCGTGGTTAAGCTGCTGCGCTACATGTACGCCTCGCCGGCGCGGGACAACTGGATCTCGCTGCTGCCGGTGGGCGGCCAGGATGGAACGCTCAGCGGGCGTTTCGGGGAGAGCGCCGTGGCTGGACGAGTGCATGCCAAGACCGGCTCGCTGGCGCACGTGGGCGCGCTTTCGGGCTATGTCGAGCGGCCGGATGGAAGATGGGTGGCGTTTTCCATCCTGGTGAACAATTACAACGGGAGTGCGGCCGAGGTGCGCGGCGTGATGGACCGCATTTGTGAGCTTATAATGGAATAGACTGCCATGCCGATTTACGAATACCGTTGCCAAGATTGCGGAACGAAGTTCGAGAAGCTGGTGCGCCGGAGCAACGGCGCGCCGGAGATTGAGTGCCCCTCCTGCGGGCAGAAACATCTGAAACAGGAGCTTTCCACCTTTGCCGCGCACGCCAGCGGCAGCTCGAAATCGCCGGAGCCGCCGGCCTGCCCGAGCGGCGGGCCCTGCAGCAACCCCGGCATGTGCGGCATGAATTTCAATTAGTGGGGCCAAATTTGGTGCCAGACACACGCGTCCCAAGGCGCGGTTTTTGTGCCGCGCGGACGCGTGTGTCTGGCACCAAATTTTCCGCGTGCCCATTCGCCGTTCTGCTGGGCTGGATATGCGCCGCGGCACAGCCGGCCCCTACGCGGGCCGACATCCTGCGCGGCGAGTACGGGCCGTATCGCGCCAACAACGATCTGCTCTTCTACCATCTCGACGTCCGCGTCGATCCGGAAAAGAAGTTCATCGGCGGCAAGAACACCATCCGCTTCAAGATGCTCAAGGACGGCACGCGCATCCAGCTCGACTTGCACGAAGCGCTCCACGTCGACAAGATTCTCCTCGGCGAGACCGCGCTCCAATACCAGCGCGACTCCGGCGCGGTCTTCGTAGACTTTCCGGAGACGCTCCACGCCGGCCGCGTGTACACCATCGACTTCTACTACTCGGGGAATCCGGTCGAGACGGGCAGGTTCGGCGGCATCACCTTCCGCAAAGATCCCTCCGGGCATCCCTGGATTAACACCGCCTGCGAAGGCATCGGCGCCAGCGTGTGGTGGCCCAATAAGGATCAGTGGCGCGACGAAGTCGAGAACATGCAAATCAGCGTGTCCATTCCCCACGGCCTGGTGGACGTCTCCAACGGAAAGTTCATGGGCACCACCGACCTCGGCGACGGCTACACGCGCTGGGATTGGCGCGTCCACTACCCCATCAACAACTACGACGTCTCGCTGAATATCGGCAACTACCAGCACTTCGCCGACCGGCTCGGCAACCTGCCGCTGGATTTCTACGCGCTGCCCGAAGACCTGGACAAGGCCAGGAAGCAATTCGTTCAGGCCAAGGGTATGCTCGAAGCCTTCCAGCACTACTTCGGCGAGTATCCGTTCCAGAAGGATGGCTATAAGTTGATCGAAGTGCCCTACGCCGGCATGGAGCACCAGAGCGCGGTAGCCTACGGCAACCACTTCGCCAACGGCTACCTGGAGCGCGACTGGACCGGCGTCGGCATCAGCCCCCGGTTCGACTTCATCATCGTCCACGAAAGCGCACACGAGTGGTTCGGCAACAGCATCACCGCCGCCGACATGTCCGACATGTGGATTCACGAAGCCTGGGCCACTTACCTCGAATGCCTCTACGTCGAATACATGTGGGGGCGCGAGGATGCCCTGAAGTACACCAACGGGTACAAGTCGAAAGTCAAGAACGCTCTCCCCATCATCGCCCCGCGCGGCGTCAACAGCGAACCGCCGCAGGATATGTATTTCAAAGGCGCGCTCTTCCTCAACACCCTTCGCAGCGTGGTGGACGACGACCGCCGCTGGTGGGCGCTCATCCGCGGCTACTACCAGCACTTCAAGTATCGGAATATCATGACCGAGGATGTGGTCGAGTATTTCAACCAAAAAACCGGAATGAACCTGACACCGGTCTTCGATCAGTATCTGCGCCACACCGCGCTTCCGATCCTGGAGCTGACCTTCGACGACGCCCAAGGCACCGTCTCTTACCGCTGGAAGGCCGATGAGCCGGCGTTCGCCATGCCGGTGCGCGTAGGAACGAAAGACCACTGGCGGATCATTCGACCCACAACCGATTGGCAGACCATTGAGACGCCGGTCCCAAAAGACCAATTCGAAGTGGCGACGGATCTCTACTACGTCAACGTCAGCAAGCCATAAGGGGGATGAGAAACCCGCAGAACCGGCAATCACTTCTGCGCTTTGACGATGGTTACCTTGTCAGCTTCGATCTTGACTTGCTCTTCGTGGCCTTCTCCGCCGCTAACCGGAACGATCTTGACCGTGTACGCGCCGGGGTTTAGCAGAAGACCCTGGACCGAGTTGTTGAACTCTCCGGCGTGGCCCATGAACTTGCCGTTCACGTAAACGGCATCGAACTTGTCCGGAGCGATGGTGCGCAGGCGACCGAAGGGCGGTTTGGGAGCCGGGAGCGCCTTCATGGTTTGAGCCAGATGCGTAGTCTTTCCCGCTTGTATCGTGACCTTCGTCACCACATCTTCGTAGCGTGGTTCGGACAGCCTGACTTCATGTTCGCCGGCAGCGACTGTGTATTTCCTGCCGACGCCAAAATTTCCGGCCGGCCCGACGTACTTGCCGTCGATGAAGACTCCCGCCCGGCCTGGATCGACCTTCGTCTTCAAATAACCTGTCTGTTGTCCCACAACAGGAATGCTGGTCACCGCGATCAGCAGTACCGCGTTACGTACAAAAGAAGCGATCCGCATAGTGATTGATCTCCTGTCTGAATTTGCCAATTGGCACGCCGCGCCCGCCCGTGCGCCGATGATAAACATTGGGCTAGCCTCGCGCGCCCAACAGGATTATGATATCTGCATGCCCGAGACGGCGCAACCCCGAGGTGGTGAGGCGATGGACGGGTGACCTACGGCACATTTCGAGTGATCCTGAGAAGGAGGTTGTTTTATGTCTTTGAGCAAGAGAGCGATCGCGGAGTTCATCGGCACGTTTTGGCTCGTTTTCGGGGGATGTGGCAGTGCGGTTCTCGCTGCCGCATTTCCAAGTCTTGGCATCGGCTTTCTGGGCGTGGCTCTGGCATTCGGACTGACCGTGCTAACGATGGGATACACCATCGGCCACGTGTCGGGTTACCACTTGAACCCGGCGGTCTCTGTGGGCCTGGTAGTCGCCAGACGGTTTCCCGTTTCGGACCTGTTGGCCTATGTGGTCGCGCAGGTGGCGGGGGCAATCGCCGGGGCGGCTGTCCTGTTCGTGATTGCCAGCGGCAAGGCGGGGTTTAGTCTCGCTGGCGGATTCGCCTCCAATGGCTACGCCGCGCATTCACCGGGCGGGTACTCGTTGATGGCGTGCCTGGTCGCTGAAGTGGTCTTGACGTTCATGTTCCTCATGATCATCCTGGGGGCCACGGACCGGCGTGCTCCTCAGGGGTTCGCGCCCATCGCCATTGGTCTGGGCTTGACGCTGATTCACCTGATCGGAATTCCAATCACGAATACATCGGTGAATCCCGCGCGCAGCACCGGTCCGGCGCTGTTTGTCGGTGGCTGGGCAGTCGAGCAGCTTTGGCTATTCTGGCTGGCGCCGATTGTGGGAGCTGCGATTGCGGGGATCGTTTACCCTCTAGTGGCGGGGAAACCAGAGGCAAAGTAGAAAACTGCGGCGTGAAATGCTGGATTGCAACAGAAAAGGAAACGTGGAGACATGCTGAAGGATTTCAAGGAATTCGTAATGCGGGGCAACGTGCTCGATCTCGCCGTTGCCGTGATAATCGGCGCCGCTTTCGGCGCCATCGTTACCTCCATGGTGAATGACATTGTGATGCCTCCCATAGGCCTGATTCTGGGCCATGTGGACTTCAAGGATCTGTTCATCAGTCTGAACGGGCAGTCGTATCCGACGCTGGCGGCCGCCAAAGCCGCTGCGGCGCCCGTCATCGCCTACGGCCAGTTCCTCAATACCGTGATCAATTTCCTGATCATTGCGTTTGTGATCTTTCTGACCGTGCGGCAAGCCAGCAAGCTGCGGAAGAAACCCGTGCCGGCGCCGGCGGCGCCAACCACCAAGGATTGCCGATTCTGCTGCACGCCAATCCCCATCGCGGCCACGCGCTGCCCCAACTGCACTTCTCAACTGAGCTCGCCGGAGGCTGTCAGGCAATGAAGAGCCATAACGCGATTTGGTTAGTGGCGTGTGCCGGCATGTTTTTGAGTACCGCCTGGGCGGACCAGGTAGTGATGAAGAACGGCGATCGCGTCACCGGTACCATCATCAAGCAGGACGGCAAGACGATAACCATCAAAACCGACAATTTCGGGGTGGTTACCGCGCCCTGGGATAAGGTCGCGTCACTCCAATCGGATCAACCGGTCAATGTTGTTCTCAAAGACGGAAAGGCCCTGGTAGGTACGGTGGCTCCCAGTGAGGGGAAAGTAGAAATCACCACCAAGGATACGAAGGTGGAAGTGAGTCCGGAGGAAGTCACCGCTATCCGCAACGCCGACGAACAGAAGGCTTATGAACGGCTGCTGAGTCCGGGCCTGCTTCAGCTCTGGTCCGGCAGCGGCAGCCTCGGTTGGGCCGGCACCGAAGGCAATGCACAAACTTTGACATTCACAACGGCTTTCAACGCGGCGCGGGTGACGAACACGGACAAGATCTCACTCTATTTCAATGTGATCAAGGCCTCGGCTTTGATCAATGGCCAGAATGCCAGCACCGCCCAGGCAGTCCGCGGCGGAATCGGCTATAACCGCAACGTGAACCCGCGGCTGTTTGTGAATGTCTTTAACGATTACGAGTATGACAAGTTCCAAAGCTTGGACCTGCGGTATGTACTTGGCGGCGGTTTCGGATTCCACGCGGTGAAAAACAAACGCAGCGTATTGGATTTCCTGGGTGGCGCCGACTACGACCATGCCAGGTTCAGCACGCCATTGACAAGGAGCCAGGCGGAAGCATTCTGGGGTGACGAATATACTCTTAAGCTGACGGGTGCGAGCTCGCTCACCCAGAGCTTTCGGATGTTCAATAGCCTTTCGGATACGGGCGCATACCGGATGAATTTCGATCTCGGCGTCGCCACCAAGCTGAAAAAGTGGCTTTCCTGGAATCTCGCGTTGAGCGACCGGTATCTGAGCGATCCCGTGCCAGGCCGTAAGCCCAATGACTGGCTCTACACGACCGGGATCGGAATGACATTTGCGCGTTAGCCGGCGTTATCATGGAAAACGAGTTCAAGTGTGTTGTCACGAACAGACTGGAAAGGAGAACACAAAAATGAAACACAAAGTCGCAGTCTTCTTGATTTTGGTGTTGGCCGCGCTCCTCGGATCGCACGCCTTCGCCGGAGTCCAGCTTTCGGTGAACGTCGCGCCGCCCCCCATCGCCGTCTTCGACCAGCCCCCCTGTCCTGGCGACGGGTATATTTGGACGCCTGGCTACTATCAGTACGGTGATTATGGTTACTACTGGGTCCCGGGTCAATGGGTTATCCCTCCCAGTGTGGGACTCCTCTGGACGCCCGGCTATTGGGGCTTCGCCAGCGGCAGGTACACCTGGCACGCAGGGTATTGGGGCGCGAAAGTCGGCTTTTACGGCGGCGTGAATTACGGCAACGGTTACTTTGGCTCAGGTTTCACCGGTGGACGTTGGGAGGGGGGCGTGTTTCGGCATAACACTGCCATCTCGAATGTGGACGTCAAGAACGTGCACAACACTTACGTGGACCGCTCGGTGGTGCGGGAGGCCAAGGGTCCGAATCATGCGTTCAACGGCGCGGGCGGAATCCAGGCACAACCCTCGCGTGGCGAAATAGAGGCGAGCCGCGCGCCCCACCAAGGCCCCACGCCGGCGCAAGTCTCGCATGCACAAGAGGCCCATAACAACCATCTGGCAGCTCATGGAGCTCCACGCAAGTAGCCTCTGCCATCACCAGGCGCCCTCCCGCCGCCGTCGGTCTGGCGAACCTGGTGGAACTGCCAGGATCCCGCTGCTTCCCTCATCAGCGGAGCGGGAAACTCCAGCCCGATGGCATAACGCCACAGCCCCCGCTCGGTGCAGTGCCGCACGCGCGCAAATCCTATCAGCCCGTGACTCTTCAAGTGCACGAACACTACTGACTGCGGCGCCAGGGGCCGGCTGACCATGACTAGGGCGCCTTCGTGGTGTAAGTTCACTCCGCGGGCCCGCATCCAGCCGGACTTGTCGGAAATCTTCGCCTCGAATCGAACCTTCATCCTGTAGCTGCGACGACGGTCGGGTTGGTCCAACGGCCGGTTCTCGCGCCGCTTGCGTCCGGTCACGGCCCAGAGGCCGCGCTTCAAAAGGCCCGACGCTCTGGAAACCCAGCCATTCGCGGAGGCAGTGGTTTGCTCCATCGACTCCATAATGGGCTGCGCGGCCCATAGGGACAAGTACCACGGGTTCCGACGCGTGGCTAGTATCGCTATCGCGAAACCGGGAAAAAGTACCGCCGGTTTCAGCCCCGCTAAAAATCCTCCAGCAGGTGGCCCATCTTTTCCTTCTTGGTGCGCAGATAGGATTCGCTCGTATCCAGCACGTCGGCCAGGCAGGGCACCCGCTCGACCACTTCGACGCCCGCCCTCTCCACGGCCTCCACCTTCTGCGGATTGTTGGAGAGCAGCCGGATCGCTTTCAATCCGAAGTATTGCAGAATGGCGCCGGGTAGCTCGTAGCTGCGCAGGTCCGAGTCGAACCCCAGGCGTTCGTTGGCTTCCACGGTGTCGGCGCCCTGGTCTTGCAGCTCGTAAGCGCGGAGCTTGTTGAGCAGGCCTATGCCGCGGCCCTCCTGATGCTCGTAGATGAGCAGGCCGCGGCCCTCCTGGGCGATGCTCCGGAGCGCAATTTCAAGCTGCGCGCGGCAATCGCAGCGCAAGCTGTGAAACACGTCTCCGGTGAGGCACTGGGAGTGAATGCGGACCAGAACAGGCGGGCCGCCGGCCAGTTCTCCCATTTTCAGCACCACGGCTTCTTCGATGAGGTCGCCATCGCGGCCTTCGAATCCATAAATCCGGAAGAAACCGAACTGCGTCGGAAAGTCCGCTTCGGCCACTTTGAAAAGCCGCAGCGCGGGGGGCTTGTTCATGGTTAAATTACGGAAGTCTTACTCCTTTTATTATAATGGGTTCCAATAGCCCATGCTGGAACGCTACCTGGTTGCGCTGCTGGTCAAGCTGGGCGCGATGGCTTCCATTGCCAGCGTGCTGGCGCGCTCCAACCGCTTCAAGTCGGCGCTCATGCGGGAGACGCGCACGCTGACCGAGCGGGTGGTGCTCGCGTTGTGGCTTTCCAGCGTCTTCGCCGCCAGCGTGGCCACGCGCGTGGTGAGCCGGACCTACCACGCGGCCGATCTGGGCCTGGAGGGCAGCCTCATCGCCGGCCTGCTGGGCGGATACGTGACCGGCCTGCTCTCCGGCGTGCTCATCTCCCTGCCCGCGGTTTTCATGGCGGGCGAGCGTGTCACCATGCCGTTGCTGGCGGGCATCGGCGTACTGGGCGGGCTGCTGCGCGATTGGGCGCCCGATCCCGAAGAGATCTGGCGTTTTACTCCGTTTTTCGATTTGAATATCTACCGCTTCTTCAAGGAAAGCCGCAACCACCGGCGCACGGCCTTTCATCTGCTCTTCTTCGCCGCCATCCTGGTGGCCGAGTTTCTGCGCCAGACCATGGGTGATTTTTTCCAGACCAAAGAGGTTTTCTACCTTGCGCCGGACGCGCCCGGCTGGCCCCATCCGCCTCCCTTGACCATCCTGGCGCTCTACGCCACCACCCTTTTCGCAGTGGCCATTCCGCTCAAGATCTGGAACAACGCGCGCAACGAGAAGAAGCTGGAAGAACAGGAGCGCCTGCTGGTGGAGGCGCGCCTGGCGGCGCTTACCAGCCAGATCAATCCCCACTTTTTGTTCAATACGCTGAATTCGGTTTCCTCGCTCATCCGCACCAACCCCAACCAGGCGCGGGCGATGGTGATGAAGCTTTCGGCGGTCCTCCGGCGGCTGCTGCGCAAGCACGAGAATTTCAGCACGCTGCGCGATGAGCTGAGCTTCATCGAGGATTATCTTTCCATCGAAACCGTGCGCTTCGGCGATAAGCTGCGCTTCGAAAAAGATGTGGCCGAAGATGCTCTCGATATGCTGGTGCCCAGCATGCTGCTGCAACCGCTGGTGGAGAATTCCATCAAGCACGGGCTGAGCGGCAAGGTGGAGGGCGGCACCATCCGCATTCGCGCGCGCCGCGGCAAGTCCAGGCTGCACCTGCTGGTGGAGGACGACGGCGTCGGCATTCCCGAGGCTCAGCTCGCCACTGTGTTCGAACAGGGCATTGGCATCGCCAACGTCAGCGAGCGGCTGAAAGTGCTGTTTGGAAACGAGTACCGCATGTGGATCGAAAGCCAACCGGGCGAGGGCACCCGCACCCAGATCGAAGTGCCGGAGTTGCAGACCGACCTGGCGGCGGTTTCATGAGTATGAGAAGCGATTTCGCTGGCGACTCCATCCGCATGCGGCGGGACGCCCACGCCGGCCGCGGGTTTTTTTTCCGTGAGTCGTTGAAGTCGTTGTCGGTTACAGCATCGTTGTTTCCCAGTTCCCGGTCTTTGGCGTCGGCTCTGTTGCGGCCCATCGACTTCGATCGGGCGCGAATTATTGTAGAGCTCGGCATGGGCACGGGGGCCATCACGACCGAAATTCTGCGACGCATGGCGCCCGGTTCGGTGTTGTTCGCAATCGAGGTCAATCCGGCGTTTATCGCCCATGTTCGAAGCCGGGTTCACGACTCCCGTTTCGTTCCCATATCGGGCCGCGCCGAGCGCCTGGGATCCATCCTCGGCCAAAAAGGCGTCCGGCACGCGGATGCCATTGTCTCTTCTCTTGGGCTGACCAGCATGGCTCACGATCAGCGATCCAGCATCGTTGGACAGGCGGCCGAGCACCTGGGCGAGAATGGAGTTCTGACCCAGTATCAATACCTGCCTGCCAGCGGCGAACCAAACTGGGTCTGTGCCTTGGGACTGAAGCGTTTCGCCGAGGAGTATTTCCTGCGCGAGTATTTTCGCGAGGTTCGCTCGGAGCGCGTCATTTGGAATCTGCCGCCGGCCAAGGTGTATACCTGCCGGCCTTGAGAGGCGCCTGTGTCCGGACCCGCCCCTATTCGGATCTCGAGTAGTAATACGTGTATTTGCTGTACAGCTCCGAGGCGCGAGCTCCGTTGGCTACGATCCCCAGAACATTGTTTTCGCACAGCGACTGCATGGCGCGCGTCACGTTGTCGAAGGTGGTTCAGGTCTCACGTATGATGGAGCCATGGTGTTCTCATTTCGGCTGAAGGGAGCGAACTGGTGGAACAACCGAGCCTGTTGACGGCAAGCCGCTCTGCGGCAGCCCTCTTAGCGACGGCAGTTTTGATTTCTCTTTTTCCGCCGCCAATCCAAGCGGCGACGAAGGACGATTTCGGTCAGCTCAGCGTCAGGCTTGAGCACATGGCGTGGCCATCCCCGGCGTCGATTGTCCGTGACCTGCGTTCCCAGGACGACGGCGTGCGATTCAAGGCGCTTCTGTTGCTTGGGGTTTCCGAAAAACTTGCACGCATTCCCGTCTGGAGTAACACCACGCCATCCGTGGTCACTGGCTCGGAGGTCGTCAAGCCAGAGCAAGTCGAACTTCGCTATGCCGCTTTGGGGAGCGATGAAACGCAGCAAGCCATTGTTGTCGCTCAATACGTCGGGACTTTCGCAACTGCGGCCGTAGCCACACCCAAATCGAACGGAACGGGGTGGGAGCGGATCGCAATATTCGATTGTGGGTGCAAGTACGAACGGAATGTGCTTGATGAATTTGTCTCTTTGAGTCAGGCTCTCGAGCCGAGTCCCCACTTTGAACTGGTTCTCCGGGCGAGCGGCGGGGGAACGGGCATATACACGCAAAATGAGGCCCATTTCCGCCTGTACAGGGGCGAAATGAAGGCTGTCATCTCGTTTGTCAGTCGAGTCCAGTCCTTTGCGACAGGCACGCCGCAGCAGCCGTCCCACTGGGAGATCGAAAGACGTTGGTTCGATCCGGCCCTGCCTGTCAGTCTTCCCGATGGCAGGAGCGAATCTGTAGCGGTATTGGTGGAAAGCCAGGCTGAAGCAGCCCTGGCTACAATCGATTGCTTGATACCGGAACTACAAGACCGTTACCTGAAGCGCATCACCTGTCGGCCATTTCGGTGGAATCCAAAGGTCTTCAACTATGAACCCGTTTCCGGCCCCGATCCTTGCAAACTGCCCGAACGCTGATCCCCTGCTCGTTCCGCGTCACCGATCTGCCGCCGCTTTCGGTAGCGACCACGGCCGTGCGGCTGGCATGACCCGCCCCTACTCGGTTTTCGAGTAGTAATACGTGTACTTGCTGTACAACTCCGAGGCGCGAGCTCCGTTGGCTACGATCCCCAGAACATTGTTCTCGCACAGCGACTGCATGGCGCGAGTCACGTTGTCGAAGGTCGTGGAACCGATTTTGACCACCAGAATCGTGCCGTCCGCCATGGTGGCAAGCAGGTTGGCGTCGGCCGAAAACAGTAGCGGCGGCGTGTCGAAAATGGCCCAGTTGAAGGTGCGCGGCAACTCCTCGAAAAGCGCCCTGGTCTGCTTCATGTTCAGCAGTTCGAGAGGATTCTTGACGGGCGTGCCGGCCGGCAAAACGTACAGGCTCATACCTTCGATGCGGCGAAGCGCCTGCGGGAACGTGCACTGGCCCGTGAGGTAGTCCGAAAGGCCGGGAGCACGCTCGATCTGGAAGAGATTGTGGATGATGGGACGCCGCAGGTCGAAATCGCCCAGCAGCACCGAGCTTTCCGCCAGGTGAGATTGCGCCAGCGCCAGGTTGACCGCGGAAAAGGTCTTGCCTTCGGCGGGCGAGGGGCTGGTCACCACCACGGTGTGCAGCGGCTGCAGCGTTTGCAGATGATTCAGGCGCGTACGCAGCGTGCGGAACTCTTCCGCAGGTGTCTCGTGCGAGTTGTTGAGGTCCAGCAGGTGGGATTCCGGCGCGGGCTGGAAGGGGGTCAGCGGCGCCTCACCCAGCATGCCGGGATGAATGTTCAACCGTATGGGCGCGGTGGTGCCGGCTGCGGGGCCGTTCACCGGAAGAAATTCCGGCATCCGCACCGGTTCCGGCACGGTCGCTGCCGGCGCCTCGTCGGGCCGCAGATCGCCCCTTTCCGCCCGGCGTAAAGCATCGTGTACTCGACTCATGTTGTCTCCAGTGGCGCGCGGCCCGGTACGTTGCTAGGTATGGCCGAAATAGTAGTAGTAAGCCGAGCCGCTCATGGCAATGGACCCGATGATGATCGCGCTCGACCACGCCAGCCAGAACAAGCGCCGCTTCTTTCGCACCAGCAGCGCGTTTTCCAGCAACGGAATGCTGCTCAGCACGGGTAGATTCGTATACGCCCGAATGTCCTTCAGATTCTTGAGGGATGTATTCTTGACCTCCTTGCCGCCCGCCAGCACGATGCCGGCCACAAGCCCCATCATGATGCCGACTCCCGCTATGGCGAGACGGTTGGGCTCCGAGGGGGCCTCGGGCAGCGACGCCGGGTCGAGTACCTCCAGGTTTTGGCCGGCCTTGTGCTCTTCCAGGTTCTGCTCGGTTTCGGAAGCTTCGCGGCGCTTCACCATCTCCGAATAGTTCTGCCTGGCCAGATCGGAATCGCGCAACAGCCCGGCGTACTCCTGTTCCAGCGGCGGGCTCATTTCGATGCGGGACTGGACAGCTACGATCTGCTTTTCCAGTTCCGCTTTCTGCCGTGTGCGCTCTTCAATATCCATGGTGGCGGCCTGGATTCGCACCTGCGTGGCTGAAATCTGAGACTGGACGTCTTGCAGGCTCTTCTGCATTTGCGGATTCGTCAGCTTCCGCGGCGTAGGATCGGCCGGGGCGGCGGCCGCTTCTTCACTCTCCTGCTTCTCCAGGTCGTCGCGCTCTTTCTCGAGCGCTGCCAGCCGGGCCTGCATAGTCTTGATATCCGGGTAATCTTCCGTGAACGTCTGCAACATCCCCGCCAGGTTCGACTTCCCGTCCTGGATGGCCTGGTTCAACCGGATAAGCCGCTCGTTCTTGACGGCCGTGGTCTGGTTGCCCTCCTCCAGGTTGTTGGAGATGAACTGCGTCTGGTTCTTGAGGCTCTGCAGAGTGCTCTCCTGGAACATCTTCTCCTGGTTGTCGCGGTTGATGGCCTCATTGATCTGGTTGAGTTCCATCCGCAGCCCCTGCAGGGACTGGATGTTGGCGGGAAGTTGTTCCGGCAGACGGCCCTGGTTTTGGCTCTTGAATTTGAGAATCTCGGCATCCAGCCGGTCCATGTTTTCCTTGGCGGACTTCAGTTCGTCGTTCAGGAAGCTGGTGGTCAGGGTGGCCTGATTGCGCGCCACCCTCACGTTCTGCTCCGTGAATTTGGTCACCAGTTCGCGCACCACCGCCTGCGCCTTGTAGCGATCGGAATAGGAGAACTGAATCATAAAGGCGGATGCTGGACGGCGTTCCCCGTTGGCGGCCCCACCGGCCGAACCAACCGTGGGCGTATCCATCATCTGGATTTTGATGTACTTGTTGCGCATGTCCTGGATAATGTCTTCCAGCGGCAGGCGCTGCCGCTCTCTCTTGTACAGGTCCAGCGAGGGTCGCTGGATCAGTTCCTGCAAGCTGGTGCGGCTGAGAATGTCCTGCTGCATCTGGTTGAGACGTTCCGCCATCTGCGTGCTGAGTGCGCTGGGGATTAGGTTCTCGGGGACCTGTTGCGGCGTGATCTGCATGACCGCCTGGGAAATATAGGTATCCGGCCACAGGAACGCCACCACTACCGCCAGCACCAGGCCCGCGAACATCGGACCGATGATCCACGAGCGGTAGCGGCGGAGCATATCGATGTAGTCTTCGATATCCGGTGGGCGCCGCGAGACATTCACATAGTTTTGCGGAGAAGCCATAAATCTCAGTGCCTTCTTGCTCTTTCAGTAACTGCCATCAAATTTTCCGACACTCCCGCGTCAATTCACGATAATCTTATCGCCCGGTTCCAGGAGAATATTCTGCTCCGGCTTCTTGCCGTGGGTGACCTGCTTATAGTTGAACGTGAAAACCTTGTCGCCACGCAGAATCAGAATCTTCGATTGGTTGGCGAAATCCCGAAAGCCGCCCGCTTGGACCAGCGCTTCGAGGACATTGGTCGGGACCACCAGGGGGAACGACCCCGGATGGTTCACTTCACCCAGAATGAAATACTTCTTGCTGCCGACCGCCAGGATGCCGACGTTGACCTGCGGATCCTTGATGAACTTGGAAAGACGATCCGCAATGTCCTTCTCCAACTGTTCCGGAGTGCGGCCCGACGCCGTGACATCGCCGATCAGTGGCACCGAGATTCTGCCATCCGGTCGAACCAGGAACTGCCCCGAGACGTCGGCATCGCGCCACACCTTGACGAAGATCACATCCTCGGCGCCGATGGAGTAAGTCTTGGCATCCACCGGCGCGGCTCCCGGAATCCTGGCCTCGGGGGACGGTTTGGGCGCGGCCAGGTTGGCGGGGCTGGTTTCGATCGCCGCAGGCGTCGCCGGCTTGGCGGGAGCAACCGCGCCCGCCGCATTGTCCTGCGTTTGGGATGGAGGCTTCCACCCAAGTCCTCCGCCTCCGTGCAGCAACGCTGGCGAAAGCGCCACCCATGCGGAAAATACAACCATGCGACGACGCGACCGCGCCATAGGCACTCGATCTTATCATTATAACTCACTGCCTCGCGGACAGGAGTGGAACCGGTGGTGGGGCATGCTTTAGCTTGTCCAACACTAGCGGTAGCTGTACAGGGAAACCCGCAGGATGCCCGGATTGGCGGTCAGCCGCAAGCTGGCCCGGTCGTCACCGCCCATGCCCGTATCATCGCCCGCCAGATGGCGTCCCACCACCCACGCGCCGTTCACGAACCGGCCCTCCTCCACCGCAGCCAGGCTGGCCATGGGGGTTGCCGTGACGGTGGATGAGAACCTGATGTTGAGGTTGGCTCCAGCCACCCAGAAATCGTCGGGACCCGCCTGTATGATGATGGCGTAGCCACGGGCCGCGGCCGGCCCGCCCCGGCCACCGCCAAAGCCACCGCTTGGAGCCGCTTGAGGCGCTCCCGCGGCGGACCTTCCCGCTCCGGCCGTAGCCGCGGGCGGCGGCGCGGCGCCCCGCCCACGCCCCATGGCAAGGTCGAACACGTAATTCCCCAACTGCACCTTCTGGGAGCCCGTGCCGGCATCCATCATCACCGCTTTCATCGTTCCATTGCCCTGATGTTCCATGATCAACGGAGCGAGTTGTTGGAGCACGCCATAAGCCGCCGCCACCGGACCATCCGCGCCAACCTGCCTCTCGATGCCGAACGGTGAAAACATCTGCGCATTAAGCTGGCCGAAGGCGTAGAACGCGTTGGCGGCATCTCCCCGTGTCTCCGGGATGAATAGCGGGTTGCCGTTCCGGCTGTACATGGCGGCGATCTCCGCGAAGTTGGTCAGGTAGATGTCCGGGGCCAGTATGTCGATCCGCGGCGCGCCGGCCCGCCAGAAGTCGTGATTGTGGGCTTGCGGACCACCGCTGGGGTAGTCTCCAGGCTGTTTGTCCTGGGGCTGCACCAGCCAGGCGTTCACGTACACCGGTATCGGGTACTCTTTCTTGCCCAGCTCGGTCACGCGGTTCATGTAGCGCGCGTAGTGCCAGGCCATGAAGGCCTCGTCGGCGCCGGCGCCCTTGCCAAAAACCTCTTCCCAGGTTCCCGACGTCCTGCCTCCGGCGGCGTCCCACAGCTTTCGGGTTTCCGGCAGCAGGGTGCTCTTGTTCCTTTGGAGATAGTCCATCAACTCCTCAGGCACCGCACCGGCGAAAGCCTCGTTGGCCTCCTTCGACCGGTCCCTGGAGTCACCAAGCAGGCCCACTTCGTTCTCCATCTGGATCATGATGACCGTGCGCGTGGCCGAGTCCACCTCGCGCACGTGCCGCATGAGGGCCGCATACGCCCGGCCATCGGCTTCCATGTTGGTGGTGCTCAAAGTCGAGAGGATCTCCCGCCCTTTCCCGTCCTTGTCCCGGGCCACGGGGTACTTGTCCGAGTTCCGTTTCACCCAGGCGGGAGGATAGCTCGACGTGCCGTTCTTCCAGCTACCGAACCACAGCAGGACCACGTGCAGACCGTTATTCCTGGCGTCGCCGAGGGCCCCATCCAAGGCGCTGAAATCGAACTTGCCCTCTTCCGGCTCGGTCCAACCCCAGCCTACGCCCACCAGAGCAGTGTTGAGGTTGGCTTTGGCCAGGCTGGGCCACACGGGCCGCACGTTTTCGGCTGTCGAGGCGGCGTTGTTCAGCAACTCGCCCGCCAGGCCCAGCCAGGGCTTTCCGTCCACGATCAGGTGGGTCACGGCACCCCGCTTTTCGAGGTGAGGTATCGGCGCGGCAGCCGGGGCTTGCGCGCTCGCCGTGACGGCCAACGCGAACGGCGCGATCGAGATAAACGCAATCCGATGCTTCATGGCTAATCTCCTCAGCGATACCGATATAGTTTAACGTGCTGAATGCCGGGCCCATCGTCCATGAAGCGCAGTCCGCTGCCGGATTGGTTCGCCGCGGCGGCAGCCTGGTCGTACTCCAGCACCATGTCGTCCCCGTTCACCCGGCGCCCCGGAATCCACTTGCCGTCCACAAACTTGCCCGTCTCCACGCGTGCCAGACCGGCAATTTCCGGTCCCGGCGTGTTCGGCGTGAAGGTGATTTGCACATCGCGGCCGGCCACAAAGTATTCGTCGGGGCCCACTGAGACGACGATGGCATAGCCCAGCGCCGGCAGGGGATTCCGCCGGTTGCGCTGAATATCGATGTTCACCACGTAATTCCCCAGCGCAATGTCCCGCCTGGGTTGCTGGGTGGTGAGCCACGCCGCGCCGATGGTCCCTTTGGCTTGCGCGTCCGTAATCAGCGGTGTCATCTGCGCCAGCACCGCGTAAGCCTTGGCCAGCGGCAGGTCTTCGAGCGCGGTCGAAACCGGCGCATTGGTGCCCGGCCGCATCTCGACCCAGTTTTCCGGATTGTTGACGCCGAACGGCGGGTAGCCGATCCCCGCGTGCTGCCCGATGCCGTAGAAGGCCGCCACACGACTCCGGCACAAACAGCGGATTATTGGGGCGGTGGAACCGCTCGGACCAGTCGTTGAAGTTGCGCAGATGGACGTCCGGCGCGTTGATGTCGATGGCCGGCGCGCCAGCCTTCCAAATGTCGATCACCAGCGGCTCCGGGCAGCCCGACCATAGCTTCAGCAGATCCGGCCACAGCGTCAGCTTGTTCTTTTGCAGATAGTCCAGCAACTCCTGTGGCGCGTGTCGGCGTCGAGGTTGGCCGCGCTCAGCGTCGTCAGCACTTCCCCCGATTTGCCGTTTTTGAGCAGCGCGCGCGAACCGCTGCTAGTTGGCTTTCACCCATTCCGGCACGAAGCTCGAGAGTCCGTTCTTCCAACTGCCGAACCACAGGAATATGAGGCGCAGGTTGTGTTTCCTGGCGCCATCCAGCAGTCCATCGACCAGCGTGAAGTCGTACTTCCCTTCCTCAGGCTCGACCCAGTCCCAACCAATACCCACCAGGACCGTGTTGAGATTCACTTTGACGATCTTCGGCCACGCCGTGTCCATGTATTCCAGGCTGGAAGAGGCGGTGTTGTCCGTTTCGCCGGCCAGCGCCAGCCAGGGCTTGCCGTCGACAATCAGTTGTGTCGCCGCACCTCGCTTTTCCAGGTGCGGAATCGGCGCGGCGGCCGGGTTTGCGCGCTAGCCGCGGCGGCCAGCGCGAACAGCGCGATCGAGATAAACGGCATCCGATGTCTCCTGGCGGGTCTCCTCAACGATATCGGTACAGTTTGACGTGCTGAATACCGGGCCCATCGTCCATGAAGCGCAGTCCGCTGCCGGATTGGTTCGCCGCGGCGGCCTTGGCCTGGTCGTATTCCAGCACGCAATCGTCCCCGGCCAGCAGGCGCGTCACCACCCAACCGCCGTTTTCAAACCGGCCCTCTTCCACTCTGGCCAGCCCGGCGATGGGAGGCCCCGGCGTCTTGGGGAGGAACGTAATCTGAACATCGTCGCCAGCCGCCCAGTACTCATCCTGCCCCGCGGCAATGACAATCACGTAGCCCACCTCGGGAATGACGTTGGGCGCCCGCCGGTTGCGCCTGAGATTGACGTTCACCGTGTAGCCGCCCAATTCGAGGTCCTTCATCTGAAGACCCTTGTTGAGCCACGCCGCCCGGATCGTGCCTTTCTCCTGAGCTTCCAGAATCAGCGGGCTGAGCTGCGCCAGCACCTTGTAGGCCCTGGAAAATGGCAGGCTCGCCAGGTCCGTCGGCGCCGCCACCGCGACTCCCGTTCCCGGCCGGAAACCGAGCAGCCGCTGGGGCTGATCGATCCCCATGGGCGAATAGCCTATCCCGTTGTGCTGCCCGATGGCATAGAACGCGTTGGCCGCGCCCCCCACGGTGGCCGACGATTCCGGAATGAACAACGGGCTGCCCTTGCGGCTGTATCGATCGGCCAGCTCGTTGAAGTTCGGTAGATAAACGTCGGGCGACAGCATGTCGATCTGCGGCCCGCCGGCCCGCCAGATGTCGTGCATGTGATCCTGCGGCCCGCCGCTCGGATAGTCGCCCGGGCCCTTGTCTTCCGGCTGGACGATCCAGGCGTTCACGTACATCGGCACGGGGTACTCGGCCTTGCCGGCCTCCGCCACCTTGCCGACGTAGCGCGAATAGTTCCACGCCATGAAGACCTCATCCGCTTTGCCCTTGCCAACGCCGAAGACCTGTTCCCAGGTTCCGGAAGTCTTCGCCCCGGCCGCTCCCCACACCTTGAGGGTTTCCGGCAGCAGCGAATCCTTGTGCGCCTGCAGGTAATCGGTCAGTTCCTTGGGAACCGGCTGGGCAAAGGCCTGGTTGGCCAGCGCGGACCGGTCGCGCGAATCGCCCAGCAGACCGACTTCATTCTCCAGTTGCACCATGATCGTGGTGCGCGCCGGCGAATCGCCCTCCTTGATGTGCCGCATGAAGGCGGCGAAGGCTTTGGCATCGGCGTTCCGGTTGGCGTCGCTCAATGTGGAGAGCACCTCGACGGTCTTGCCGCCCGCCAGTTGCGCGCGCGGAAACCGGTCCTGGTTCGATACCACCCAGGCTGGGGCGAAGTTGGTGAGCCCGTTCTTCCAGCTTCCGAACCACAGCCACGCGATGCGCATGTTGTTGGCTCTGGCGTCCTGGATGAGGTCGTCGGCGAAGGTGAAGTCGAATTTGCCCTCTTGGGGCTCGATCCACGCCCAGGCCATGGGCGCCAGCACCGTGTTGAGCCCCACCGCCGCCAGGTTCGGCCACACCCCTTTCATGTGCTCGGGGCTCGAGGCAGCCGTGTTGGTCAGTTCGCCGGCCAGAGCCAGAAACGGCTTCCCGTCCACAATAAGCTGCGTGGCCGCGCCTCTCTTTTCCAAGTGGGCAATGGGAGGGCCGCTGGCTGTAGTCTTGGTTGGGGAGCAGGCGGTCGTCAGCGCCAGCGCGCCGGCCAGCGTCAGAGTGGCAAGATTCTGATGTCGCATAGTTTTCGCCTTTCGGGTCATATGTCTGATGCATTGTACATTATCTGTAGTAATCTGAGGGTTCCGCAAAAGGAGACCTCATGACTCTGCCGCACACCTACGGACTCGTGTTGATGCTCACGATTCTGACCATGATCTGCTGGGGATCGTGGGCCAATGTCCTCAAGATCGCCAAAGGCTGGCGCTTTGAACTCCTCTACTATGACTACTCCATTGGCGTGGCGCTGGGCGCAGCCCTGGCTGGGCTGACCTTCGGCACATGGGGGTCGGACGGCCTCCGCTTCCTGGATGATCTCGCCCACGCGAGCACCACTAATATTCTCTGCGGGTTCGCCGGCGGGGTGGTTTTCAACTTCTCGAACATCCTGGTGGTCGGGGCCATCGCCGTGGCGGGCATGGGGGTGGGGTATCCCATCGGTGTGGGGCTGGCTCTGATAGTCGGGGTCATCTGGAATTACATCGTCAACCCGCAAGGGAATCCGTTGCTGCTGTTCACGGGTGTAGCCCTGATTGTGGCGGCCGTCGTCATCGATGCCATAGCTTACCGCGCGCACGCCGTCAGCCGCAGCACCGCCGGGGACCAGGCGGATGCCGAGGCCAAACGAGCAGCCACTTGGAAAGGCATCCGACTGGCTGTAGTCGGCGGCATTCTGATGGGAACTTTCTACCCGCTGGTCGAGATCGGCAAGACCGGCCCCAACGGACTCGGCCCCTACGCCGTCGGATTCGTGTTTGCCATGGGCATACTGGCCTCCGTCTTTGTGTTCAATCCCTATTTCATGCGCTTCCCCATCGACGGCCCCCGGCTGAGTTTTGGGGACTATTTGCGAGGCACCAGGTGGGAGCACTTTCTGGGCCTCGCGGGCGGCATGGTCTGGATCGCCGGATCGCTCGCGAACTTCGTTGCCGCCAGCGCCCCGAAGGAATTGCAGGTGGGACCGGCCATCAGCTACGCCATCGGGCAAGGCTCAACCATGGTGGGGGCGCTGTGGGGCGTCCTGGTGTGGAGGGAATTCGCAGGAGGCGGCGCGCGCGTCACCCGGCTGCTGGTGCTCATGTTCGTGCTCTTTGTCACCGGCCTTGGGGTGGTTTCCATCGCGCCGCTTTTTGCCGCCCGATAGGGGCCGCGGCTGGAGGGATAACGTGGAGCCACTACTCCTCGGCATCGATGTCGGAACCAGTTCCGTGAAAGCCGTCCTGCTGGACCTTCGCGGAAACCTCTGCGCTGTCTGCCAGGCCGAATACCCGCTGCATCACATTCGGCCGGCGTGGGTGGAGCAAGACCCCCAAGACTGGTGGGAGGCAACCTGCCAGGCTGTGCGCGAGGCGCTGGCCAAGGTCCCGCATGCGCCGGAAGGGGTCTTGGGGCTGGCCGTGAGTTCTCAGGCGCCCACTCTGCTGCCGCTCGACCGCTCTGGCCGGCCGCTGCGCCCCGCCATGATCTGGATGGACCGCCGCGCGGAAGCGGAGGCCGCACGGCTCACAGAACTGTTGGGCGCGGAGGAGATCCACCGCATCACGGGCAACCGGCCCGACGCCTTCTACGTCGCCGCGCGCCTGCTTTGGCTGCGCAATCACGAACCCGAGATCCTGAAACAGACCTGGCAGTTCGTTCAGGTGAACGGGTACGTCAACTACCGGCTTACCGGACGCCTCACCATCGATCCGGCGCACGCCGTGTTGTTGCAATTGCGCAATTACGCCACGGGTGAGTGGTCCCCGGCTTTGTGCTCCGCCTGCGGAGTGGAACCGGCGCAGTTTCCCGGAGTTGTGGAAGCGCACCGCGTTCAGGGAGAAGTGACCGTCGAGGCCGCCCAGGCTACCGGCCTTCGAGCGGGTACTCCGGTGATGGCCGGGACCGTGGACAGCGCCTCCGCAGCCCTGGAGGTGGGCGTGGTCGAACCCGGCATCGCCGCCGAAATGACAGGCACCTCCACGGTCGTCATCATTCCGAATGACAGTGGCCTGACGGAGCCGGCCCTGATCGCCATGCCCCACGCCCTGCCGGGAATCCACCTGCTGCTCGGCGCCATGGTCTCTTCCGGTGGTTGCCTGCGGTGGTTCCGCGACCAGCTTGGACAGGCCGAGGTGCAGGCTGCCATGGAACAGGGGGTCGACGCGTTCGATCTGCTGACACAGCAGGCGGCCCAGGTAGGGCTGGGCAGCGAGGGTGTGATCTTTCTCCCCTACATGATGGGGGAACGATCGCCTTTGTGGCATACCAATGCTCGCGGGGTGTTCTTCGGCCTCTCACTGGCCACCCACAAGGCGGCACTCACGCGCTCCATTCTGGAGGGCGCCGCCTTTGCCCTTCGCCATAACGTCGAGGTGGCAACGGGTGCCGGCGCAGAAGTCCGCGAGATGCGAAGCGTGGGCGGCTGTAGCCGCAGCGATCTCTGGAACCAGATCAAGGCGGACGTGTTGGGATTGCCGCTGCTCCTGCCGCGCACTTCGGTCGGCTCTCCATTCGGCGCCGCCATCCTGGCGGGGATGGGGGCCGGAGCCTTTCCCGATGTCCGGAAATCGCTCGTCGAGATGATACGGCTCGACCGGCGCTTCGAGCCCAACCAGGCCAATCGCGAAAGGTATACGCGCATCTACCAGGTGTTTCGGGACATCTACCGTCATCTGAAGGACGATTTCGATCGTGCGTTCGCCATCACCCCGTGAACCTTCTCCAGAAGTTGGATGGTTCGCTCAACCTCGGCCGCGGCGTCCTGCCGCGACCACTTGAGAGCCGGCGACACGATGGCCGCCAGTTCTTCCAGCAAAGGCCCGTTCACCTGCCCCAGCAAGCCCATTAGCGTTCGCCTTAGGATCAGGTCGTCGAGGTGCACAACCCGCTCGTAGAGTGCCATGAACTGGATCTCCCGGCGGGAGTAACCGGCGTGAGAGGTGAGCGGCGCATCGGGGCCCGCCTGTAAGTAGGCGGCGAGCCTGTCCGCCCCGGTGCCATAACGTTCTAGCAGCGTAGCGAGCCTCGCCGGAGGCAGTCCGGTACCCTCCGGCATCCTGGGGTAGCCCTCGCCGCCCCCGATGGGAAGACTCGCCGAGTCGCGGATTCGCGGGCGTCCCAGCACCCGCAAAATCTCGTTCGAAACCTGTTCGGCCAGCGCCCGGAAGGTGGTCCACTTTCCGCCCACCAGCGAGTAGATCGGGAAATCGATTCCGTTTCCCGGGGCCAGCACCGGGTAGCTGTGGTCGCGGCTGATCTGCCCTGGCGTGAGGGCTTCGCTGCGCGGCAGAGGGCGCACGCCGCAAAACCGAAAGACCACGTGCGACCGGTCCACGCGGATCGAAGGGAAGGCCAGCCGCATGGCCTCCAGAATGTAGTCGACCTCAGCTTCGTCGCACACCGCATCCGGATTTTCCTCGGGGATGTCCGTGGCGCCCGCGATGATCTTGTCCTGGACCGCATAGAAGATGCAGATGCGGCCGTCCCGGTTGACGAAGTAGATCATCTCGTCTCCGGTCGCCTGCACCAGTTCCGGGTGGTCCAGCACCACGTGGGAACCCCTGGTTCCGCCGATGAAGCAGGAATCGCGCCCGAAATCCCGATTGGTGGAATCGATCCACGGGCCGGTGGCGTTCACCACGATCCGCGGCCGCACCTCGCAGGTCTCGCCGGAAACCTCGTCGCGTAGCACCACGGTCCCGCCCGCGGCGCTCTCGGGCCGCACATAATTCAGCGCGCGCGCCCCTCGATACACGGCTTCGGCATCCATCACCAGTTCCAAGCCCAACCGTTCCGGATAGGTGATCTTGGCGTCGTAGAAAGTGGCCGTGCAGATCACTTCGGGATTCAGGGCCGGCCGCAGCTCGAGTGCCGCCCGCCGGAAGCGGAACCGGTGCCGCGGCAGCGGGGATTTGCGGCCCGCCAGAAGGTCGTACAGCATCAGACCGGTCTTAATGACGAGCGCGCCTCGATCGCCCGGTTTGGCGGGCCATCCCAGCACATTCCGGATTCCCGGTAAAATCCCCGACGTCCAACTGAAAATCGGAATCGTCGTAGCCAGCGGCTTGACGTAGTGGGGCGCGTTCTTCAGCAGCCGGTTTCGTTCCCGGAGGGACTCGCGCACCAGGCGGAACTCCGCGTTCTCCAGGTAGCGGAGGCCGCCGTGAATGATGCGCGTCATGGCGGAACTGGTCCCGGCGCAGAAGTCGGACTTGTCGACCAGCAGGACATCGATTCCCTGCAGCGCCAACTCGGCCAGCAAGCCGATTCCATTGATGCCCCCGCCGACTATCAGAACGGAGAGATCAGCGTGATTTCGAAGCGAGGCGAATTCTGGCCGCATCCGGGCACCAAAGAAAGGGAAACTATACCACAGGTTCCCGTTTGAGGTCCGCGCCGCGCGTCAGCGCCGGATCCTGTCTCGTTTTAGGTCGAGACCCAGGGCTTAGAGGTTCACCCCTTGTATGGAACACGATGCATCATGGAGTATAGAATAATATGAAGAGGATGTAAACCCCCATTCTCCATGAGTGCTGTTAGCATGCGATCTGTCCGGTTCAATTAGCACGTGAACTGTCCGCTTGACGCGGATGGGACGCTGAAGGGGTGAACCTGGAACAGACAGTCTCATCCGCAGAAATGGAGCGGATGATGAAAGTGCAAGAAGTGCGCGGCCGCCAGGTCACCAGAGGTGGGCGGCGTGATGAGATTCGCCTGCGGCAGCAAGGAATCGGGACGCCCCCTTTCCCTTTTCCCCCTCCGGGGGAAAGCCGGGGCGGGCGGGTTCCCCCCACGCCGCTGGCACGCACCGTGCTGGCGGCTCCCCCCACAAGAGGGCTGCCGCCCCCCTTGTGCATCCCCCCGCCGGCTTCCGGCGCAGATGCACTTTACGTTACAAATCGGACATTTCACTTGCTCATAAAACCGGACAACTTGACGTGCTACCAACACTGCGCACACGTCACATGTCGCACCCAAACGAATCGCTCGCGTTCTCGGTTCTCCGCAGTACCAGTTTCGGATGCAAGCTCGGCCTTGGCCAGGCTTGACGGAGTTCAGAAAGGGCTGACACACGGCCCCGCCCCCCTACCGGATCTCCATGATCTCTTTTTCTTTGGTTCTGGCGGCCTGGTCGAGCTTCTCCATGCACGCGTCGGTCAGCTTTTGGATCTCGTCGTGGGCTTTCTTGTCGTCGTCTTCGGTGATCTTCTTGTCCTTCAGCAGCTTCTTCACCGCTTCGTTGCCGTCCCGCCGGATGTTGCGCACCGAAACGCGATGGTGCTCGGCCACCCCGTGCAGTTTCTTCACCAGTTCCCTGCGGCGCTCCTCGGTGAGTGGCGGAATCGGCAGCCGGATCACCTTTCCGTCGTTGGCTGGATTCAGACCCAGATCGGAAACCCGAATGGCCCTTTCGATAGGCCCGATCTGCGATACGTCCCACGGCTGGATGGTGATCAGGGAAGGTTCGGGAACGTGCAGGTTGGCCACCTGGTTGAGCGGGGTGGGCGTACCGTAGTAATCCACCCGGATATGATCCAGAATCCCCAGTGAGGCTCGCCCGGTCCGAATGGAAGCCATCTCGTGCTGCAAATCCGAGACGGCCTTTTCCATCCGCGCCTTCAGGTTGCCCTCGACTTCCTTCACGGAGTTGAAAATTGGACTGCCGGGTGCTGATTGTTGTTCTGTTTTCATAGCGCAGTGTCTCCGAAAAGCGGCTAGTGAATTACCGTGCCGATGGGCTCGCCCATCGACATACGCATTATATTGCCTGGAGTGTTCAGATTAAAGACGATAATCGGCAGCTTGTTGTCGCGGCACATGGCGATCGAGGTGGCATCCATCACGCCCAGCCCCCGCGAGAGCACCTCGAGATAGGAGATTTCCCGATATCTCACCGCCGCCGGAAACTGGAGCGGGTCCTGGTCGTACACGCCGTCCACCCGGGTGGCCTTGGCGATCACCTCGGCCTTGATTTCGAGGGCCCGCAGCGTGGCCGCGGTATCCGTGGAAAAGTAAGGATTGGAAGTGCCGGCCGCGAAAATCACGATCCGACCCTTCTCCAGGTGCCGTATGGCGCGGCGCCGGATGTAAGGCTCGGCCAACTGGCGCATTTCGATGGCGGTCATGACGCGCGTCGCAACGCCCATGTGCTCGAGCGAGTCGGAGAGCGCCAGGGAGTTGATGACGGTGGCCAGCATGCCCATCTGGTCCGCCGTCACCCGGTCCATCTTGTGGGCCGCGGCGGCCACTCCGCGGAAAATATTGCCGCCGCCCACCACCACGCCGATCTGAACCCCCGCCGCCGCCACATCGGAGACTTCGCGCCCCAACTCCTTGACCCGTTCGGCGTCGATGCCAAACGCGGCCCCGCCCGCCAGAGCTTCTCCGCTCAACTTGAGCAGGATGCGCTTGTAGCCCGGCATTTATTGCGAGACCGGCTCAGGCGCCGGGTTTTCGCCACCCGCTTCGGCCGCCGCCACGTCGCCCACCTTGAAGCGGACGAAGCGCGCGATGCCGATGTTCTCGCCCAGCTTGGCGATCCTGGTCTTCACCAGTTGGCCCACCGTGAGGGTGGCTTCCTTCACGAACGGCTGGTCCAGGAGACAGACTTCCTCATAGAACTTGGCGATGCGGCCCTCTACGATTTTGTCGAGAATCCTTTCCGGCTTGCCTTCCAGCACGGCCCGCGCACGCGCGATGTCCTTCTCCTTATCGAGCACGTCCGCCGGAACGTCCTCCTTGCGGATGTAGCGCGGATCGGCGGCCGCGATGTGCATGGCGACATCGTGCACCAGCTCCTTGAAAACATCGGTGCGCGCCACGAAATCGGATTCGCAGTTCACCTCCACCAGCACGCCGAGCTGGCCGCCGTGGTGGATGTAGCTCCCTATGAGACCCTGCCTGGTGGCGCGCGAAGCCTTTTTGCCGGCCGACGCGATGCCCCACTTGCGCAGCAGGACTTCGGCGTCCGCAATATCGCCTTTGGCCGCCACCAGGGCGCGCTTGCACTCCATCATTCCGGCCCCCGTGCGTTCGCGGAGGTCCTTCACTAATGCCGCGGTAATGTCCGCCATAATGATTCCGTTTTAGTTCCGTACCCGTCGGAAGGCGCTGTAACCCTAGTGCCCGCTCTCCGTCACCACCGGCTCGGACGCCGGTTCAGCCGTCTCCGAAGCGGGTCCCTTACGCGGTGAGACGGGAGCCGGCTCATCTTCCATGCTCAGGCTCTCGGCCATGATCTTCTCGGCGTACTTGGGATCCACATACTCGGTGTATTCGAGCATGCCTTCTTCCACCGGCGCCTCCTCCTGAACAATCTTGTCGGCCGTGAAGTCCTGCTCGGTGGCCAGCGCGCGGCCTTCAATCACCGCGTCCGCGATCTTGCTGGCGAACAGGCGGATGGCGCGCAACGCGTCGTCGTTGCCGGGGATGACGTAGTCCACTTCGTCCGGGTCGCAGTTGGTATCGACGATCGCCACCACCGGGATGCCCAGCCGCCGGGCTTCCTTCACGGCGATGCTTTCCTTGTTGGAATCGATCACGAACAGCACGTCCGGCAGCCCCGGCATGTCCTTGATGCCCGACAGATTCTGATCCAGGTGCTTGCGCTCGCGCTCGAGCCGGATAACTTCTTTCTTGGGGCGGCCGGCATAGCCGCCCTCGACCGATGCCATGGCTTCCAGTTCCTTCAGGCGCTTGATGGACTTCTGCACGGTCAGCATGTTGGTGAGCAGGCCGCCCAGCCAGCGCTGGTTCACAAAGTACATCTGGCAGCGTTTGGACTCTTCGGCAATGGCCTCCTGCGCCTGGCGCTTGGTGCCCACAAAGAGCACGTTCTTGCCCTGCGCGGCCATCTCGCCCACGAATCGGGCGGCGTCTTTGAACATCTTCAGGGTCTTCTGAAGGTCGATGATGTAGATTCCGTTGCGTTCGCCGAAGATATACTCTTTCATCTTCGGATTCCAGCGCTTGGTCTGGTGCCCGAAATGAACGCCGGCTTCGAGCAATTCCTTCATCGATATTGCGGGCAAACTACCTCCTCAATTCAGTTGAGAGGGGCGAACCCCTCGGTCCAAGCCTTCCATCAGTGTTCCGCCATCCGCAGCGCGGTCCAAAGCGAGATTTGCGCCGCGGAAAAGGGAAAAGAAGGCTGCTGCTTCACGGGGAACCTTATCGTTTGGAGAACTGGAACCGCTTGCGAGCGCCCTTCTGGCCATACTTCTTCCGTTCGTGCGCGCGCGGATCGCGGGTCAGAAGGCCGAGCTTTTTCAGCCGGGACCGCAGTTCCGCATTGAACTCCACCAGGGCGCGGGCAATTCCCAGACGGGCCGCACCCGCCTGGCCGGCGACGCCGCCGCCGTCGGCGAGTATCAAAATGTCGAACTTATCCATGGTTTCGGTGGCCTGCAAAGGCTGCCGCACCACAGCGCGCGAGCTTTCGGTGGGGAAATAATCTTCGAACGCGCGGTGGTTGACCTTGATCTCGCCCGTGCCGGGCCGTAAGAACACGCGAGCCACCGAACGTTTCCGGCGGCCCGTACCCAAATGTTGATCGATGGTCGCTAGCACTAAACTGGCACCTTCCGTTTCACAACCAGCGCGGCTGGTTTCTGCGCCGCGTGCGGATGACGGTCACCCGCGTAAACCTTCAATTTCCGGAACATCTGTTTGCCGAGCTTGGTTTTAGGAAGCATGCCCGCGATGGCCTCTTCCACAACGCGGATGGGCCTTTCGGTGCGCACCCGCCGGAAGCTCTTTTCCACCAGTCCGCCCGGATAGCCGGTGAAATGGCGATACACTTTCTTGTCTTCTTTCCGGCCGGTGAGCCGGACCTTGGTCGCATTGACGACGATCACGTGATCGCCGGTGTCCAGAAACGGCGTGTAGGACGGTTTATGCTTGCCCATCAGCAGCATGGCCGCCTTGCTGGCGAGCTTGCCCAAGACCACGTTCTGGGCGTCGATGACATGCCACTGGCGAACAATGCCGCTCTTGGAGGGGAACTCGGTGCTCATTGACACACTTCTCCAGCCCTTCGGGGTGCAAAACATTTAGCTTACGGGGGCGGAGGGTGGAATGTCAAATGGGCTGCGGCGGTGGCGGCGTGGGCCGCGCGGTCCCCCTGGACCCGCTCTTTGGCCGCCTCGTGGAAGTGCCTGCGACCTGTGCTTGCCCGGCCCCTACAGCAGCACGCCGTTCGCCGGATTGCGGGTTTCACCGGAGCTCGACACCAATATCGCCGGCTGGCCCTTGATCACGCACTTATTAGTGCAGATGCCGCATCCGATGCAAAGTTCCAGGTTGACGCGCGGCTGCTTCACGGTGACCTTCTCGCCCGTGTCCGTGGTGGCCTGCGCTTCTTCAAACCAGATGGCCTTCTTGGGTGTGGGGCAGTGCTCTTCGCAAACGATGCAGGTCCGCGCGCTGGCGTAAGGGAGACAACGGTTGCGGTCGATGTACGCCAGGCCGATCTTGATCCTTTGCTTCTCAGCCACGGTGAGCTGGCGGATGGCGCCGGTGGGGCAGACCTCGGTGCACAATGTGCACTCGTACTCGCAGTAGCCGATGGTCATCTTCATGACCGGCGACCACATGCCCTCGAGGCCGGCCTCGAGGGCCGCGGGATGGATGCCGTTGGTCGGGCACACCTTCATGCACTCGCCGCAGCGGATGCACTTGGAGAGGAATTCCTCTTCGCCCAGCGCTCCCGGAGGGCGCACCAACTCGGGGTTGTAGGAACGGCTGCCGGCCAGCGGATGGGTGCGGAACAGGAACGCTCCGCCAGCGCCGGCTGCGCCCGAGACCAGCAACTGGCGGCGGCCGAGGTCCAGACGGGAGTCCTTGGGCGGCTTCAGATAGCTGGTCCCCAGAGTGAAGGCGACGGCCTGCGAAGGGCAATCGGACTGGCAGTTGAAACAGTAGAAGCACTCCGCCGGCTTCCATTCGAGGGTGTCCGGCAGGTTGGCGCCGCCCTGACAATCGGCCAGGCACAGGCGGCAATTGTCGCAGGCTTCGGGGCTCTTATGGAGCCGCACCAGGGGGTTCTTGCCGGTGATTCCGAGCAGCGCCCCGAGCGGACAAATATACCGGCACCAGAAGCGCGCCCGGTAGAAGTTGAGGGCAATCACCAGGCCGAACAGCAGCCCGATCAAGACGTTCCCGAAATAATGCGGCTGCTGGACGGCGAGGAAATGCCGGCGCAGAAACTCGTAGACCGGTTCGCTGGCCGCGGTGATGCGCACCGGTCCCAGGCCGGGGTTGGCATCGTAGATCCAGGTGAAGATCGAGACGACGGCGCTCGACAGCGCCGGGTACACGGCAGTCGCCATTCCGCGGAAGAAGAAGGAAAGCGGGTCGAGCCAGCCCACCACGTTGACGCCCAGCAGCGCGCCCGCCAGAAAAACCACCAGCACGTAGTACTTGGCCTTCTGCCAGCGGCTATAGCCGCCGGTGCCGAGCCGGACCTTCAGCGGGCCGCCGCGCAGGCTGGAGAACAGATGGTTGAGAGTGCCGAAGGGGCAGATCCATCCGCAGAACCAGCGGCCGAACACGAAGGTGACGGCCAGCGTGGCAAGCGAAAGCAACATACCGGCGGCCAGCGCGTGCGACGCCAGCCAATCCGTCAGCATCACCAGCGGATCGAATTGGAAGAAGAGCTTTACCCCGCCGCCCACGCGGTTGATGGGGTGATACACGGTTTCCAGAAACAGATATAGAAACAGCAGCAGAAACGCAGTCTGGACGGCGCGGCGGAGCCACACCAGCGTCGTCGTTCGCGTTTTGCGAGCCATCTAAACCTCCACGCGCGCCGGCGAGAGCGACGCGTAGTTCATGTTGCCGAGGCCGCGGGCGTGGCCTTCCACCACGTAGCCGATGTCGGACGGACGGATGCCCAAGAGCGTGGCGCCGAAGGCATCCACGGCGACCTGGTCGACGCCGGCCACGATGGTGTCGCGGCGCTTCACGTCGGCGAGATTGCCACCCACCGGGCCGTTGGCCGCCAGCACGCGCACGGCGTCGAGCACCACCAGTTGCGGCCGGATGAAGCCGGCCAGGTCGGCAACGGTGTTGTTGATGTCCTGGTGGAACCGGTTACGCGCGCCGCCGGCGACGCCCATCAGGTTCTTCATTCCGAGAACGGCCCCGGTGAGGCTGTGGTGCTTGACGATCCCCACGTTGATGACGCGGTCTGCCTCCACCACATCGCGATAGATTTCCCACTCCTTGAGGACATGAGCGCCCTGGATGGCCATCTTACGGAACTTGCGATCATCCATGAAATAGCACTGCGCGCCGGCCTTTTGGGCGGCGCTCTGGATACCGCTGCGCGGGAAAGTGCGCTGCGGCGAGTTGCAGGGGTTGTCGCCGACCGCGACTTTTTTGGCGCCGGCCTGGAAGCACATCTCGACGAGCGCGGCGACCACGTCGGGGTTGGTGCAAGCCGCCTGTTCGGGGCGCCGGTCCCAGGCGATGTTGGGCTTCACCCAAACCACGTTGCCCTTGGAAACGAAACGCCCCATTCCGCCCAGCGCGTCGATGGCGCCGCGCGTCAGCCGCCGGGCCTCCTCCGCAATGCCGTCGGGCGCGGCCGGAGAAGACTTGTAGTGGGCAATGCTCAGCGACGGCGCGGCAGCCGGCAGAAGCGCAGGCGCGAGCGACAACAAAAACTGTCTCCGATCCAGTTCCATCACGGCTTCACTCCGGCCAGAAAAGCGGCCGCGCCGGCCGGCGCATGGAGACAAAGTACGGCATAGCGGCCGCGCGCGAAGAAAATGACTTCACCCTGGCGCGGGTCGGACGTTCGCCCGGCATCCGGACCAAGATCAGGCTCCGGAGCAACCTGGCCCGAACTAAGATAATAGTGGCGTAGCTGTTCCACTCTCTGGTTCGCCTCGCGGGCATCGACCGCCAGCGAGATCACGAGAGAGGTGACCTGGCCATCGAAGCGGTAAGAGGCCGTCAGCGCAGGCGCCAGGAAGTCATGGCCGGCCGGAGCTTGTACCAGATATTTCTCAGACCGTGCAACGCGGTTCTCGCGCGGAAGAATATCGAGCAGGGGCGGCAGCGAGCGGTCCTCACCGATACTTCGCGAGATAGCGCGCGCGAAGTTGTCGAGCGCCGACGCCGCCCGATCACCGAAAGCGGAGAGCCTGACGTAGTAGCGGCCCTGAAGAAAGTTGAGCGTCGATTCGCTGCTGTAACCCTCCGCCCCGATGGGAATGAAGTGATAATCGGGAGAGCGCTCGGCCGAGTAGACGCCGAAAGCCTGCAGGGGGCCACCCATATCGAATACGTCCACCGTCATCTCGACGCCCGCTGGGTGGTACTCGCGGTGCGCCAGGGCCACCAGGCCATACTTGAGGTAGATATCCGCGCCGCCGTCCATATACCGGTAGAGGTCGGACGAATAGAAGCGCGCTGGGTTCCTGCCATTGGGGAGCAACGCGGCGAGCCGCACTTTCACTTCGGCCGGAATGGGAGGCTGTTGCGCCCGGAGCGCCGGCAATAGTGCAGCCGCGAAACACAGATAGACCATGGGTCCGCGCATGGTGTGCTCCAAGACCCCAAAAGAGTTTCGACTCCTATTCTAACACCGGGCAGTTGGGCCGCAGAACCGGTCCAGCGGCGCCGATGCCCTATAATTAAGGTATTCCCGTACTCATGCTTACACTAGAGAAGTTTTCGATTGGAGTGGGAGACCGCTTCGCGCATCAGGCAAAGGCGCAACTGAGGGCTTGCGTCATGGCCGCGGGGACGCCCAGCGGGATGCCTTCTGGGCCCGGCGTCACGGTGATCCCCGTCTGGAACAAATCGAATCGCGAGCACCTGATCGTGGGATCCGAACCGGGCAGCGTGAGGGCCGCCGCCGATGCGGCCGTCCGTGAAATTGGCTGGCGACATCCGTACCACGTGGATGCCGATCACATCAATCTGGGCACGGCGGACCGTTTCATCGACGCCAGCGATTTCTACACGCTGGACGTCGCCGCGGCCATCGGGCAGCCCGCCGCGGCGGCGGACTTGGAAGCGTTCGTGGGGCGGCATCCGGAACTGATCGGGCGGTTGAGCGTCCCGGGAATCGGCGAGCCGTTCGCCACCACCCGGCAGTCGGTGGAGGCGGTCGCGGGCAAGTATCTGTTTGCCGTCCAGGAAGCCAGGCGCATCTATCGCCGCGTCGCGGAGCGCAAGGGCGCGGAGCATTTCGTAACGGAAGTTTCCATGGACGAGACCGATTCGCCGCAAACTCCACCCGAGCTGCTCATCATTCTGGCGGCCATCGCCGATGAGAAGATTCCCATCCAAACCATTGCGCCTAAGTTCACGGGCCGCTTCAACAAAGGCGTGGACTATGTTGGCGACCTGGCGCAGTTCGAAAAGGAATTTAACGACGACCTGGCGGTGATCGCGCACGCCACCGGGCAGTACCAGCTTCCGCGCAACCTCAAGCTGAGCGTGCATTCCGGCAGCGACAAGTTTTCCATTTACCCGCTCATGCGGCGGGCGGTGCGGAAATTCAACGCCGGGTTACACCTCAAAACGGCGGGAACGACGTGGCTGGAGGAGCTGATCGGATTGGCGGAAGCCGGCGGAGACGGGCTCAAACTGGCCAAGAAGGTCTATAGCGAGGCATTCGCCCATCGCGAAGAGTTGTGCGAGCCGTACGCCGCGGTGATCGATATTCATTACGACCGGTTGCCCTCGCCGGCGGAGGTCGAGGGCTGGACCTCGGAGCAATACACGTCGGCGCTGCGCCACGATCAATCGAACCCGGGATTCAATCCGGACGTGCGGCAGTTGCTGCACGTGGGCTACAAGGTGGCCTCGAAGATGGGTGCCCGATATCTGCACATGCTGGAGCAATGTGAGGAGTCGATATCCCGCAACGTCACCCAGAACCTGTTCGAGCGGCACATCCGGCCGCTGTTCCTGGAGAAATAGGGTGCGGGATCGGTGGGCGTCGCGCCGCTTCCTTCCGTTGCTGCTGCTGTTGTTCGCCGGCAGCGGTTGTTCCGCGCTGATCTACGAAATCGTCTGGTACCAGTTGCTGCAACTGGTGATCGGCTCCACGGCGGTTTCACTGGCCGTATTGCTGGCCACTTTCATGGGCGGGTTGTGTTTGGGAAGCATGGCTTTGCCACGCATCCTCTCCGTGCGACGGCAGCATCCCTTGCGCGTTTATGCGCTGGTGGAAATGGGAGTCGGGATCTGCGGAGTCCTGGTGCTGTTCGGAATGCCCCTCGTCGACCGGGTTTACGTGGCGGCGGTGGGACACGGTTTGCCGGCCATGTTGCTGCGCGCGGTGGTGGCGGCGGCGTGCCTGCTGCCGCCCACGGTGCTGATGGGCGCATCGCTGCCGGCGGCTTCCCGATGGCTCGAAACCACTCCGGCAGGCGTTTCCTGGATGGGCCTGTTGTACGGCGGCAACACCGCGGGGGCCGTGTTCGGCTGCCTGCTGGCGGGGTTCTATCTGCTGCGCGTCCATGATATGACGACGGCGACCGTGGTGGCGGCGGCCATCAACGGGGCGGTAGCATTGATCGGCTTCGGCATGGCTCGGAGGACGCTGCACCAGGCTGGGACGCCGGAGCCGGCCGCGACGCCAACGGCGGAGGCTGCGCCGGCGGCGAGTTCATGGCCGATCTATGTGACCATTGCGCTTTCGGGAGCGTGCGCGCTGGGCGCCGAGGTGGTTTGGACGCGCCTGTTGGGGCTGCTGCTGGGCGCGACGGTCTACACGTTCTCCATCATTCTGGCCGTATTCCTGGCAGGTTTGGGGATGGGCAGCGGCGTGGCGGCGGCGCTCGTGCGAGGAATGGCCCGGCCGCGCTTGGCCATCGGCTGGTGCCAACTGCTGCTTGCCGGTGCGGTCGCATGGACCGCTTACATGCTGGCCAACTCGCTGCCCTATTGGCCAATCAACCCGCTGCTTTCCACCAGTCCCTGGTTCACGTTCCAGGTCGACCTGGCGCGTGCGACTTGGGCGATTCTGCCGGCGGCACTGCTGTGGGGCGCCAGTTTTCCGTTGGCGCTGGGGGCGGTGGCCTCGCGCGGCGGCGATGCCGGACGAATGGTGGGCGGCGTCTACGCGGCCAACACCGCTGGCGCGATTGTGGGCGCACTCGCGTTCAGCATGTTGCTGATTCCGGCCGTGGGCACGCAAGGCTGCGAGCGAGTGCTGATCCTGCTCTCCGCCGTGAGCGCGCTGTTCGCGCTGGCGCCGCTCGAGTGGCCGCCGCGGATGAAAGCCGGCGTGCTCCTGCTGGGCGCCGCCACGGTTGGCGCCGTTCTCCTGGCCGTGAGCGTCTCCGGGGTTCCATCCATGCTGATCGCCTATGGCCGCCGAATCACGCTCTCGGCGAACCGCTCGGAAATTCTCTACGCGGGCGAAGGAATGAACGCGTCCATTGCAATATCGCGGTGGGACGACGGGGCGGTGCAGTTCCACGTCAGCGGCAAGGTGGAGGCTTCCACGGAACCGTACGACATGCGGCTGCAACGGATGCTCGGCCACATGCCCGCGCTGCTGCACGCGAAGCCCCGTTCGGTGCTGGTAGTGGGGTTCGGCGCGGGCGTGACGGCCGGCTCATTCGTGCTGCACCCCGAAGTTAAGAGAATCGTCATCTGCGAAATGGAGCGGATGATTCCGCCGGTGGCGACGCGCTACTTCAGCCGGGAGAACAACAATGTTCTGCATGACCCGCGCGTCGAAATGGTCTATGACGACGCGCGCCACTATATTCTGACAACGCAAGAGAAGTTCGATGTGATAACCTCCGACCCGATTCATCCGTGGGTCAAGGGCAGCGCCACGCTTTATTCCAAGGAGTACTTTGAGCTGGTGAAGCAGCATTTGAACCCGGGCGGCATTGTCACCCAGTGGGTGCCCTTGTACGAGAGCGACCTGAGCACGGTGAAAAGCGAGCTGGCCACCTTCTTCGACGTGTTTCCCAACGGGACCATCTGGGGCAATGACACCGCCGGGGGCGGCTATGACACCGTGCTGCTGGGGCAGGCTGAGCCAACCAGGATCGACGTGGACCAACTGCAAGAGAAGCTGGAACGCCCGGAGCAGGCGCGCGTGGCCCAGTCGATGCACGAGGTGGGATTCGGCTCGGCGATCGCGCTGCTCTCGACCTACGCCGGGCAGGGTCCGGATTTGAGGTCCTGGCTTGCGGACGCCGAGATCAACCTGGATGGCAACCTGCGGCTGCAATACCTGGCGGGACTGGCTCTGAACAACAGCATGGAAGGAGCCATCTACAGCCAGATGCTGACTTATCGCCGGTACCCGGAGAACCTGTTTGCGGTCTCCGATCAGCTCAGGCCGGCGCTGACGGCGGCGTTCGAAGGATCGGGTCAGTAGGAGTCGGGCATGCCCGGCCCGACCAACTACCAGCCGTGCCGCGCGGCCTCCACGCGCGCCAGTGAGACAACGGTCGGATGGACCAGCGTTCGGTAGTCCGTGGTGCGCATGTGAACGACATCGCGATGCGTTCCCGCGTTGAAAGCGATCATGTCCTCGCCGGCGAGGCTGCTGTCGAGGTACACGGGAAGATCGTACAGGCTTCCGATGGGCGGCATGGCGCCCAGCTCGCAATCCGGAAAGAGCTTGCCGAGTTCCTCCTCCGCGGCCAGGCGCGCGTGGGCGAGCCCCAGCGTGAGGCGGACCTCCTGAAAATCGACCAACCTGGTGGCTGGGACCACCATCATGTGATATCCGTTGTCACCGAACACGACGACGGTTTTGGCGACCTCCCGTGCTGGCAGGTGCTCCGCCGAGGCGACCTCGCGGGCCGTGAAGGCGGTGGGATGAACGGTGTGGATGTACGCGGCGTGATTCGCTTCGAGGAAACTGCGCAGTTTCTCCAAGAGTGGCATAGCAACCTCCGCTGATCGAATTGTACGCCCGAAGGGGCGGGGAAGGGGAGCGGGCAGCGGCATCGGGATGAGCATACACGCGTCGAGCGACGCGCCTTACAGAAGGGACCTCCGAATTACTTGCCAGTCTGGCCGGACCGGAAGCCCAGCATGCCGATGTGGGGTTATAGTTTCTCCGCGAGCAGCTCCGCAGCCCCCCTCTCTGCCTCTTCGGTCCCAGCCGTTCGCGCCTGTCGGAAGGCCTGTTAGCCAGAAGCACCGCATAGGCGGTCAACCTATTCCGAAGTTCCGGGAATATGCGCCGAAGCGATTCGGCGGGAAATCCGTATTGCTTCGGTGGGAGGTGAGCCGTTCGGCAGCCGAAAAACCAGCCGGCGTCCTGGTTTCGGGCGAGATCCCGGTCTACGGCCAACAGGAGCGAAGCGCCTACAACGTCCACTTCTAGTCAACCTGCTATCACCCGCCCTTGCTCTTCAACCGGGATGGGGACTGTCTGGCCGCCAAGTTGCGGCTCGGCAATGTGCACAGCGCCGACGACTGGGAAGAACTGCTGCTGCCCGAGATCGAGCGGCAACAGAGGCTAGGCAAGGAGGTGGTGTTCCGGGCCGATGCGGCCGCGGCCTTCGCCAAGCCGGAGATTTCCCGCTCCTCCCGACGGCCCCGCGGCCAGCAACTGCGGCCTTCCGGCCGGCTCCAAGACAAACTGATTTGCGTTATGCTGGTGGCGGCCGCAAGGCCAAAAAGGAAATTCAATATACAGTTCATGGAGTCCAGGAACCCAAAACGGAAGTACTGGCAGAAAGGGAAGCTGATCATGCAGCGAAGAACGTTTCTGCAAACACTATTGGCGGGCGCCGGAGGCGTCGCTGTCGGCGCAAGGGTGGCCCACGCGGCCCTACCAAAGATGAAAATTACCCGTGTCCGCTACTATTCTCCTGGCACGCAAGGGCGTGGCGGGCCTCCGAGTCTCACCTCGACTGCGAACGTCATCTGTATTGACACCGATGCGGGTATTACAGGAATCGGCGAAGGCGGAACGAAGGACACACTCGAACACTGTGCCTCCGCGCTCATCGGCCAAGACCCGAGCAGGATTGACACTCTCTGGCAAAACATGTTTCGCGGGGCCTTCTACCCCGCTGGCCTCGAGAAGCTGCATGCACTGGGCGGTCTTGATATCGCCTTGTGGGACATTAAGGGAAAAGCCTTGGGGGCGCCGGTTTACGCACTCTTGGGCGGTCCTACACGCGACTTGTGCGAGTGCTACGGCGGCGGCGGCCAGGGAAAGGCCACGATTCGTGAAGCGGCGCGCGCCAGCATGGAAGCCGGCTTCAAGGCCTTCCGGACCGAGGTTATCGGCCCGGGGCTTTCCGACACGGGAACGAGTTCACGCGGGGCCAAGGACTGGAACCCGCACCAGGCGGTGCTGGCCACCTTCAAGCGTTGCCAGGAAATTCGTGAGGCTGTGGGCGAAGAGGGCGACTTCATTTGTGATTTCCACGCCAAGCTGGACATGCCCGACGCCATCACGCTCGCCAGCATGCTCGAACCATTGCGGCCATATTTCTGCGAGGATCTGGTTCGGAACGAGGCCCTTCCGCTGTATCGAACAATACGAGAAAGGGTCAAGGTGCCACTAGCGACAGGTAATGCCGGCAAGGTTGAGCTCAGAGAATTGATCGAGGAGCAGTTGATCGATTACGCGCGCGTGAGGCTCCCGAACCTCGGCGGCATCACTGAGTACATGAAGATTGCCAGCATGTGCGAGACGCACTTTGCGGGATTGATCCCAGAGGGCACGGGACCGATTTCCACCGCCGCAGAGGTGCATGTCGCCGCCGCTACGAATGTGCCATTCCTCTTGCAGGTTGGCGGTCCGGGCACGCGGCCTTACCTGCCTCAATGCTATGACTTCCGTCAAGGCAAGGTGTATGTGAACGAGCGGCCGGGTTTGGGTGTCGAATTCGATCCCAAACAGGCGACTCAGATCACGGAAGTGACTCAGCCTGGGAATCTCGGAGGTATGTTCCGTCCAGACGGGTCATATACGAACTGGTAGGCTCTAGTATTTTGGGGCACCACGGGAAGGGGTGGTGTCCTGAGCTCAGTTGGAAGTTGGTGGCGGCGGTTTGTGGTCACTTTGCGACGGCCGGCGTGGTGTGGTAGCGCACAGGTGCCAACCGCCGCAGCCGAGGGGATACCCGCGGATTCGCGTAAATCGCGGACTCGGTTGGTAGGCCCGGCTGGACTCGAACCAGCAACCAATGCCAGGAGAGCCACTGCATACCGAGCGGGGCGCCAACTTTCTTCAGGTGCATAGCCAGCAAAGATGGCGGCCCAGTAATTATGAGTTCTATCCGCGAAGTATCCGGACACTGACCGCAGACCGTAGCCCAGCAGCTCGCCAAACCCGGCGACAAAGCCCACAGCCGTCGCCCTTGCACCAAGTGAGCCCAGGAAAGGTCCGCTGATGCTACGGGCGCCTTCATAGGTCATGTCGGCAAAAAGGTTGACAACGCCGATTATTAAGATGAACTTGAAGGCCAGTTTTCGGAGATCCTGAGTTGTCATACGCAAAACCCGTGAGATCCCCAGGCTCTGATCAAACCGCCACGGATCGGGGCCTACAAGCCGGAGACTACCGCCGGGATTCAGGAATAATTGCGCCCTCGGCCATAGACCCTTTGCTGTCCCGGATTTTCGTTAACTTCCTTGAACGTCTCGCTTCAGACAGCGTTCCAACTAATCGGCTTCACTAAATTGTCCTCATTCTTGCTTATTGGTGTCCTAGTGAGCGCTACTTCGACCTTGCCGTTACCTGTATTGGCGTACCCTCTCTGATTTCATCCGTCGCGCGTCGGACAACCATATCGCCGGGTTGTAGATTCCCGATCACTTCCACGAGGTCTCCCTCGGTCACACCCTTCTTGACATCGACCCATTCCGCCTGTCCGCTATGATCGCGTATTACGAACGTGCGCTCGGTGGTCGTTGCGACGCTGGTCTTTGGCACCCACAACTGCGGGCGGGGACTCCGAACAGGCCACTTGACACTGGGATACATACCCGGAGCGAGGGCGCCGTCGCGATTCATGACATCCAGTTCAACAGACATGGTGCGAGTCTTCTGGTCGAGCGCATGAGCGATGCGCGCAATTGTGCCCGAGAAAGTCCGGCGCGGAAAGGCGGGAACGCTGAATTCGACCCTAGCTCCCGGTATGATACCGCCCACATCTTCTTCGGGGACGGGAACTACCACGCGCAAATGCGAAACCTGTTGAATGACAAGCAGCGCGGGATCGGCGCCACCAGGACCCACTAAAGCGCCCGGATGCACGAGGCGATCCGTGACCACGCCATCAAAGGGCGCGGCGATCCTCAGGTACGCCAGCATGGCCTGGAGCGCATTCACCGCCGATTGCGCCGCCGCACTGGCTTTCTGGCGCGAGTTCACCAGAGCCTGGGCTGCCTCCACTTGTTCCTGCGCCAGGATCAAATCGTTGCCGGCGACGACGCCGGGGGTCTTAGCCGCTTCGGCCATCCGCTGGTTGGTGCTTTGGGCTGCGGCGAGTTGGGCTGCGGCTTGCAACCGGTCGGCCTCGGCGGCCTGCACCTTGGATTCAGCCTCAGCGATCTGCGCCTGCATTTCAGGAGCGGTCAGCTCGATGAGCAGTTCGCCTTCCCTGACCACGCTGCCGCGATCCACCAGCAGGCGTTCGACGTAGCCCGGCACCTTGGCATGCAGCGAAACAGTCAAGTAGGGCCAGACCTCAGCGGGCAAGTCGATGGTCTGAGACACCGTCTTGGAAATGACCGGGGCGAGATCGCTGGTTTGTGACCATCCCAGCGATGCGAACACAACCCCGCAAAGGGCCGGAGTCACTAAAATCTTAAGTCGCATCATAATATCGGCTCGTAGGGTCCATTGGGTTAAGAGATGGAGAAGCAGTGGACGCGTTCCCCTGTAGGATCGCGTAGATCAACGGCAAGATGGTCAGGGTGGCGAAGGTGGAAACGGCTAGGCCGCCGATGACGGCGCGGCCCAGCGGCGCGGCCTGCGGGCCGCCTTCACCGAATCCAATGGCCAGCGGGACCATGCCGAAGATCATGGCTGCCGCGGTCATGAGGACCGCCCGTAGCCGGCCGGTGGCTCCTTCGCGCGCGGCTTCCAGCAACGGCCGGCCCTCGTGCCGCGCGCGTTCCGCGAACGTGACCAGCAGAATCGAGTTGGCCACGGAGATCCCGATGGCCATGATGGCGCCCATGAAGGACTGAATGTTGAGCGTGGTGCGGGTTGCGAACAGCATGAGCAATACGCCGCACAGCACCGCCGGCACGGTCAGGACGATGGCGAGCGCGAGGCGCATCGATTGGAAGTTGGCGGAGAGCAGTAGAAAGATCGCGAGCACTGCCAGCAGCAAGCCCACGCGCAATCCGGAAATGGTCAGATCGAGCGGAGGAATCTGCCCGCGGAATTGGACGGAGATGCCGCGCGGGGGCACGCCCGCCGCCGCCACTGCCCGCCGGATCGGACCAACTGCCTGGCCGAGCGTGATGTCGTGCAGGTTGGCGGTGAGGCCGATCACATGCTGGCCGTTGTAGCGATCGATTTCGCCGGGCATGGTGCCGGGCGTGAGGGCAGCGATATCGTCCAGCAGGGGTTTTGAGCGTCCGGCCAGCATTACCGGGACGGTTGCAATCTGGGCGACGCTTTGCAACTGGTTTTGAGGCAGTTCGACCTGGATCTGGAAGGCATTGCCGGAGTTCGGATCGCGCCAGTAGTTGGGATCGGTGAAGCGCGAGGAAGAGGTGGCCGGCACCACCGAGTGCACGACATCGGCCATGGTGAGACCAAACTGGCCGGCGCGGTCGCGGTCGATGTCGATATCGAGCGTGGGAAAGTCCATTTCCTGCTGGAACTGCAGGTCGCGCAGGGAACTCAAGGTGGCCAATTGCGTCCGGACTTTCTGCGCATAGGCGTACACGTCCCGCAGATTGACTCCCTGGACGTCCACCTTAACCGGAGTGGGCGAACCGAAGCCCATTACCTGGGTGACGATGTCGCCGGCTTCAAAGGAGACCTGGCAGTCGGGCAGCTCGCTTCGCAGGCTCTGGCGCAGCCGTTCGCGGAGCGCTTCGCCGCGCGGAACGTCCGGTTTCAGAGCGACCTGGATGATGGCGTCCTGCGGCCCGCTGGTGAACAGGTGGATCAGGTCAACGGGGTAGCTGGAGGGGATGAGCCCTTCGAAATCGCTGGTGATGGTTACGTTATCCTTGCCAGCCGTGCGCTGAATCACGTCGAGGGCGTGAAGCACGATGCGCTCGGTCTCCTCGATGCGCGTGCCGGCCGGAGCGCGCAACCGGATGCGTAGGAGAGGGGCATTGGCATCGGGGAACAGTTCCGTCCCCATGCGCGGCAGCAGAACGTACAGCAATCCGACGGAGGTAACGAGATAGATGAGGGCGAGCGGCCAGCGGAACTGCAAGACGCCGCCCAAGTACCGGCCATAGAACGAACGCAGATGGCCGAAGAGTCCCTCACGCTCTTCGCCGCGATGCGCCGTGCGCATGAGCCATGTCGAGAATACCGGGACCAGGCTGCTGGAAAGCAGGTAGGACGCGATCATGGAGAACCCGACCGCGATTGAAAGCGGAACGAACAACTGGCGGCTCACGCCCACCATGAAGAAAGACGGCACGAACACCGCGAGGATGCAGAACATCGAGAGAAGGCGGGCGATAGCGGTCCGGCTACAGGCTTCAACCACGGCGCGTGCCCGTGACACGCCAGGCAGCATGCGGGTGTGAATATTCTCGATCTCGACGGTGGCCTCATCCACCAAGACACCGACGGCTAGCGCCAGACCTCCCAAGGTCATGATGTTAATCGTCTGGCCGGTAACCCACAGCAGAACTACGGCGCTGAGCAAGGCAAAGGGGATGTTCAAGATGACGATCAGGGCGCTGCGCCAGTCGCGCAGGAAGATCAGTACCATCAGCCCGGTGAGAGCCGCGCCCAACAGGCCTTCGAGGATCAGGCCACGCAGGGAGTTAGTGACGTAGAGAGACTGATCGAATTGTAGGCTCACATGAACGTCTTCGGGAAGGACTTTCTGGAAAGTCGGGATGGCCGCTTTTACGGCGTCGATCACAGCCAAGGTCGAAGCGTCCGCACGCTTCGTAACGGGAATGTAGACCGTCCGTTTGCCATCCACGTGGGCGTAGGCGGAAATAATATCGGTTCCGTTCTCGATGGTGCCGATGTCTCGCAAGTAAATGGTGGCGCCGGAAACCGGCCGGATGGGCGTGCTCAGCAGGTCAGAGAGGTTGCCACCCAGGGCGGCGTTGGTTCGGGCGATGCGCTCGACCTTGCCCGTCCACATGTTTCCGGACGGCATCACCAGAGTGGACTTGCTGACGGCGGCGATGGCTTCTTCCGGAGAGATGCGATACTGGCGAAGCCTGTCGGGATCGAGCGTGACGACAATGGTCCGCTGGTTTCCGCCGAAGGGCGGCGGAGCGGATACGCCGGGCAGGGTGGCAAAAAGCGGGCGGACGCGATTGATGGCGTAGTCCTGGAGTTCGCCCTGAGTGTGGCTGGCACTGCTAAACACCAGCTCGCCGACGGCGACGCTGCCGGCGTCAAAGCGCGTGATGAAAGGCGGCACGGTTCCCGGAGGCATGAAGGAGCGGGCGCGGTTGACGTAGCCGACGGTTTCCGACATCGCCTGGCTCATGTTGGTGCCCTCGTGAAACACCAACTTCATGAGGGTGGCGCCCTGGATGCTCTTGCTCTCAACATGATCGATGCCGGTGATGTAGAGGAAGTGATACTCATAGTAGTACGTCAGGTAGCCTTCCATCTGGGCAGGGTCCATGCCGCTATAAGGCTGGGCGACATAGATCGCAGGATCGCCGACCTGGGGGAAGATATCGACCGGCATTCGCTCAACCGCCAGCAGCGCGCATAGGGCGATGGCGATCAGGGCAATGAGCACCGTCACTGGGCGGCTGAGAGCGGCTAAAACAAGACGCATGGTTCACCTCTTCGGGAAATCATTGGTTGGCCTCGGCGAGGAAGGGCTGAAGATCGCCGCGGGCCGTCGCGATTTCCAGCAGAGCGCGCCAGACGTTCAAGCGGGCCAGAGAGTCGTCGATTTGAGCCTGGACCAGCAACCGTTGAGCCTGCGCAACGTCATCGATCGGAGCCAACCCCGACTGGTACCGCGCCGTGGCCTGTTGAAGGGCCGTGCGGGCCGAGGAGACCTCGACCGGCGTATTCGCGGCGACGCGTCGCGCTCCGCTGAGCTTCGCCTGCGCAGCGTTAAACCGGGCTTGCAGCTCGGCGGCGATCACCTGGTATTGCGCTTGCCCGGCGCGAATGTTGGCCGACTGCATCGCTTCCTGCTCTCGGATCGCGAACCTGTCCATGGCCGGGAACGTAACCGTGAGCCCGATACCGTAGTTTTGGGTGGTTGGCGCCAACCCATTCCATCCGCCAAGCCGCGAGCCGTCCGTCAGCATGCCGGTCCCGCGGGCCGCGGCCAAGCCCTGGACGAAAAACTGCGGATAATACGTCCGTTCGATCGCCTTGAGTTGGGATCGCTCCTGTGCGATCACGGCGTTCTGCTCGATAGCGAGCGGGTTTGCCGCAGTCTCCAGGGGAGGCTCTGGCCGGTCCGGCGGCAGTTGCGTGGCCAGCTTGCCGGGGCTCACATTCAACTGAGACAGGTCGAGACCCACGAATTGCGCCACCGTCGACCGAGCGAAGTCAATGGCCTGCTCGGCCTGAGCGACTTGGATCTGCGCTGCCGCTAACTCCGCTTGTACTCTCGATTCGTCTGCACCCGGCCGCAGTTGTGCGGCCACGAGCGCATGGATGCTCTTCAGAAGAATTTGCCAACTGTCCACGGATGCGCGGGCGGCCTGCGCAGTCTGCTGGGCGGCGACCACGGTCAGAAACGCATCCGCTGTCGCAACGGAAACGTCGTAGCGTGTCCGGTTCATGGTTGCCTGGGCCTGATTGTGCACCGCTGTGGCTGTAGCAACATTGGCGGCACGCAAACTGAAGTCGAACGGTTGCCAGGTAACGAGGACTCCCACGCCGCTATCCCAGACTGAGCCGAGATTGTCCGTCGGAACGCCATCCACGCCCGGGATGATGCCTTGTGGAAGCAGCATCCCGTAAAAGGTGTTGCGGGTGGCGCGGTTGAGCTGCGCCAGACCGTCAACCCGCGGCAGATATGCGGTTTGCGCCAAACGGATTCCGGCCGCAGCCGCATTCATCCGTTCCTGCGTCACCCGGATCGAAGGATAGTTCCGTAACGCCTCCTCGACCGCCTGCCTCAACGTCAATCCAGATGGAGGCGCGGCTGGTTGCGCGGGCAACGTCGTCGCAAGCGTGGCCATTGCGGCGATCCATGTTACCGCGCGTGCCAGTTTCAATCCTCGCTTGATCGGCCTTGACCTAATCACCTTCGATGAGTTCATGAAACAGCTCCCGCACCTTGCTTTTCGATGCTGCCAGCGCTTTTCGCCCGAGCGGAGTCGCCCGGAATACTCGCCGGAGCGACTTCCCGTTTCGCTGCTCGGTCGACTGCAGATACCCCTTCTTTTCGAGGCCCTGAAGGAGCGGATACAGGCTCCCCGGACTGATGCGGTATCCGTGACGCGCCAGTTCTTCGATCATCCCCAGACCGAAGATCGGACCTTCCACGGCATGGTGGAGTACATGGAGCCGGATCAGGCCCGAGTACAAGTCACGGTCGGCCGCAGTATTTTCTTGCTCGGTATTCGATTTCGACATCGGATTACGAATAGTGATATCATGGGGCCGAACAGCGGCGCTTGTCAAGTGCCGCCGGGTAAAACGCCATGAGGCTGAACCGGAAGTTGCTCGCTTCCACCGCGCCCAAAGCCACACTGCTCATCCGAGTCTTGGTCGGATGGGTGTTTCTCTCCGAAGGGATTCAGAAGTTCCTTTTTCCGGAGAGTCTCGGAGTGGGCCGCTTTGAAAAGATCGGGATACCGGATCCTTCGTTAAGCGCACCGCTCGTCGGGATTGTAGAGATTCTCTTCGGAGCGTTAATCATTGTAGGGGTTCCTGACTCGCCTTTCCGCCGTTCCTCCCGCGATCGACATCTCTATCGCAATTGCGACCACAAAGATTCCGATGCTGCTGGGCAGAGGATTCTGGTCGGCGGCGCACGAGGCTCGAACCGATGTGTCTATGCCGCTCGGTTTGCTGCTTTTGTTGTTGGAGGGCGCAGGACCGCTATCCGTAGATTGGCGTCTGAGTCGAGGCTTGGACCGCCGAAACAGGGAAGGTGAACTTGCAGGAGGAACCGCACTATGAACGAATCTCAAAGGACACGTCGCGACTTCTTCACAGACGTCGTCGCGGCATCCGGCCTCTTATTGGCCGGCTGCCGCCGCTCCGCCGGACCGGGGATCGTGGGTTCGCAAGAGACCCCGCCGAGCGGTCCGGCCGATGTCACACTCCGGATTGGCCCCGTGCTGGCGGATGTCGCCAAGGAGCACACCATCAGCACTATTGGATACAACGGAACGGTTCCCGGACCTCTCATCCGCTTTCGCGAGGGCGTCCCCGCGACCGTGGATTTGTTCAACGATACGGACACCCCGGAACTCGTCCACTGGCATGGTCAGATTGTCCCGGCGTCCGTGGATGGGGCCGCTCAAGAGAAGAGCCTTGAAGTCCCCGCCCACGGGCATCTTCGATATCGATTTACGCCTGAACCAGCGGGAGCCCGTTTCGTGCATACGCACGTCATGCCCATGTCCGATCTGTATCGCGGCACTTACACGGGGCAGTTTGCGTTCGTCTACATTGAGCCCAAGAGCAACCCTGGCCGCTACGATCAGGAGGTGTTTCTGGCGACCCACGAATTTGAGCCGTTCTTCGGCGCTGAAGAGATGGCGGAAGGCGACGAAGATACCGAAACGGCGCGCAAAACGAAAGAATTCCGGCAGAAGCAGGCCAAGCCGAACGGGTGGGAAATCGGGTATCAGCGGTTCACGATCAACGGCAAATGTCTGGGCTATGGCGAGCCCGTTCGGGTGAAGGAAGGCCAGCGTGTACTGTTCCACATCCTGAATGCGAGCGCGACCGAGAACATTCAGCTCGCATTGCCGGGGCACGAGTTTCAGGTGATCGCCCTGGATGGCAATCCAGTGCCGCAGCCGCAAGTTGTTGAGGTGCTCGAATTGGGTACGGCCGAACGAATCTCAGCTATCGTTGAGATGAAGAATCCCGGCGTGTGGATTTTGGGCACTCCGATGGATGACGACCGTAAGAATGGCATGGGGATCGTCGTCGAATACGCCAACCGAATCGGCTCGCCACGGTGGGTGAAACCACAAAAGAGATTGTGGGACTATACAATCTTCGGCCAGAACCGCACCGTTCCGAACGCCGACGAAACCATTCCGCTGGTCTTCGGGAAGATCAACGGCGGCACCGGAGGGTTCAATCACTGGACGATCAACGGGAAGAGCTTCGACGAAAAAGCGCAACCAACAACGCTTCAGAAGGGTAAGCGCTATCGCCTCTTGTTCGACAATCAGACGGATGATGCTCACCCGGTCCACCTGCACCGTAACAGCTTCGAGCTAACGAATGTGCACGGCAAGCCGACGGCCGGCATTCTGAAAGATGTCGTGCTGGTAAAGGGCTTCAAGAAAATCGAGGCGGATGTGACGCCAGCGATGGACGGTCTGACGCTCTTCCATTGCCATCAACAGCTCCACATGGATTACGGATTCATGCTGCTGTTCAATGTGGTGTGAACGCGAGTCCCGGGCGTGCATACTCTGCCTTCTTGCTGCGGGCGCTCAACTGGTCGCTCAGAACTCAAACTCACAACCCAAGAAAGTGCACGGGTTTGTCGAAACAGCGCAGGTGCCGGACTGCGAAAATGATCAGGTGGCTTCCAATCCGCCGCAGCTTGTAACTGGGGCGCCACTCTTCAGCCATGGTCTAAGCCAACGGGTACTTGCCTGCAAAAAACCGTTCTTAGCCCGCCCGCTGTCAAGACGCGGGGCCTCGGCATCGCGACTCAAGACGAACCGCCCGTGCGGAGCGAGTCTCAAGCAGAGAGAGACAGCGTCCATGCCGCGAACCCTTCAGCTTAACAGGCCGCCAGTGAGGAACGGAATCAGTTTGGAATGGCCGCGCTACGCTGTCGCTCCAGAGTCCCCGGAGCGGGTGCTGGTTTCCACGAGCTGCCGCCCGGGCCCGCTTCGCCACGTTCACAGGAGTCTGGTGCGTACGGCGCGCGTCCAGCTCCGGCAACGCGTTTCGCCTCGTACCCAGCGTGGGCGTACATGCTCCATGATCGCCGCAGGCACCGGGGGGACCCGGGCGGCGCGCCTTCACGACAGGTTGGAGGAACTCGCCGGCGTGCGCACCCTCGCCGCGCTGGTGTGATAGATTCGTACATCGAGCTGAAATCCGAAAATTCCTGGAGGGTCCGATGAAAAGACGCCTGGCGTCCTGTTTCCTGGCCGCGGTGCTGCCGTTTGCCGGCCCGGTCTTCGCGCAGACCAAGGCCAAAGCGCAAAATGTCCCCGAAATCCCGTACGAGTCGGTGGCGAACTTCCTGAAACTCCCAACTGGCCTGTATTTGGGCGAAGCCATGGGTGTGGCGACCAACTCCAAGGGACATGTCTTCGTCTTCACCCGCAGCGCTAACACTCGCCTGTTCGAGTTCGATCAGAACGGCAACTACGTTCGCGAGATCGGCGAGGGAAACTACGGCTTCGAGTTCGCGCACTCGGTGCGTGTCGATTCCGAGGACAACATCTGGGCCGTCGACGAGGGAACGAACATGGTCATCAAGTTCAATCCCGCGGGACGGATCTTAATGGTGCTCGGCCGCAGACCGGAAGCCGTTGCGGGGGCGGTCGCGACGTCCACTGGCCCGACGCCGCCAGCCGAGAAGTACCTGCTCGGCCGCCCGACGGATGTCGGCTGGGACCCACAGGGCAACATTTTTGTCTCCGACGGATACACCAATCACCGGGTGGTGAAGTACGACAAAAACGGCAGGTTCATCAGGCAGGTGGGCAGTGAGAGACCGGGTTCGGAACCCAGCCAGTTCAACACGCCGCACGGTCTGGCGGTGGATGCCCAAGGCAATGTGTACGTAGCGGACCGCGCCAACCGCCGGATTCAGGTTTTCGATAACAATCTGGTGCTCCGGGCAATCTACGACAACATTGGCAATTCCTGGACCGTTTGTGTTTCGCCCGGCCCGCACCAGTACCTGTTCACCTCCAACTCCAACCCCAACGGCAACGCCCCCGGGACGTGGGACATTACCGGCGAGATCTACAAGATGGAATTGGACGGGACGATCGTCGGCAGGTTCGGCCATGCCGGCAAAGAACTGGGAGGTTTCCAGGTTGTTCACATGCTCGATTGTCGCAACCCGAACGAGGTGTTTGTCGCGGAAATCGAGTCCTGGCGAGTACAGAAACTCCTCTTGAAACCGTTGCCGGCGGGGACCGCGGGCGCCAGATAGGAAGGCTTGTGATGAAACGATATTTCCAGATTTCGCTCGCCGCGACGATGCTTGCCGGTATCCCGGCCGTCGCCCAGTTTTTCATCCCGGAGATCGCCTTCGATTCCGCCGCCGATCCGCTAAAGCTCCCGGACAACATTCATCTGGGCGAAGTGGCCGGTGTAGCGACGAACTCCAGGGGAGATGTTTTTGTCTACACCCGGACGGGTCATCCGACCATCTCAATCGGCACTGCGCGGCCGTTCGCCCACGGAGGCTCGCGGCTGTTCCAGTTCGATCGAAACGGGAAATTCGTTCGGGAGATAGGACAGGATTCGTACGCATTCCTCGTCGCTCAACAGGTGCGAATCGATCCGCAGGACAACATCTGGATTGTCGATCAGATGTCGAACATGGTTATTAAGTTCGACCCGAACGGGCGTGTCCAATTGTTGTTGGGCAGAAAGGAGGAAGCTGAGCGAGTCCCGGCTTTGCCGCTCACACCGCAGGTCCCTGCCGGTGCTTCCGGAGGACGGGGCCGCGGAGCCGGTCCTGCGCCCGACGCCGAGGGTCCGCCGGCAGGCGGGGGCCGTGGACTTCCTGGCGCGGGAGCTCAGAGCGATATTTTTCAACGGCCCACCGACGTGGCATGGGACACGGCTGGAAACATTTATGTGGCCGATGGCTACGGCAACGCCAGGGTGGCCAAGTTCGACAAGAACGGCAAGTTTATCAAGTCCTGGGGTTCCAGAGGGGTAGCGCCAGGTCAGTTCAACACGCCGCACGGCATCGCGCTCGATGCACAAGGCAACGTGTACGTCGCTGACGCCGGAAACAGGCGAATTCAAGTTTTCGACAGCGAGGGGACCTACAAGACACAGTTTCTGAATGCGGGGACACCATCGGCGATTTGCATCACGCCGGGACCTCGTCAGTACCTTTACAGTTCAAACTCAAACCCTCCTGAAGATATCGACTTGAATGGTGAGATCTACAAGATGGAGTTGAACGGGCGAATTGTCGGCAGGTTCGGAAGAGCGGGGAAGCTACCCAAGGAATTCGGGACCGTCAATGCCATCGATTGCCGCAGCGATAACGAATTCTATGTGGGGGAGATCGGCAACTGGAGAGTGCAGAAGCTCACCCTGCATCCGAATTAGCGGCACCGCGTCGGTGGCACGTGGGTGTGGGCATAAGCGTCGCGCCCGTGACGGCGCTTACCAGAATCTATCCTGCGGGCCCGGCGAGATGGCAAATGCCAAGTTTGCCCCAGGGGCTCTGGCAATCGACCTTCAGCGCTTGCGGAGGAAATCGAAGTCGCAATCTTCGGCGGCCTGATTCGCGTATTGCATGAACATCCAGCCGTAGCCCCGTTCGTAGTGGTGCGGGGCTGCGGAGCGGGACCTCAAGCGACGGCCGATCTCCTCAGGAGCCACGTGGACAGAATCCCGCCTGAGCAAGTGGTCAAGTGCATGCCAATCGCCCGATTCCAAGAGGAGCGAGACTGATTCCAAAGGGACTTATGGTAGGCCCGGCTGGACTCGAACCAGCGACCCTCAGCTTAGAAGGCTGATGCTCTATCCACCTGAGCTACGGGCCCACATCCTCAGTTTAGCGTGGCAAGCCAGCCCCGCGGTGACCGGCACGGTAGTCATTCGCGGAATGACGAGAGACGGCGACGAGTACACGGGAGGCGACATCCTCAACCCAAGGACGGCCCGGTGTACCGCTGCAAGACCGCCTGATCGACCAGGCCAAGCTCTCGGTGCGGGGCTATCTGGGCCTTTCTCTGTTCGGGCGCTCGCAGGCGTGGATCCGCGACGATTCGGGGCAGAAGTAGGAAGACAGCGAATAGGTGCGGGCGGTGTTTTCTGAGATAATCGCGGCATGTGGGATCATAAACGCCGCGAATGGCCGGGCGAAGCTGGTCCGGCTCTGTTGGCGGGCCGCTTGCGGACTATCCACGTGCATCTCCGCGACTATAAGCACCAGGACGGGAAGGTGGTGTGAACCGCCGTGGGCGATGGCGAGTTCGACAACCTCGGGCAGATGCGCGCTCTGCTGAAAGGTCGGTACAAGGAGACGTTCACGCTCGAGACGCACTGGCGGGACCCGAATGGCAAAGCGTACTCGAGCGCGACATCGCTCAAGGCGACGCTGAAGCTGATCGAGCGCGCGTAGAGGTGAGACACAGAGTCGGAGTTCGGCCGGTTCTAGTTCTGATCGGCTTCACCGCGGCCATTGCTCAGATCGTGCTCATGCGCGAGCTGATGGTGGTTTTCTACGGCAACGAGATCTCGCTCGGGCTGATGCTGGGGAGCTGGCTTTTTTGGACCGCCGTGGGCAGTGGCGTGGCGGGCCGCCTGGCTGCGCGGACGCGAGAACCCCGCCGCCTGATGGCCGGTCTGGAAGCCTTGGTGGCGGTGGCGTTGCCCGTGACCATCCTGGCGGTGCGCGCCAGCAAAGGAATGCTCGAAGCGGTTCCCGGAGAAAGCTTGGGACCTGGGCCCATGCTGCTCGGTTCGCTGGTGACGCTGAGCGTGTTTTGCGTCTTGTCGGGCTCGCTGTTCGCCGCCGGCAGCAGGCTCTACGCGGACCGGGCGGCCACTTCGGCGGGGGAAGCCACGGGTTCGGTATACCTGCTGGAGGCGCTGGGGTCCGCCGCCGGAGGCATTCTGGCGGGACTGGTGCTGGTGCGATATGTCGCCCCGCTGGAGGTTGCATTGGGAGTGGGCCTGCTCAATCTGCTGGCCGCGGCGGACCTGGCGATCCGCGCGAGGTTCGCTCGCCGCGCGGCGATGGGCACACTCGCCGGGCTGGCTGTGCTGCTGTCGCTTCCTTTCGGTCTGCCGAGGCTGGAAACGGTTTCCCTGGAGCGCTTCTGGCGCGGCTTCCGCCTGGTGACGACGCGCAACTCGGTGTATGGCAACCTGGCCGTGGTCCGGACGGAAGGCGCCAGCAGTGTTTACGAGAACGGGCTAAACCTTTTTAACGTGCCCGACCCAGCCGCGGCGGAGGAAGCCGTGCATTACGCTTTGCTCGAGCATCCTTCGCCCCAAAGCCTGCTGCTAATCGGCGGGGGCGTCAACGGAAGCTTGGCCGAAGCGCTCAAACACTCGAGCCTGGAGCGGATCGATTACGTAGAGCTCGACCCCGCCATCCTGGACCTGGCGCGGAAGTACTTTCCCAAGGAATGGGCTCCCATCGAGAACGATCCGCGAGTGCGCGTGCACGTGACCGACGGGCGCCTGTTCCTGAAGACCACGGCATCCACCTTCGATGTGATCATCGTGAATCTGCCGGATCCGCAGACCGCGCAGTTGAACCGGTTTTACACGCTGGAGTTCTTCCGCGAGGCGGCGAGGAAGCTCACGGGGAGTGGCATCCTCGCGCTGCGGCTGACGGCGGCTGAGGATTACATCAGCCCGGAACTGGCCGCGTTTCTGCGCTCGATTTACAAAACCCTGCGTGCGGTGTTTCCTGAAGTCACAACGATTCCCGGCGAGACCGTTCACGTCTTCGCCGCCCGGCGAAAGGGGGTCCTGGCGGCTGGATCCGATGAGCTGCTGGCGCGGCTGCGGGCGCGGCGCCTCGAAACCAGCTATGTGCGCGAGTATTACATTCCCTTTCGCATGATGCCGGATCGCATGGCCGCGCTCGACCGGCAGATCCAACCGCGTCCGGAGACGCCCGTGAACCGCGACTTTGCGCCGGTGGCCTACTACTTCGACGTGGCGCTCTGGAGCAGCCGCTTCAACCACGGCTATCGCGATCTCTTTCGGGGCATGGCGAGCGTCAGCTTTCGCGGCTTGGCGGCCACGCTGGGTATGCTTCTGCTGGTGCTGGTGACCAAGAAGCGGCGGCCCCAGACGGCTGCCGCGTGCTGCACCGCCGCCATGGGGTTCACGCTGATCGGCCTGGAGATGCTGCTCTTGCTTGCCTTCCAGGCGATCTACGGCTACGTGTACCAGCAACTCGCCGTAATGATTGCCGCCTTCATGGCCGGCATGGCGCTGGGGAGTTGGCTGGCGATCGACGCGCGTGCGCTTCGGGGAATGCGCATGCTGGTGTTCTTGCAGGCTGGCGCTGCAGTCGCGCCGCTGCTACTCTACGCGGTGTTCGAAGCCGTCACTCACGTGACCAGCCCGGTGGGTCTCTTCCTGGTGAGCCAGGTGCTGTTTCCCGCGTTGGCCCTCTGCTGCGGAATGCTGGGCGGTTACGAATTTCCGGTCGCCAGCCGGGTTTTCTTCTCGAGCAGCCGGGAGCGCAGTCCGGGGACACTTTACGCGCTAGACCTGGCGGGATCCTGCCTGGGCGCGGTGCTTTTCAGCGCCTACTTTGTGCCGGTGTTCGGCTTCCTCAAAACGGCCGTGCTGGCAGCGATGGTGAGCTTGGCCCCGGCTGGAATGGCGGTTCGTCGGATGTCCGAAGCGAATTCCCAGGGCTGAAGACCAGGGCGGTGAATCGGAAGATGTCGGTGTCGGCATCCTGCCAGCAATTCTTGGAAAGGCCGGCCTTGTAGCAGGTCTCGTCGAGAAAGGTGGTGCGGTCCCACTTTTCTTCGACCGGAACCTGGGGGAGCAGCAGACCCTCGATGTCCCCCTTCTTCATGATCAGGCCATGCTGTCCCACGCGGATCTCTTTGACGTCCAGCACCCGGCGGAGCGGTGACAGGACCGAGATTTCATACTCCAGCGCACCCAGTTCGCTGGCGGAGACGGGCCGGAAGCGCGTGTCCCTCAAGGCAGCGAAAATAGCCACGTCACGAACGGTGATGCAAAGGGGTTTCATGGGAGCTACGTAGCCGATGCAGCCGCGCAGTTGCCCGTTTTCCTTGAGGGTTACGAAGGCGCCGCGCTCCTGCGCCAGCGCCTCTAGCCCCACGGGGGGTGAGTACTCGTACTGCTTGTGATCTCTCACGGCGCTTTCCACGGACTGGCGGGCGATCTTGAGCAGCTCGTCTTTCTCCCGCTGGCTGAGAGAGAAGGGCGCCTCGCTCGAGCCGCCACGCGCCGGGGCTTTCACGAAAGCCACGGCGCCGTAACCCACCACGCGCGTCTTGTCGCCGGACGTATCGCCGGAGTTTGCATAGTTCAGCACCTTGGCCCGCGAGGCTCCCAGCCGCTCGGAAGCGATCATGGCGGCTATGATCGGATATCCGCCGCACGCCTCCCAGACATTCACGTTCGGCTCGAAGTTGCGGGCCATGCTAAGGTAGTCCCACTCCTCGATGGCCTTCAAGGTCTTGTGGTCTATCTTCACGGCCTCGTCGTAGGGATGGTAGTGCGAGAGGTCGGAGCTGGCGACGATCAGGGTGTTGGTGCCCTGCATCAGCTTGGCCAGCGCCAGCCCCAGCGCGCGGCAGGTTTCATAGCTCTGGTCTCCTATGATGATGGGCACAAGCTGAAACTGGCCGAGCACGCGCTGGAGAAATGGGAGCTGATCTTCCAGGGCGTGTTCCGGTTTGTCGGGCGTGGGCGTGTGTCCGGCCCCCGAGAGCTTGATGAGCTTGCTCATGGAGGCCAGCTTGGCGGCGAACGCCCGGTCCACGAGGACCTGGCCGAGCGGTGTGGTGTAGGCAGCGCCGTCGTACACCGACGCGAAACCAAAAGCTTCGTAATGCGACGGCGCGATGACCACCACTCGGTCGAATTTACGGCCTTTGAGCAAGGCGTAGGAGTACGCGGCCACTTGCCCGGCGTACTCGTAGCCGGCGTGGGGCGCAACCAGCGCCACGACGTCGGTGAGCAGGGGAGGTGTGGCCTTCGCCAAGAAACCGTCCACCATTTTCCCAAGCTCGTTGGGGTCGGCCGGATAGAACGATCCGGCGACCGCGGCCGGCCGCACCTTGGCGGACTCGGCGGAGCTGGCGCCCCTAGGTCGGACCAGCACAAACGCCGCTACCAGAGCGAGCGTGATGACAACGACAGTTAGAACTCTCATAAGTGAAGTAATCCGTCCCAAACTCCCGGGATGACTTGTTGGCAGAACTGGCACTTGCCCCGGTTGAGGTGAATGGCCCTCATCGCGAAGCCGGCGCGCTCCACCACCACGCGACGGCACTTGGGGCAGTAGGTGCTCTCGGCCGGATGGCCGGGAATGTTACCGATGTAAACGTAGTGCAGTCCTTCGGCGTCGCAGATGGCTTTCGCGCGCTCGAGCGTCGGCACGGGCGTCGGCGGAAGGTTCTTCAGAAGATACTCCGGATGGAATTGCGAGAAGTGCAGCGGAACGTCCGAGCCTAACTCCGTTTTGACCCACCGGGCGAGACCTTGGAACTCCTGGTCGGAGTCATTCAAAGTGGGGATTACCAGGTAGACGATCTCGTTCCAGGTCCCCTGCTTGTGAATACTGACCAGCGTGTTGAGGATGGGCTTGAGCTCGCCGTTGACCACTTCTTTGTAGAACTTCTCGGAAAAAGCCTTTAAGTCGATCTTGATGGCGTCCACGCGGCGGCACAACTGTTTCAGCGGCTCTTCCTGAATGTAGCCTCCACTGACTACGGCGCTCTTCACGCCCGCGGCGCGGCCGGCCTCCGCGGTATCCATGACATACTCGCAAAAAACCACCGGCTCACTGTAGGTATAGGCGATGGAAGGGCAGTTATACCGCTGCGCCAGGGCGGGCACGCTCTGGGGAGGGAGATAAGTGTTCTCGACTTGTTCGGGCCGGGACTGCGAGATCTCCCAGTTCTGGCACATCTTGCAATTGACGTTGCATCCCGCGGTGGCCACGGAGAACGCCATGGTGCCGGGCATGAAATGGAAGAAGGGCTTCTTTTCGATGGGGTCGACGTGGGCGGAACAGATGCGGGAGTACACCAGGGAGTAGTAAGTGCCGCCGCGATTTTCGCGCACGCCGCAATAGCCGCGCTCGCGGTCGTCGATGACGCATTCGCGCGGGCAAAGCTTGCACTTAATCTTCTTATAGGGCAGTTTCTCGTAGAACCGCGCTTCAATGGTGAACTGCGCGTCGTTGGCCGCGGGCTTCGCTACGGCGCTTTCCGCGGCGCAGGCCGCCAGGCAGGGCAGCGTAGCGGTCTTTAGAAATGCCCGGCGGTCCATAGTTTCAGATCTCCACTTTTTCGATCAGGTTGGGGTCGTTGGTCCCAAGCTTGTGTTGCGGATCGGCCGCCCTGGCAATGTAGGCCGGTTCCCGCTTGACATCCCGCAAGGGCTCGATTCCCTTCTCGGCCCGTTTTTGTTCGATGATCCGCCACCCCGTGTAATCCAGTGCCACAGGGTCGCGGGAAGCGATGACGCCGTTGAATGGCCAGGACCATTGCGGCATATAAGAAGGTCCGCCTTCGTACTGGGGCGTGATGGCATCGCAGATAGTCAGCCTCACCTTCTGGCGGATGGGCGGCAGCATGTTGACGTCGGCGACGTACGGATCGCCGGCGGTGATGTGGTACTTGTTGGGGTTGTGTATGGCGCCGAACAGGTTCTTGAGGGCCATGGTGACGCCCACAATGCCATGGTCCTTGAGCACCGGCAGGTTGACGACGGCGTCGCAGGTTCGCGTCAGGGTGGTGGAGAGGAGACTCCCCACGCTGCCGTAGATGGCCAGGTCGGTTTCGTATCCGGAGGCATCGTTGCCGATCGCGCGGATGCGATCTTTGCGAGAGGCCACCGGGAATCCGGCGCTCTCGAGGTCGGAGTTGAGGCGATCCCAGATGACGATGTTCCTGGGCGGAATTCCCGCCTGCTGGAGGCGCTCGCAGACGGCTTCGACCAGCACTGTATTGGTGGAAGCGCCGCGGCCGGCCAGACAGTTGACTTTCAGCCCGACCACTTCGGTGGGCCGTGCGATTCGCTTCCAGGCCTCAACGGGCGAATCGGCGTCATAGATGGACTGGACGGCGCGGTCGAGCACTTTCAGGAGACGGGCGGAATCGACGGCGGCGCCGGATGTGCGCAGCGACGGGTCGCGGGAGATGACGACTTTCGATGTGCCCTGGACAGCAGCGCGGCCGGAGAACGCGCCCGCAAGGCAGGCGCGCAGGAGATTGCGGCGACTGGTGCCCGGATTTCGGTCCATACGCAACTCCCCCGCCTGGCCGGCGAAAATCAGGTATTCCGATTCCTTTATAGCACCCGGCTGGCCCTGCTGGTGAACCGCGCGCGGCTAGCGATCGCCCGGCGGCGCCGGCGGAGCGTTCGGGTTGCCGCCGCGACCACCGCGGCCACCACGGCCGCCGCGGCCTCCGCTGGGATTCACCCAGCCATCATTCGATGGACCGTTCTGGAAGAAGAAGGCGTCGTTGCTCAGCGGATGACCGGTGGCATATGTCGAGTTGGCCTGGCCGAAGATCTTGCCCGCCCTTTTAACGTCGTCGTGAATCTTGGTGATCATCGCCTGGTATTGGGGGGAGTTCTGCGGGTATCCAGAAAACTGGCTCAGATCGTTGTTCCCGACGATAACGACATCCACACCGGGCACTGACGCGATATCGTAGGCATTGGCGACACCGGTGGGGGTCTCGATCATGATCACCACCAGCATGTTTTCATCGATGGTGGTCCGGTAATTGATACCGTTGATGCCCCAAAGGGTCGAATACAGACCCCCGCCCGAACTGCGCCTTCCGTACGGCGGATACCGCGCCCACTGGGCTCCCTCGCGAGCCCGGTTGACGTCATCCACTGTGGGAATAATCACTCCCAGCATCCCGACGTCGGTGGCATGCTGGATGTGCCATTCCTGCGCGTCCGGCAGCCGGACCATGGGAATAGCTGGGACACCCGGGCACGTGGCGAGCATCTTTTCGATATCGGCGAACTCCAGCGTGCTGTGCTGCATCTCAAACCAGGTGTAGTCGTAGTGCTTGGCCGCCTCGCAATAGGCGGCCGGGTCCATCTTGGTTTGCGTGAAGCTGAAGATCTGTTTGCCTTCGAGCAGCTTCTGCTTAGCCGTATTGTAAAGGTGCAATGGTTTGGTAATCGGCGGCGCCGTCGTTTGTGCTTGTGCCGAAACCAGACACAGCATCGCGCCCATCGCGGCGGGCAGTACGCTTCGTTTGATATGCATAAACTTCTCCGTGGTTTTCTTGCTACTTGATTACGCCGGGCGCCGATTCACTCATGCCTTCCACCCATCCCGGATACCATCGAAAAACGTTGCCGGTCAGGCTGCCGATGAAGATATCGCCGTTTTGGCCGAGCGAAAGCCAATGCCCGGGACTTTCCATAGAGCCCAGGATCTTGCCCGTATTTATGTCGATGTGCATGATCCGCCCCGCCAGCGTATCGTAGGCCAGGTTCTCCAGATTGTTTCTGTGAGTGATGATCCACAACTGGTCATCGGGCGAGATGTCCATTCCCTGGGTGGCCCCGAGATGGGTCCACATGCGGAGGAACTTGCCATTGGAATCGAAAATCTGGATACGATTATTCTCGCGGTCGCTTACATAGACATTCTGGTGGGAATCGACCCGCACGGCATGGGGGGTATTGAACTCTCCCGGTCCGGTGCCGCGCTTGCCCCATTCCATGAGGTACTTGCCGTCGCTGGAGAACTTGACCACGCGGGAGTTGCCGTAGCCGTCGGAGACCAAGAAATCGCCGTTGGGCAGGAACGCAATGTCGGTGGGACGGTTGAATGTGTCATGGGTTGCGCCGGGCGTTCCCTTGGTGCCAAGGCTGCGCACAAGCTGGCCGTCGGGGGTGAACTCAAAGACCTGGTGGAAGCCGGTATCGGTGGCCCACAGGTGGCCGTTCTTGTCCACGCGCAATCCGTGAACGATGTTGAAGACACCCTTGCCGAAGGAGCGGAGGAATTTTCCCTTGGCATCGAAGACTACGATGGGGTCGGCTAAGGGGCCGCGCTGGCCGGCGTACACCGTGCCATCCGCGGCCACGGCGACAGCCGACAAGCGGCCATACCTCCAGCCTTCGGGCAGCGTGTCCGGTTCCTGTCCGAACCGGATCATGACCCGGTAATGGAGCAAGCCACCCTCGTGCGGATACCAGCCCTGTTGCTTCGAACAGGCCGCAACGAAAAAGATGGCGAACGAGATGAGGAGAAACCAATATGCTTTTTTCATATATTGGACCTTCACGTTAACAGTAAGCGCGCTGCTTGTCGACCACGTTTACCAGCGCCAGCCCGCTGGCGTAACCCCGGACGTTCTCGGCCAGAAGCCCAATCAGCCGGATCTGGCGCTGCGGCGAGGATCCGGAGTTTGAGACCTTTAGATGATAGTCCCATTCAGAGACTACGTCAAGAAGGCCCGGCTTTCCTGGCTTTCCTAACCGATCGGGATGCGCACGACGATCCCGTCCTTGACGCGCGCGATCAGGGCGGAGAAGGACGTCACACCCCGGCTGTGCATGGGCCGGTAGCGCGCGCTCAGGGGCGTCACGTCCACCACCAGGTTCTGGGTGTCGATGGCTACGCGCACATCGGGCACGCCGTCGCCGTCCAGGTCCACCTCGTCGGAGAGGCTGGCGGGCAGCCTGTCGGCGGGAGTCCAGGTGATCTGCACAAAGGGGCCGATGCGCTGCAAAGGGGACCGCCGCGGCACGGGGCGGTTCACCACAATCCGGTAACCTTGGCGCTCAATGACGTGCGAGATTTCGCCGCCGGAGTATGTGGGATCGATGCGCAAGTGCGCGGCGCCAATGGCGCTCTGAAACCATCCGTAAAGGAGAAACGGAGTGAGCGCGGCCAGCGCCAGAGTGAGCACCGCGCCGGAATTGCCCAGAATGGAGCGTAGCCTTTTCATGAGCGGCCTCCTTCAGGCAAGAACTCCGAAGATCTTCTCCAGCGTGCCCGCAATAATGCTGCCGCCGAACATCACGGCGAAAGCCCAGGCGGAGTACAGGTGCATCAGGCGCGCCCGCTCAGAGGACGCTCCGGAATCCGTTCCCTTGATGTGCCACACGACCGCGTCCCGGACACAGGCATCCACGCAAGCGCCGCATTTCATACAGGACATCAGCGGCTGGCCGGAGCGGACGGCCTCCGGGGTGATCGACATGGTGGGACAAGCCTTCTCGCAGAGCACGCAGGGGGTGCATTTGGACTGGTCGATGCGAATATCGAAAGCGCCGGTCTTGTTGAAGATGGATTGGAACGCGCCAAACGGGCAGAGGAAGCTGCATTGCGTGCGCTTCTTGGTGAGCAGGGGCAGCACCACGACGAGGCCGAGGAACAAAGTTATGAAGACCCCCATCTGCACGGCCGTTTCGAACGATCGCACCGCGGGGTACTCGGTGACCGCTTTGAAGGGGCACAGCCACATGCAATAGACGGGCTCGAGAGTGGCGGCCGAAAGCAGAACAATGGCGGCGAGCACGGCCCAGGGCATCCATCGCCAGCGGGGGTCGATGCGGCGGATGCGCGGCTTCTTGGGAATGGCTCCGAAGCCCTCTTCAATCCCGCCAAAGAAGCAGCCATAGCTGCACCATCCTTTGCCAAGCACCAAGGTGGCCGCGAGCCAAATGGCGACCATGGCGGCGATGGCATGCGGGTTGGAGGTGGTCGGCAGAATGGAGCCTGGGAAGATGACCGTTTTGGCGATGGCCGCCGGCAGGATCATCATGGGGATGGCCAGAAAGCAGAAGGGCGTGTCGCCGGAGATCATGCGCTCGACCGGAATGCTCATGGAGCCGCGCAAGGCAAACAATTGCCAGATGAACCCGACCGGGAAAAGGAAGCCCAACGCCACGAAGAAATAGCGGCGCCAGCGGTGGGTTTCGAGCGTCCGCATCATCTGGAAAAACAACGCCACCATGAAGACCAGGGTTACGCCGGCGGCCAGTTTGGGGGCGCGACCGGGCTCCATCATCGTGCGGGAGAACATCAGCAGCGACCAGAGCAGGATGGGCAGGGTGAGGAGCAGAGATTTCCCGACGCTCCTGCGAGGGGTATGTAAGACGCGATCAGGCATGAAAGAAGACCCTTCCCAACACAATTAAGGCCAGGTACCCGTAATAACCGGCCAGCAGAAACAGAGTGAGCCGCGCCACCACGCCGACGGCGGCGAAGCGACGCAACATGCCGAGACCCACCGAGGGCGCGAACCAGACGGATGTGCCGAAGAAGAACCAAAGAAAAAAGAGAAGGGCATGGGCCAGTCCCCCGCTTTCCGCGGCGCGCACTCCGGCGGCGACGAACGGCGGGCACAACGTCAGTCCGCTTACAAATCCTAGAATAACAGATGCGAAACTCCGATATCGGTGCGCAAACAGGCGCGCCCGAGCGGCGGGGCACGGCTGGTCGCAGGACGCCGCCGGTCGCGCGCGCATGGCCAGGGCGTACCCGCCCAGAAAGATGGCGAGGCCCAGGTCGGCCAGGCCATAGATCAATGCCTGGTCGCGTGGCTGGAAATGCAGCGAGAGACCCAGAAGCCAGGCAATGCAGGCGAAGACCAGGTAGCCGGCCAGCCGGCCCCCCAGAAACTGCGCGAGAAGCGCGCCCGTGCCGCGCGGAGACCTTTGTTCGGCGGCCAGCACCGGCACCAGGACGGGACTGCACGACGCCAGGCAGACCGGGCCTGACGAAACGCCGAGCAGGAGAGCTTCCGTCATGAGGCCGGTGAGTGCCATTTGACCTGAGTATAGAGTACGGGGCGGGAGGGGAAGGTGTTCCCGAATACAATGAGGGTTGGTGCGTGAATACCGACTGGCGGGGAGGGTTGCGGTACGGCGGATGGACCGGACAGCTGCGGCGCGGCTGCGAGCCGAGAGGCTGGCTGAAGTCTCCAAGCGCGTGCGGGAAGAAAGCATGCGGGTAAACGCCGAATTCGCCGCGATTGAGCGAGATCCCGTACGGCGAGTACGACGTGTCGCCAGCAGAATTCTTACGCCCCTACGGGGCTGAATCGCTCTCGTACCTATTCCCACGGCTTGCGCCGTGGGCTATCGTCTGCCGCTCCTGCGGAGCTGCGGATAGAATGAGAGATTCAACATGCAACAGAGGATCTCTCCTGCTTCGGCGATCTCGGGCGACATCGTGCTGCCCGGCGATAAATCCATCTCCCACCGCTACGCTCTGATTGCGGCCATCGCCGACGGCCAGACGCGCATTCGCAACTACTCGACGGGCGCGGATTGCCATTCGACGCTGGGGTGCGTGCGGGCGCTGGGAATCGAGGTGGAGGGCGCGGGGACCGAGTTCGTGATTCGCGGAAAGGGGCTGGAAGGGCTGCGCGAGCCCGTGGGCGATCTCGACGCCGGCAATTCCGGATCGACCATCCGAATGCTTTCGGGCATTCTGGCGGCACAGCCGTTCCGCACGCGCATCGGCGGCGATGAATCGCTCTCGCAGCGGCCGATGCGGCGCATCATGCAGCCGCTGGCGGAAATGGGAGCGCGCATCGGCGCGCGCGAGGACCAGTTTCCACCGTTGGAAATCCGGGGCGCTAAGCTGCGGCCCATCGATTACACGCTTCCGGTGGCGAGCGCGCAGGTGAAGACCTGCGTGCTGCTGGCGGGCCTCTATGCCGAGGGCGCTACGTCGGTCACGGAGCCGGCGCGGTCGCGCGATCACACCGAAATCGCGCTACGCGAATTCGGCGCGGACGTCACCGTGGAGCGACGGAAGATCACGGTGGCGGGGCGGCCGATGCTGACGGGGCGCGAACTGGTAGCGCCCTCGGACCTGTCTTCGGCGGCTTTCTTCATCGTCGCGGCGCTGCTCGCGCCGGGGTCGAAGCTGGCCATCCGCGGGGTGGGGCTGAATCCCACGCGCTCGGCGCTGCTCGATTTTCTGATCGGGATGGGAGCCAGGATCCGCATCCTCGATCTCGAAAGCCGCAACGGCGAACTGGTGGGCGATATGCTGGTGGAGCATTCCGAATTGCGCGGCGGCACCATCGCGGGCGGCCTCGCGGCGGCGCTGATCGATGAGATTCCGGTGCTGGCGGTGCTGGGCGCGACCACCCAGGAAGGTCTTACCGTGAGAGATGCCGCAGAATTGCGCGTGAAGGAGACCGACCGCATCCGCTCGGTGGTCGACAACCTGCGCCGCATGGGCGTCCAAGCGGAGGAGTTGGCGGACGGCATGGTCATTCCCGGCCGCCAGAAGTTCCGCGCAGCCGAACTCGATTCCTTCGGCGATCACCGCATTGCCATGGCCTTTGCGGTGGCGGCGCTGGGCGGCGACGGCGACTCGGTCATCCACGGTGCGGAAGCGGCGTCGGTCTCATTTCCCGAGTTCTGGGAAACGCTCGGGAAGATCACTTCACGTTGATTAGTGCCCGTGGAATAGCAATTCCGTTCCGATCATGGCCTCGCGCCCCGGCATGGGGACACCCAGGATTTCCTGATAGTCGGTGTTTGTGATATTCGCCACACGTATGAACGGGTGGATCTTCCCCCGCGAACTGGCGAGATACAGGTCCCATAACGCGTAGGGGTCCCGGCCCCGGCGGTTGAGGACGCTCAGCCGCGAGCGCGCGACGATGCCGCCCGGCAGGCTGGCCTGCCAGGCCACGACAGCCGAATCCGTGGGGTAATTGAAAGCGTACTTGGTGTAGCCGATGGGAACCGTATCCTGCACGCCCAGCAGCCAGTCATAGCGGAGGTCGAGGGTCTCGGAGCGCGTGAGGACCAGCCGTAGCGAACTCTCCACGCCCGTGAATATCAGCCGGTCGATGTTCAAAGCCTGCCAAGGGCCGTCAATCGAAGTGCTGTAATAATCGATGTCGTTGTGTTCCCGCCGCTGAAACAGCGTCAAAGCGGCGCGAACGCGCCCGCCGGGATTCCAATCAATTCCGCTTTCGTAGCTCCATGAGCTTTCCGGCTGCAGGTAGGGATTGCCATGGTTGACGGGATCGTTGTAATAGAGGTCGGTATAAGTGGGCACGCGGAATGCGCGGCTGGCGGAGGCCCGGAATTTCAGCTTCCCGGAAATCCACACGCCGCCGGCAATGGTGGGGCAGAGCGTTGCGGCAAAATTCCGGTAGACCTCCTCCCGCGCCGCGAGAGAAAGCGAAAACCGCCGGAGCGCGCGGAAATCCATGGCCGCGTAAGCCGCGCCGCGGCTGCGCGCATGAGTTCCCAGATTGTTGCTGACGATGGATTCGTGCAGCGCCTCGACGCCGTAGTATGCGTTTGTGCCGGTAGCCACGGTCTCCGTTCGCCGCACGGCCATTTGTTCGCTTTCGTCGGCGTGGTGGTTAGTGTAAATCGACGGGTCGTCGCGGTACAAAACGTAGAGGTCGCTATGCCGCCGGTAAGCAAAGCTGGCGACGGTCTTCTTTCCGAGCGCCTGCTGGAAACCCGCCCACCAGGTTTTCGTGTCTTCCCACGACGGATAGTCGCCATAGAAGCCGGCGGCGCCGAATGGGTGATCCATGTAGGCCAGCGTGAGATCGGTAGGCCCCCATGCGGTGATCAGGTGCGTGTCGGAAGCCAGTTGCAGATTTCGATAGTCCCGGTCGGGCATGAAGCCCGAAGAAAAATCGCGCGCGAAAGAGAGTTGCTCCGAGAGGCTTCCGAATGTATCGGAAAAAGAGGCTTGCTGCTGGTTCACGCCGTCGTTTCCCACGGCCGTCCGCAGCCGCAATTCGAGGCCCTCCGGGGGCGCCGTAATCACATTGATCACCCCGCCGGAGGCATCCGATCCGTACATGGCGGAGCCCGATCCACGCAGCACCTCGACCCTTTCCACCGAATCGAGCGGCACCGGGATATCCATATCGTGATGGCCGGTTTGCACGTCGTTGAGCCGCTGGCCGTTGAGCAGCACGAGGGTTTGCTCGAAATTCGCTCCGCGGATGGAGAGATCGGTTTGTACTCCATCCGGAGCGCGTTCCTGCAAGTCCAGCGAGGGATCCTGTTGCAGCAGATCCACCAGCGAGTTCAGCACCAGTTCCATGCTGCGGGCCGGAAGCAGGGTCACCGAGCGGTCGATTTCATCGATCGAGAGAGGCTCATAAGTGCCGGTCACGACCACGGTGTCGTGCCGGGAGGGCGCTGCCGGCGTAGCTGGCGCCGGCGAAGCCTGCGGCTGACCCTGAGCCAGCCCGATACAAAATGAAAAAGAGAACAGGAAGAGGAACCGGAGTTGGAAGTGCGTGATGATCATCACGCTGCCCGCAGTCCGGCGATTAGCGCATCGAGCGCGATGGTCTTCTGAATGTTGCGGCGGATGAGCTGGGAGATTTCATCCACCTGCGAGACGGCCTTGCGGATCCAGGGAAATGGCAGCTTGCCGGCGAGCGCTTCGAGCTCGCCGCGGATATCCTGGTTGTGAATCTCGCCCTCGCCGCCGCCCTCGCCGAGGATCAGCAGGTCGCGCAGCAGTTCGTAGAGCACCTTGAGATACAGATCGAGCTTCTCGCTTTTGCTGCGGCCGATGGCCTCGGAAACCGGAACCCACGAGCCGAACGGCGCCAGGTTAGCGGCCACTTTCACGAGCGCCAGCATGGCAGCGCGGCGCTTGTCATGGGCCTCGAGATCGAGCGAAACGGCGAGGCCGGGGCTGCCGGCGGCCAGCGCCACGCGGCGCTCGGGCTGGTCCAGATGGCGCGCACCGGCGAACTGCTGCATCTGGTCGCGCGAGAGCGGGGCGAAGTGGAACGGCACGGCGCGGGAGCGGATTGTGGGCAGCAGGTCGTAGGCGTTTTCGGCCGTCATGACGAGGATGAGGTGCGGAGGCGGCTCCTCCAGCGTCTTGAGCAGGGAATTGGCGGCCTGATCGTTGGCGCGGTCTACGCGATCAATCAGGAAAACGCGCCGGCTGCCCTTGTGGGGCAGATACTGAGCGCGTTCTTTGAGCAGGCGGGTCTGTTGGATGGAGATCTGGCGCAGCGGTCCGTCGGGTGCGAAAGTGACGAAATCGGGGTGCGTGGAAAACAGCAGCGGGTCCTCGTTGCGCTTGTCGGCGGGCCATTTCTCGCGGGCGGCGACGGTCTCGAGGTTGTGCGGCAGGCTCAAGTCGTCTTCTTCGATCCGCTCGAGGTGGCCCAGCAGGCGCGCGCCCAGGCGGCGGGCCAGCGTGGCCTTCCCCACGCCCTCGGGACCGGAAAAGAGCAGGGTCTGCGCGAGGCGCTGGTGCGCGATCATCTGCTCAAGTGCGAGCGTGACGTGCGGGTTGCCCCAGAAGTTGTCAAACATACGCGCTGACGATGCTCCAAACCTGGCGCTCGATGGCGTCGGCATCGGCGCGCCCGTCCACCACCCTGACGCGCTCCGGCTCGCGCGCGGCCAGCGCGTGGTAGGCCTCGTAAACCTTGCGGTGGAATTCGATGGATTGATCGTCCATGCGGGTTTCGCAGTGCGGCTGCGCCAGGTTGCGGGTGCGGGCGCGCGCCAGGCTGGTTTCAGCGTCGATGTCCACCAGCAGGGTGAGTTTGGGCTTGAGGCCGCGGCAGGCAATGCGTTCGAGCGCGACGATGGTTTCCACCCCGAGGTTGCGGCCGCAGCCCTGGTAAACCAGCGAGGAATCCGTGAAACGGTCGGAGAGCACTACTTCGCCGCGGTCCAGCGCGGCCGCGATCCACTCATCCACATTCTGCGACCGCGAGGCGAAATATAGCAGCACTTCGGTGGTGGGGCTGAGTTCCTGGTTGGCGGCGTCCAACAGGATGCGGCGGATCTTCATGCCGATGGGCGTGCCGCCGGGCTCGGCGGTTTCCAGCACGGTCCGGCCCAAGCCGCGCAGGCGGGCGGCCAAGCGGTGCATCTGGGTGGTCTTGCCGGAACCATCCATGCCCTCGAAGGTGATGAACAGGCCGCGGATTGCCATGGAACCCTCCATTGTAACGGTGGGGCAGGCATGCTCGCCCACCGGAGGAGTGGGGCATATACCCCAACGCCGACCTGCAGCGAGGGCGCCTGTGGTGTTTTTCTTCGGCTTTCAGCTAGACTGGAGACTGGATGAACTTCGATCAAGCCCCGATGCTGGTGATCTGGGAAGTGACCCAGGCGTGCGACTTGGCGTGCGTGCATTGCCGGGCCTCCGCGCAAGCGGAGCGGAATCCAGCGGAACTCAGCACGGAACAGGGATACCGGCTGCTGGATGAGATTCGTTCCTTCGGGGAGCCGCTGATGGTCTTCACCGGCGGCGACCCGCTCAAACGGCCGGACCTCTACGAGCTGATCCGCTACAGCGTCAAGATCGGGCTGCGCACCAACGTGACCCCCAGCGCGACGCCGTTGCTGACGGCGGAAGCCATCGAGGGCTTCCAGGCGGCCGGCATCGCCCGCATGGCTATCAGCCTGGACGGGCCGGACGCCGCCACGCACGACGAGTTCCGCGGCATTCCGGGCACGTTCGACCGCGCGATGTTCGCCTTGCGGTACGCGCGCGATATCGGGCTCGACACCCAGCTTCAGACCACCGTCACGCGGCGGAATATGGCACGCCTGGCGGAGGTGGCCGAGATCGCCAAGGAGGTGCGGACCAGGATGTGGAGCCTGTTCTTCCTCATCGTGACTGGCCGCGCGGAGGAAGGCGACGATCTCCTGGCGCCGGAATACGAGCAGGTCTTCGAGTTCATGTACGAGCTTTCCAAGACCGCACCTTTCGGCGTGAAAACCACCGAGGCCATGCATTACCGCCGCTACGTGGCGCAGCGCATCAAGGCCGAGCACGGGGTCACCGAAAACCCGAACGCCAGGGGCGTGGCGTGGCGAACCGCGGGCGTGAGCGATGGCAAGGGCTTCGTGTTCGTCTCCCACACCGGCGAGATCTTTCCCAGCGGATTCTTTCCGGTAAGCGGCGGCAACGTGCTCGAGGATTCGCTCACCGACGTTTACCGGAACTCCGACCTGTTCCTCACCCTGCGCGACACCAGCCAACGCCACGGCAAGTGCGGCATCTGCGAATACCGGAATATCTGCGGCGGGTCGCGCTCGCGGGCCTACGCTTTGACCGGGGATTTCCTGGCCGAGGACCCGCGCTGTGTTTATGAACCTCATTTGGCGGACGCGGTGGCGGACTGACGGGGAGCACCGACTTTCAGCGCATGCCAACTGATAACATTTAGGCATGTCTGAAGACGCACTTTTCTCTCTGGCCGGCCAAGTGGCGGTGGTGATCGGAGGCGGCGGTGTCCTCGCCGGGGCAATGGCTACCGGGCTCGCGCAGGCGGGTTCCGACATCGCCATCCTGGATGTGTTCGCCGAAGCCGCGCAAGCCCGCGCGACAGCCATTGCCGCGCTGGGGCGGCAGGCCATGGGCATCCGGTGCGACGCCACCAGCAAGGCCGATCTCGAGAAGGCCCTGGATACAGTGCTCCAGCGCTTCGGGCACGTGGATACTCTGATTAACGCGGCGGGAGTGAACTCCGCCACGCCTTTCTTCGAGATCAGCGAACAAGAGTGGCAGCGTATCCTGGATATCAATTTGAAGAGCGTTTTTCTAGCGTGCCAGGTGTTCGGCAAGGTGATGGTGGATGCGGGCCGCGGCGGCTCCATCATTAATATTTCATCGGTTTCGTCCGGACCGCCGCTGTCGAAGGTGTTCACCTACTCGGTGACCAAGGCGGGGGTCAACCAGATCACGCAGTTCCTGGGGCGGGAATTTGCGCCCTACAACGTCCGGGTGAACGCCATCATGCCCGGGTTCTTCCCGGCCGAGCAGAACCGCAAGATACTCACCGAAGAACGCGTCGCCAGCATCATGGGGCACACGCCGATGAAACGGTTCGGGGACAGTTCCGAGCTGGTGGGAGCGGCCATCTACCTGGCTTCGCCGTGGGCCGCTTCCTTTGTGACCGGGTCGATCGTGCGCGTGGACGGCGGGTTCACGGCCATGACGATCTGACGGGTACGACTTAATTTCGTGAGCGGCTTGATCCTCGCCTGTTACAACGCCATCGGCGGGGCAGCGGGCAGCTTTGGCATGCCGGTGAGCGACGAAATCGTCAGCGGGAGCTTGCACCAGCAGAACTTCGAGGGCGGCAATATCACTTACTCGGCCGGCGCCTCCGTCGCGGTCGCGCATCCGGCGCCCAAGGCCCCTCTGGGAGTAGTGATTACGCCTACCTCGATTACAGCAGGTGGCAGCGCGCAACTGGCCATCATCGGGTTTCCCAACAACAGCACGATCCGCGTGTCGGTTACGGGAGAGCCCGACTTTCTGGTGACCACGGCGAACGGCGCCTATAGTTGGAACATGTTTATTCCGCTGTCGTCGAAGAGCGGAACGATCAGCATCACGGCGGCGGACACGGGGGGAACGTCGACGGCCAGCGGCACCCTGACCGTCAAAGGATTTGATGTTGCGAATAACCGGATCTCCATTACAAAGGTGCAAGGCGACAACCAGACCGGCTTACCCGGGGCGTTGCTGCCGCTGTCGTTGAGAATCGCGCTGCTGGATTCGTCGGGCACGCCGGTAGTGGGCGCGCCCGTGGTATTCCAAGCGTCGCCAGGAGCGCAGCTTTCGGTCACCACCACGTCCACCGACAGTTCCGGGCAGGCGGAAACACTGGTGCGCTTGCCGGCTTCCGCGGGCGTGACTCTGGTGACCGCCAACTCGCCGTCGATCACCCAGAGTCCCGTGACGTTTGGCGCGCTGTCGGCGGCTTCGACTTTGTCGAACTTCCCTCAACTGCAAGCAGCCGGAAGCGCGCTGCTCGGCAATGGAACGGCCACCATCGGGCAGAAAGGGGCACTGTTGACGGCGGTGGCGTCGATTCTGCGGTATCACCAGAACCGCGGCGAGCTGCCATCGCCTAACGAAATGGCCGATCCGGGTGTGCTGAACCAGTTCCTGCAGGCCTACTGTGTGGCGGAGTCTACGGGCGGCCAGCTCTGCGACGGCTTCCTTTCGAATCCCGCTTCCGGCGAGCAGATTGTGAATCTCTGGCGCGCGGCGGAATTCACCGGCTGGGTGGATGTCACGGCCCAGACCCCCGCTCTCACCACCATCGCGGACCTGGTGGCGCAAGGCGAGCCGGTGCTGCTGTCGCTCGGTCTCTCGCTGAACGGCACGCTGGCCGGCGGCCACTTCGTGGCGGCCATCGGAATCGCGGCGGATGGGTCCATCGTCATTCAGGACCCCAGCCCTCTTTTCGCGCAAACCAATCTGAACGCTTACCTCAATGGCTTTACGGTGGGCGGCGGAACATGGACGGCCAGCCTGCGGGGCGTGGTGCGGTTCGCTCTGAGCAGTCCCAGCGGCACGCGGTTCCTGGTGGGGGCGCTTTCGCAACCAGCCGGCCTGATGCAGAATTTCACGCTCGAGGTGACTTCCGCGGCGGGCTCGTGCGGGCTGCCGCTCGATCTGCTGGACGCGGTCGACTCTTTGGGGAACCCGCCGGCCGCGGGTGCCTTGATTTCGCGTATCGACGTGTGCGACGGCAGCCAGCCGGCCTACCAGATCGCCGTGGGCGCTGCTCAGCCGTACCACGCCTTCGTAACGGACCTGGCCTCGGGTGGTTCGTCGATGGATATTTCCGGGAGCGCGGGGGCAACCTACAAAGCCACTCGGCCGTTGCTGGCCCTGGCAGTGGTGCCGCAGGATGTGAGCTTCACGGCCGACGCACTGGTCAACGCCGCCACCTTCACCAGCGGCATCGCGCCGGGCGGCCTCATGGCGATCTTCGGCACGGGCCTCTCCGCGCCGGGGGTGCCCTCTGGGCCCGCCATCACTGTGGATATGGATGGCACGGTTGCGACTGTGATCTGGGCCTCTCCGTTTCAGATCAACGCCCAGGTTCCGCCGGGCATCGCGCCGGGGGTCCACACATTGAGCGTGAGTTCCGTGTATGGGGTCGCGCAGCAATCCGTAAATGCATCCGCCGTGGCACCCGCGATTTTCCTGATCGGCAATCCTTCGATGGGCGCGGTGTTGAACCAGGATTTCAGTATGAACGGACCTGCTAATCCGTTGCCCCGCGGGCAGGCGCTGGTGGTGTACGCAACCGGCTTGGGAGCGGTGACCAAGCAGGGACAACTTTCGGTCACCGCCGTTCCGGTCACTGCGGTGGTCAACAGCCAGGAGTTGCCCGGTCGAAATCGCCGGGCTGGCGCCGGGCTATGTCGATTTATATCAGGTGAGCGTGCCAATCCCGGCGCCATGCCCCAGGGCCTAGGTGTTTCCCTTACCCTCAAACAGGGGGGACAGCTCAGCAATACCGTGACCGTGGCGCTCCAATGAAAAAAAAGGGACCATTCGATGCGAAACTATTGACGCGGAGCCGCCTGGCATGGTTTAATCGGGCGAGCTAGCAAAGGATTTAAGGTGGCAGACGGCCCGTTTTGCATGGAAGGGAAGGGATTTCTCTTGACACGGGGCGGGCAATCGGTTATGAATATGTTTACCGCGTCTGGTTTTGGTGTGCAATCTTGCGTTTTTTTTCCGGTGAGCACGGAAGACAAGACAACAAAGACCATGTGCCCCGGTGTGGACTTCAGTACGGCCCAGCGGCCGGCTTGACGGCCTCTGGAAAATTGGCTCTCCGCCCGACACGGAGAAGTTCCCTAGGTTGACTGAACGGTTTGAGGCTTGACTTTGAGGCTCAGGTTGGGAAGAGAACTTCGACCGATTCAAATTTCGCAATTCACAAGGAGAAAGAGATGAATTTTCGCAGATGGATTACTGTGCTGGCTGTGCTGGCCCTGTTCGCGGGGTTGGCCAGCGCGCAGGTAGCTTCGGGAGTATATTCCAACTCGCCGGCCGGTGCATTGCAGTGCACTGCTAGCGTGGCTGTTCCTCCCATTTTACGAAGTGAGGGTGTAACGGAGCTGGTGGGCGACATCGTGTTGAGTTGCATGGGCGGTCCAGCGCCCACAGACGGTGCCCAGCTTCCGACCGCCAACTTCACGGTCAGTTTCGGCGCAAACGTGACCAGCCGGCTGTTGACGTCGCCGGCCACTAGCCCTACCCTCGCGAACACCAACGCATCGGAAGCGTTGCTGCTGATCGATGAGCCGGGTTCGGGGCTCACGATGGGCGGTATCCCAACTACGGGTTTTGGACCAGGCGCTCCCCAGACGCTATGCCCGTACCCGATTCTTGGCGCGGGCACCGGCGGCTGTGTTGAGTATGCTGAACAGCTCGCCAACGGCGACTACGTGATGTCCAGTTCGAGTTCGAGCACCACTCCCGTCGCCGGCGCCAACGTGTTCCAGGGCATCGTGACTGCCAACCAGGTCACGTTTTACGGCATTCCGATCATGCCCCCGACGAGCGCTGGTGTGGCACGCGTATTCCGCATGACCAACATTCGAATCAATGCCAGTCAATTCGGCGGCGGGCTGGCTGGTGAGCAGTCGGTGGTAGCGTCGGTCGCTATCAGCGGCCCCACTTCGCTTCCGATAACCAATCCGGTCATCACCGCCGGCTTCGTGGAACCCGGTCTCGGCACCGGTACCAAGATCGTTGGCGGCCTCTCGGGACCGCTCAATCAGTGCCAGAACTACAACGCCCCGTACCCTGTTGGCTTGCTGCAGTTCACGTCGAACTTCGGTACCGCATTTAAGACGCGTGTCGCTCCTCTCACCACCACCTTAGGAGCTGGACAGATGCAGAATCTAACCGGCCAGAACGTCCCCGGTCAGATCTACAACTCTGAATCCGGCCTCATCTTCTCCGCGCTTACGCAAAACGGCTTCTATGCCGGTTTGTCCGATTACGGTACCCGGTTGAAGGCCGTATTTAACAACATTCCGGCGGGGGTCTCAATCTATGTGTCGACGACGAACATCGTCAACCAGTCCGGAGCAGTCGGGTCTGGCGGGCTAGCTCCCACAGCCTCCACTGATCCGGTGAACGGGGTGGGCCCGTTTGCTGAGTTAGTGCTTACCGACACGTCTATCGATGGCAACGGGACCGTTTCCAATGTGCCGGCCACCGGTTATGTCACCAGTGGTACGACGAACGTTGAGGGCTATGCCCCAGTCTCGATTGTGAGCGGGACCGGCACGGCGGTTTGGGAAATTTTGAACACCAACCCGTCGACCCCCGAGGCCTTCGACTTTGGCGTGTACTTAAGCTACACCGGCAATGCGGCCGCGGGCTCTCCGCCCACTGGGACGGCGACTGTGAATCTGAGTTTCGGTCCGATTCTAGCGTCGTTCCCGGGTATTAGCGCTACGACAATGATCGCAGCGTCGGGGACGTTAACGGTCCCGCGGTTTACGGACCTGACGACGTTTGACAACCTCAATCTCTTCTCCATTATCCAGTGCTCGACGAGTCTGTTGTTCCCGTTCGTAACCAACCAAGCCGGATTTGACACCGGTATGGCGATTGTGAACACGACGCAAGATCCGTTCGGCACCAAACCGCAAGCGGGCACCTGCGCGATGTGGTTCTACGGGCAGAATGCTCCGACAAACCCAGTGGTCACACCGGTCATCCCCGCTGGAAACAATATTACACCTGGGGGCAACTGGGCCTTCCTGGCCAGTAGCATTGCTCCGAACTTCGAGGGCTACATGATCGCGATCTGCCAGTTCCAGTTCGCTCACGGTTATGGGTTCATCAGCGATGTCGGTGCGCAGAAACTGGCCATGGGGTATCTGGCGCTGGTTCTCAACAACGTCACGAACCCGACTTCAACCACGAGCCAACGTGCCGCTCCAGAAGCTTTGGACCAGTAACGTTTAGCTCGATGTTTTTCAAAGAGGGGAGCGCGCTTGCTCCCCTCTTTTTTTTGCCGCGCCACGCTCGCGCATTCGAGCGAGAAGTGGTACAATATAATTCTCACCGCGTCCATCCCAATCCAACCGTGTTCATGCATTCGAACGAGGAGGTAATCTTGAACAAATCTACAGTTATGGTTTTGGTGGCGGCGATCACCGGGCTTTTCTGCGCCTATCCAGCGTCCGCGCAGAACATTACGAAGGTGTCCGGAGACGGACAATTGATCTGCCAGACGTCGTGCTTTGCCTTCACGGCCCTGATCGTGCGGGTAACCGATTCCAATGGTAACGCGCTACCCAACGTGACGGTGAACTGGGCCATCACTTCAAGCACTTACGGCGGGGTGCTTCTTGACGGGGCCACCACCACTACCGCATCCGACGGCACTGCATCCAATACCTTTTCCTACAACGGCGTACCGCCGCAAGGCTCGCCATTCGAGCAGTACGTGCAGAATACGGTGCAGGCCAGCACCAGCAATGCCGCTGTAACATTCAGTCTTTCCCAGGCACTGTACGACCCGACTAATCCGCAGCTTGCGGCGGTGGACATCATTGGGGGAAGCTTTGTCCAGACTCTGATTGCCGGGGTTGTCTTGACAGGGCAGGCGGGGTCCACGGGCAGCACGCCGCTTCAGGTCTCAGTCACGGGCTCGAGAGGCGGTGGTATTGCCAACGTCAGCGTTCAACTGGTGAACTACCTGAATCAGAGCGCGGAGGTGAACTGCGCGGAAGCCGACGGTGGAGAAGTGAACACCGCGCTGACGAATGCAAGCGGTCTGGCCACGTGCACGCCGGTTTTCAGCGGCGTCCCCGGGACAGGCCTATTTTATATTTTGGTGGGAGCGGGAGGCGTGGTGCCCCCCGACCCGACCAATCTTCCGTTCGGCAGTTCGGTGATCGGCCCGATGAACCTGACTGTCACAGCCGCACAACCTGGATTGATCAAAGTCACGCAGGGCAACGGCCAATCCGCCGCTCCTGGCCAGGTTCTGCCAACCCCGCTCCAGGTGGAAGTGGATACCGCGTCGGGAACTCCGGTGGCAGGCCAGTCGGTCAGTTGGACCGTGACTCCCGCCGGCGCCGTCAATCTTTCGAGCACCAGCACGTCTACGAACACGAGTGGACAGACGTCGGTCACCGCGACATTTTCTGGCACGGCTTCGGGCACCGTCCAAATCACAGCGACCTGCCCCGCTTGCGCGTCGGTCAAGACTTACAGCTTCACCGAGACGGCGGTTCCTATCGTGACCATCAGCGGCCTGACGATCTTCTCCGGCAACAACCAGAGCGCTCTCGTGAACGCAGTTTTCTCCCTGCCCCTGGTGGTGCAGGTGATTGGCAGCAATGGGCAGCCGGATGCCAACGTCGGCGTGCAGTTCTCGGTGACCGGACCGGCTTCGCTGTCCTCGAGCAGCGTGTCCACCAATTCCAGCGGGCAAGCGCAAGTCTCGGTTACGGCCGGCGCCACGGCCGGCTCGGTGACGGTCACAGCCACCGTGGGCAGTTTCACCCAGACCTTCACTCTGACGGTTGTGCCGCCCGGCCCCACTCTGACGGCCAGCAGCTTTTATAATGGCGCCGATTTCCAAGCCGGCTCCATTTCGCCGTGCAGCATCGCCACCATCATTGCTCCGGGACTGGCGCCGGGTATTCAGGGCGTCGTGACTCCGGGCAGCCTGCTTGGTCCTTTGCCGTACTTGTTGGCATCCGATGCCGTATCATTCAATGGCACTTCGGCTCCCATCTTTAACGTCGCCAACGTCAATGGCCAGCAACAGATCACAGTCCAGGTTCCGTGCGGAGTGGCTCCGGCCGCTTCCGTTCCCGTGACGGTGACGGTGGGCTCCGCACCGCCGGCCACAGTGAATGTGCCGGTATTGGCGGCCAGCCCCGGCATTTTCCAGACGACGATGTCGGATGGCGTGTCACGCGCGGTGATCGTCCGGCCGGATGGATCGTTTGTGAGCCTGGCAAACCCGGCTCGCCGCGGTGAGATCGTCCAGGCGTTCGCCACCGGTCTCGGGGTGACTTCCCCAACCGTGGGCACCAATGCGACCTCCATACCCGGCTCCGCCGCCATTGTGCAGGGCACGGTCGTCGTGGGCATTACCAACACTGCCAGCCAAGGCGAAGGCGCTCTCGTGACCGAGGCACAGGTTGCGCCGGACCTGATCGGCGTGTACGAGGTTTCCTTCCAGGTGCCCTCGGATGCGGCCACCGGGAACAACGTCTCCTTTTCGATGGGGTTGATACCGGTCGGCGCCAGTGCACCGATTTACAGCGCCACCACCAAAATACCGGTTGACTAGGTTCGTTCTCTGGGGCCGGGGAAACTCGGCCCCATCTTTCTTCGCCTCTTATTCGCCAAAAAGACTATATGTTGTGTGTTGCGCGATTAGTGTAGATCTGCTTGTATTGCGGTAACTCCCAACCTATCAGTAAGTTCCTGCAAAAAACCTCTTGCTAAGGCTGAATTAGTGTGGCACCATTAGTTGTGGCCAGAAATGGCCTCAAACGGGATTAAAAATGGAGGAAGCCGCCGAGAGTCCGCCGAAGCCCGAGCCACTGTTAGGGATATATCCCGGCCGGCTGGACGACCGTGGCCGCCTCAAATTGCCGGCGAACTTCCTGCAGTATTTCAGCGCTTTAGGGGAAACGCGGTTATTCGTCACCAGCCTCGACAGGCGCATAGCTAGACTGTACACCATTCCGGCCTGGAGGGAAACAGAAAAATGGTTGGTCAACTTTCGCGACGATACGCAAGCGGCGGACAACATAGCCTTCAACGCGGCCGACCTGGGCGCGCTGGCCGACATAGACAGCCAGGGCCGCGTCCTGTTCTCCACCGACCTGCGCCGCGCGCTGGGAATTGAGAACCAGCCGGTGCGGCTGTGGCCCAATGGCAACAAAATCGAAGTCCTAAGCGAGAGAATTTACCAGGAACGCAGGGGCGATGCTTCCGTGGACGCCACGAAAGACCTGAGGAAGCTGGAGCAGGCGGGGATGCCCCGATGACGTATGCACCTTTCCGTCATGGCCGAAGAATCGCTCTCGCTGCTGGCGGTTCGTCCGGACGGAGTTTATCTCGATGCTACAGCCGGGTTGGGGGGGCATACGAGTCTCATCGCGCGGCGGCTGACGACGGGACTGGTGATTGCCAACGACCGCGACGCCGAGTCGCTGGAAATAGCGCGGCGCAACACCGCGGAGTGGGCGGGGCGCATTCGTTTTCATTGGGGTTCCTTCGGCAAGCTGGCCGAAGCGGTGGCGGAAGCGGGATTCGAGAAGGTGGATGGACTGCTGGCGGATCTGGGTGTGAGCCGCCATCAGCTCACGACGCCGGAGAGAGGATTTTCGTTCATGGCGGATGGACCGCTGGACATGCGAATGGATCAGTCCACGGGCATGACGGCAGCCGATCTCGTCAATCACACCGCCGAAAAGGCGCTCGCCGACTTGATTTTTCAATTGGGCGAAGAAAGGAGGGCGCGGAAGGCAGCCAGAGCAATCGTCCGAGCACGGCCCATACGGAGCACACTGCACCTGGCCGGTGTCGTGGAGCGGGCCGTGCCCAGGACGGGCCGTTTGCACCCGGCCACAAGAACTTTCATGGCCTTGCGAATGGCGGTCAACGACGAGCCGGACGAATTGGACCGGCTGCTCGAAATTGGTCCGGAGCTGTTAAAGAGCGGTGGGCGGATGGTAGTGATCAGCTTCATGTCCATCGACGACCGGAAGGTGAAGCAAGAGTTCAGAGCGCTGGCGCGGGAAGGGCGTGCGAGCATTCTTACGAAACACCCGCTCCAGCCAGGCAAAGAAGAGAGATCGCAGAACCCGGCTTCGCGCAGCGCCAAGCTGCGCGGGATCGAGATGGCGTAGTTACTAGAAAGGGAACGAAAGACCATGGCGACGCTGCCAGCATTTTTTCGAAGGACCAGTGAGACCGGTCTCCCGGCCTTATCCGGCACCCAGCCGGAGCGGGACCCGTTCCAATTGCGCGCGCTCCCACAGGAAGACGTGCTGCTTTATTGCAAGAAAATCGATAACTCGCGTTTAGTACGCGAGCCCGATCCGCAAGCGCGCGGCGCGTGCTGGTCGGCCATAGGAGCAGCCTGCTTTCTGCTGGCTGTGCTGACCAGCGTACTGGTTCCCAACGTCGCCAGCACGCTGGCTGGCTACAAACTGCAGGCCCTTCGCGTCGAGGAGCGGCAGTTGCTGGATGAGAAGCGCACGCTGGAGCTCCAGGAAGCGGAGCTCCTGAGCCCTCAACGGCTGGAGAAGCTGGCCCAAGGGCAGAATCTGGTTACGCCATTTCCTGGACAGGTTGTGCGGCTGAACGCCAAAGGCGACAGCGCGGTTGCGATGGTGAAGTGACGAAGTCGGAGGCGTGACTTGGTCACGGAGCGTGGCATGGTGGATCGTCGTCTGGCATGGCTCGCCGGGATCGTTCTCATCTGGGGGGCAGCCATCCTTTTCAACTTGATCTCATTGCAGGTCATTCATCACCAGGAGTATTCGAAACTGGCGACGGCGCAACAGGTGGTGGCGGTGGAGATTCCCGCGCCTCGAGGCACGATCTTCGACCGCACCGGCCAACCGTTAGCAATGAGCGTGCCAACGGAGTCCGTTTCCATCGACCCGCTGCGGGTGCCGGACCTGGGAGTAGCTTCCGAACTGCTGGCGCTGGTGCTGCATTTGGACCGTACGGCTCTCTATGGCAAGATGAAGTGGGCGCACGACAACCACCACAGGTTTCTTTGGGTCAAGCGCAAGATCAGTTACGAGGAAGGGCAGAATCTGCGCAATCTGCGTCTGGAATGGATTCACATCCAAGACGAGAGCCAGCGCCACTACCCGAAGGGGACGCTGGCGGCGCATGTTCTGGGGTCGGTGGATTTCGAAGAAGAAGGCAACGCCGGAATCGAGAAGGCCCTGGATGCGGAACTACGCGGTCAGCCGGGGCAGGCGCGGGTGCTGACGGACGTAAAGCGCCGCGGCATCGATTCCCAGTCCGCTTCGGACGCGAGGCCGGGCGCGCCGATCACTCTCACGATCGACGAGCGGCTACAATTTGTGGTGGAGCGCGAGATTGCAGCGGCCGTGGAAGCCCACCACGCCAAAAGCGGCAGCGTGGTGGTGATGAATCCATACAATGGAGAAATTCTGGCTCTCGCAAGCTATCCCACGTACGATCCGAATCTGCCTCCGCAACCTGGGGAGGACAGCGCCGCCCGGCAGAACCACGCCATTTCGGTGCCGTTTGAACCGGGGTCGGTATTCAAGGTGGTCACGCTTTCGGCGGCCCTCGAAACCACCGACCTGCGGCCGAGTAGCATGATCAACTGCGGGCGCGGCACGATCACGCTTTTCGGGCGCACCATACACGAAGCCCACGGCGGATACGGAACCATTCCCATGGCGCTGGTGCTGGCGAAGTCAAGCAACATCGGCGCCATTCAGATCGGCCTGCGCGTGGGCCAGGCGAGGATGCACCAGTACGTGCGAAAGTTCGGTTTTGGACAGAAGGCCGGAATACCGCTGCCGGGCGAATCCGCCGGAAAGGTGAGAAAGCTGGCACTCTGGAGCAAGGCTTCCCTGCCATCCGTGTCGATGGGGCAGGAGGTCAGCGTCACCACGTTGCAGTTAGCGCAGGCGGCGGCGGTGATTGCCAACGGCGGCTTGCTGGTGAAACCGCGGCTGGTTTTGAAGAAGGGAAACCAGACTGTGCCGGCGGAGCAGCCCGTACGGGTGCTGAAGCCCGAGACGGCCATCACCATGCGGCAGATGATGGAAGGCGTTGTACTGCCCGGCGGCACCGGGACGAGGGCTAGGCTCGAAGGTTATACCAGCGGCGGGAAGACCGGTTCCGCGCAGATCTACGACCCGGTCGCGAAACACTACACGCATACGTACAATGGTTCGTTCATGGGCTTTGCGCCTCTTACCAATCCGGCTATGGTGGCAGTGGTGACGCTAAATGGGACCCACGGTACAGCGGGCTTCGGCGGGCTAGCGGCGGCGCCGGTGTTTCATGCGGTGGTCACGGAGGCGCTCCGCGTGCTGGATGTCCCCAAGGACCTGCCGGACCAGACGCCCACCGCGCCGGTAGCGTCGAAGGAGGAATCGAGCGACCTGGCGATTGCGGACATGGAGTCCGGCCAGCCCAACATTCTGGAAGATGCCGACGATGAAGATCAGCTCGCAGCGGGGCAAGCGGAAGGCCCCTCTCGCGTTGCCGACCAGCCTGTGGGCCCCACGGTTCCGAATTTCCGCGGCATGACCATGCGCGCTGTCCTGGCGGAAGCGGCGGCGAAAGGTTTGACGGTGCAGCCAGATGGGAGCGGCGTTGCCCGAGTTCAATATCCGCAGCCGGGTTCGACTCTGCACCAGGGAGAGCGCATTCGCGTACAGTTTGCAAGATGACTCTTGGCGAGGTACTTTCGGGCGTTCGGTTGAGGCAGCCAATTCCGCCGGAGCTTGCCAGTGCCAACATCAGCGGACTGGATTACGATTCGAGGCGCGTGAAACAGGGCTTCCTGTTTTTTGCTTTTCCAGGCAGCCGCGCCGACGGGCGCCAATTCGCCGAGAACGCACTGGCGCGCGGCGCAGTGGCCGTGGCCAGCGAATCGGGGTGCCCTATGGGCCCGCCGGACGCGCCTTGGGCCGCACGCTGGATTCAGGTGGAGCACGGCCGGCATGCGCTGGCATTGGCGGCGCGCAACTATTATCGCAAGCCGGACGAGCGCCTCGCGCTTACAGGCATCACGGGGACGAACGGCAAGACCACCACCGCATATCTGATCGATTCGATGCTACGGGCGACAGGCCGCACCACGGGGCTGATCGGCACCATTGAGTACCATCTGGCTTGGCGTGTGCTGCCGGCCGTGAATACGACGCCGGAATCGCTGGACCTGATGCGGCTTTTCTGGGAGCTGGAGCGCGCCGGCGGCACCCACGCCACCCTGGAAGTTTCGTCCCATGCGCTGGCGCTGGGCCGGGTTTACGGGCTTCAATTCCATACCGCCGTTTTCACGAATCTGACGCGCGACCACCTGGATTTCCACGGCTCCATGGACGCCTACTTCGCGGCCAAGCAGGCGCTGTTCCAGGGGGCGGGGGGACCTCCGCCCCGATTCGCCGTCCTGAACCGCGATGACAAATACGCGCGCAAGCTGAAGGTGAATCGAAAGACGAAGGTTCTCTGGTATGGCCTGGGCCACGGGAGCGACCTGCGCGCCCTCAAAATCTCATCGGGGTTTCACGGGTTGCGGTTCGATGTCCAGTACCGCAAGCTGCGGTTTGCCGTGGAGTCGCCGCTCATGGGCAGGATCAACGTGTACAACATCCTGGCGGCTTGCGGCGCGGGCCTCTCCTACGGCATCGCGCCGGAGAGCATGGCGCTAGGGATTGCCGGGCTGCGCTGCGTGCCGGGGCGATTCGAGCGAGTCGACGAAGGCCAGCCGTTCATGGTGGTGGTGGACTACGCACATACCGACGACGCGTTGCGCAACGCGATTGCTGTGGCGCGGGGGTTGAATCCCAAGAGGGTGATTACGCTGTTCGGCTGTGGCGGGGATCGCGACCGGACCAAGCGCCCCCTGATGGGCCAGGCGGCTGCGGAAGCCAGCGACTTTGTAGTGCTGACCAGCGACAACCCGCGGTCCGAAGATCCGCTGGCCATCATGAATGACGCGCTGGTGGGAATCCGGCGCGTGGATGTGCCGCACGTGGTCGAGCCGGACCGCGCCGCCGCCATTGCCCGGGCACTGAAGGAGGCGCGCGAGGGCGACCTCGTCATCCTGGCCGGCAAGGGCCATGAGACCTACCAGGTTCTGAGGGATAGGACCATTCCGTTCGACGACCGAACGGTGGCGAGAGAAGTGCTCAGGGGTTATGGGTATCGCCAGACCGAGTGAACCATGACCCTGGATTTACAAGAAGTTGCGCGTGCGATACGCGCGGCGGGGAACCCAGCGCCGCTCAAGGTGACGGGTTGGAGTGTGGATACGCGGACACAGAATCCAGGCGATCTCTATTTCGCTCTGCGCGGTCCCCACCATGACGGCCACGATTTTGCGGTCTCCGCGGTGGCCAGAGGTGCGGCCGGGGTGGTGGTGGAGCGGACAACTGGCGCGCCGAATGAATTAATAGTGAGCGATACGCTCGAAGCTCTGCAAGAGCTGGCGGCCTGGGCGCGCGCGAAATGGGGTGAAATCGTGGTGGGTGTGACCGGCAGTGCGGGGAAGACCACCACCAAGGATGCCATCGCACATCTGCTCGCAGTGGAGATGTCCGTGGGGAAGACGGCCGGGAATCTCAATAATCACGTGGGTGTGCCGCTTTCCATCCTGTCGCTGCCCGATGGCTGCCGCGCCGCCGTTCTGGAAATCGGAATGAACCACGCGGGCGAGATCCGCTCGCTGGCCGCCATCGCCAAGCCGGATGTGGGGGTGGTGACCAACGTGGGCTACGCGCACTCCGAGTACTTCGACTCCATAGAGGGTGTGGCGGCGGCCAAGCGCGAGTTGATCGAGGCGTTGCCGCGCGACGGCGTGGCGGTGCTGAATGCCGATGACCCGCGCGTGCTGGCGTTCCGCGACGTGCACCCCGGCCGCTCGGTCACGTTCGGCTTATCGGAATGCGCGGACGTGCGGGCCGAGGCGGTGGAGTACGGCGCGGACGGCTCCCGCTTTCGAGCCGTGGGAGTGGATTTCGAAACGGGACTGGCGGGCCGGCACGCTGTCATGAACCTGCTGGCGGCCATCGCGGTGGCGCGCATATTCGGGGTTGCGCCGGAGCGTCTGCGGGAGCCGGTTCGGACCTTCGCCGCCGGCACGATGCGCGGCCAACGGAGCGAGCACAACGGCGTCGTGGTCTGGAACGACTGTTACAACTCCAACCCCGAGGCGGCGCAATCGATGATCGACGTATTGCGCCGGACGCCCGCCGCCAGGCGCATTGCCGTTTTGGGAGAAATGCTGGAACTGGGGCGCGCTGCGGAAGAGCTGCATCGGCAGGTGGGGCGGTATGCAGCGGAACATGGGGTCGATTGGCTGATCGGCATTCGCGGGCAGGCCCGCTCCATGGTGGAAGCGGCAATCGCCGCCGGGCTCCCGCGCCGCCGGGCGCACTTCTTCGAGGATCCCGCCGAGGCGGGGGAATTCGCGCGGCGGACGGCACGGCCGGGGGACGCAATTCTCTTCAAGGGTTCCCGCGGCGTGCGCGTGGAGCGAGCGATGGAAAGGTTCTTGGCCTAACTCGGATGCTTTACTATCTACTCTACGAAGAGCTCCAACGATACTTCAGCCCGCTCCGCGTTTTCCGCTACACCACCTTCCGGACGGCGTTTGCGAGCCTCACGGCGTTGTTCCTGTGTATTGCGCTGGGGCCCTGGCTCATCGACAAGCTGCGGCAGTTCCAGATCGGGCAGCACATTCGCGAGGAAGGCCCCAAATCCCACCTGAAGAAGGAAGGCACGCCCACCATGGGGGGCGTGCTCATCATCATCTCCATCGTGATTCCAACGCTGTTGTGGGCGGACTTGCGGTATGTCTACGTGTGGATCGCCATCGCCGCGCTCGTCGGTTACGGCTGGATCGGATTTTTGGACGACTACGCGAAAGTGGTCCATCAGCGCAACCTGGGCCTCACCGGAACGCGCAAGCTGGTCTACCAGTTCTCGATGGGGTTCGCATTCGCCGCGGTTCTCCTGGTGATGCGCCTCTACGGCGACTATTCCACCGCCATGAACATCCCGTTCATCAAGCAGTTCAAACCGTCGTTGCTGATCGAATCGCTCACCAGGAATCCGTGGACATACGTGCTCGGCGTGGCGCCGTTCTGCATTTTCGTCGCGCTGGTGGTGGTCTTCGCGTCCAACGCGGTGAACCTGACGGACGGGTTGGATGGCCTCGCCATCGGCCTGATGGTGATTGCCTCGGGCGCGCTCACCGTACTGACGTATGCCGGCGGACACGCGCAACTGGCCGAATACCTGCAACTGGCGCGCAATCCGCGCATGTCGGAGCTGACCATCTTCTGCGGATCGATGACCGGCGCCAGCCTGGGCTTTCTCTGGTACAACGCGCATCCGGCGGAGATCTTCATGGGCGACGTGGGAGCGCTGGGGCTGGGCGGCGCCATGGCGGTGGTCGCGGTGCTCATCAAGCAGGAAGTGCTGCTGGTGTTCATCGCTGGCGTTTTCGTGGTGGAGGCGGTCTCCGTTATCCTCCAGGTTGGCAGCTACAAGCTGCGCGGTGGCAAACGGATTTTCCGGATGGCCCCGCTGCACCATCATTTCGAGGCGCTGGGGTGGGCGGAATCGAAGATCATCGCACGCTTCTGGATCGCCGGGCTGGTGATGGCGCTGTTCGCGCTGACGACTCTGAAACTGAGATGACATGCACCTCGACGGGACCAAGGCGCTGGTGGTGGGGATGAAGAAGTCAGGCATGGCGTCGGCGGAGCTGCTGGCGCGGAAGGGAGCGGCGGTCCGCGCCACCGATCTGAAATCGCTCGAAGAACTCGCCGACCTGGGCGAAGCGCGGGAACTGCTGGCACGGCTGGACATTCCCTTCGCGCGGCAGACGCCGGAAGTGTTCCAGGGATGTGACCTGATCGTGCTTTCGCCGGATGTGCCCGCGGACCTGCCGCCGCTCGAAGAGGCCCGCCGGCGAGGAGTGCGGGTGATCGGCGAAGTGGAACTGGCCGCGCCGTTTCTGAAAGGCGAGACCATCGGCATTACGGGTACGAATGGCAAGACTACCACCACCAGCTTGGTGGGCCACATCCTGCAGCAAGCCGGCGTGCCGGTGCAGGTGGGCGGCAACATCGGAACGCCTGTGACCGCCATGGTGGATAGCTCCCGCGCGGATGGCTGGAACGTTTTGGAGCTCTCGAGTTTTCAACTCGAGACCATCTACGCGTTCCGGGCGCATATCGGGCTGGCCCTGAACGCGACCGAAAACCACATCGACCGCCATCACACGTTCGAGAATTATGCGGCCGCCAAGGGCCGGCTCTTTGAAACACAGCGGAGCGGAGACTTCGCCGTGCTCAACGCCGACGACCCGGTGTGCGTGCGATACGCGGACGGCACCCTCGCCACGGCGCAGTGGTTCAGCAGCCGGCGCGAGGCGTCGCCTGGAGCGAGCCTGTGCGGCGCGAACCTGGTGCTGGATGGCCGCCTGCTGATCCCAGCCGGCGAGATTCCCATACGCGGGCGCCACAACGTGGAAAACGTGCTGGCCGCTTCGATTGCGGCGGCCCGGGCCGGGGTGAATCACGAGACGATCGCGGCCGCCGTGCGCACTTTCCAGGCGGTGGAGCACCGGCTGGAGTTCGTGCGGAATGTCAGCGGAATCGATTTCTACAACGATTCGAAGGCCACCAGCGTAGACGCCACCCTCAAGGCCCTGGACGCGTTTTCCGGCGGCTTGTGGGTCATCTTGGGGGGCAAGGACAAGGGGCTGGACTACTCGCCTCTGCGCGCGCCGCTCGAGGCCAAGGCGCGTGCGGCCCTGCTCATCGGCGCCGCCGCGGCCAAGATCGCGGGCCAGTTGCAGGGCGCCGCGCCCCTGGTGGATTCCAAAACGCTGGAGGCGGCCGTGGCGCACGCATATGCGAGAAGCCAGCCGGGCGACACCATTCTGCTGGCGCCGGCGTGTGCCAGCTTCGACCAGTTCAAAAGCTTCGAGCATCGCGGCGAGGTTTTCAAACAAATCGTCAACCAGCTACGACCCAGGGATTGATATGGCGCAACGGCTCAAGACCGACTGGATTCTGTTCGTCACCGTGCTGGTGATGGTGTCTTTCGGCGTGCTGATTCTCTACAGCGCGTCGTCCATCATGGCCCAGCTCGACCCGAGGTACGGCTCGAGCTGGCACTTTGTAGTGCACCAGGTGGAGTGGGCCGCCGTGGCAGTTGCCGCCATGATGACCCTCAAGAAGACTAACTACAGCAAATTTAAGAGTCCCACCGTGGCGTTCGGCGCGATGAGCGTCGCTCTGATGCTGCTGGCGGTGGTCTACTTCGTGGATGCGGCGCATCACCGGTGGCTGCGAGTGGGATCGGTCGGCGTGCAGCCCTCCGAGCTGGCCAAGCCGGCGCTGGTCATTTTCCTGGCCTTTTTTGCGACGTGGAGAGCGCGCGCCATCAACAATCCGAGGTACACGCTGATCCCGGCGGCCCTGGCCGTCGGGCTCATGATCCTGGCAGTGGTGGTGGCGGACCTCGGCACCGCGGTGGTTTTGGGATCGGCGGCCGCGGCCGTCTTTGTAGTGGCGGGCCTTGAGTGGCGCTATTGCGTGATCGCGGGGGCGGTGGCGATTGTGGGGGTGGTGATCTTCATCTTCGCGGAGCCGTTCCGTCTGGCGCGTGTGGTGCGATTCTTCGATCCCCAATTCAAGATCATCGCCAAGCTCGACCCCCATGGCAAAATCCGGAGCCGCATGGAACAGTCGCTCGTCACGCGCGATACCAACTACCAGTTGGAGCAGTCGCAAATCGCGGTGGGCGCCGGCGGCCCGGCAGGTCTCGGACTCACCAACGGGAGACAGAAACTGTTGTACCTGCCGGAAGCGCATACCGACTTCATATACGCGGTGGTCGCGGAGGAACTGGGGCTGGCCGGTTCGGTGGGGTTGCTGCTCGGCTTTGGAGTGATTTTCTGGCGAGGCTTGCGCGCCGCGTTCCGGATGCGTGACGATTTCGGACGATACCTGGCGCTAGGCGTGACGGTGGTGGTGGTGGTGCAGGGATTCCTCAACATGAGCGTAGTGCTGGGAATGATGCCAACCAAGGGCATCCCGCTGCCCATGATCAGCTATGGAGGAAGCTCGCTGCTGAGCACGCTGGCGCTATTGGGAATCTTGATGAATGTAGCGGAGAACGCGGGCTGAGGGCAGCGGCCAGGGGTCGGGGGTCGGGGGTCGGGGGTCGGGGACGCGGTGAAGGTTGGGAGTGATGCCTAAGGTTAGCCATTTTCGAGAACTGCATGTCTGGCAGCGCGGAATGGACATCGTCGAGGCCGTTTATCGAGTCTCGGCCACGTTCCCGAAATCCGAACTGTACGGACTGACCGGGCAGATCAGGCGCGCGGCGGTTTCCGTGCCCTCGAATATTGCCGAAGGGCACACCCGGGCTTCAACCAAGGAATATTTGAATCATGTGTCCATGGCTCAGGCTTCTCTTCCGGAGGTGGAAACTCAGATGGAGATTGCATCGCGGTTGGGATACGTCGCCTCTACGGAATTGAGTGCGGTCTTGGAGCAGGCCGCGGTGCTGGGCAAGCAGTTGTACGCGCTTCGAAATGCACTGGCCAAGAGAATATGAGCGAGCGAAGCGAACCTCCGATCCGCGGCCCCCGGCCCCTGGCCCCTGGCCCCCGGTCGATCCCTGGCCCCTTTCTCATGGCCGGAGGCGGCACCGGTGGCCACGTCATTCCGGCGCTGGCTGTGGCGCGGGAAATTCGACAGCGTGGGCACCAGGTGTTCTTTGTGGGGACCGCGCGCGGCTTGGAAGCCAAGCTGGTGCCGGCTGAAGGGTTCGAGTTGAAGAAGATTGATATCGCCGGACTGAACCGTGTGGGCCTGCGTCAGAAACTTGCCACCTTGATTCGGTTGCCCTTCACCACGCTCGGCTGCTGCGATTTCGTGCGCGACGCCTCCGCCGTTTTCAGCATGGGTGGCTATGCCGCTGGGCCGCCGGTGATGGCGGCGCTGCTGCGACGCGTTCCGGTGGTGGTGATGGAGCCGAACGCGGTGCCCGGATTTACCAATCGGGCAATCGGGCGGTTTGTGTCGCGGGCGCTGGTCTCGTTCCCGGAGACAACCGCCTATTTCCCCAAGGGGCGGACGGAAACCACCGGCCTGCCGGTCCGCGAGGAGTTTTTTCGCATTGTTCCCAAGCCGCGCGGCGGCACGCTCAACCTTCTGATCACGGGCGGCAGCCAGGGGTCGCGTACGCTCAACCAGGCGGGGCGACAAAGCTGGCCTCTCTTCCGCAAAACCGGGATGGCGGTGAGGATCGTGCACCAGAGCGGAGCGGGCGAGTTCGAGCAACTGCGGGAAGAGTTTTCCCGGTCGGGTCTGGAAGGCGAGGTGGTGCCATTCATCGCCGATATGCCCGCGGCTTTTGCCGCCGCCGACCTGGTGGTGTGCCGATCGGGCGCGGGGGCGGTATCGGAGCTGGCGGCGGCGGGTAAGCCGTCCATCCTGGCGCCGTTTCCATTCGCGGCGAACGACCACCAGACCCGAAATGCGGAAGCCCTCGCGCGCGCCGCAGCGGCCCGGCTGGTCCGGGACGACCAGATGAATGGCGAGAAGCTGGTGGCCGTAGTCGCGGAGTTGGCCGGTTCTTCGGGAGCGCTGGAGCGGATGGGAGAGGCCGCGCGGCGGTTCGCCAGGCCCGGCGCGGCGCGGCGGGCGGCGGAAATTTTGGAGGAGGTAGCGGGCGCAGCTTGAGATTTCGATTGACAGTTGGGCCGCAAGCCGAAACAATACCATAAGGAAATGTTTTTTCGTCCACAGCACTTGCATTTTACGGGCATCGGCGGCATCGGGATGAGCGGCATCGCCGAGGTGCTGCTCAACCTCGGATACCAGATCAGCGGGTCCGACGTGAAGCTATCGCCCGCCACCGAGCGGCTGGCCGGGATGGGCGCCCGAATCTACGAAGGCCACCAGGCCGCGAACGTCGCCGGCGCGCGAGCGCTGGTGGTGAGTTCGGCGGTGGACGAGCAGAATCCCGAGGTGCAGGAGGCGCGGCGTCTCCAGATCCCCGTGATCCCGCGCGGCGAGATGCTGGCCGAGCTGATGCGGTTGAAGTACGGGATTGCGGTGGCCGGAAGCCACGGCAAGACCACCGCTACTTCCATGACCGCCACCGTCTTGAACCACGCGGGGCTTGACCCCACGGTGGTGGTGGGCGGGCGCGTGGGGACCATGGGCGGATCGAACGCCCGCGTGGGGCACAGCGATTTTCTGGTAGCGGAATCGGACGAAAGCGACGGCTCGTTTCTGAAGCTGGCGCCGATCATCGCGGTGGTCACCAATATCGACCGGGAGCACCTGGATCACTACCCGTCGCTCGAGGCCATCCAGGCGGCGTTTATCGAGTTCGTGAACAAGGTTCCGTTCTATGGCGCCGTAATCGTCTGCCTGGACGACGCCAACGTGCAGGGCATCCTGCCTTCCATCAAGCGGCGGACCGTCACCTACGGCGCCACGGCCCAGGCCGATGTAGAGGCCAGCGAGATCGGCTGCGGGCCCTTCGCCAGCGACTTCCGCCTGCGGTGCCGCACCGAGGATCTCGGCCGGTTCCACCTCCGCGTTCCGGGCAGGCACAACGTCTTGAACGCCATGGCGGCGGTGGCGGTGGCGATGGAGCTGGAAGTTCCCCCGGAGGTGATCCGGGAGGCGCTGGCCGCGTTCAGCGGCGTCGACCGGCGGTTCCAGGTGCGAGGCAAGGAGCGCGGCATCACCGTCATCGACGATTACGGCCACCATCCCACCGAGATCCGCGCCACGCTCGACAGCGCCCGGCTGTGCGGCTTCCGGCGCATCCACGTGTTGTTTCAACCGCACCGGTTCACGCGGACGTATCACCTGATGGAAGAGTTCGCGCGCGCTTTCCACCAGGCCGATAGCGTGTTCGTGATGGATATTTACGCGGCCTCGGAGAAACCCATCGCGGGGATCACGGCCGAAGCGCTGGTTGAGCGCATCCGGCAGTTCGGGCATCGTCGAGCCGAGTACGCAGGCACGATGGACCGCGGCGTGGAAGCGTTGCTTGAGGTCGCCGGCGAAGGCGACGCGGTCCTGACGTTAGGGGCCGGCAACGTGTGGCAGGCCGGCGACAAGCTGCTGGCGCGGATGCGAACGGGGGGGCGCCCTTTGGGCCCGAACTGATATGGCGAAGGAGTCGAGAGAGATTACGCAAGGTTTCAACTGGCGCCTGTGGCTGGTGGTGGTGGCGCTGGGAGTGGCGGGCGTCTCCACCGCCGTGGCGGGTTTCCGAGTGCGCCAGTACGCGCTCACGGACCCGCAGTTCATGCTCTCGCGCGACCGCCAGGATGCGCTCGCGATCCAAGGCCTGAATTACACACCGCGAACGAACGTGCAGCGGGTCTTCGGCACGGACTTCGACCACAGCATCTTCTCCGTTCCACTGGAGGCGCGCCGGCGGCGGCTGCTGGCCATCGACTGGGTGGAAGACGCCTCGGTCTCGCGCATCTGGCCGGACCGGCTGCTGGTCCGGATTCGCGAGCGGAAACCGGTAGCGTTCGTGCTCTTCCGCTCGGGTGTGCTGCTGATCGACGCTCACGGCGTTCTGCTCGATCCTCCGGCGCAGGCGCAGTTCGCGTTCCCGGTGCTCAGCGGCGTCCGGGAAGACGAGACGGAAGACCAGCGCCGCGAGTGCGTGCGCGCCCTGTTGCGGCTTGAGGAAGACATGGGATACATGGCGAAGGACGTTTCCGAGGTGAATGCCGCCGATCCCGACAATATCCGCATCATCGCGCAGGTGGAGAACCGCACGATGGAGTTGATCATGGGCGACCGCAATTTCGCCCGGCGCTATCAGAATTTTCTCGAGCACTATCCGGAGATCGGGAAGCGGTCTCCGAACGTGAGAACGTTCGACTTGAGGCTGGACGGCCAAGTCACGGCCAGGGATTGACGGCTTTATGGCGGAGAAACCGATTTACGCAGCGGGACTCGATGCGGGCAGCCGCAAGACACGGCTGGCGATCTGCGTTCTGGAAAAAGGCCGTGTGCGCCTTCTGGGATGCGCCGCCATCGGGTCGCAAGGCTGGCTGAAGGGGAGTATCGCCGACCAGAGAGCGGTGGCGGATACGATCCGGGCGGCGCTGCGAGAGGCGGAGGCCAATGCCGGAGTTTCAGTGGATTCAGTGGTGGTGGGGATGGGCGGCCACACGGTACGCGGCGCCAACGGCCGCGGACTGGTGGAGCTCGGACACTTGCGGGAGGTTGAACAGCGCGACGTGAACCGCGTGGTGGACCGCGCCTCCCGTGTGCAGTTGCAGCCGAACCGCATGATTCTGCAACTGTTCCCGCAGGATTTCGTGGTAGATGGCCACCCGGGCCACTGCGACCCCCGAAAGATGCTGGCATCCCAGTTGGAAGCCAACGTCCACCTGGTGACGGCTTCGGTGCAGGAGCATAACTCGCTGGTTGGCGCGGTGAACCAGGCGCACCTGGTGGTGGAGGAAACCGTTTTTGAGGCGCTGGCCGCGTCCTATGCGGCCGTCCTGCCGGAGGACCGGCGCGAGGGCATCGCACTGGTGGACATTGGATCGGAGTCGAGCGAGCTGGTGGTGTATTACGGCGACGCCATGCACCTGGCCTCCACCGTGCGGGTTTGCGGCGACCATTTTACGCGCGACCTGGCCAAGGGGTTGCGCCTGAGTTTTGAGGATGCCGAGTTGGTGAAGATGGAGTACGGCCGCGCGCTTTCGACCGGCTGCTCGGGGAACGTGCTGGTGGAGCTTCCCGCGCCGGAAGACCGCGAGCCTCGTGAAGAGCGTTGGAAGGTGGTCAGCCGGATTCTGGAGGCGCGCGCTGTGGAGCTGTTCCAATTTGTGCGCTCCGAGCTCGCCCGCGTGGGGATGGACCGCGCGCTGGTCGGCGGCGTGTTTCTGGCGGGTGGGGCGGCCAAACTGCCGGACCTCTGCGACGTTGCGGAGCGCGTGCTCGAATGCCAGGCGCGGTACGGCCTGGCGATCGGGATCCTGGATTGGCAGGAGGAAATGAACGATCCGGAGTGGACCACGGCAGCGGGGCTCGCCATGTATTCGGCGAAGTTGAAGGCCAAAGCCGAGCATCAGCGGGAAACGGCAGGATGGCTGGGAAAGATTCTGAGATAGCAGTGCAGGGGCCGGGCGGCCCAGAAGGCGCCCGCGGCCCGAGGGAGGTGCCCATGGGGCTCATGGATTCGGAAATGGACGACTTGAAATATGAAATGGAAGAAGACGCGCGCACCGGCACGCGAATCAAGGTGATCGGCGTGGGCGGCGGCGGCTGTAACGCCGTAGCCCGGATGGTGCAGGAAGGGTTGGAAGGCGTGGAGTTCTATGCCATGAACACCGACCTTCAGGCGCTCAACGCCTGCCAGGTGCCCAACAAACTGCAACTGGGCGCGAAGATCACGCGTGGGCTGGGCGCCGGGTCGAATCCCGAAATCGGGCGGCAGGCGGCGCTGGAAAATACCGATCCCATCGTCGAGGTGCTGCAAGGCGCCGATATGGTATTCGTCACGGCGGGGCTGGGTGGCGGCACGGGAACCGGCGCGGCTCCGGTGATCGCGTCGCTGGCCAAAGAGCTGGATGCGCTGGCGGTGGCGGTAGTCACCAAGCCGTTCAGCTTCGAAGGGTCGCGGCGCATGAAGCTGGCGGAAGACGGGCTGGGCAGGCTGGCATCCATTGTGGACACGGTAATCGCCATTCCCAACGACCGGCTGCTGGCGCTGGCGCCGCGCGGTACCAGCTTCTTCGAGGCGTTCAAGACGGCGGACGACCTGCTGCGGCAGGCCGTGCAGGGCATCAGCGACATCATCGTCACGCCAGGACTGATCAATCGCGATTTCTCCGACATCAAGGCCACCATGACCGGCATGGGTTACGCCATGATGGGGACGGCCGTGGGACGCGGCGAAAAGGCGGCCGTGGAAGCGGCCCGGCAGGCCATCAGTTGTCCGCTCCTGGAAGACACGCGGATCACCGGTTCGCGAGGCATCCTCATCAACATCACGGGATCGAGCCGGCTGGGGCTGCACGAGGTGAACGAAGCGTGCTCCATCATCCGGGAGGCGGCCGATTGCGACGACGTGCAGATCAATTTCGGGGTCATTCTGAACGAGTCGATGGCGGACGCCGTGAAGATCACGGTGATCGCCACCGGGTTCCAGCCGGAGAACGCGCCCGTGGCCGACCGGCGCAGCGCGCCGGAGATCAGGATACAGCCGCGCCCGTCTCAGTCGGCCCCAGCGAGTGCCCCGGAACCGGTTCCGGTAGTGGAGCCGGCGCCGGAGCCTCCGCTGATTGCGGACGCGGAGCGGTTGCCGGATTCGGACGAACTTGAAACGCCGGCGTACATGCGTCAAGGCCGGTTGTTGAACTAATCGGAGTTTCAGATGAAAGCTCGCGTCTTCGTTTTCTTGAAGTCCACGGTTCTCGACCCGCAGGGTCAGACCGTTCGCGCGGCGCTGAACGGCCTCGGTTACCCGGGCATTTCGGATGTGCGCCAAGGCAAATTCTTCGACATCGCCATCGCCGGCGGGATCACTCGCGAGCAGGCGCGGAAAGACGTCGAAACCATCGCGAACGAAGTTCTCGCCAATCCCGTGATCGAAGAGTATCGCGTCGAGATCCTCGACTGAGCGTGCATCTATAATTGAACTATGTGCGGAATCGTAGGTTACATCGGAACCCAGAAGGCCGTCCCGATCATTCTGGAAGGCTTGAAACGCCTCGAGTATCGGGGATACGACTCGGCGGGGCTGGCCGTTTACTGCGACGACAACCAGCTCGCCGTCCGCCGCGCCAAAGGCAAGCTGCGCAACCTCGAGGACGCCATCCGCATGAACCCCGTGGATGGGACGTACGGGATCGGGCACACCCGCTGGGCCACGCACGGCCGGCCCACCGAAGAGAACGCGCACCCGCACCGCGACTGCCAAGGCGACGTGGTGGTGGTTCACAATGGAATCGTCGAGAACTATCTGCCCCTGAAGCATCTCCTCCAGTCCGAGGGCCACGTTTTCAAAACCGAGACCGATACGGAAGTGATCGCGCACCTGGTGGAGAAGCATTTCAAGGGCAATCTGGAAGAAGCCGTGCGCGCCGCCGTCAAGGACCTCACGGGTGTGTTCGCGCTGGCGGTGATTTCGCGGTCCGATCCCCGTAAGATCGTGGCTGCGCGCTCGGGACCGCCGGTGGTGATTGGGATCGGCGACAACGAGTACTTTGTGGCGTCGGACGTGCCGGCTATTCTCAGCCACACGCGCGACATGTTTTTCCTGGCCGACGGCGACATGGCTGTCCTCACCCCCCAAGGCGTGCGGCTCAGCGATTTCGACGGGCGCCCGGTGAACCGCCAGGTTTCGCACATCCTGTGGGACCCCATCATGGCGGAAAAGGGCGGCTACAAGCATTTCATGCTCAAGGAAATCTACGAGCAGCCGCGTGCCGTGCGCGACACCACCCTGGGGCGCGTGGGGCAGGAAACGGGTCGTGTTTTCCTGGATGAGATGGACATCGCGCCGGCCGAATTCGCGCGCTTCCGCCAGGTGAAGATCATCGCCTGCGGCACGAGCTGGCACGCGGCTCTGGTCGGCAAGTTCATGATCGAGAAGCTGGCGCGGCTCCCCGTCGAGGTGGATTACGGCAGCGAGTTCCGTTACCGCGATCCGATTATGAGCGAAGATACCCTCACGGTGGTGATTTCGCAATCGGGGGAAACCGCCGATACGCTGGCGGCGCAGCGCGAGGCCAAGCAAAAAGGTTCCAAGACGCTGGCCATCTGCAACGTGGTGGGTTCGATGGTCACGCGCGAGGCCGCCGGCACCATTTACACGCACGCGGGGCCGGAGATCGGCGTGGCCTCCACCAAGGCTTTCACGTGCCAACTAACCGCGCTGTTCATCCTGGCGATGCATCTGGGCCAGGCCAACCATCGCCTGGATGAGAGCATGTCGCGCGGCCTGATGCAGGAGCTGGTGCGGATTCCCGGCAAGCTCGAAACCGTGCTTTCGCACGACCCGGTTTACGAGGCGCTGGGCCGCGACCTCCACCGCTCCACCGATTTTCTGTTTCTGGGACGCGGGGTGCATTTCCCGGTCGCCCTCGAAGGGGCGCTCAAGCTGAAGGAGATTTCGTATATCCACGCCGAAGGCTATCCGGCTGGAGAGATGAAGCACGGGCCCAACGCGCTGATCGACGAAAAGCTCCCGGTGGTGGTGCTGGCGACTCACGATCCCTCGAGCGACGAGAGCCGCCTGCTGTACGAAAAGACGCTGTCGAATATCCAGGAGGTCAAGGCGCGCGAAGGCATTGTAGTGGCGCTGGTGACCGAGGGCGATGCGGCCGTGCGCAAGACCGGCGCTGACCACGTCATCGAAATTCCGCCGACCGCGGAGCTGCTGGCGCCGATTCTGGAGATTGTGCCGCTGCAATTGCTGGCCTATCACATCTCGGTCCGCCGCGGCTGCGACGTGGATCAACCGCGCAACCTGGCCAAGAGCGTGACGGTGGAGTAGGTCAATCGGATCCCCGTCCGGAGCGCTAGGCTGATGGTACCAAGGGGAAGGAACAATGACGAAGACGCTCTCGTTTACGTGCCTGTTGGCGGCACTCGCAGTTGTAGCTTTTGCTCAGGGGCCGTCAGACGCCGACATTCAGGCGGCTATGGAGCGCGGAAAGACGACTCCTGCAAAGAAGCTGTGGGATGAGATCAAAAAGAAGCAGCAATACCGGATAAACCGTGCCGGATTTGGCGATCCGATCGAAAAGAAGGTTTTGATTTTGTCCGACCTGGACCGGATCGCATTGGAAGCCGCTGAAGCCAAACGCCAACTGCGGGAGATTTCGGTAGATGATATCAAGAGGAACCTTCCGTTTGGCGTCATGGAGGTCTTGCTTGAAGCGAACTGCTACAACAACATGTATGCCGGCAGCTTGCCCAAGTGGGGGCCGGGTGGCGGTGTTCATGTGGTGCTCAAAGTCGCTGGTAAGGTCGTCCAGCCGCTCGAAAAAGGAGCGGGCCAGAGCGACTCCGTTGCGATACTACCTCAAGAGCACGGAGTTGTGTCCCGGCAGGGAAGTATGGTCACATACACGCCACTGTATCGGAGCGCTATCTATGAGCGGGCGTCGGAACGGGCGTGGTTCACGTTCCCGGCTCTGCCGATCGACGTGAAGTCGTTCACCGTGACCGCCATTTCCGGGGAAGGCAAGCAGAAAGAAAAGGAGGTTGAGAATCCGGTGAGGTAGGCGAAGGTCACGTCCAGAGACGCCTATCGTGCTAACAACCTCTGTATGCTCCAGGCCCTTGCGTCCAACCTGAGCCACCGTCAAGGCCGGAATCGCCTTGGTCGTTATACGATTGCTCCAACACACGTTTTACGGCTTGGGCCGTCTCGCATGTGGAACCCAAGAGAGTGATGGAAGCGGTAGACTGCGGGTTAAGAAGCCAGCCCTCGTCAACCTGTAAGATTCGCCCGGTGTCGATTTCTGGGTGGTTGATCCCATATGGATTTCGCCCGTCACGCTCGTCAGAGGTCATCGGTCCAACGTATAGGCGCAAGTGTATCATCTCTTGTTTGATCCTTCTGTTGTTCAGATACGTCAAGTGTCTAGTTCGCTTTTCTCAAATCTCGTTGTGAGTTCTCGTGACTGTCTGTCGTAGTGGTATGTTAGGATCGTCAGGTATGGCTTACCATTCACATTCACATAGCGCACGACACTTCGGGCACCTTCGTCCAACTCATTATTGTGGAACATGCGTTGGATAAGCTCATATGCGCCGCTCACCACTTGCTCGCTGTCTTCGGTGCGGACCAGCGAAACTGGTCCCCGTTGTCCCGCCCCTAGCGACATCGTGTGCACAAATCGAATGGTCGTGTTGGGACCACGCAGGGGTTCAACGCTTATGTTGAAGGCCGCTCCCGAGCCGAGATTGCGGATCACTGTCTGGACCAATGGCATGTTGGCGCCCTTTTCTATAATGTGAAGATCGTTCGCAGGTTCAAGCATAACGATTGGTCGGATTGAGTGTTCGTTCTGAATCTGAGCTTCCCGCAACAACTTCTGTGTCGCCTTCCGCAGCCTGGAGGTCTCAATCGTGTACCAGATCAAAGCCACCCCCGTAATAAGCGTTAGGATAGTTACAGCAATGGAGCAGTATGCCAGAGCCGCTTGAGCTGTGTTTGTGTCCATATGCGGTGCATTCTACCACCGGGCAACAAAGAGAGCCACGAGTGCGATGCCGGCCGTGCCCAATTATATGCCGGTTTCCCGATGGCTTACCCGCGAGATGGCGTTGACCAGCTTGCGGTAGGGGATGTCGTCGTAACCGCCGAAGCTCAGCCATTCGCCTTCGCGCCAACTGGAGTAATACCAGCGCGTCAGCAGCGCCAAATACTCCTGCCGCTCGCGCAGCCCCAGCTTTCTGGGCGTGACCTGGGCGAACGTCTCCCGCAGCCGGTGGTCGAGCGAGACCGTCTTGCCTTCCTGCACTTCGAAACCAAACCGCTGCGGCTCCTGCCAATTCCCTTCGCGCACAAACCACATCTCGACGGCAAACGGCGCCAGGGAGCGCGTGATGGCGACGCCGTTCAGACGGTCGACATCGCGCGCCAGCTCGTCGCGCAGCTTCAGCACTTCCTCCACTTTTTCCAGACGCTTGTGCTGGCGCGCCGCTTCCTCGAAGAGCATCTCTTCGCTGAGCCGGTCGCGAGAACGCGCGATACCGTCGGCGAGCGAGCGGCCATCCGTGCGCAGAAACTCCACCACGCGCGCGACTTCGTGGGCATACTCCGCGGGCCCCACCACCAACTGGCACGGCCGCAGGCACATGCCCATCTCGCCGTAAATGCAGCCGGGATGTGCGGGCGAAGGGGCCAGGTCTTCCTGGCAGCGCCGCATCTGGAACAGGTCCAGGAATTGGGCCTCGAACTTCTCCGCGGAAGCGCGCGAGCGGAACGGCCCGAAGTACAGGCCGCCCGTGCGGGTGAGGTGCGTGGTGATGTGGCTGCGCGGGAACTCGTTGTTGAGGACGATCTTGAGATAAGGCGGCATCCGCAGCTTGAGCAGGTCGAGATAGGAGTCGGGGAAGTGGCGCCGCGCCTGCTCGTAGAGCACCACGCTCGATTCGAATGCGGAGCCTGTCAGCCAGTACTCGATCCGCCGGACGGTGTGCCGCAGGTTCAGCAGGCGCGACGGCTTCTCGCGTTCTTTCAGGAGGCGCAGCAAGCGGCGCCGCAGGAGGGCGGTCTTGGAGAGATACGGAGGGCCTTCCCTGGGCCACAGCACGAAGACCGCCGGGCTGTTGGGCAGCGCTTCGATGGCGGCGTCCAACGACGCCAGGTCGCCGGTGACTTCGATCGCGGTCATCGCGCCACCGAACCCGCCGCTACTCCGACGCCGCTTTGTCGTCGATCAGCTTGCGAACGGCGGCGATGAAATCGGCGAGCGGCTGGGCTCCCTGGTCGCCGCGCTTGCGGTTGCGCACCGCCACCTGGCCGCTCTGCTGTTCGCGGTCCCCCACCACCAGCATGTAGGGAATCTTCTGCAACTGCGCGTCGCGAATCTTCAGGTTGACCTTCTCGCTGCGCTCGTCCACGGTGGCGCGAATACCCGCGGCGTCGAGCTGCTTCCGCACCTCGCGCGCGTACTCGGTCTGGCGGTCGGTAATCGGCAGCACGATGGCCTGCACCGGCGCCAGCCACACCGGAAAGGCGCCGGCATAGTGCTCGATCAGGATACCGAAGAAGCGCTCGATGGAGCCGTAAAGCGCGCGGTGCACCATCAGCGGCTGGTGCGCCTTGCCGTCCTCCCCGATGTATTCCAGCTCGAAGCGGCGCGGCAGCGTGAAATCGAATTGCACGGTTGAAAGCTGCCAGGGCCGTCCGATGGCGTCCACCAGCTTGACGTCGACCTTCGGCCCGTAGAACGCCGCTTCGTCGGGTACGACCTTGGCCTTGATGTTGAGCCGCTCAGTGGCCCGGCGCAGCGCGTTTTCCCCGAGCTGCCACTGGTCGGGCGAGCCATCGTACTTGCCGCTGGCGCCGCCGTCCCAAGTGGAAAGCTCGGCCTCGTACTGGTCGAAGCCATAAGTTGTGAGGGTGTCGACCGCGAATTGCAGGCAGTCCACAATCTCGTCCTCGATCTGCTCCGGCGTGCAGAAAATGTGGGCATCGTCCTGCGTGAAACCGCGCACCCGGAACAGTCCGTTGAGCACGCCCGAGCGCTCGTAGCGGTAGACCGTGCCGAGCTCGCCCAACCGGACCGGAAGGTCGCGGTAGCTCCGCTGCTTGTCCTTGTAAATCAGGATGTGGAAGGGGCAGTTCATGGGCTTGAGCTGGTACTCCGCGTCGTCCAGTTCCATGCGCGTGAACATGTTCTGCGCGTAAAAGCCGGCGTGCCCTGAAGTCTTCCACAGATCGAAGCGCGCCACGTGCGGGGTGTAGACCAGCGCATAGCCGCGCTTCAGGTACTGGTCGCGCATCCAGTCTTCAAGCTGCTTGCGGATGATGCCGCCCTTGGGGTGGAAGAAGATGAGGCCCGGACCGGCCAGCTCCTGGATGCTGAAGAGGTCCAGTTCCTTGCCCAGCTTGCGGTGGTCGCGCTTCTTGGCCTCTTCGATTTGCTTGAGATACGCCTCCAACTCCTTCTGAGTGAAGAAGGCCGTGCCGTAAATGCGCTGCAACTGCTTGTTGTGCTCGTCGCCTTTCCAATAGGCGCCGGCGATGGAGAGCAGCTTGAACGCCTTGATCCTGGACGTGCTCGGCACGTGCGGGCCGCGGCAGAAATCGATGAACTTCGGCCCCAGCGTGTACTCGGTGAAGACCTCACCCGCGCGCTCCTCGATCAGCTCGCATTTCATCCACGCGTCGGCGTATTTTTTGAGGCCTTCGTCTTTCCGCGTATAGACGCGCTCGTAGGGGAGGTCGCGCGATTGAATCTCCCACATCTTCTTTTCGATCTTCTCGAGGTCTTCCGGCGTGAACGGCGCGGCGCGGTCGAAGTCGTAGTAGAAGCCGGTTTCGATGGCCGGTCCGATGCCCAGCTTGGCCTCGGGATAGAGCTCGAGCACTGCCGCGGCCAGAAGATGCGCGGCCGAATGGCGGTACACGTCGAGCGACTCTGGATCCTTGGCAGTGAGGATCTGAAGGCTGGCGTCCTTTTCGAGAGGGCGGGTCAGGTCGTACAACTGTCCGTCGACCCTGGCGACGATGGCCGCGTCCGCCAGACGAGGGCTGATGGATTTGGCGATATCGATGGGACGTGTCCCCGCCGCGGCCGGCTGTTTGCTGCCGTCGGGCAGAGTAATCTCGATGTTGCTCATAGGGAATTTTCAGCGTAACACGCGCGGCGGGACGCCTGGTGTTCCGCGCCATCCGCGGGCCCGTAATCCGTTCATAGGCGAAATCGGAACCAAATACTTCACAGTTGCCGGCAATAGATGGGGCTGGGATGCGGCGCGCCTGTTGGAATGACAGCGTGGTCGTGCCTGGCGGTGATGACGCACAGCGTGCCGACCGCGCTCAAACGGCTGGCCTGTCGGAGAAATGGTTGACCGAACGACCGAAGCAGATGCGGTTTCAGATTCTCTGCTCGCCCGGCAAACTGGTTCCCACGCGCGCCAAACCTGGCTGCGAGTGCGGCATCCGAGGGAGCAGCCGGCCGAGTGGATGAGCCCCTTTTGAAATGCGGTCGTGCTTACGGACGGATTACGGGCGCGGGCACAGCCGTTTCGGAATGTAGGTGAGCGCTAAGGCGCTACTGGCAAACGACGGCGCTGGCCAGCGTTTAGTTTGGGTACCCATGGAATAGGGTGTCTATTTTCGCATTCAAAACATTCTTTTGCATTTA
>Ga0326727_10000962_pt1 | contig 112117 bp, 110 predicted proteins | sample MB2enrmetagenome_FD_207643 | JGI IMG/M metagenome (GOLD analysis project Ga0326727, IMG submission 207643) | Lab enriched peat soil microbial communities from McLean, Ithaca, NY, United States - MB29MY | ecosystem: Environmental > Terrestrial > Soil > Wetlands > Peat | place: USA: New York...
TCGATCACCCTTCGCGTTGCTGCCATTGTGACCCGCCCTCAAGTCAGTTTCCGGCGAGACTACAACATGTGGGGTCACCTGGAGAATCCCCCCGCAACTGGTTGGTTTCACAGAATCGATGTACTAGATCCTACTCCCCCGACAACTCCCGCCGCCGCCGATCGAGCTCCTCGGTGTAGCGGCGCAGGGCGTATTGTTCGGTGAGCAGGCCGATGACGTGCCGCCCCTCGGCGCTGTCCACCACCACCAGCGCGTCGCTCTCGGCGGCCTCGAACATCGCCACCGCCTCCTTGATCGTCATCTGCGGCAGCAGCACCGTTTCGGCGTAGTGCACAATATCGCGGACCGTGTGCTCGTCATCCTCATCGGCATGCGCTTCCGGCAGCAGGACGATCCCGGCGTAGCGGTCGCCCTCGTCCAGCGCGATTGCCCGCTGGGTCAGGCCCAGCGGGAAATCCCGCTTGAACATCTTCAATGTCATGTCGGCGCGCACCGTGCGCATATCGCGCCGCATCATCCGCCCGACCGTCAGGTTGCGCATCCAGCCGATATCGACCGCGCTGCGTATCGCCTCGCCGCGCAGATGGAACCGCCACGTCGCGAACGAGTAACCAAACGTCCGCCGCACCGTCAGCGAGGACACCACGCAGGCCGCCAGCACCGCCACCGTCATCGGCAGGCTGCCGGTCGCCTCCAGCGACAGGAAGCCCATGGTCAGCGGACCGCCGATGATCGCCACCGCCAATGCGCTCATGCCGACAAGGATGCAGACCGTTTCCGGTATCGCATGGGCAGTGGTCGCCAGCGCCAGTCCGCCCGCGAACGCCTTGCCCAGCAGGGCGCCAAGGAACAGCGACGCGAAGAACAGCCCGCCGCGAAAGCCCGAGCCGATGGAGATCGCCGAGGCCGTCGCCTTCAGCAGCACCAACAGGACGATCCAGCGCAAAGGCTCGTGCATCTCGAACGTCAGGCCGAGCGCCCCGTGGCCCGACGACAGCACGGACGGCGTAACCAGCGCCATGCCGCCGATGGCCAGCCCCCCGATCGCGGGGCGCAGCCAAATCGGCACGCGGCTGCGGCGGAACAGTTCCTCGGTCAACGTGACGCCGCGCATGATGGAGATGCCCAGCAACGCGCACAGCATGCCGAGTGCGAGGATCGGGATGTAGTCGAGCGCCTCGATATGCGGCGTTAGCTGCGCGTTCAGGTCGAAGATCGAACCGCCCAGCGCCTGCACAACCGCCTGCGACACCAGGGCGGCGACAGCCACCGGCGCGAAGGACACCAGGGTGTACGTGCCGATAACCAGCTCGAACGCATAGAACGAACCTGTCAGCGGCGCGTTGAACGCTCCGGCGATGGCCGCCGCCGCGCCGCACCCCACCAGCAGGCGCAGATCGTTGCGACGCACCCTGAACGCGTGTCCCCAACGGGAGGCGATGGCCGAGCCGATCTGGGTGTAGCCGGCCTCCAGGCCGACGGAAGCGCCGACACCGTTGGACATGACGGTCTGCAGCACGACGATCAGGCTGCCGGTCAGCGACATCCGGCCGCCGAACAAAGCGTTCGCCTCGATCGGGTCCACCGTCCGGCGCGGCCGCAGCCGGGTCAGGCCGAGCGTCACCAGCCCCAGGACCAGGCCGCCCAGCGCCGGCACCACGACCGTGCGCACCGGATCGAGCGACGCCATCGCGCTCAGGCGCTGATCCGGCCGCAGGTTGAACAAAACCTGATGGACGAGTTGCGTCACCGCGTTCATCAGCCAGACGCTGACTCCTGTGCCGCAGCCGAGGAAAGCGGCCAGCACCACCAGCCAGATTTCATCGGCCCGCACCAGCGCGCGCAGCACCTGCGGCGCATGCAGCACCGCGGAGCCGAACGGGCGGCGGTGGCGGCGGGCAGCGGCGCGCCTGGTCTCAGCGGCCGCGTCGGACGCGGCTTTCCCGGTGAGGCGGATGCCCGGTGGCTCCGCGGTCGGAGAATCGCCGTGTGCAATCGGCATCGCGCCGTCCAGCCGAGATCAAGAGAAACAGACGTTGTTTACGGATATGCCGCCGCCGCGCGCAACCCAACCCGCCGCCAGCGGGGTAAAAGCACCGTCCGTGGTCAGGTCGCCCGCTCCGCCCGGGTCGCCTCCAGATCGTCTGCGATGAAGGCGCGGATCACCTCCAGCACCGGTTCGTGAGCGGAGAAACCCAGCGTTCGGGCGTGCAGCGCCTCGAAGGCCGGGGGCCAGGTGGAGACGATCGCGGCGATCGACTTGTCCTCCACCCGCTTGACGTGCGCGGCGGCTCCGGGGGCGAGCGCCTCCAGCGCCTGCAACAGATGCGCGACGGTGGTGCTGATGCCGGGCGGATCAATGCTGCGGTCCAACCCCATTTTGGCAGTGTCGATCACGGCGGCGTGCAGCAGCCAATCGACGGCGCGGCGCGGGCTGCACACCCAAACGGCGAAATCGTCGGAAACCGGCAGCTCCGTATCGAGGCCCAACAGCGGCTCTCGCACGATGCCGGAGACAAACGAGCTGGCGGCCTTGTTCGGCCGTCCCGGGCGGACGATGACGGTGGGCAGGCGCAGGCTGACGGCGTCGAGGAAGCCGCGGCGGGAGGCGTCCGCCAGGATCAACTCGGCCGCCGCTTTCTGCGCGCCATAGCTGTTGCCGGGGATCTGCCGCGTGTTGTCCGGCAGGACGCTGTCCTGGCCGGCGCTGAAGCTGGCGACCGAACTGGTGAACACAACGCGGGGCGGCCTGCCTCCGGCCGCGACCAGCGCGCGGCAGCGGTCGATCACCGCGTCGGTACCGCGCAGATTGACGCGGCGGCCGAGGTCGTAATCCGCCTCGGCCTGCGCGCTGACAACCGCCGCAAGATGGAAGACCACATCGGTCCCCGCCGGGATCGCCGCTTCGGGCAGATCGACAATGTCGCCGGCGATAGACGTGACCGCGAAGGGGGCCTCGGGCTTCGGTGGCGCGGCGACGTCGAACAGCGTCAGCGCGGCGACGGTTCGGCCGCCAAGGGCGCCGTCCTTGGCCAGCCGGGCCGCGAGCTTGCGGCCGAGGAATCCAGCGCCGCCGAGGATGGAAATTTTCATGGTTGTCCCTCCGGTTCCGCCGATTGATTGCACCGACGCGCCACGCGGTCCACCGTGCCCGCATGATCGGCTCCTCTCCCTTCGCTCTCTCGCTCAACCCGCGGCACGGCGTGCCCGGTTTGATCGTTTTGCCCGCCGGCGGGTTCCGCCGGGCGAAGGCGGCGATTACCGCCTGGCCGGGATACGCGCCGACGCCGCTGCACGACCTTCCGGCTATCGCGTCGGCCGCGGGCGTCGCGGCGCTGCGGTTGAAGAATGAGAGCAGCCGCTTCGGCCTCGGCAGTTTCAAGGCGCTCGGCGGCGCCTACGCGGTCGCGACCTTGCTGTCCGGCGAATTGTCCCGTCGCGGCATCGCGATGTCCATATCGGCCGAGGCGCTGGCGGACGGGCGATACCGCGACTCCACCGAGTCGGTCACAGTCACCTGTGCCACCGACGGCAATCACGGCCGATCGGTCGCGTGGCGCGCGGAGCGGTTCCATTGCCGCTGCGTGATCTTTGTGCACGGGACGGTCAGCCAGGGCCGCGTGGACGCCATTGCCGCGTTTGGCGCCAAGGTCATTCGCGTTCCCGGCACCTATGACGATGCCGTGCGTGAAGCCGATCGGCGGGCGCGAGCGGGGGGTTGGTTCGTGGTCTCCGACACGTCGTATCCAGGCTACACCGAGGTGCCGCGCGACGTCATGCAGGGCTATCGCCTGATGGCGGACGAGGCGGCGGACCAATGGTCCGGGCCGCCGCCGACACATGTTTTCATCCAGGCCGGAGTAGGTGGAGCCGCCGCGGCGGTTTCGGTGCAGATCCGAGCGCGTTTCGGCACCGCCCCACTGCTGGTGGTCGTCGAACCCGAGCGCGCAGCCTGTCTTTTCGCCAGTGCCCGGGAAGGCGCTGCGACGGCGGTGGGCGGCAACCTCGATACGATCATGGCGGGCCTCGCCTGCGGCGAGCCGAGCCTGCTGGCATGGCAGGAGCTTGAACGCGCCGCCTTCGCGTTCATGACGATCCCGGATGCGGCGGCAATCGATACAATGCGCCTGTTGGCGGATGCCGGCCTGGCCATCGGCGAATCCGGGGTTGCCGGCCTCGCGGCCCTGCGGCTCGCCGCGCACGATCCGGAAGCGTGCGCAACGCTGCGGCTCGACGCCGGCAGCCGGCCGCTTTGTTTCGGGACGGAGGGCGTTACCGATTCGTTCCTATATCAAAAATTGCTACGTTCACATCAGCGTTAACCTTTCATCAACCAGATGTGGCATAAGCTAGCACCCGGTTGACGGAAAGAGCCTGACGCAGTGGCGTTAGGGCCACCATGCGATGACAGGGATACAGCGATGCGGATTCGTGCCAGGTGGTCGGTTGTTGCAGCGGTGCTGGTGGCGGGGCTCGCGTACGGCGCCTACCCCTACGTGACGCTCTATCGCCTCGGCGAGGCGATCCAGACCTCCGATGCCCAAACCCTGGAAGCGCTCGTCGATTGGCCGGCGGTGCGGGAGGGCATCAAGGAAGACGTCTGCGATCTTGTCGTCGACGACCCCGGGCCGAAGACGGACACCACGCTGCCGCCGTTCGGCGCTTCGTTCATGCGCGGCATCGCCTCTAACGCGATCGATCAGGCCGTGACTCCGCAGGCGCTGCTCGCCGCGACCGGCACCGTGGCAACCCCCGCGCGGCGGCCGTCGATCGACCATCACGCGCAATCCCGTTCCGCACCCGAGCAGCAGAGTCCCGATGTGCATGTGGCCTGGGCGTTCTTCGACAGCCCGACGACATTCATGATCAGCCTTCAGGCGCGCGGCCAAACCGATCCGATCAAGCTGGAAATGGCGCTGCACCACGGCGCGTGGCAGGTGCATCGGGTGTGGCTGCCGGCGGACCTGCTGACGAACTCCGGCTCCCCGACTTAGATTTTCTTCGGCTGCGGCTCGTCGAACGGGCCGCCGGCCTTTTTCCAGGCGGCGAAGCCGCCCTCGATATGGGCGACGTTTTCCAGGCCCATGTCTTGCGCCGTCTTCGCCGCAAGCGCGGATCGCCACCCGCCGGCGCAGAAGAAGACAAAACGTTTTGGCTCCAGGAATATCGGCTTGGCATAGGGACTTTCCGGATCGATCCAGAATTCCAGCATGCCGCGGGTGCAGGCGAAGGCGCCGGGCAACTTGCCCTCGCGTTCCATCTCGCGCGGATCGCGGAGATCGACGAACACCACGTCGGGGTGGCCAATCAGCCCGATGGCATCCCCGACCGAGAGCGTTTCGATCTCGGCGTCGGCTTCGGCGAGAAGCTGCTTGTAGCCCTTCTTGATTTCCATACCGCACCTCCCGGGCGATGAGATAGTCCCGGTTCGGCGGCCCGGCAACCGGCCCCGGCGCGTCGTTTGCGCGCAGGCAATGATGTTCGGGTCATGGCTGGCATGGCATAAGCGACGCCAGGGACTCCGGGCGCGAAGCGGTCCCCCTTTGTAGAAGCTCGTCGCGCATCCGGTGCGCACCTGTAAGAAAACCGGGGAGATGTGATTGAGCGGGTGGCGGCGCATCAGATGGAAGCCGAACCGGGCCAGGCGTCAGCGGAACAATGAACCGGATCTGCCGGGCCGATGATGAATCCCGCTCTGACCATCCGAACGGGACGCCTGCTGCTCACCCCTGTCGGCGGCGCCGATCTTCCCGATCTCCGGCGGATAAAGGCGGATCCGCAGGTGTTCGCGGTGATGCTCGGTGGCGTGCGCAACTATGCCCAGACCGCCGAAGACCTGGCGCGCGACGTGATCGCCTGGGGTCTGCACGGCTTCGGCATGTGGGCGATCCGCGAAACGATCAACGGCCGCTTCGCCGGCATTACAGGCCTGGACTATCGCCCCGACGGGCGCGGAGTCGCGCTTCGTTTCGCCCTCTGGCCCGAGGCGCAGGGACGCGGCCTGGCGCGGGAGGCTGCGTTCGCGGCGCTACGGTTCGGACATGACAACGCCCGTTTGCCGCGGATCATCGCCGTTGCGCGGGAAAGCAATTTCGGCTCCAGGATGATACTCGGCGGCATCGGAATGCACGAAGCCGGCGCGTTCGAGCAGCGCGGCTACACGATGGTCCTTTACGAAAGCCTGCTATGAGCTTTGAGAAACCTGATTGCGCATGGCGCTGATCAACGCTTCAACGCTGTTGTTGTTGTGCGCCAGGTACGATGCGTAATCCTGCCGCTGCGTCAGCCGCAGCGACGTGCCCTCGGCTATGACGTCGATGACTCTCGGGTCGGAGGTTGGATTGGATATGACCCAGTCCACCGCCGTCGGCGGGTTGTTGGGACGCACCACGGTTGACGACACCACCGCGTCCTCATCCTGCATCCGGCTGCGTCCGAGTGTGTATGTCACACCCTGATACTCGCCGAGCTTCGACGTGATGTTCGTCACCAGCACCTCGTGGAACAGCTTGAGGTATTGCTTCTGCTGTTCCGGCGTCGCCGTCCGCCAGAAGCGGCCGAGGCAAAACTTGCCAATGCCGTCGACATCCACCTGGGTATCGATGATCCGGCTCATCGCGGCACGCTTGCTGCTCGCCGAGCCGGGACCATTCACCACAGCCACAAGCTGGTCGCCCAATGATGCCATGAAGGCAGCCGCCTTCTCCGCGCCCTGGGCGCGGGCCGGGACGGAGGCGGCCAGCAGGGGCGAAGCGGCGGCGAAGGTCAGGAGGTGCCGGCGATAGATCATCAGATGTTCCGAGCTCCGGTGACGGGGTCGTTTACTTGCTGGACTCGTTCGCCGCCTGCGGGAACCAGACGGGGACGGTGGCGCGGTTGTCGTTACGCATCTCTTCAATCTGAGAATGACGGTGCTGGCGATAAAGGCTCCGGAAGGTGGCATACGGATCGAGTGCCGTCTTCTTGATCTGGTCCAGGGTGTCGAGCACCCGTTCGCGGGAATCCAATGCGTTTACGCCCCACCGCGACCAGTTGAAAGCCTTTAGGCCGACGTTGCCGGGTCCACCGACCCAGGTGAAGGGATCGAGCGCGATATTTACCCCGAATCCGATGGCATCGCGCGGATCGCTCGGTCCCAGGACCGGCAGGAACAGGAAAGGTCCTTCCGGCACGCCCCAGTTCGCCAGCGTCATACCGAAATCGGCATCGTGGTCCGGATATCCCCACTTCTTGGCGACGTCGAAGATGCCAAGGACGCCGACGGTGCTGTTGATGACCAACCGCATCATGGTATCGCCCGCGCGTCGCGGCTTGCCCTGCAGCATGTCATTGGTCAACTGCATCGGCGAGCCGATGTTGGCCAGCACGTTGTGGATGCCTTGCCGCACCGGTCCGGGCAGAATGAAGCGGTACGCCTGGGCCGCCGGCTTGAGGATCACCGTGTCGATCCCGTTGTTGATCGCATAGAACACCCGGTTGGTCGGCTCGAGCGGGTCGTTCGTTTGTTCATAGTCGGCCACCGCGTCCGGATCGTCTGCCGGCGGCTTGGTGGCGCAACCAGCAAGACCGATCAGAAGGATCGCGGACAAGGTCAGAAGCCATGAAGTCCCACGAAACGCGGGGCGGGCACGTGGGACAGATCGCATCAGCTTCCTCAGGCCAGGGCTGGACGCGCGCGACCTGCGCTCGCATCCGGGCGGACACACACATGGCGAGTCTGATCGGCATTGGAACACCCTGAGATTGAGTTTTCCGTGAACAGCTCGACTCGTTGCGTCTAACATGCGGCCGGGCGCCATGGGAATCCCGTCCGGCCTTTAATCAACCCGATCGCTTGCTTTTCTTTCCGAAACCGGAGATTCAAAGCCTATGGACACGCCGCTCGACCCTGCCCCGGACACTTTGCATCGCTGGCTGACCGGCCCTCGGGTTCCCGGCCTGCCGGTGCGGACGGCGGATCTGCCGGCGCCGAAGCTGTCGTTCGAATTCTCGCCGCCACGGACCGAGGCGCTGGAACAGCAGCTTTGGGCCTGCATCAAGCGGCTGGAGCCGCTGGCGCCGCGCTTCGTGTCGGTGACGTATGGCGCGGGCGGCTCGACCCAGGCGCGTACGCACGCGACGGTGTCGCGAATCGTGCAGGAGACCAGCCTTGTTCCAGCCGCGCATCTGACATGCGTCGGTGCTGTGCGCGAGGCGGTGGATCAGGTCGCCCGCGACTACTGGAATGCCGGCATACGCCATATCGTCGCGCTGCGCGGCGATCCGCCGCAGGGCACGGCGTATGCGCCGTATCCCGGCGGGTATCCGTTCGCGGCTGATCTGGTGGCGGGTCTGCGGAACGTGGCGGATTTCGAGATTTCGGTGGCGGCCTATCCGGAAGTGCATCCGGCGGCTTCCAGCCCGGTGGCCGATCTGGAGAATTTGAAGCGCAAGCTGGATGCCGGCGCGACACGGGCGATCACGCAGTATTTCTTCGATACCTCGACCTATCTGCGGTTCCTGGACCTCTGCCTCGCGGCCGGGATAACCGCGCCGATCGTGCCGGGGATCATGCCTGTTTCCAACTACGCTCAGATCGTCAAGTTCTCAGCCATGTGCGGAGCGAGCGTCCCGGCCTGGATGGGGCGGCTGTTCGAGGGGACGGAGGACGATCCGGAAACCCGCCGCATGGTCGGGATGGTGATCGCGGCCGAGCAGGTGCGGCTGTTGCAGGCGAACGGGGTCGATGAGTTCCACTTCTATACACTGAACCGGCCGGACCTGACCTATGCGATCGCGCATGTGCTGGGGGTGCGGGCATCGGCGTAGGCTGGATCAGCCCGGGCCGATCGGCTTGGCCGCGCGCGGGTGGAGGCCCCATAGCCGTTGAATTCATGTGCCGGCGGCTGCGCTTTTCCCGTCATGGCGGGCGACGGCCCGCCATCCACGCCTGCGGTGCCGGTTTTTCGACCGGCGGCCCATCCGGCCCGAGGACCTGTCCGAGGAAGACCTGACCCATATCGCTAAAGCCGAGGTCCCATCCGAGCACAGCCGTCTGGACGCGAAATTGGGCGACTGGGCCCCTTGACCTGCCCGGAACCCGGCCTCGGCTGAGGCCGGACGCAAAAAACGCGGTGCGCTTGCAGCCTAAAGAGGCCGCTGTCCCGGGAGTCCGGATACGCCCGCATCAACCGATCCTCGGCCAGCCTACCACAATCCAATCGCCTCGGCGACCTGCCGCCGAATACGAGCGAGCTGATCCGGCGTGATGCGTGATCTCGTTGCCCTTATGCGTGCCGCTGACGTTGACGCAACAAACGGCGCCAGCGCGTAGCACCGCTTTGTGCAGCCATTCTCGCTGTCTGGCTCAATTGGCTCCATCAGGCCGGGGATCGCAAGGCCCGCATCTTCGGTCAGCGGCACAAGGATGACGTTGGGATAATCCGCGCCAAAAAGAGCGTCGTCCTCGATGACGACTGCCGGCCGCAGCTTGTTGGCTTCCTGGGGCAGGGCGTCGCCACGCCAGTCGGCGATGACGATATCACCCGCCGTGAAGGTTGCCACTTACAATCCGTCGGAGCGCGGGGTGCCCCAGAATTCGGCAAAATCCCGGGCCTCGGGGTTCTCGGCGATGTGGCGCGCCACTGCCGCACTGTGGGAACGGATGGCATTGCGCCGAACCTCGCGCGCCGCATCGGCGGCGATCTGGCGCAGATAGGTGGCCAAGCCGATGCCGCGGCTTCTGGCTTCCGTCTCCAGCGTAGCCTGGACGCCGTCGTCGAGCCTGACAGAGATGGGAGCGCTCATTGTATGTTCTCCTGACGACGTCAGTGTAGTACAATCTCGGCGACAAATCAAGCGACTGACGCACTTAACGTGCTAGACGCACCATTTCCCGCCGCCCGGGTCAGAGTTTCCGGCAAATCTCAGGGGAGTCTGACATGCGGAATCTTCGTCCCGTAATGCAAGTCGATATGACCGTCACGCTGTTAGTCGCAGCGCTTTATGTTCTTGTGTATCCGTCATCAGCATCAGCCGACTCTCAAAAGTGGGCGCCTGAGACGATTAGCCTCTTAGTCGGCTACTGGCTTCGGGGTCGATGAGGGCAACCGACCGTGCCATGCGCAACGCCGGATGAGTTGACCGGACTGTCAGATTTATCAATTTTGGGATCGATGACGCGGAGGAACTCCGGGAAGAAATCGTAATGCTTCCTGCCGAGCGCGCGATGCGGATTAAGCACGAGGCTTGGCCGTTGCCCGGTTGCCGAACGCCGTATCCAAATCCCGTAGAGTCATGCCGTCATTTCCATCATGGCTTTAATGGCGTCGATCGGGTCGAGAAGATCGCCAAGCAGGGAGTCTTCCCAGTTGCGGCTGATCGGGAAGCCCAGCAACTCAAGCCGATTCGTGGCTGCATCTGAGTGGTTCGAAGAATCCATGAGGCGCTGAGCCTCCGCGAGACCGGCTTCAGGCGTGGCGTCATCGCGGATCGATTGCAGGTCGAACATCGCAGCATCCTTGAGTCTAGCGGCGTCAATTTTGTCATAGGCTAGATGGTCGCCGACCCCGGGTGAATGAAGACCATGCGGGCCTCTTAATCCTATCTCGCAACGATCAGCCGCTTGTTCCGCCGACACAAAAACCAGCCGATCGGCAGTGACGTGATCGGTGCCCGGGAATGTTTCTTCACATCGACCAAAGTCTTCCGCCAGCCTTTCACGCCACCTTGTATGGACCTTTAAAGGTTTAGCCGCGTTCGAGGGCTATGCCCGAAAGCCTGCCACCTGACCCGCGTTCTTGACAGCGCCACAACGGCCGTCCGGCCATCCTTCGGTTTCCACGCCGCCCCGAACTGCCCTATATCCTGCGGCGTGCCGACACCAACGCCCCTCGCCCCCGACTACCTGAGCCGCCTCAACCCCGAACAGCGCGCCGCCGTCGAAACCGTCGATGGCCCGCTGCTGGTGCTGGCCGGCGCCGGCACGGGGAAGACCCGCGTGCTGACCACGCGCTTCGCCCATATCCTGCTGACGAAGCGCGCCTTCCCCAACCAGGTGCTCGCCGTCACTTTCACCAACAAGGCCGCGCGCGAAATGCGCGAGCGGGTCAGCGCCATCCTCGGCCAGCCCGCCGAGGGCCTGTGGCTTGGCACCTTCCACGCCCTGTGCGCGCGGATGCTGCGCCGGCACGCCGAGCATGTCGGGCTGTCGTCCAACTTCACCATCCTGGACACCGACGACCAGCTTCGCCTGCTCAAGCAGGTGATGGAGGCCGAGCGCATCGATACCAAGCGCTGGACTCCGGCCGGGCTGATGGGGGTGATCCAGCGCTGGAAGGACCGCGGCCTGACTCCGGCGCGAATCACGCCGAATGAGGACTCCGACTTCACCAACGGCCGGGCGCAGGCGCTTTATGCGGCGTATCAGGAGCGGCTGCGCACGCTGAACGCGGCGGATTTCGGTGACCTGCTGCTGCACATGACGGAAATCCTGCGGACGCAGCCGGATGTGCTGGCCGATTACCACCGCCGCTTCCGCTACATCCTGGTGGACGAGTACCAGGACACCAATCTGGTCCAGTACCTCTGGCTGCGCCTGCTCGCCCAGGGCCACCGCAACATCTGCTGCGTCGGCGACGACGACCAGTCGATCTACTCCTGGCGCGGCGCCGAGGTGGAAAACATCCTGCGCTTCGAGAAGGACTTCGAAGGCGCCCGCATCGTCCGGCTGGAATCCAACTATCGCTCGACCTCGTCGATCCTCGCCGCCGCCTCCGGGCTGATCTCCCACAATGAGGGACGGCTGGGCAAGACCCTGCGGCCCGGGCGGGCGGATGCGCAGGGCGGCGAGAAGGTCAGCATCGTCGAGCTGTGGGATTCCGACGAGGAAGCCAAGATGGTCGCCGGCAAGATCGAGGAGCTGCGCCGCAACGGCGACAGCCTGGCGGAGATGGCGGTGCTGGTGCGCGCCGGTTTCCAGACCCGCGCCTTCGAGGAGCGGCTGATCAATATCGGCGTGCCGTATCGGGTCGTCGGCGGGCTGCGATTCTACGAACGCGCCGAAATCCGCGACGCCATCGCCTATATGCGCGCGACGGTGCAGCCGGCGGACGACCTGGCATTCGAGCGCATCGTCAACGTGCCACGGCGCGGAGTGGGCGATTCGGCGCTCCGGACGATGCACGAGGCATCGCGGGCGTTGGGGCTTCCGTTGCAGGCTGCGGCTGGGCATCTGGTGCAGACCGGCGGGCTGAAGGGCAAGGTGAAGGAGGCTATCGGCGGGCTGCTGCGCCAGTTCGGGCAATGGCGCGACCTGCTGGCGGTGGACGGACATGTCGTTACCGTCGCGACGATGCTGGACGAAAGCGGCTACACCGAGATGTGGAAGCAGGACAAATCCGCCGAAGCGCCGGGGCGGCTGGAGAACCTGAAGGAACTGGTCCGCGCCCTGGCCGATTTCGATACCATGGCCGGCTTCCTCGACCACGTCGCGCTGGTGATGGAGAACGAGGAACGCTCCGACAGCGACAAGGTCAGCCTGATGACGCTGCATGGCGCCAAGGGGCTGGAATTCGACACGGTGTTCCTGCCGGGCTGGGAGGAAGGCGTTTTCCCCAACCAGCGATCGATGGACGAAGGCGGCAACAAGGGGTTGGAGGAGGAGCGGCGCCTGGCTTATGTCGGCCTGACCCGTGCTCGCCGCCGCGCCATCGTCAGCCACGCCGCCAACCGCCGCATCTACGCCAACTGGCAGATCAGCATCCCCAGCCGGTTCCTGATGGAAATCCCGGCCGAGCATGTCGAGCGCGCCGGGTCGTCGCACGTCGCCCGTGACCAGCGGGTGGCGGCGGCAACGGCGTTTTCCGGCCAGTTTCCGCTGGTGGCGCGGCGGCCTCGGGTGATCGAGGCATGGGAGCAGCCCGGGCGGCCGGCGCGGGCGGATGCGATCCCGGTGGGGTCGCGGGTGTTTCACCAGAAATTCGGCTACGGCACGGTGCGCGCGGTCGATGACGACAAGCTGGACGTGCATTTCGAAACCTCCGGCGACAAGCGCGTGCTTGACCGCTTCGTGGAGCGCGCCTGATGGCCAATCATCCGATCCCGCTGGAAACCGTCTCGGTCGATGTGCCGGAGGACGCGCTGGAGGCGTTCGAGGCCGCGTTCCTGACCGCCTGCCAGACCGTCGGGTTCTTCCTCGACGAAGCCGCCGGCCTCTGGCGGGTCGAAGGCGTCAAGCCCATCGGCGTGAACGAGCCGGATCTGGCAGGCGGTTTGGCGCTGGCCTCGGCGGTGACCGGGGCGACGCCGGTGCTGCGGCGCGAGGCGACGGAGGCGGGCGGCTGGCTGGCCCGGACGTACGAGGCGTTCCCGGAGCGGCTGGTTGGCCGGCGCTTCGCCGTGCGTGGAACGCATGTTGACGGACCGAAGGCGCCGAACCGGATCACCTTGACCCTGGACGCGGGTCTGGCGTTCGGCTCGGGCGAGCACAAGTCCACGCGCGGATGCCTGGTGGCGTTGGAAGAAGTGGCGCGGCGGCGGCCCCGGCGAATCCTCGATCTCGGCACCGGTTCGGGCATCCTGGCGATGGCGGCGGCTCGGCTGCTGAAGCGGCCGGTGGTGGCTTCGGATATCGACCCCTGGTCGGTTCGCGTGGCGCGCGAGAACGCGGCGCTGAACCGGGTGGAGCACCTGGTGCGGGCGGTGCTGGCCGATGGCTGGCGCGATCCGGCGGTGCGCGGCGGAGGCCGGTACGACCTGGTGTTCGCCAACATCCTGGCCCGGCCCCTGTGCCTGATGGCAAAGGACCTGGCGGCGCATCTGGCTCCCGGTGGCACGGCGATTCTTGCGGGGCTGCTCGCCGGGCAGGCGCGGTGGGTGCTGTCGGCGCACCGCCGGCAGGGGCTGCGGCTGGTGCGGATGCTGCCGCTGGGCGGCTGGACGACGATCGTGGTGCGGAAGGGGCGGTGAACCCCGGTCTCACGGAACGGCGCGCCGCGCTTTGCGTGCTCCGGAAACGCCGCTAACTATGCGGTGTCTCAATCAGGGGAGGTCCGAATCATGGCCGGCATCACGATCAAAGCAACCGACGGCAGCGGGGAGTTCGCGGCGTACGTGGTGGAACCGAAAGCCAAGCCCGCGGGCGTCGTCGTGCTGATCCAGGAAATCTTCGGCGTGAACCAGGCGATGCGCGACACCGCCGCCTGGGTAGCCGATATGGGGTTTATCGCGGTGGCTCCGGATTTATTCTGGCGGATCGAGCCGGGCATCGACATCACCGACAAGTCGGACGCCGAGTGGAAGCGCGCCTTCGAACTGTTCCAGGCATTTGATCAGGTCAAGGGCGTCGAGGACCTGAAGGCCACCGTCGCCGCCGCCCGGACTCTGCCCGGCGCCAACGGCAAGGTTGCGACCATTGGCTACTGCCTCGGCGGCCGCCTGGCGTTCATGATGGCGGAGCAGTCCGACGCCGACGCCAACATCTCCTATTACGGCGTCGGGTTGGACGGGCTGCTGGATGGCCTGAACAAGGTGACGAAGCCGCTGGTGGTGCACATCGCCGACAAGGACGAATATTTCCCGTCCGAGGGCCGCGCCAAGGTGGTCGCCGCGACCAAGGGGCATCCGCACATCGCCACCTATGTCTACCCGAACGCGGATCATGCGTTCGCCCGGGTGAACGGAATTCACTGGGACGGGCTGTCGGCGACGATCGCCAATGGCCGCACCGCCGAAGCCCTGGCGGCGGCGTTGGGCTGATGGCGCCGCCCGCCGGCAAGGGGTTGGCGAAAACCGCCGGCGCCCTGGCCGGGATCAAGGTGATCGACCTGACCCGCGTGCTCGGCGGTCCGTACTGCACGATGATCCTGTCCGACCACGGCGCGGACGTGATCAAGATCGAGCCGCCGCAGGGGGACGAGGTCCGCGACTGGGGGCCTCCGTTCCAGGCAGGCGACGCCAGCTATTTTATCGGCGTCAACCGCAACAAGCGGGCGATCGCGCTGGATCTCGGCAGGCCGGAGGGCAAGGCGGTGCTGCTGCGCCTGCTGGATGGCGCCGACGTGCTGATCGAGAACTTCAAGCCCGGCGCAATAGAAAAATGGGGCCTCGGCTATGAGGCGGTGCTGTCGAAGCGGTTCCCGGGGCTGATCCATTGCCGCGTTTCCGGCTTCGGCGGCGACGGGCCGCTGGGCGGGTTGCCCGGATACGATGCGATCCTTCAGGCGATGACCGGGCTCATGAGCGTCAACGGCGACGCTGCGACCGGGCCGATGCGGCTGGGAACGGCGGTCGTGGACATGGGCACCGGGCTTTACGCCGCCATCGCCATCCTGATGGCGCTGCATGAGCGCGGGCGATCCGGGCAAGGCCAGTATCTGGACATGACTTTGTATGATTGCGGCCTGGCGCTGCTGCATCCGCAGGCGGCGAATTATTTCCTCAACGGCAAGCGGCCGTCGGGCACCGGCAACACGCATCCGAATCTGGTGCCGTACGACAAATATCCGACGCGCACCTGCGACATCTTCATCGCCAGCGGCAACAACGGGCAATTCCGCAAGCTGTGCGACATCGTCGGACGGCCCGAACTCGCTGACGATCCGCGCTTCGCCGGCAACGGGGAGCGTAACGAAAACCGGGTCGCGCTGACCCTGGCGCTGGCCACGGCGTTCGCGGAGCAAGATGGCGAGGAATTGTCCCTGCGGCTGATCCGCGCGGGCGTTCCGGCTGGCCCGGTGCGGTCGGTGGACGAAGCCGCGGCGGCGCCGCACACCTTGCATCGAGAGATGGTCACCGAACTGGACTGGTACACCGGCATCGGCACGCCGATCAAACTGAGCCGCACCGGCGGCGGGACTCGCCGTCCGCCGCCGAAATTCGCCGAGCATGCCAACGAGATCCTTGCGGAACACGGATATACCGAAGCCGAGATTGATGCGCTGCGGGAGGCGGGTGTGCTACACCTGCAACGACGCATCTAATTGGATTTCCCGCATGTGGCCGCTCGACCTGCCTGCCCGCGACGTCCTGAAATTGCCGGGAAGCGGCGGCAGCGCTGCCTGGGCGGTCTTCGATCCGGTCTGGTACCGGGACCGCTATCCCCGGGCCGCCGGCGAAAATCCTCGCGACGCTCTCCAATTCTACCTGGAGATCGGCCAAGCCGAGGCACACTCGCCGAACCGGCTGTTCGACGAGCGATGGCACCGCGCGGCGTATCCGGTGATCGCCAAGGCGGTGGCGGACGGCCGATATCCCTCCGCCTTCGATGCCTATTGCCGCCGCGGGAGTCTGGACCGGTCGCCGCATTGGCTGTTCGACGAGCTCGGCTACCGCGCCCGCTATCCGGATCTTTCGAACGATGTGCTGTCCGCTGTCGAGGTTGCCAACGGCTACGACCATTACCTGCGCCATGGCGCCGAGGAGGACCGCATCGGCCATGTCCTGTTCGATCCGCATGTCTATCTCGCGAACTTCGATCCCGCGGACATTCCGGCGATCCGCAAAGTCGGCGTGTTCCTGCATTACCTCAAGCGTATCGAAACCGCCGAGCCCGAGCTGCGCACGTCGATCTATTTCGATCCGGCCTGGTATCTGAACCGCTATCCCGAGGTGGCCGCGGACATCGCGGCCGGACGCTGGACCTGCGCGCTGCAGCACTATCTATGTAACGACACCCCCACCGCATTCGATCCGCTGGAGAGTTTTTCCGAAGCGCACTATCTGGGCCGCCAGCCGGGACTGTCAGAGGTCGTGGCATCGCGGGTTTTCCGCAATGGCTATATGCATTTTCTGCTGTTCGGCGCGCGGGAACTCAGGTCTCCGTCGGCATCGGTCGATTTGGCGTGGTATGCGGGGCAATCCTCGGTCCGGTCCGATCTGGAGCAGGGTCGTTCACCCAATGCCTTTGCCCACTGGCTGACCACCGGACGGCGCAACGGTTCGGCCGCGGTGGCGCCGGAGGTGGAACGAGTCAGCCTGCCGGCGGCACGCGGGTTGGCGGAGATCCAGGCCGCCGCGTTGCTGCCCATCGCCGGGCGGTTCGGATACCGGTTCGATCTGGCCGGCGAGCCGATGGTCAGCGTGGTGCTGGCGGTGCGCGACGGCTTCACGGCCACCATGGCGACGATCGCGTCGTTGCGGGCCGACAGCGCGTTGGCGATCGAGTTGGTGATCGTCGATCGCGGGTCCGCCGATGAGACGCGTTTCATCGGCGCCTATGTTCCGGGTGCGAAGCTTCTGCGCTTCGACAGCGATATCGGCTGGGCGCGGGCGGCCGATGCCGGGCGGCGGCTTGCTGCCGGACGGTTCGTGCTGTTCCTGTCGGGCGGCGTGAGGATCGCGCCGGGATCGCTCGGGCGCGCCTGCGCGCGTCTGGCAAACGATCCGGGCGCGGGCGCGGTTGGCGGAATGATCGTGCAGCCCAACGGGCTTATCGGCCAGGCAGGCGGCATCGTCTGGAACGATGGCGGGACGCATGACTACCAGCGCGATAAATTGCCGCTGGCGCCGGAGGCGAATTTCGTTCGCACCGTCGATTTCGTTTCTTCATCGTTTTTGCTCGTGTGTGCGGATCTGCTGTCCCGGCTCGGTGGTTTCGACTGCGATTGCGCCGAGGGATACCACGCCATAGATCTTTGCCTGCGCATCGCCGCGGCTGGCCTTGGCGTGATCTACGACCCCTCCGTCCTGGTGTTCCACGACGCCGAAGCCGATGCGCCGGGCGGCGCCAATGCCCATTTCGTAGCGAAGCACGCCGCGGTGCTGGCGCAGCGCCATGCGCCGGGGGGAGACGTGCAGGTCTTCGCGCGCCATGCCGGTTCGGCACAGCGGCGGATATTGTTCATCGAGGACACCGTGCCGCTGCGGCGCACCGGATCGGGCTTCGTGCGGTCGAACGATATCGTTCATGTCATGGCTTCGCTGGGCGCGGCGGTGACGGTGTATCCGGTGAACGGATGTTCGCAGGACCGGGCGCGGGTTTTCGGCGACATGCCGGACAGCGTGGAGGTGATGCATGATCGCGACCTCACCGGGCTGCGGGCGTTCCTGGCCGGACGGCAGGGTTATTACGATACGATCTGGGTGGCGCGGGCGCATAATCTCGACCGGATCACGGCAAGCATTTCTCCGGACGGCCCGCCGGTAGTGCTGGATACCGAAGCGGTGGCGGCGCAACGGGAGGCGGAGCAGGCGCGTCTGTCCGGCCAACCTTACGACATGGATGCCGGGATGCGGTCGCTGCTGGGGGCTGCCGCTCGATGCCGCCGTGTGGTGGCGGTGACCCCGGCGGAAGCGGATATCCTGCGGTCTTACGGGGTAGCAGACGTTTCGGTGGTGGGGCATATGATCGAGCCTCGGCCGACATCGCGCGGCTTCGCCCAGCGGGCCGGGATGCTGTTTGTCGGGGCGTTCCACACCATGGATTGCCCGAACCTCGATAGCCTGGCCTGGTTCGCCGATGAGGTTCTGCCGCTGATCGAGGCGGAACTCGGGTGGGAGACGCGGCTGACGATCGCGGGGTATGCCGCGCCCGCCGTGGATCTGGACCGGTTCGACAACCATCCACGGATTACCTTGCGCGGCGCGGTCGCCGATTTGGAAGGGTTGTATAACGGGAGTCGTGTCTTTATAGCACCGACACGGTTTGCCGCGGGGGCGCCGTACAAGGTGTTCGAGGCTGCTTCATCCGGTTTGCCGGTGGTCGCGACCGACTTGTTGCGCGGGCAGTTGGGCTGGATCACCGGGCAGGAGATCCTGTCCGCGGGTTCGGACGATCCGGCGGCGTTCGCGGCCGCGGTGTTGATAATTTACAGAAACGAGTCGCTGTGGCAGGCGGTGCGCGAGGGGGCGCTGCGCCGGCTGGAGCAGGAGAACGGCAAGGCCGGCTTCACCGAAGCGGTGGCCGCCGTGCTGGCGCTACCGTAACGGCGGTTCACGTCCGGGTTGACGGGGTTGAAGCGCCGGCCGGCGGGCCTTGATGCTGTGCCGGAGGTGCGGTGATGGCCTGGACTGAAGACGACATGAACTGGATGCGGCGGGCGATTGCTCTGGCCCGCGACGGTGAGGCGGGCGAGGGCACCAACCCCATCGGCTGCGTCATCGTCCGCGACGGCGAGGTTATCGGCGAAGGTTGCAACGAAGTCGGCCTGCGCCACGACGCGACGGCGCATGCCGAGATCGTTTCGATGCGCCGGGCCGGCGAGGCGCTGCGCTGCGAGGAACTGCGCGGGGCGGTGCTGTATACAACGTTGCAGCCCTGTGGCATGTGCACCATGGCCTCGATCTGGGCGAAGGTCGGCCGCATCGTCTTCGGCGCCGGCCGCGGCGACGTGCATCCGATGTATTTCGAAGATCGGCATTTGGACACTGTGGATTTCATTCGTGACGCGTTCCGCGGGGATTTGTCGCTGGAGGGCGGGCTGATGGTGCGGGAATGCGCGGCGCTGTATGTGCCGGCGGATGCGCGTGTGCCGGAGGGGGAGCAGGTCAACCGGTAGCGATCCGGCCGCGCAGGCGTGCGGTTAAGGCAAAAATGAGATTTCGCCGGATCGCGGAATGCCCGGCCGTCCAACCCGTCATCGCCACCGGCTCAAACCCGTCGAATTCCCGGCGCAACCCCTGCCGTTCCTCCCATTCGAGGAACGCCTCCAGGCTCATCGGTCCGCGCAGCGCAACGCGCATGCACCGAAATTTAACACAACTCCGCCCCCCATCGCCAGACTGCCCGCCAGACATGCCTCATTTGGCTGTGACATCCCCGGCTCGATCCGCTACCACGACCGCGCAACAACGGAGTGCGGCAGAGTTGAGAACGCGTCTTCTGATCCCGGGACTGATTTTGGCAACCCTCTCCGGATGCGCCCCGACCTACTCGCCAGACACTTACGCCAGCAATGCGGTGCAGCAGGCGAACAAGGTCGAGCAGGGCGTTGTCGTCGGCGTTCGAGACGTCGCCGTCAGCGCGTCCGACACCGTCGGCACCGTGACGGGTGCCGCGGCCGGCGGTATCGCCGGGTCCCAGGTCGGCGTCGGGGTCACATCCGCGTTCGCGTCGCTAGGCGGCGCTCTGGTGGGCGGGCTCGCGGGTTCGGCGGCGGCGCACGCCACCGAGGACACCAAGGCGTTCGAATACATCGTCAAGAAGGGCAACGGCGACCTGGTCAGCGTGACGCAGAAGGACAAGACGCCGCTGGCGCTCGGGCAGCACGTGCTGGTGATCGCCGGCAACCAGGCGCGGGTCGTGCCGGACTACACGCTGCCGCCGGACGTGCGCGAGACCAAGGCGGCCGAAACGGCCAAGCCGGCGGATGCGACTCCGCCCGCCGCCACCCCGGCACCAGCCTCTGCCGCTGCGGCGGCCGCCGTCTCCCCGCCGCCCGCCGCCGCAAGCCAGCCGGACACGGCGAACAGCGCCGCCAAGCCGGCCAACGCGCCCCCCGCCGATGCCAAACCGGCGGTCGCCGCGGCCGAACCCACCGTCCTGCACCCGGTAAGGACCGATGCAGCGCCCGCGCAACCGGCCGCACCGGCAACGCCATAACGACCTCAGCCAATCGGTCCCGGCGGCCCTTTCAGCTCCACGACATTGCCCTCCGGGTCAGCCACATAGATCGACGGCCCCTGACCCTCGGCGCCGTAGCGCGACGCCACCGGTGCCGGTTCGGCGCCATGCGCCCGCAAATGGGCGGTGATCGCCTCGGCGTCGAACGGATCCACCCGCAGGCAGAAATGGTCGAGGTTGCGGCCCTCCGGTCCCGGCGCCGCGCCCCCCTTCAGCCCGAGCGGCCCGTCCACCGGCACCAGGTCGATCAGCGCGCTGCCCGCGCGAAGCTGGTACAGGCCGATATCCGCCTGCACCTTCTCCACCGGACAACCCAGCACGCCGGCATAGAAATCCAGCATCGCCGCCAGGTTCCTCACCCGCAGCACCACATGGTCGAGGTTGCTGATCGCGATCATCGCTTTGCGCCTTCCCATAAACCGGCCGGGGCCGCAGTATAGGAGCATGTCCAGACGGTCAGTGGAAATCTCGGCGGACCTGGTCTTGCGAGCCTACCGCCACGGCTTGTTCCCGATGGCGGAGGGTCGGACAGGCGATCGCCTGTTCTGGCTCGATCCGGTCAAGCGCGGCATCCTGCCGCTGGACGGCTTCCACCTGTCCCGCCGGCTGTTGCGCACCGCGTTGTCCGACACGTTCCAGGTGACGGTCGACCAGAACTTCGCCGGCACCATCGCCGGCTGCGCCACGCCGCTCCCGGACCGGACGGACACCTGGATCAACCCGCAGATCGAGCGGCTTTTCACCGAGTTGTTTCGCATGGGCTACGCGCACTCGGTGGAATCCTGGCAGGACGGAACGCTGGTGGGCGGACTGTACGGCGTGTCGCTAGGCGGCGTTTTTTTCGGTGAGAGCATGTTCAGCTTCGCCCGCGACGCTTCGAAGATCGCCCTGGTGCATCTGGTCGCGCGGCTGCGCCTGGGTGGCTACCGGCTGCTCGACACGCAGTTCGTCACCGCCCACTTATTGCAGTTCGGGGCTGTGGAAATCCCCCGCGACACCTACAAAAGCCAACTGGCCGAGGCATTGGAAGTCCCCGCCGCCTGGCTGACCGATCCCGGACGGGATGAGCTGGCCGCGGAGTTCCGGCGGATCGCCGGAAAGGCCGAGGCAGCGGGATGATCAAAACAAATTCGTAGCGACGCCGATCGCCGCGGCGATGGCGGCGGCTCCGATGGCGGCGGCTCCGAAGGTCAGGGCGCGCATCCGAGTTACCAAAGAAACGGACGCCAGGACGATCGCGATCTGCAGCGCGCCGGTGGCGTATTCGTATTTGTGGTAGCGATGAAAGGACTCCGCCCGCTCCGCTTCCAGGCCGTGGGCGACTGCCGAGAGCTGTTTCATGCCGTCCCCGCCTTGCGGGTCGTCCCGCATGCGGGCCGCGTGCATCTTTGAGTCCTTGATCCGCGCCTGGATCGCCGGGTCGTCCGCATTCGGCAGGCTGGCCAGCACCTCGGCCTGGGACTCCAGCACGACCGCGCGCACGTTCTTGGACTGGAAGAAGGCCCAATTGTTGGACAGTTCGACATGCTGGGCCAGGTAGGCGTTCTGAGCGGCGTTGCCGCCGATTTCGGTGATCGCCAATGCGGCTGCGAGCACCGAGACCAGGATGGCCACGTTGCGCGCCCAGGGGTCGGTGTGGTGGGCGTGCTCCTCGATGGTTTCGTGCGCCCGTTCGACAGTCTCGCTCATGCTGGCTCCTCGGTATCCGCGACGGCGACGGTTTGCCCATAATCCGGGTCACTCGCCAGAGGAAATTGACGCGCGGGCGTGGGGGCGGCTGATGCCGTTTCGGTAAACCATTTGTTTACCAATTTGGCGCACAAAGCGGGATGGCTCGGGCGGCGCGATTGCCGCCCGGACCGCGTTCGGGAGCCGTCACATGCCAATCAGTTTCCACCCTCGCGCCGGCCGGATGTTCATGTGCGACTTCTCCGGGTTCCAGCCGCCGGAGATGGTCAAGGTGCGGCCGGTGGTCGTGATATCGCCGAAGCTGCCCTTCCGGTCGGTGATCGTGACCATCCGCTGGAACCGGACGACCTCGCCTGCTGGGCAAAATGCGACATGGTCATGAACCTCGGCCGCAACCGCCTGGACGGCTTCAAGAACGGCCGGCGCCAATGGGTGATACCCGACATGCTACCGCATGATCTCGCGAGAATTCGAGCGGCGGTGCTGCATGGACTTGGCATGGGACACTTGCTTTCCGAGCTGAAAACCGCTGGAAAGCAGGTGTCCCGGTCATCGGGCTTTAAAACCTAGTTCGCTAGGCAGACCGTCCAATGGGCGAAGCCAAGCCTGGCCGGTCTAGACCATATTTTGGCCGGAACCCCGCGCAACGCGGGGTTTCGTCATTTTGGGACCTCATGGATGCAGGATCAATTTCTGCACCCGCCAGTTCAGCAGCTCCGCCACGAACAGCGTGTTCTCCGACGGGCAGGCGATCTCATGGATCCAGCCGAACTGCTTGAGCTGCTTGCCCGACGCCCCGAGCACCCCGAGCACCGTGCCATCCAGGCTCAGCTTGTAGATACGCCCCGGATAGGCGTCCGAGGCATACAGCACCTGATGCGGCGGCGGCGTGATGCAGACCGTCCACGGAGAACCCGGCGCCATCGTCTGCGGCGTGCCGGCCGGTATCGGCAGCGTGGGCCGATTGCCGATGGCCGGTTTCGCCTCCGGATCATACGCCACGTCGATGCTGATCTGCCGCAGCAGCGTCCCTTGCGTGTCAAACACCTGGATGCGGCGGTTCCCGCGATCCGCGACATACACGTGGTCCTCGGCATCGATCGCGATGCTGTGCGGGGTAATCAACTGCCCGGGCCCGGAGCCGGGCGAGCCCCACGATCCGAGCCACTCGCCGTCATGGCTGACCCGGGCGACGCGGGAGTTGATGTAGCCATCGCTGATATAACCATTGCCCGCGTGATCCCAGGCGATGTCGGTAACCTGGCGGAACAGCCCGTCAACCGGCGGCAGCGGCGGCTTGGGATGTTTCAGCGGCGCGGTGTCCTCGTCCGAGGCTTCCTGCTTGCGGCCGAACACCATCGCGACGCGGCCGTCATGATCGAATTTCACGACAAGGTCGGAGCCTTTGTCGGTGACCCAGATATTGTCCTCGGCATCGACCTTCACGGCGTGCGCGAACGACCAGGCATACAGGTTGTGGCCGATCTCGCGGAGGAACGTTCCGTCGGGGGCGAATTCCAGCAGTTGGGCGGCGGCGGCGGCGAAGGCCGGGCCGGTGGTGTTGCCGCGGGAGAAAGCAAAGATATGACCCTGCGAATTCACCGCCACGCCCGATACCTCTCCGAAATAACGATCGGCTGGAAGGTGCAGCGGATTGGGTACGGAATCGAATGCGATCTGCGGCACCGTCTGCGCCGAGGCGGACGCCGCGGCGATCGTGACTCCGGCGATCATTGCCGCGCCGCGGCGGAATTTCGAGGTCATGCATGATCTCCGTTTTGGGCTCATTCAGTATCGGCGGCGCAAATGTGTCAATGTCCGGAGCGGTGCCGGGGTGGTGACAAACCTGCCTCCCGGCCGCATGGTTCGTTCGGCCGGCGGGAGGCTTCGATGCGGTTCGTTACGGCGGCTTTGGGCCTGATCTGGGTAACCGGGGTGCAGGCCCAGCCCGGGCAAGGCCTTGCCGATGCCACTACCTTCGGCGCCGTCGCCACGCTGGCGCCGCTCTGCGGTTTGCGTGACGAGACCTGGTCGTTCGACCTGCGCCGGGCGGCCTTGCAGGCGGCGACCGGCAGCACCGCGACGTCCGACGCGGACCTGTTGGCCGCGCCGGACAGCGGGAAGGCCGAGGCGGCGCTCGGCTATGCCGATATGGAGGTGTTGGAGGATCTGGCTGCCGATACCCCGGCCGCGATGTGCGCCGCGCTGCGGGCGAATCCGGCTTTGGGTCGCGCCGATGCGGCGGTGGCCGCGTTCCGCCGGCAGCGCGACGGCAAGCCCGTAGGGTAATTCCGAATTCGTTACGCAACAGCGGCTTTGGTGCTGCCGACGAAAGGTATGGGATTCGCCATTGATGACGTTTACCATCTTCTCGTCCCCGATCTGGTTGAGCGGGACGTGAGGGATTCGGACACCATGGCTTCTGTTCACGCCGGGCGCGTGAAACCGCACGGGATCGATCCGTACCGCGATCGGACGGCGGCGCTGGCCGCCACGCGCTGACCATGAACGCTTCAGCCGCACGGCCGCCCGGTTCGGGCGCGCCGGGGATCGTGCGTCTGCTTCAGGCGCTGACACTCGGCAGCCTGATCCTGTCGGCAGTCCTTGCCGTGCTGCAATCGCGTGCCTCCGGTCAGGTTGCGGTGTCACCGTTGCTTGTGGAAATGGCCCGCGCCCGATTGGCGGCGCTGCCGCTTGCCGCTCTGCTGGCCGGTGTGGCCGGCCTCGCCGGCACGCTGGCCGTCGCCCGGGCGCGGTGGCGCGCCGAGACGTTCGCGCCCGCTGTAACGTGGCGCCGCAGGATTGTCTTGTCGGCAGGATCGCTGATGGCGGTCCGCAAGGCGGCGCGCTGGCCACAGGCACTGCTGGTGACGCCTCTGGCGGCGCTCGGCATCGCCGCGGCGCTGCTGTTCCCGGCCGGCGACCCGGCCGCGCCGGTGACGCAGCAGGCCGCCTGGCTGCTCGGTGGCGGTTTCCTGGTGCTATGTTTCCCGCTGCTGGTTGCCGAAAGGTTGCTGGCCGCCGTGCCGCCGACTCAGTTGCCGGAGGCGCCCTGGCTGCGCGCGCTGGCGTTCGTCGCCGTGCTCGCCTTCGCCGCCGCCGGAGTCCTGGAGCTTGCCGCGGGGTTCGGCTTGCCCTGGCTGGCGGCCCGTCTGGCCACGCTGCTGGCGCTGCTGCCGGCCGCGGTCGCCGCTGAACTGGCCGGCCGGGCGATGGGTCGCTGCTTCCTGCCGCCGCCTCCGGCTGATACCGCCCATGGTGCGGCAAATTCCATTCTGGCGCGACTGCTGGCCGAGGGCGCGGCGGCGCGCGGACTGGCCGAACCGATGCGGCGGCATCTCGGGATCGATTTCGCGCGCAGTTGGGCGCTGGCCTATGTCCGCGCCGCTTTTGCCCCGCTGGCGCTGCTGCTGGTGCTGCTTGCCTGGGGCCTGAGCGGCGTGGCCATCGTGCCGCTCGACCAGCGCGCGGTGTACGAGCGCTTCGGCGCCCCGGTGCGGGTGCTGCCGCCCGGCATCCACCTGATGCTGCCCTGGCCGTTCGGCCGCGTCCGCGCCGTGGAGTTCGGGCCGGTGCACGAGTTGGCGCTGAAGGGCGTGTCTTCCCCCGACCGCGTCGCCGCCGAAGCCGTCCCTCCGCCCCAAGCCGATCGGCTGTGGGAACAGGAGAATCCGGCGGAGGCTTGGTTTCTGGTGGCGGCGGTGCGTGAGCGCCAGCAGGGCTTCCAAATGGTCAGCGCCGATATCCGATTGTTCTGGCGCGTCGGGCTGACTGACGCCGATGCGCTGCACGCCGCCTATGGCGCCGTCGACCCCGCCGGATTGCTAAGGCAAAGTGCCGGACGGGTTGCCGCCGCTTTCTTTGCCGCCCGCACCCTGGACGAATCGCTTGGCGAGAACCGGGAAGCCATGGCGGGCGCCTTGCGGACGAACGTGCAGCGGGACCTCGACGCCGCGGGCGTGGGGCTGGAGCTTTCCGCGGTGGTGATCGAGGCGCTGCATCCGCCGGGCGGTGCCGCCGGTGCCTACCACGCCGTGCAGGCGGCGCAGATCGACGCGGATGCCTCCATTTCGGCCGAGCGCGGCCGGGCCTTCGCTACCCTGGCCGAACAGCGCCAGGCCGCTACCGGCCTGCTGCGCCGCGCCACCGCCGGTGCGGAGGAAACCCTGAGCGCCGCCCGCGCAGATGCCACCCGCTTTGCCGCGGATCGCGATGCGGACCACGGCGGCGTCCCACCGTATCGCATGGAGCGGCGGCTGTCGGCGTTGCAGACGGTGCTGACGGCGGGACCGCTGACCGTGCTCGACCATCGCATCCCGCCGGTGGCCGTGCCCCTGCTGGATTTCCGGCCGCCGCCGGGCGCGGGCCTGCCAATCGAGGAGCAACTCAGATGAGCGACGAAGCCCAGCCCGGGCTGTCCCGTTTCGGCATGGCGCTGCGATTCCTGCTCGCCGCGGTGGTGGTGGGCGCGGCTGTGCTGGCCGGCACCGCGGTGATGGTGGGGGCCGGGGAGGCGGTGGTGGTAACCGAGTTCGGCGCGCCGGTGCGGGTGCTGACCGAGCCGGGCCTCGCCTGGAAGCTGCCGGCGCCGTTGCAGGGGACCGTCACGGTCGATCTGCGGCTGCGGACCAGTTCCACCGGGTTGGAGGATGTCGGCACGCGGGATGGGCTGCGCATCCTGGTGCAGTCTTACGTTGCCTGGCAGGTGCCTTCCGAGCCGGACCATATCCGCCAGTATCTGCGGGCGGTCCGCAACGATCCCGACGAGGCGGCGCGGCAGTTGCGCAGCTTCATAGCCTCGGCCTTGCAGGTGACGGCCAGCAGCTTCGATTTCGCCGAACTGGTCAACACCGACCCGGCGAAGCTGCATCTGGCCGATTTCGAGCAGCGATTGCAGGCCCAGGTCGAGGCGCAGGTGCTGCGCACCTACGGCGTGCAGGTGCGGCAGGCGGGGATCGAGACGCTGAGCCTGCCCGAAGCCAGCCTGACTGCGACCGTCAGCCGTATGCGCTCCGAACGCGAGACAGTCGCCGCCGAGCGCACCGCGGAGGGACTGCGCGCGGCGGCCGAGGTGCGCTCGGACGCCGAACGCGACGGCCGCATCGCGGTGGCGCAGGCGCGGACCGAGGCGGCTGAGATCGACGCTCAGGCACGGCGGGAGGCGGCGGCGATCCAGAGCAAGGCATATCTGAGCGACCCCGAACTCTACACCTTGATGCGCACCCTGGACACGCTGGTGCAGTCCGTCGGCTCCAGCACAAGGCTGGTGCTGCGCACGGACGCCGAACCGTTCTCCGTGCTGCTGGCGCCCCCCAAGCCATGAGCGGGCCGGTTGTCCAGTCGCTTCAGATCACCTTTCGGGTGCTGCTGATCGGCATTGCCCTGGTGGCGGTTGGCTGGTGCTTTTCGAATGTGCGGCAGGTGCCGTCCGACGCTCAGGCGGTGGTGCTGCGCTTCGGGCGGATCGTGCGGGTGCAGCCGGCGGGGCTGCTGTTGGCCTGGCCGCGGCCGATGGAGCAGGTGGAACTGCTGCCGGCTCCGGCGCGGCAGATGGAGATGAAGGTGGTGGCGCGCGGTGCGGGCGGCGGTCCCGGCGGCTATTTGACCGGTGACGGCGGCCAGGTGTTGCTGGACGCGACGCTGACGTGGCGGATCACCGACCCGGAAGCCTATCTGCTGGCGCGTGACCATGTCGCTCCGGCGTTGCAGCGGCTTTTCGTTGCCGCGACCACCGGCCTCGCGGCGGCACGGTCGATCGACGACTTCATGGCGGTGCGCGCCGTCGGCGGCGGCGACGTGGAGGTTCAGCAGCAGCGCCAGGCGATCCGCGGCGATCTGGAGCGAGCAGTGAATCAGCGGCTGGGGAAGCTGGCGGAGTCCGGGGCATCGCTGGGTGTGGAGGTGACTCGCGCCGACGTGGATGCGCTGCTGCCGGAAGCGGCCAAGCCGGGTTTCGACGCCGTGCTGGAGGCGACGCAGCTTGCCGAGCAGGCACGGGCGAGTGCCCGTACCGACGCCGAGCGCACCTTGCAATCGGCGAATCGCGAGCGGGACCGGTTGCTCGCCAGCGCCCGCGGCGCAGCGGCGGAGCGGGTGGCGGACGCCAGCGTGCAGGTTGCGCAGATTACCGCGCTGGCCGGGCGGTCCGCCACGGACGGGCGGGCTGGGTTGTTGCAGCAGCTTTGGCGGGACCGCGTCGCCACCGTATTGCAGGCGGCGGGCAGCGTCGTGGCCATCGACCCGAACGGCGGAACGCGCGTGATCCTGCCGGCGACGCAGCCATGACGGCGCTATTAGCGCGCACCGAGCGGCTGCTGCTGGGCGCGCAGTTGACGCTGGCGATGCTGTCGGCCGGACTGCTGGCGGTGGCGGTGCTGTGGCAGTTCGCGGTCCCCGGCGATACCGGCGTGGCCGGCCTGGTGGCGGCCCTGGCGGCGGCTCTGGTGGCGGTGCCGGTGCTCGCCGACGCCTCGCGCAGCCTGCGCCACCCCTCTCTCCATGGCGTCGCCGATCGGCTGGTGGCTTTGGCGTTGCTGGCGGCGTGGGCGGCGGGGGATCTCATGACGGCGGCGGTGCTGCCGATCGTGATGATTTTGGGACATGTGCTGGAGGAGCGCAGCCTGCTGGGGACGCGGGAGGCGGTGCGGGCGCTGGGGCGTCTGGCCGAAACGCGGGCACGGCGGCTGTTGCCGGGCGGCGGCGTCGAGTTGGTGGCCGCCAGCGCGCTGCTCCCGGGTGACCGGATCGAGTTGCGGGCGGGGGATCGCGCCCCGGCCGACGGCGTGGTGCGGGCGGGCAGCGCCAGCCTCGATATGGCATCGCTGACCGGGGAGTCGGTGCCGGTGGATGTGGCGGCGGGGGATGCGGTGCCCGCCGGCTCGATCGACTGCAACGGCTGGCTGGAAGTGGAGGTGACCCGCACCGGCGCCGACACCACGCTGGGTCGGATCATCACACTGATGCGCACGGCGGAGGAGTCGAAGCCTCCGGTGACCCGGGTGCTGGAGCGCTACGGTGAGCAATACATGGCGCTGGTGCTGATGGCGGCGGCGGGGACGTGGTTCGTCTCCGGCGACATGGCGTCCACCTTGGCGGTGCTGGTGGCGTCCTGCCCGTGCGCCCTGGTCCTGGCGGCTCCGGCGACGGCGATTGCCGCGATCGCTGTGGCGGCTCGGCATGGGATATTGATCAAGGGCACCGGATTCCTGGAGAACCTCGCGGGCGTCGATGCGGTGGTGTTCGACAAGACCGGGACCCTGACCACCGGGGTGTTGTCGTTCGTGGGTTGTAGCGGGGCTGCGGACGAGGCGGCCTTGCTGCGCGTGGCGGCGGCTTTGGGGGCGGCGAGCAGCCATCCGGTCAGCCGGGCCGCGGTTTTGGCCGGTTCTTCGCTCGCGCCGGTGGCGGATGCGCGGGAGGAAGGCGGATTCGGCGTCACCGGCACTCTCGACGGGCTTCCGGCGGCGTTCGGGCGCGAGGAGCTGTTTGCGCGGCTCGGCGTGGCGGTGTCACCGCCGCCCGCGCATGACGGACCCATCGGTGGGGCTTCCTTGGGCGGGGTCTTCCTCGGCTGGCTTCTCTTCGCCGATCGGCCGCGGCCGGAGGCGGCGGAGGCGCTGGCGGATCTGCGGGGTTTGGGGCTGGAGCGGCAGGTCATGCTGACCGGCGACCGCGCGGCGGTGGCGGCGCATATCGGCCGCGAGCTTGGCATCGGCGAGGTTTACGCGGAGGCGCTGCCGGACGACAAGATGCGGCGGGTGCAGTTGGAGACCCGGGCGGGGTTCCGGCCGCTGGTGGTGGGCGACGGCGTGAACGACTCGCTGGCGCTGAAGGCGGGGGCTGTCGGCGTGGCGATGGGGGCGCAGGGGACGGACGTGGTGCTGGCCTCGGCGGACGTGGTGCTGACAGGCAGCGACCTGCGCCGGCTGGGCACGGCGATCCGGCTGAGCCGGCGGTGCCGCCAGACGATCCAGGTGAATGTGGGGCTTGGGCTGGGGTGGACGGCGGTGCTGGTGACGCTGGCGGCGCTGGGGGTACTTGGGCCGCAGGGGCCGATCATCGCGGCGCTGCTGCATAACTTGTCCACGTTCCTGGGGTTGGGGAATGCGGGGCGGCTGCTGCTGTTCGATGAGAGCGGGGACGCCGCCGATTCGTCATGGCCCGGCTTGTCCGAGCCAACTATGCCCACCCTGCCGCGATAGGTGGCCCGGGCAAGCCGGGCCATGACGGGTGGGGGGCACTCGGCGCTATCACGATGCGCGGCGGGCGCGGTATAAGTCTGCAACATCGCAGCAAGGACCGTGACAATGACCGGGCATCGACCGCTCGCCGATCGGCTGGGAAATCATTTGCTCCATCCTGAGACCTTGATGCTCGGCTACGGATACGATCCGCAATTGTCCGAGGGATCCGTCAAGCCGCCGGTGTTCCTGACCTCCACCTTCGTGTTCCGCACCGCCGAGGACGGACGCGACTTCTTCGACTACATGTCCGGGCGGCAGACGGCGCCGGCGGACCATCCGGCCGGCCTGATCTACTCCCGCTTCAACCATCCGAATCTCGAAATCGTCGAAGATCGGCTGGCCGTGTATGAGGGCGGCGAGACGGCGCTGGTGCTGTCCTCCGGCATGGCGGCGATCGCAACGACCATCCTGTCCTACGCGCGGCCGGGCGATTGCATCCTGCACAGCCAGCCGCTGTATGGCGGCACCGAAACGTTGTTCACCCGGACCCTGGCGCCGTTCGGCATCGCGTCGGAGGGGTTCATCCATGGCCTCGACGGGGCCGACATACAGATGGCGGCGGAACGGGCGGCGGCGCGGGGCAAGGTCTCGGTCATCATGATCGAGACCCCGTCGAATCCTTTGAACACCCTGGTCGACTTCGCGGCGATCGGAGCCGTGGCCGATCGGCTGGCCAAGACGCAGGGGACGCGGCCGCTGGTGGTCTGCGACAATACGCTGCTGGGGCCGGTGTACCAGAAGCCGTTACAACACGGGATCGACATTTCCGTCTATTCACTGACGAAGTATGTCGGCGGACATAGCGACCTGATCGCGGGCGCGGCGATCGGATCGAAGGCGGCACTGAAGCCGATCAGAACGTTACGGAGTGCGATCGGAACGCAGCTTGATCCGCATTCGTGCTGGATGCTGGGCCGATCGCTGGAGACCCTGGCGCTGCGGATGGAGAAGGCGACGCGGAATGCGGAGCTGGTGGCGGAGTTTCTGCGCGGGCATCCGCTGGTGGAGGCGGTGCATACTCTGTTCGGGTTGCCGGACGGTTCGGCGGCACGTGCGGTATTCGATCGGCAATGCACCGGTGGCGGATCGACGTTCAGTATCGAGGTGAAGGGCGGGCAGGAGGCGGCGTTCCGGCTGCTGAACGGGCTGCGGATTTTCAAGCTGGCAGTCAGTTTGGGGGGCACGGAGTCGCTGGTGTGCCATCCGGCCTCGACGACTCATTCGGGGATTCCGCCGGAGGTGCGGGCGCGGATCGGGGTGTCGGAGGGTTTGATCCGGTTCAGTATCGGGATTGAGCATCCGGATGACCTGATTGCTGATTTGGTGCAGGCGTTTCCAGCGGAGTTGGGCGGTGAGCGGCGCGTGCCGAAGCGGTCTTCCGCGGCGGTGACGCCGGCAAGGGTCAGGTCGAAATCGAAGGCCCGCTCGGGATGAGAAGCCGGCCCGGCGCCCGGATAAAGCGGCCTAACAAACGCCGTTGCGCACCTGATAAAAGCTATAGCGCGTAGTCGAGTAGATCCTTTCGACCCGCATTTCATCGACCGGCGTGCCGATCGGCAGCAAAACCCAGAGCGCGCCGGAATGGTGTTCGCAAAGCGGTGCCGGCGGTGCATCGCCCGTGGCCGCCTCGAGGATATGTTCTCGGAGAGCCTCTCGCGGCTCCCGCAACACGTACGGATTCGAGAACAGCGACGGGAGCGCAACTAGATTCCTGCCGGCTGCATAAGCCGCAAATGCCGCCGGATCCTCCCAGTCGGCGGTGATCGGCGTAGCAAACGTATCGTTCGGCCGCACGTTCGCGAGAATCCAACGGTAGGCATCAAGATCCATCAGTGGCCCGCCATCCGGGTGCGCCACTGCGGTGCTGCGAGCAACGGTATCGTATTTTCTGTTAAACAACGACCACCCGCCAACTGACACGACAGCCAAAACAGCTACTGCGGCGACAGCAATGCGGGCATGCGAGCCTCGTTCCAGAAACAGGTGCAAAAGATGCTCCCCGACGAAACCGATCAGCATCGCCCATGCGGTTTGCAGATATAGGTGATAATGATGCACTGGCACCACGAAGACGCGACAGGCCGCAATATGGGCACCATCGGTTCCGGTTGCCGTTGCCTCGAGTCCGCAGGCGTAGTGGCGCCCCAGGACGACAATGCACAGGATGATCCACGCTGCCAAAGCGATAGTAGCGCCCCGCTCCAGCCGAATGCCGCGGCGATAAAGAAACATGGCGCCGACCAAGGCGAGCACGCCTGGCGCGTTCAGGAGTGTGGTAATCGCTATCGAGCGGAGGTTGAGCGTCATCAGCGGATCGAGCCATTGAGCCGGCTCGGAATGGACGATGCCGCCGGGATAATGTAGCGCGATCGGAGCGAGGTAGGGCGACATGACCGCGAGCTGTACAACAGCGACAACAGCGAGCCACCGGATCGTTCGGAGATTAAAACCACGTATAGCGAAGGCAACGGCAGTGACCACGACCGTGAGAATGATGGCCGGAACGGGATGCGCGAGGAACGTGACACCGATGGCAGCGCCGATGAAAGCAGCATCCAGCCAGCGACGGCTGTCCTGACAAGAAAGGATGAGCCACAGTGTCAGGAAGAACAGGAACTGGCTCATATTGGGGACGAGAGGCCAGGGCGTATAACCACCGGTCACCCATGGCGGCCCCCCCAAGGCGCCGTCGAAAAGAACGAATGCGGTCAGCGCCGCCGCAGCCGTTGCGGTCGAACCGATCAGTCGCCGCGCCGCCAGAAAGAACGTTGCAGGCGCCAGGAGGTTGATCCAAGGGCCGGCTTGAACCCAGAAATCCGGAAGATCGGCGATGCCAAACAGCCGGCCGGCGGCAGCCAAGAAAGCCGGCCCCAGTGGCGGATACCAGCGTATCTCACCGGCATAGGCGGGATCGCCGAAGAAGTCGCCGTCGAGGATGCCCTGCGCGAAGCCGATGTCGCGCAGGCTATCGACATCCGTGGGATAAGTAATACCCGACACGGTCGACAACCCGTGTGCGAGACATAGAACGAGCAGGATCGCTACCCAGGGTAACGAGAATCTACGATACCCCGATTCACTCAAGTGCAATCTCCCGGGCCGTCGGTTACAGAAGCGATACCGCCCGCCAGGGGGCTTACTAGCGGAGCCATCACTTTCATTAAATAGCGATGGAAATCAAGCGGAAACAGGAACCCGGACCCGGACATTGAGCCGGAACCAGAATGGCGGTTCAGATCGAATCCGGCGGTCGTGCGTGGCGACGATTTGTTGTGGTAGGAGCCGCCCACAAACAGGCGACCCAAGCGTGACGGGCAGACGCAACCTCGACGAACTGAAAGAAGCCGGAGCCGGGCGACCTGCCCCGAGACCGGTTGCCGCTCTCTATCGCGAAGCTTTCAGCAGGTTCGGCACAATGGCGCTCTGGAACCGCAGGCCGAGCGATCACCCGGCCATCGCCCGGGCGCTTGCCGTGCCGCTCGCTAAGCTCCAAACCCAGATCCTGCGGCTGGTGGCAGCGCACCGGAACCCGGAAAGCTACGTGGCAGGCGCCTCCGCGCTGAACCAGGACGGCTGCGGGGGCGGGAGCCGCACAATGGGCGTTGCACCCACGACCACCCGTGCCGCTCGGAGCAAATCGGACCTACCCCCCTCGGCTCCCGCATCGCGTTCAAACCAAATCTTTCTTGCGCATTAACGGCTTGTATACTCATCCTTACAAAACCCGCCAAGCGCGCGAACAAGACGGGATCACGCGGGCCATGTGAATCGAGGAGGAAACCGACATGACTGAAACTGCGCCAACCCTGCGCGAGATCGAGCCAATTGAACGGGAAACCATCCGGCGCGTGACCTTCCGGTTGATGCCGCTGCTGATGCTCGGTTATTTCTGTGCCTACCTGGACCGGTCGAACGTCGGCATGGCCGCGACGACCATGGTCAAATACCTGGGCTTCAGCAATACGGTGTTCGGCTTCGGTGCCGGGCTTTTCTTCCTGGGATACTTTCTGGGCGAGATTCCTAGCAACCTGATCCTCAACCGGGTCGGGGCGCGGCGCTGGATCGCCCGCATCCTGATCACCTGGGGCATCATCGCCGCATTGTCCGGCTTCGTGTGGAGCGAGTCGAGCTTCTACGTCAACCGAGTCCTGCTCGGGTTGGCCGAGGCCGGGTTCTACCCGGGTGTGCTGCTGTACATGACCTGGTGGTTTCCCTCCTACTATCGCACCCGGATGATGGGCATTTTCCAGTCGGCCAGCGTGATCTCGCTGTTCGTCGGCCCGCCCATCGGCGGGTTGCTGCTGCGGTTGCAGGGTTGGGGCGGCCTGGAGGGCTGGCAGTGGCTGTTTATCATCGAGGGGTTGCCGCCGATCATCATGGGCTTCGTGACGTGGGCGCTGTTGACCGACCGGCCGAAGGATGCGGCGTGGCTGAGGCCGCAACAGCGCACCTGGCTGCAGGAGCGGCTGGACTCCGAGCAAGCCCAGCGTGAGGCCGTCCGCAAGTATTCGCTTGGCGAGGCGTTCCGTAACCCGAAGCTATGGCTGCTGACCTTGGCCTATGTCGGCCAGAACGGTTCGGCGTATGGGCTGGTGTTCTTCCTGCCGCTGATCGTCAAGGGCCTCGGGGTATCGACCGACTGGATCGGCCTGGTGAGTGCGCTGCCGTATTTGTGCGCCTTCGTGGCGATGATCTACTGGGGCTATCATTCCGACCTTCACGGTGAGCGGACCTGGCATGTCGCGGGCGCTGCGCTGGTGGCCGCGGCAGGATTGGCGGTGTGCGTCCTCGTCGGCGCGGGCCACCCGGTCGTGACGATGATCGCGCTGTGCGTCGCGATGATGGGTCAGCAATCGCTGATCCCGACGTTCTGGTCGCTGCCGAGCGCGATGTTGACCGGCGTTGCGGCGGCGGGTGGCCTGGCCATGATCAACGCCGTCGGCAATCTGGGCGGGTGGCTCGGGCCAACCGTCTTCGGGTTGGTGAAGGATGCGACCGGCAGTGCCGACATCGGGCTGCTGTGCCTGGCGGTGGGACCATTGGTGACTGCGATCGCAGTGGTCGTGGCTGGCCACGATCCCCGGCTGGAACGCATGATGTCGCGTTCGCAAACGACGTAGGTGTCCCCGTAAGCCTGAAGCGCGTCCGTCTCGTCCGGGTCCGCGGGGGAGCTTGCCGGACGGGCATGGCGGGTCCAAATTCACGTTCGCAGGTTCACGAACAACCACCCGCCGCGGGTTGAACCTGTAGTAGATGGTGCCGGCAAACAGGCGACCCAAGCATGACGGACAGCCGCAGCCTGGACGAACTGAAGGAGGCCGGAGCCGGGCGGCCAGCCCCCGACGCGATCGCCGCGCTCTATCGCGAAGCTTTCAGCCAATTCGGCGCAGTAGCGCTTTGGAACCGCCGGCCGAGCGATCACCCGACCATCGCCCAGGCGCTTGTCGTCGCCGAAAGCCTGCGGCGTGAAGGCAACATGCAGTCCCGCCCGCTCGCGGTGAGGATCGAAGCGGCGTGCCGTGCCGCTCTCTGAGCTCCAGGCCGAGATCCTGCGACTGCTGGCAGCGCACCGCAACCCGGAAAGCTACGTGGCCGGCGCCGCCGCGCTCAACCAGGACGGCCCGCGCTTCTCCGCCGACATCGAGATTTTCCACGACCGCGAGGAAGCCGTCGCGCAGGCGGCCGAAGCGGACACGGCACTCCTCGCCGGGATCGGCGTTCAATGGCTGAGGCGAGAGGCCGGCATTCACGCCGGGTCGTGCAACGACAGGGCGAGAGCACGAGACTCGAATGGGTGCGGGACAGCGACTACCGTTTCTTCCCCACGCTGAAAGACCCGTTATTCGGCTACCGCCTGCATGTGGCCGACATCGCCACGAACAAGGCGCTGGCGGCAGCGGGGCGGCGGGAACCGCGCGACGTGCTTGATCTGCTTTACATCCACCACCGCCACTTGCCGCTCGGTGCGGTGATCTGGGCCGCCGTCGCGAAAGACCCCGGCTATTCGCCCGAAAGCCTGATCATGGAAATCCGCCGCAACGCGCGTTACCGGGCGGATGACTACGCCGATTTGGATTTGACCGAGCCGGTGGACGCAACCGCCGTGTCGAAGCGGCTGCGGGAGTTGCTGGCGGAAGCCGACACCTTCGTCCGCGGCATGCCCGCCGGAATGGAAGGGTTGTTGTTCCTGAAGGACGGCGCGCCGGTGCAGCCGGAGCCTGACGATCTGGCCGCCTACACCGCCCGGGGCGGCTCTCGCCGAGGCCACTGGCCGTCCTCCCCCGAGATCGGCAGCGCCATGGTTCACGACGATGCGCCGAAGCCGGGCTGATCGTTCGCCGGTTCAGGCAAACCGGCTGATGGCGCGCAAGGCCGCCGAACCTGCCTACGGCCGCAGCTCCATCGGGGCGGTGACGCGCCGCGGACGAACATCGACCGAGATCTCGACGTCCTGCCCCAGGCTGGAGAGAATGGTCATCAAGCGATCGATCGTGAAGCGGCCGAGATTGGCGTTGCGGATGCGGGAAAACTCGGCCGCCGCAACGCCCGTCGCTTCATGCGCGGCGCGCACTGTCAGCTTGCGCTCGTCAAGCACGCCAATAATCTTGGCCGCAAGCAGTGCGCGCAGTTGCTCGCGATCGGCGTCAGGGTGGCCGAGGTCGCGGAACACGTTGCCACTGCCGCGGATGATGTCCATGTCGTCGCTCATTTCAGCATCTCCCGTAATCGCTTCAGCCGAGAGCGGGAGCGCGTCGGAGCTTACGGTCAATGGTTCCGTTCAGGCTGCCGCATAGGGTGTGATCTGAAGTGCTTCGGGCGGCATCTCGGCCCGCGCCCGCTTCAGGTCATAGATCGTCTGAAGGTTCAGCCAGTACTGCGGCGTGGTGCCGAATGCCTGGCCGAGCCGGATCGCCATCTGCGCACTGACCGACCGATCGCCGTTCATGATCCCGGTAACGGCGTTATGCGGCACATGGATGTGCTCAGCGAATTTCCGCGCGCTCAGGTCCAGGGCCTCCAGTTCATCGCGCAGGAAGATGCCGGGGTGAATGGGGGGGAGATTGTCAACCGGATAGGCCATGGTGCGGTTCCTGGCGGGGTTTGTCGTGGAGTGAGCGGGTCGGGTCATAAGCGGGTCAGTGGTAGTCGATCACGATTTCAACGTCATAGGCGTCTCCGGAAGCCTGAAGCGCGTCCGCCTCGGCCGGGACTGAGGAGTGCGGCGCCCATTTGAAACAGACCCGGTGCTTTTTGTTGATCCGAATGCTGTATTGGCCCGTTCGGTCGCCGCCCAACGCTTCGAAGTGGTTTGACGGCGGTCTGCGCAGATCGCTCAGGACGACAGCCGCCTGAAGCCTGGTGAGGGCTTTGGCTGCCGCATCGGCGAAAGCCTGAAATTCCTTCACACGTTCGCCTGCCAGGAATCGCTCGGTTCTTCGATCCTTGCATCCGGTGATCGCCATCGGCGCCTCCGGTGGCGGTATATGGTAGATACCACATCACAGTCAAGCGTCGGTGGGGAGCCAAGATGCGTTCGGACCGGTGATCGACATCGGTTGACGTGCTTGCGTTTGGCGGTGCCTGACGCTCCCGGGTCAGGTCCGATCCGGCAGACAGCGCCCGCGGCCGAGTGCGACGGCAAGGAAGATTGCCGCTACTGGCGCTGGACGTGCGGGGTTGCCGACCCACCTATCCGATGGCAACCGTTCGGGGATCGTCCCATGCCGCAATCCGGAAAAGCCCGTGCCGTCGGACTGAACCACGTCGCCCTTGAAGTCGGCGACATCGAGGAAGCGCTCGGCTTCTATGCCCGCATCTTCGCGTTTGAACTCCGCGGCAGAGGGCCGGACATGGCGTTCATCGACCTCGGCGACCAGTTCATTGCGTTGCAGAAGGGCCGCCGTCAGGCGTTCGACGATGGGCGGCATTTTGGCCTGGTCGTGGACGACAAGGACGCCGTCCGCCGGGCGCTGGAGGAGGCGAAGGTCGAACCGCTGCCCGGACCGTTCCTCGACTTCCTCGACCCGTGGGGCAACCGGGTCGAGGTCGTTGGGTACGATGAGATCCAGTTCTCCAAGGCCCCGAACGTGCTGCGGGGGATGGGATTGACGCATCTGACCAAGACCGAGCGGGCGATAGAGGAGCTTGCCGCCAAGGGCATGGCGCCGCTGTCGTAGGGGAGATAGCTATCCGCCGTGTGATCTTTTCACCTTGGAACCGTAACAGGCGCAAAATCTCCCCTTTTAGGATTCTTTCGTACATGCTATGGCGAGCAAATAACGGGTTCTCAACGGATGTGCATACATGCTCTACAACAAAGCAACCGATGAGTTGCCGCATGGCGTCTCGCAACCCAACCTGGCGAAAGCGCTTGGGGTCTCGGCGGCGTCGATCATGGAGGACCATCTGAACACTCCCGCGGAGGCCGGTCGCTCAATCGTAACTGAGCAAATCCGTCGCAGTAGGCGGTTGATTGCAGATCTGGATGCCGACAGGCATGAAAGTCTTCCATGCTACCAAAATGCCCGCTCAGGCCAGAGATGAGTCGGTCATCCTTCATCGTCGGTCGGATCGCCCGCCTTTTAGAGGACGAGTTTGCCCCACTGATTGACATGTCAGATTGGCGCGGAAAGGCGGAAGACCGGCAGGCAGCTTTCCTTTCCAGGGCGCTCGCGGCAGCATGCCTTAAGGGTATAGCGAACGTAGAAGCCAAAAGAGCGGCCGATGCGGTGGTAGATGGCTTCGGCGACAACGGGTTGGATGCGATCATGTTCGACCAAGCCGAAGACATCTTCTATTTTGTCACGAGTAAGTGGTCTGCGGACGGATCAGGATGCCCGGTAGACGAAAAAGCATGCCTAAAATTTGTCAGTGGGATCAACAGTATAATTGACGGCAATCTCACTGGGCTGAACGCTAAGGTTCAAAGAAAGACCGGCGAAATCAATGCGTTTCTGCTATCAAAGCGCCATTTTCGTGTAGAGATCATTACCGCTCATAATGCCACCCAGCCAATTAGCGCGCACGGAAAGCGCAAAATCGACAATCTGGTAAGCGACCACAATTCGTCGGTTCCTACCGCGCGGGCGTCCCATATCAATCAAAGCGGTGTTTACATCATTATAACTTCGGCACAGGAACCCAAGCCCATTGATCTGACAATTTCGCTTCAGAATTGGGGTAAGATCGAACGTCCGTATGAAGCGTATTATGGCCACGTAGACGTTCTCGAAGTAGCAGTATGGTGGAAAGCCCATGGAAATAGGCTGTATAGGAGAAACCTACGAAATCTTCTCCAGGATGCATCACAAACATCCGATGTGAACGAGGCGCTCCGGAAGACACTCGAAAACGATCCATCCAGTTTTTGGTATTTCAATAATGGTATAACCATAATCTGCAAGAAGATTCAGCAAAGCCCTTCTCGGATGTTGAAGCGAGATATTGGCATTTTCAACTGCGAGGATATCGGCGTAGTTAATGGCGCACAAACAGTTGGGATCATAGGAACCGCGAAACTTTGTCCCGCCGATGAAAACAGTATTGCTACGAATGAAGCAATTGCCCAGTCTCACGTTCAAGTGCGATTAATATCTTTGCAGCACTGTCCGGATGGATTTGGAACCAAGATCACGCAGGCTACTAATTTCCAAAATGCCGTGCGAGCAAGGGACTTCGCGTCCATGGACCCCAATCAACATAGATTGGCGATTGATCTGGCACTAGACGATAGGCGATACGTCTACAAGTCCGGAGAGTCTGATCCGCAAGGAGACGAGGGATGCAGTATAACCGAAGCCGCGCAGGCGCTAGGCTGCGCTTACTCCGTTGAACTGGCGGGCCAAGCAAAAAGAGAAATCAGCCGTCTTTTCGCGGACCCAAAGTCCGCGCCATATACTGACCTATTTAACGATTTGCTAACCGGGCCGCAGCTTTGGAGGGCAGTAACCGTTCTACGTGCGGTTGATCGGCGACTTCACCAGCTCGGAAGGTCGACGCAGCCTCGCGCTGAAAATGTCGCCGTACACCTGAACAGGATTATATTGCACTTGGTATTTCGCAGCGAAGATGTCAAAGGCTACAGGCGTGACGATGTATCCGAGCAATCCCTCGTGGACGCCGCGACCATAGCGACCGATTATTGGTTTCCAAAGGTCGCCGCTTACGTTGAGGCGGTTCATAAAGCGGAATATATCCAAGCCCTTTGCAAAAATGGGACAAAATGTGCACTTCTTGTCGAGACACTTTTACGGCAGGAGCCTGCTCAGCTATATGGTATCGGTGAGCAAGAAGCGGCCCAGCCGATAGGAGGGCAATCGCGTGCGCAAGACCTTTTCGGTTTTATCGAGTCTCCAAAACCCGGCCGGCACCGATAACTATCCGTTCAGGCTGCCGAGTAGGGCGCGATCTGGAGCGCTTCGGCTGTCACCTCGGCGCGAGCCTGCTTCGTGCACAAGTCATCTGAATGTTCAGCCAGTACTGCGGCGTGGTGCCGAATGCCTGGCCGAGCCGGATCGCCATTTGCGCGCTGACCGACCGATCGCCGTTCATGATCCCGGTGACGGCGCTATGCGGCACACGGAGATGCTCGCCGAATTTCGGCGCGCTCAGGTCCAAGGGCCTCCAGTTCATCGCGAAGGAAGATGCCGGGGTGAATCGGAGGCAGACTGTCAGCCGGATAAGTCATTGTGCGGCTCCTGTGCTATCCCAAGGCGCATCACGAAGCGTTCGCCGCCAAGTCTCAACAGCCGAGTTCTATCTCGATATGCACCTTGCGAGCGATGAGGGTCGGGCGGACTGCGCGCCCCTCGCCCGGGCTAAGGCCCACAATCCCCGCCTTGCTCAACCGATGCAAAGTCCGTTGCACATTCTGCGGGGCGCGGTGGGCCATATCGGCAAGCTCGGTCACGGATTGCGGCGCACGCGTGACGATAAGCCGCAAAAGATCGCGGTTCTTGGCCGACAGCAACTTCGCTCCGGCTTCAAGCGAGGTAAATCGCACGACTGTCTCCGACTCGGTGTCGCCGGCCCGCCTCTCTATCCAGATTTTCGGCTCGTTCGGATCGACCTGACGCTCACCACGCGCAACCGCCAGCGTGAAGTCCTTGAACTCCCTGAATGTCCCGGTCTTGAACCTCTCCGGCGTGACGCTCATTGCAACCCTCTTTCGATCAGGATTCGATCCACTTCGCGATAAAAATCTTCCAGCAATTCAGCCGGGCCGCGGTACTGGTAGGGGACCAGCTTCCGGCGCCCATAGACGTGCCGGTGATCGTATTCCGGCGCCCGGCGGACACCGTGAGCGTTATCCATCCCGTAAATCCTCTGCCCGGCAAGATCGTGCAGGGTCAGGCTGTATTTCAACCCCTGCGGCCGGTGCCGTGTGGCGGCAACTATGCGGGCTTCGATCTTGACCACATAGCCGCATTCCAGTCGGAACTCGGAACCGTTCAGGCTAAGAAGAAAATCCAGTGCGTGGTCTGTCTCGACCATGCCGCATGGTATGAGGATCGGATGTTATGTGCAAGTTCGGAACGTGGGCCGCGGGCATCCGCGTCCGCTCCCCGCCGGCGTAAAGGCAACGCGCCTGAGCGGCCAGCGAAAGGCGTGGATGGCGGGCCTTCGCCCGCCATGACGATGGAGGCAATCAGCCTCCCCTACGCCGGAACCCCCACCTTCTCCAACGCCTCCCGAGCCACCGCCGCCCCCTCCGTCTGCGTCGCCTGAATCGCCGTCAGCGCGATCGTATAAACAATATCATCCACCAACGCCCCCCGCGACAAATCGTTCACCGGCTTGCGCAACCCCTGGAGCAACGGCCCCACGCTCACCACATGAGCAGACCGCTGCACCGCCTTATACGTCGTGTTCCCCGTATTGAGGTCCGGGAACACAAACACCGTCGCCCGCCCCGCCACCAGACTATCCGGCGCCTTCTGCTTGCCCACGCTCGCCACGCTCGCCGCATCGTACTGCAACGGCCCATCGATCAGCAGATCCGGCCGCTTCGCCTTCGCCAGCGCCAACGCCCGCACCACCTTGTCAACATCCGCACCCTTACCCGACGTCCCGGTGGAATAGGAAATCATCGCCACCCGAGGCTCCACTCCGAACGCCTTCGCCGAATCCGCCGACTGCACCGCGATGTCCGCCAGTTCCTCCGCCGTCGGGTCCGGGTTCACCGCGCAATCGCCGTACACCAGCACCTCGTTCGGCATCAGCATGAAGAACACGCTCGACACCGTCGTCACCCCCGGCGGAGTCCGGATCAACTGGAACGCCGGCCGGATCGTATTGGCCGTCGTATGCACCGCCCCCGACACCAGCCCGTCCACCTCGTCCAGCGCCAGCATCATCGTGCCGAGCACGACGTTATCCTCAAGCTGCTGCTCCGCCTCCACCGGCAGCATCCCCTTGGCGCGCCGCAGCTCGCACATCGGCGCGACATAGCGCCCGCGGATCGCCACCGGGTCGATGATCTCCAGGTCATCCGGCAGCACCAGCCCCTGAGCCTCGGCCAGGTGCCGGATCACCGCCGGGTCGCCCAGCAGGACGCAACGCGCAATGCCCTTCTGCTGGCAGATAACCGCCGCCTGCACCGTGCGCGGCTCATCGCCCTCGGGCAGCACGATGCGCTTGTTCGCCGCGCGCGCCGACTGCACCAGGCGGTGGCGGAAGGCAGGCGGAGGCATGCGCAGCCGCCCGGCCCGGCCGATATGCGCCAGCAGCGCGGTCGTATCGATGTGCTCCGCCGCATGCGACAGCACCTGGTCCATGCGTTCGGTATCGTCCGCCCGCACGTCGTGCGACAGCTCGCCCAGATGCGCGCCGGTCGTGAACGTGTCCTCGTCCGTGGTCAGGATTGGCAGGTCCACAAGCCCGGGACCGTTCAGCAGCTCCGCGACATGGTGCGACAGCTTGCTGCCGCAGGTCAGCAGCAGGCCGGCCAAAGGCATGCCCTGCAGATACACCAGCCCGCTGGCCAGCACGATGTCGCTGCGCTCGCCGGCCGTCACCACCAGCGCGCCGGGACGCAGGCGATCGATGACGCCCTCGACGCCGCTGCCGGCGATCAGGAAGTTATGCACGCGGGTATGCGCCAGCGCCCCGGCGCGCTCCACCCCAAGGCCGAGCGCGTCCTGCACGTCGCGCAGCCGCAGCGCCCCGAGCCGCGGCTCATACGGCACATCCCCCAGTATCGGCACATCGCCGCCCGCGATGGGCAGCGCCGCCGGCAGCACCGGGTGGTCGCCCGCATTCAGCCGGTTGATCAGCACGCCGGCCAGCGGCGGCGCCTCCTCGCTTTCGGCATACTGGTGCATGGCGAGATCGACGATCGCCGCCAGCGCCGCCGGATCGTGGCGCTTGCCGCACAGCACCGGGATCAGCGTCGCCGAGAACGCCCGCGCCATCGCGGCATTCAGCCGCGTGGCGATCTGCAAGCCCGGGTCCGGGATCAGCCCTTCCACCACCACCGCGTCGCAGCCGACCCCGGCCGCCTCCACCACCGCGACGAGGTCCTGCAACAGGCCGTCGAGGTCGCCCGCCCGCACGCGCGCCTCGGCATCCGCGAAGGACATCGGCGGCGGCACATCCAGGTCCAGCAGCGACCGGGCGAAGTCCGCATCCAGGTCCGCACTCCCCCGATCATCCGGCTGCGCGATCGGCTTGACGAAGCCGACGGCGACGCGGTCCCGGCGCAACGCCTGCACCAGTCCGAGCGCCATCGAGGTCAACCCGGAACTCGGCGTGAACGCGGCGAGAAAGAAGCGATGTCCGGCCATCACGCTGTCTCCAGCGCGGCACGATCCGCCAACTCGGCGGTGTCGCAGACGATCATCCATTCCTCATTGGTCGGCACCACGGCGATCTGCGCGGAGGAGGCGGCGGCGCTGATCAGCCCCGATGCCCCGCCTGTGGTGACGGCGTTCGAAGCCTCGTCCAGCACAAGACCCAGCGCACGCAGCCGCGTGACGGTCATGGCCCGCATCCGCACCGAATTCTCGCCGATGCCGCCGGTGAACACCACCGCGTCGAGCCGCCGCAACGACATCGCCAGGCCGCCGATATAGCGTGCCAGGCGATGCACGAATACCTGGAGCGCAAGCTGCGCCCCGGCATGTCCGCGTTCCGCCGCGGCTTCCAGTTCGCGCACGTCGTTGGACAGGTCCGACAGCCCCAGCAGCCCGCTGCGCTTGTTGAGCAGCGCGTCCATCTCGTCCACGTCGTAGTCGAGCGTGCGCATGATATGCAGCAGCGCCCCGGGATCGACGTCGCCGGAACGCGTCCCCATCACCAAACCTTCCAGCGGGGTCATGCCCATACTGGTGTCTACGCTAAGCCCGTCCTGCACCGCGGTCGCCGAGGCGCCGTTGCCAAGATGGGCGATGACCAGCCCATGATCCGCCGGATCGAGACCGAGCAACCTCACGGCCTCGCGGCACACGAAGCGGTAGCTGGTGCCATGGAAGCCGTACCGCCGCACGCGCTGCTCGCGATACAGCGATATCGGCAGCGCGTATAGATACGCCTCGGGCTTGATGGTCTGGTGGAAAGCGGTGTCGAAGACCGCGGCGTGCGGGATATTCGGCAGCCGCGCCAGCGCCATGCGAATGCCCAGCACCGCCGCCGGATTGTGCAGCGGCGCGAGCGCGCTGCACGCGTCGATATCGTTGATGATCTCGGGCGTGATCAGGGTCGAGTGGGTGAAATGCTCACCCCCATGCGCCACCCGGTGACCGACGGCGGCGAGCCGCCCGAGCCAGCCGTGGTGCGACAGTTCGGCCAGCAGCGCATCGAGCGCGGCGGTGTGGGTGGCGCTGTCAAGCGGCAGCACCTTCTTGCGATCCGCCTCTTTGAACGTGATCGCGGCGTTCTCGCCCCCCAGCCGCTCGGCCAGGCCGAACAGCAGCGGAGTGGGATGCTCGGTGTCGTGGACAGCGAATTTCAGTGATGATGAACCGCTGTTGAGCACGAGCATCAGGCGGGGATCGGTGGACACTGGCTTCTCCCGTTGGCCGATCCGGCAAGTTTTGCCGGCGGAATCAATTGATCCCGCCCGCTGTGCGGACAAATTATCGGCCGCATCATTGACCTGGATCAACCGCGGCCGGACATGCGGGCAATAAGAGACAATCATCGGCGGGCCCGGCCGTGCGGCTCCACGGCGCGAGCCTGTGGCGCACCGGCTCGGCGCGCAAGGGCCGGGTGCCGTGCTGCGGCCCAACGTCGCATGTCATCGCGGCATGGCTTCGCTTGCCGCCAAGGGCATGCCACCGCCGTAGTAGCACGAGAAGAACGACGTCGCCCCCGTCTCAGGGTGCTCGGCGATCGATCGCCTCCGCGCGGACCTGGCCCTTCAGGGTCCGAACGCTTCCACGTCGCCGTCTCATCAACTCATGGGGCGCTATAGCAGTATTTCTTGAGGGTAGCCGTAATGGGCGAATCCTGCGCGGGCGGCGACGTAAAGTCCGTCAGGAACGCGACAAAGGCATTCAGTTCAGCGTTCTGAGCATTCGAACGGCGGTTCTTTATCGCAATGCCGGCCTGGGTGAGAGGATTGTAGTTGGTTTCCAGGACCGACGGAGTCTCGGGACTGGACTGAACCGGGAGATACGCCAGTGCACTCGTGCCGGAGGTCGGATATCTGCCGTCGGAACAGATCGCCGACAGGGCCACGAAGCCAACCGGATCGGTTTGCGCGATGACCGCGTTGTAGGCGGCCGTGATGTTCGGATAAAGGTGAACGGCGCTATTGCTGGACAGCGGCGGATTCAGGCCATAGGTGCCGATCAGCACCGATTGTGCCGCGACGCCGTATGGAGCAAGGTCCGGATTGGCGATCGCCACCGACGAATAAGCGGCGCTGTAGCCGCAGGTGCCCGTAGCGCACGAAAGGTCGACACCCTTCGTATTGCTTAACAATGCGAGTATGCCGCCGGCGTAGTTGAATGTATACAGCGGCGGACGCTTGGATGAATTATATGTGGCAACGAGCTCAAAATGATTGACCAGCAGGTCCTGCGGGGTCGCCGTATCGGCGGCGAGGAACAGATCCACCTTGGCGGCGTTGCCGTTGATAATGTTGCTTTCAAGGGTAGCCGTGGCTCCATTGTCAACCACGGTCACGGTATAGTCGGGATACTGCGCCTCGAACGCGGCGATCAGATCGGTTATTGCGCTGTTCGATGGCGGAACGCCATAGAAATTCGATGCCACCGCAAGGTTTATGTTGGCAGGTTCGTCCCATGCGAAGGCTGCGAGAGAGGAGCACATGAAAATAGACGTGGCTATCGCTCCGGTTACACGCCGAAGTGTTGTAGTCATCATTGTTAGTCTCCCGATCTATTTTTGTCACTTGTTTTGTGGTCGGAACCGATTGCGATCGGACATCGAAATCCTTGAATTGCATTGAATGCGGCACCTTGCCCGCCGCGCGAGATTTTTCAGGAATTAGCTCCGGAGAACTCGATTCGATGATGTCACTGCCCGTGATACTCTCCCGGACACAGCGGCGGAGTCAAGCTGTCGCAGCCGCCAGTCTCTCAAGCATCCGTGAGGAACGTCATAGTCCAACGGCCGGAGGTGACCACTATAGCAGAGGGGCTTGGCGATCGGGACTGGCCGGGCACGAGTGTCTTGTTTCGGAACCGTGCGCAATACCGAGCGGCGGCAAGGTCTGCTTCATCCAGGCCGGGCCATGACGGTGACATAAGGCTCGGCGGGTCAAACCATTCGCGGGATCGGTATCGGCCTGCGTTACGCGTTGACGGGTGGCGCATTTGCCGGGCGCGCGGACTGGCAGGGTGGATTTTCGCAGCCTGACAGGTAACTTGCCAGTCCGATCAGAGGAGGAAGCTCTCTCCAGCCGGTTCGCCGCCCCCGGGGGGCCGGATTGACGCGAGCGGGCTTCATTATGTACGGTTGGACATAGCGCCGCGGACACCGCTCCGGGAAACCTCCCCCGGCGGTTGAAGGGCGTCAAAACCAACGGGAAGGATACGCCATGGCAAGCTTCAAGCTCCTGATCGACGGCCGTCTGGTGGACGGCGACACGACGATGCCCGTGATCAATCCCGCGACCGAGGAAACCATCGCGGACTGTCCGCGTGCTTCGCTCGATCAGTTGAACCAGGCCGTTGCCGCGGCCAACGCCGCCTTCCCCGCCTGGGCGGCCACCCCCATCAACGAGCGTCGCAAGCTGATCGCGCAACTGGCCGACGTCATCGAGCAGAACACCGATGAACTCGCCCGCCTGCTGACCCGGGAGCAGGGCAAGCCGATTGCCGACGCCACGGGAGAAGTGCAGGGCATGGCCGGCTTCTTCCGCTACTTCGCCACGCTCGATTTGCCGGTCCGGGTGATCGAGGACAGCGCCGGCCGCAAAGTTGAAGCGCATCGCCGACCGCTCGGCGTTATCGGCGCGATCGTCCCGTGGAACTATCCATTGCTGATCCTGGCGTTCAAGCTGCCGCCCGCCTTGCTTGCGGGGAATACGCTGGTCGTCAAACCGGCGCCGACAACGCCGCTGTCCGGCCTCCGGTTCGCAGCGCTGATCGCAGATGTTCTGCCGAGGGGCGTGGTCAATTTTATCACCGACGCCAACGATCTCGGGGATGCGCTGACGCATCATCCTGATGTGCGCAAGATCTCGTTTACCGGTTCGACGGCGACCGGCCGCAAGGTCATGGCCAGCGCCGCGGAAACCCTCAAGCGCATCACGCTGGAACTGGGCGGCAATGATGCCGGCGTGGTGCTGGACGATGCGAATCCCGCCACCGTGGCGAAAGGCATCTTCAACGGCGCGTTCCAGAACAGCGGCCAAGTCTGCCTCGCGATCAAGCGGCTGTACGTGCATGAATCGATTTATGACTCGCTGTGTAACGAACTGGCGCAGCTCGCCGACGCCGCGATCGTCGATGACGGTTCGAAACAAGGCACCCAGCTCGGGCCGTTGCAGAACCGCATGCAGTATGAAAAGGTCAAGGCCTTCCTCGATGACGCCCGCAAGAACGGCACCATCATCGCCGGCGGCGAGGTCATCGATCGGCCCGGGTTCTTCGTCCGGCCGACGATCGTCCGCGACATTACCGAGGGCAGCCGCCTGGTCGATGAAGAACAGTTCGGCCCCGTCCTGCCGGTGCTGAAATACGCCAGCACGGATGAGGCGATCAGGCGCGCCAACGCCACGACCTATGGATTGGGCGCGTCCGTCTGGTCTTCGGACGATGATCGCGCCCACGACGTGGCCACCCGGCTGGAGGCAGGGACCGTCTGGATCAACACCCACCTCGACATGGCGCCGCACATCCCGTTCGGCGGCTCCAAGCATTCGGGCATCGGGGTCGAGTTCGGCGAGGAGGGCCTGGCCGAGTTTACCCAGCTTCAGGTCATCAACATCGCACGCTAGACTGGACGTTTCTTCGCCGGGTTGCCTGCGCCTTCGGTTTTGTGTCATGGCCGGCCTTGTGCCGGCCATCCACGACTTCACCCCCGCCAGCACCGCAAGTCGTGGATTGCCGGAATAAATCCGGGCATGACACAGGGGCGACGTCCGTGCCGCCATTGCGTCAGCGCCTAGCCAAACGCACCGGGCCACATACCCGCCCGGCCCCGAGCCTCGGCCGACCGCACCAGTGGAGCCGGCCGCCCCGATATGGCAGTCTTTTCGGGACGCAGCGCGAAGGACCACCGCCTGGCCAACCGGCAGAACATCATCGACATCGACATAGACCCGCTGGCGGAGCGCACCCGCCGGCGCAGCACCCTGCTGCGCGTCGCCCTACCGGTCGCCGGAGTCAGCCTGATCATCGGCTTCCTGCTCGGCATCGCCGTCTATGCCGACAGCGCCAACCGCGCCGGCGTGCTCGGCCTGTCCGACTCGCTGCTCCACAACCTTCAGGACCGCATTGCCCTGCAGGTTTCCGCCTTCCTGCAACCCGCCGCCCCGGCCGTGCTCCTCGCCCAAAGCATCATCGGCCGCGGCGGCGCCACCACCAACGCGGAGCAAGCCTACAGCTTCGCCGCCTCGGAACTGGCCGAAACGCCGCAGATCGCCAACATCGAGTTCGCCGATGGCGCGGGCAACTTTCTGCTGGTCCGCCGGGCCGCCGCCGGAGCCACCGAAACCAAGCGCATCCTCACCGGGCAAAACGGGCGCAGCGTCGAATGGATCACCCGAGACAAATCCGGCCACATCACGAATCGCCGCCAGGACCCGAGCGACGACTACGACGCCCGAACCCGCTCCTGGTTCACCGGCGCCCGCGCCACCGATGATGTGTTCTGGAGCGGCGTCTATGTCTTCTTCTCCGAGCGCGCCCCCGGCGTCACCGCGGCCGTGCATGGGCCGGACGATAATCCCGACGTCGTTGGCGTGGACATCAGGCTGGACGAGTTGTCCCGCTTCCTCGGCGCCCTGGCCATCGGCCAAAGCGGCAAAGCCTACATCGTGGACAAGGACGGCGGGATGATCGCCGGCCCCGATCCCGCCCGCATCCTGCAAACCCGGAACAACCAGCTCGTCCCCGCCTCCATCGGCGAGATTGGCGACCCCGACGCCGCCGGAAGCTGGGACCACTATCGCGCGCACGGCGCCGGCGACCGCGTCATCGATGCCGGCGGGCGGCGGCTGATCTCCATTGTCACGCCGCTGACCGGCAGCCAGGGCTGGCTGCTGTTGCTGACCGTGCCGGAGGCCGAATTCAGCGGCTTCGTCACCGCCAACTCCCGCCGCGCCGCGCTGCTGTCGATCAGCGTGGTGGCGCTGGCCATCGGCCTGGCGGCGCTGCTGGTGCGGCAGGGGCTGAAGGCCGACCGGGCGGCGCGGGCGGTGGCGGAGCGGTCGGAGGCGCTGCGCCAGCAAAGCGCCGCATTCGCCCGGCTGGCGGCGGAGGCGGGACAGTTCGACCCGGGCGGCAGGCCGCCAGCCGCGCTGACCGAGACACTGGCCGGGGCCACCGGCGCCCGCCGGGCGGCGCTGTGGCGCCTGCTCGGCGATGGCCAGATCATGCGCTGCGAGGACAGCTTCGAGCCAGCCACCGCCGGTCATGTCGCCGGACTGGAACTGTCGGGCCAGGAGGCGCCGGCCTTCATCCAGGCGCTGCTGCGCGGCGAGGAGATCAACGTCCCCGATGCAAGCCGCGACCGCCGCACCGCCGCGCTGCACGGCTCGCTGATGGCATCGTTCGGCAGCTCCGCGCTGCTCGCCGTTCCGGTCCGACAGGCCGAACAGACCGTGGGCGTCCTAATTCTGGAAGACTCCCGGCGCGACGAATCGGCCGCTGACCTGGCCCGCGCCTGCGCCAGGCTGGTTGCGTTGCGAACGCCGCCGGAGACGCCGGTGCCGCCGCGGGCCGAACCGGCGGTGGTCGAAACAGCACCCGTCTCGGCGCCGGACGATCGCGGGATCGATCCGGCGCTGGCGGCCGGGCACGGCCCGGGCGCCAAAGCCGTGGTGCTGGCGCTGCGCCTGCCGGATGCAGTCCTTGGCCAACCGGCCGAGTCCGGTTCGGCCGACACGCTGGCCAACCGGATCGCCTGCGCGGCGCAGGAAATCGCCGCCGCGCATTCGTTGCCATACGTTAAGATGCTCGGCGCCACCATCGTCGCCGCCGCCGGCTTCGGCGGCCAACCCGACCGCCACGCCGCGGTCCGGCTGGCCGATGCGGCGATCGCGCTGCGCGAGCGTTGTGCCGCCCTGTTCGACGCCATCGACGACCCCGCCCCGTTCGGCATCGGCCTCGACGCCGGTTCGGCCACCGGCGCCACGCTGGGATCCCCGCCCGGCCTGTTCAACCTGTGGGGCGAGGCGGCGGAGGGCGCTCAGGCTCTGGCGGCATCCGCCCCGGATGGCGGCATCCAGACCAGCGAGCAGGCCTACCGCCTGCTGCGCCAGGGATTCCTGTTCCGCCCGCGCGGCCTGTTCTACCGTCCGCGCACCGGCGAGGCTCGCAGCTACATCCTGGGCGGCCGGGCGTGATCGTATTGCGCGTGCTCGGCTCCATCGGCGCGGCCTCGCGGCGGCGTTCGGCGTTCGTGCTGCAGCTCGCCGCGCTGCTCTGGGGCGTGCTGCGGGAGGGCGCTCAGCCCTTGACCTGGCGCCGCACCGTGCGGGCGGAGTATCGTGCGACCCTGACCCGCACCGTTGCCGGATCGGTTGGCACCGTCGCCGTGGCGGCGGTGATCATCGGCTTCGGGTTGGTGTTCGAGGCGCTGTACTGGCTGCGAACCGCCGGGCAGCAGCAGGAGACCGGACGCATCCTCGTGCTGGTGCTGATCCGCGAGCTGGCGCCGCTGCTTGTCGGCATCGTGCTGCTCGGCCGCGGCGGTACCGTCGCCGTCGCCGAACTCGGCACCCTGGCCGCGGGCGGCGAGATCGCGGTGCTGCGCGCCGAGGGGATCGACATCTTCCAATACCTCGTCCTGCCCCGCGCCGCCGCCTTCGCTGTGGCGGCCTTCACCCTTGGCATGGTGTTCGTCATGGTCGCCCTCGTCAGCGGCTACGCCGCCGGCAGCGCGCTGGGCGTCGCTAACAACTCGATCTTCGGGTTCCTGGAGAACGTGCTGCGGGCGATGTCGATCCCCGACCTGATCGTGTTCCCGGCCAAGCTGCTGCTGATTGGCCTGATGGTGGCGCTGACCTGCTGCGCCACCGGACTCAGCGCGCAGGAGATCGACGCCCCCGCCAACCTGCTGCCGCGCGGCTTCACCCGCGGCGTCACCGCGATCCTCGCGGTGACGCTGCTGCTGAGCGCCGTGATCTGATGGTCATACCGGTTCTTGTACTGGACGACGCGCGCGGGATCGGCGACGTCATGCCCCGCGCGCCGCTACGGCTCGAACTGTGCGAGGGGGATTTCGCCGTGATCGAGGTCTCCGGGCCTCGGCGCGGGGCGGCATTCGCGGATTTGTGCAGCGGATTGGCGCCGCTCGCGGGCGGCCAGGTGCGGTTCCTCGGACGCGACTGGAGTACGGCGCCGCGCGAGCACGCCGACGCGCTGCGCGGCCATATCGGGCGGCTGTTCCACCAGCCGCTGCGCCCGGATACGCTCGACGTGGCGGCCCGGGTGCTGTTGGGTCGGCTGCACCATACCCGCATCCCCGAAGCCGATGTGCGGACGGAAGCGATCGCCCTGGCGCAGCTTTTCGGCCTGCCGGGCCTGCCGGCGGGTCCGGCGCGGCTTGTGTCCGAGCCTGACCTCTTGCGCGCGGCCTGCGTGCGGGCGTTCCTCGGCTCGCCGCGCCTGCTGATCCTGGAACTGCCGATGGCGGGGCAGGCGGAGGACCTTCGGTCCGCGTTGCTGAGCGCAGGAGCGGAGGCACGCGGGCAGGGTGCCGCGGTGATCTGGCTCGCCGCTCCGGGCCCCGCGCTGCGCGATCCGGCCGTGCGGCCGACGCACCGGCTGCGCCTGAGCGACGCCGGGTTGTCGCCGATACGGCGGGCGATGCCACCTTCCCGGGACTTCGCCCCTGTCTCTACTATCGTTCCCGTATCGCTCGAAGGAGATCAGCCTTGACCAAGCAATGGGACTACCAGATCCGGGTCTACCTCGACGACGCGGCCGCGGAGATCGCGCGAACCGATCCCGCCAATCCGGCGCTCCGGCCGCTGGCGGAGATCCTGGCACAGCACGATGCCACGCTGAAATCGCAGTTCGATGCCTTCGCGGAGTATGTTGCCGAGGCCGAAAAGAACGGCCCGGAAAACTATCCGCTTTATAAATGGACCAAGCTGACGATCGAGGACCCGGCGAAGCAAGCGCAGCACAGCAAAGCCTTCGCGCTGCGTGCCGGCGGCGCCGAGGTCTACCCCGCAGCCACGGCCGATAAGCTGGAAGCGGCGTTGCAGCCGCTGGTGGGCGGCGGGCTGGTCACGCGCCTGTCGCGGCACGACACCAATCCGGCGAACAACATCCCGATCCCCGAGCATCTCCGGCCGTAGCCGCCGCGTTGACGGAGTTCCTTTACTCGCTGCTGGTGTTCCTGATCCTCCTGGTCAGCGCGGCGGCGGGCCTGTTCGTGCGACCCCTGCTGGCCGAGCGCCACCGGGCCATCGAGACGGTCGAGCTCGTCCGCCTCGTGGTCACCATGCTGTTCACCTTCGCCGCCCTGGTGCTCGGCCTGCTCACCACCTCGGTCAAAGCGTCGTTCGACACCGTGTCCAACCATTTTCGCGGCTATGCCGTCGATATCATCGACCTTGGCCGCACCCTGAAGGAGTACGGCCCCGCAGCCGAACCGGCGAGCCTGCTGCTGCGCAAATACACCGCGCTTGCCATCGCCACCACCTGGACCGATGAGCCGCCGCCGCCCGGGGTCGAGGTCCCCCCTGGCCTTCCGCATCTCGGCCCGGACGGCGACCTGGAAAGCCGCCCGCTCGGGGATCTGCTGGACTCGATCGAGCGGCTGATCAGGCACCTCGATGGCGCGGACGCCATGCACCAGACGCTGGCGGCCGATTGCCTGGCGCAATACCGGCGCCTGATCCAGGACCGCTGGATCCTGATCGAGGATGCGCACAGCTCCATCGGCCTGCCATTCTTCATCGTGATGACGTTCTGGCTGGTGATGGTCTTCGCCTGCTTCGGACTGAGCGCGCCGAGGAACGTGCTGGTGTGCACCGTCATCACATTGGGGGCGATGTCGATCGCCTCGGCGGTCTACGTCATCCTCGATTTCGACTCGCCCTTCACCGGCGGCCTGACGATACCTAGCCAGCCGATGCGAGACGCGCTCAACTACCTCAACCGGTAGCCGCCGCTAGTCGCCGGCGGAGCCGGTTCCGGCTTCGGCCGCGGCCATCTCGACCGGCGGCTGCTCCGGCCGCCGCGCGGCAAGGCGCTTCGCGCGGGGCAGCCCGCGCAGAATGTAAAGCAGCCGATCGGCGCGCTGCTCCCAGGTTATCGGCGTGTAGCCGGGCTGTTTGGACGATTTGCCCGCCTGGATGGCGTCCAGCGTCTCCCCGCATTCGTTCGGGTTCCGCACGACGTGGATCCACCGCCCCATCTGTCTGGCCTGCGGGATGTCGGTCGAAACGACCTCCACCCCTGCATTCAGGCAATGGTAGAACCGCAACGGATCAATGTATCGCGTCATCACGCTGTCAGCGAGATAGGGCGCCAGGGTGACGCTATAGCGCCCGAGAATCGCGGGCAGGTCCGCTGTCGTGTAACCGCCGTGATAATGGATGTTGGCGTGGCCTTCCCGCAGCGTCCGGAACCTCTCGGTCAGGTCGGGGCGGATCCAGCCATGCAGGTGGAACTGCATATCCGGGCGCACCTCCGCCAGCCGGATCACGAAATCGGTGTCGAAGCGCTCATCGATGCTTGCGAGAATGAGCACGCCGCCGGTGGCATCGTCACCGCGGGCAATCTCCCGCAGGTGCGAGGCGTTGCCGAGATGCAGCGACCGCGGAAACAATTCGGCCAAGCTCGGCGCCGCGTTGACCGTCACGTGCGAGCACGCGTCGAGCAGCCGGGCGATCGCGCCTTCCCTGAGCCGCTTGATCCCGGTGTTCTGGTAGCGCAGGTCGTCGTGCATATCCATGCACCAGACCCCCGCCGTGACAAAGCACCGCAGAAAAGTCATAATGCCGGGAAAGTACGTGTTCGTGCTGTTGAAGTAGATATTGACCTTGTCGTCCTGCCTGAACCCGAGCATGAACTTCAGGAACCGGCCCACCGGCATCTCCCGCGGCGCGTCGCCCGCCCGGAAGCCGGTCACCACCGGACGCCGCTTCAGCCAGATGTACCAGACTTCATGATGCTCGCTCAATGTCTCCGCCAGCGCGAGGCGGAAATCGGAGTCCGCCTTGCGGCAGGTGAAGATAAAGAACCGAAACTTCTCCGCGCGCCGGGGTGGAATTGATTTCGTATCAAACGGCATGGCGAGGCGCTCCGGCAAACATCTGGTAATACACTTTCAACATCCGCAACGAAGGCGGGCAGATCAGTCCGAGGATCGGCGCGGCGATCGCCCAATTCCCAAGGTCCCTCCAGAACAGGCCGATGGCCAGCGACAGCCACCACAACGCGGAGATGCCGTAATCCGGCGATCCCACCGCTTTGCGCACCGAGCGGTGGATGACCGCGTAGCTCATTAGCGCAGCCATCTCCCCGTAGCCGTATCCGACGATCCCCCAGCGCCAGACGCAGAACCAGGCGGCGCCCGCGAACAGGGCGATGTGGACGATGTGGAACCACGACACGTCCCAGTTCCTGCGCAGCACGTACAGCACCGAGGAATGGAAATTGAACTGCGCGTTGGTCAGGTAGCTGAGCGCCAGAAACGGGTAGACCACCATCACCGGTTCCCACCGCGGCCCGAACACCAGCGACAGCGCATAGCCGCCGAACCAACTGAACCCGATCAGCACGGGGCCGAGTGCCAGGGTCTGCAGCCGCATCCCGTCGGTGATCGCCGCGACCAGCTTGTGCGGCTGGGTCTGGATCTTGGCGAGCGCCGCGACGGACAGCCGCCAGGCGATCGTCTTGGTGAATGTCAGCAGTTCCATCAGCCGGATCGCAAGGCCGATCTGGCCGACGGCTTCGGCGGGGAGGAAGTGGCCGACAATCAGGGGGTTGATCAGGCCGCGCAATTGCCACGACCAGTCGGCGGCGGCGAAACCGGCGGTGTAGCGCAGCATGCTGCCGACGATCGCCGCGTCCCACTGCAACCGCGGCCGGAAGGAGGCCGCGACATACAGCGCGACGCAGGCAAAAAACTGCTGTAGCGACCAGGCCGCCACCAGCGACCAGACGCTGAAACCGAACCAGACCAGCGGCAGCGCCACGGCATAGTAGATCAACTGGGCGGCGACCTCGATCATCGCCACCCGGCGGAAGTCGAGCGCTCGCTCCAGCCGCGCCCCGGCGGCGACGCCGAGGATCTGCGGGATCAGCGACAGCAGCAGCACCGACAGCAGCGGCCCCAGGTCCGGCAGCGGGATCCATGCCTCGATCAGGCCGAGGCTGCATTCCAGCACGCCGACGAGCAGGACGGCGATCGCCAGCAGCAGCGTGGCGGCGACGTTCCAGGTGCGATCATCGACCTCACCCGCCGCGCGCACCAGGTAGACGCCGATGCCGGCCTGTCCGAGGTTCTGCGCATAAAGGGTGATGCTGAGCGCCGCCACGTAGGGCCCGTAGGCAGCCGGGCCGATGATCCGCGTGATCATCAGCAGGCTGATGAGGCTGAGGCCCATGGTGACCAATTGCCGCCCCATCATCACGGCACCGCCCTGGAAGACCTTGCCCCTTAGACCGAGGGTGGCCGGCGGCGATGCGGCGGCGATGGCGGAATCGGCTTCAACGTTCATCAGTGACCTTGGCTAGTGCAGGCGCGGAGAACCTAATGCCTCGCTGCCGTTTCCTGATTCACGGCTTGGTGAATGGTTGTGATAGTTTCACTACCCATGATCGGAAACGCCGCTGCAATACAGCCGCCAACACAGTTAGGCGTCTCCACGGTCCGCCTCGTTGAGATAGCGTCGGACACGGAAAAATGAGCAGCCGTGCCGGAGCGGTTCCAAGGCAGGTGGTCCTTTGCCCGCGGCGGCGTTATACCCGACGCGAAAAGACTCGCCGTTGGCCGTCGCCATGGCCCTGATAGGCCCGGGCGCCGGCGTAACGCGGGCGGGTCCCGGACGGTTTCGCCCCTATGGATCATTCCAATGTCCGATGTTATCGCCTTGATCGCCTACTGCCTGTTCGGCTACCTCCTGGGATCGATCCCGTTCGGCCTTTTGCTGACCAAGGCGGCCGGCCTTGGCGACATCCGCGGCATCGGCTCCGGCAATATCGGCGCGACCAACGTGCTGCGCACCGGGCGCAAGGGGCTCGCCGCCGCCACCCTGGTGCTGGACGGGCTGAAAGGCGGCGCCGTGGTACTGATCGTCCGCGCGCTGGCGGGCGAGGACATCGCGCTGTACTCCGGCCTCGCCGCGGTGTTGGGCCACATGTTCCCGGTCTGGCTGAAATTCAAAGGCGGCAAGGGAGTCGCCACCGGCCTGGGCGTGCTGATCGCCGCGTCCTGGCCCGCCGGCATCGCGGCATGCGCCGTATGGCTGCTGGTCGCCGGCACGGCCCGAATCTCCTCGCTCGCGGCGCTGGCCGCCTTCGCCACCGCCCCGCTCGCCGCGCTGGTGATAGAAAATTTCGGGGTTGTTAAGCTTGCCTTTACCATTGCCGTGCTGGTGTTCGTCCGCCACCAGGCCAATATCCGCCGCCTGATCGCCGGCACCGAGCCGCGCATCGGGCGGAGCAAGACGGAGACCGCCTGACGGCCCGCCCGCGCCTCCGCCGGCGGCACCGAAGGACGCCGCCGGAATGCCTGATGACCAACGCGACCGCCTCCGCCTGATCCGAACCGAGGGCGTCGGCCCCGTCACCTACCGCCGCCTGCTCGAACGCTACCGCACGCCCGCCGCCGCGCTCGACGCGCTGCCCCGCCTCGCCCGCGCCGCCGGACGCCAGGGCGGACCGGTGGTGATGAGCGCGGACGATGCGGAGCGCGAACTGGACCGCACCCGGGCCGCCGGCGGGCGGCTGGTGTTTCTCGGCGACGCGGACTACCCGAAGCTGCTTGCGCTGATGGACGACGCGCCACCCTGCCTGATCCTGCACGGCGATGCCGCCCTGGCGCAGCTTCGGTGCGTGGCCGCGGTCGGCGGGCGCAACGCCTCGGCCAACGGGCAGCGCATGGCGGAAACCCTGGCGGCGGAGTTGGCGCGAACGGTGGTGGTCGTCTCCGGCCTCGCCCGCGGCATCGATACCGCCGCGCATCATGGCGCCCTGCGGACCGGCCGGACCATCGCGGTGATCGCCGGCGGGATCGACCAGCCCTATCCGCCGGACAACGCGGACCTGCACCGCCGCATCGCCGCCACCGATCTGCTGATCACGGAATCGTGCATCGGCACCGTGCCTCAGGCTCGCCACTTCCCGCGCCGCAATCGCATCATCGCCGGACTATCGTTGGGCGTGGTCGTGGTAGAGGCGGCGCCGCGATCCGGCAGCCTGATCACCGCCCGCTTCGCGCAGGAGGCGGGCCGTGAAGTTTTCGCTGTACCGGGCTCGCCGCTCGACCCGAGAGCAAGGGGCGGCAACGACCTGATCCGGCAGGGCGCGATTCTCGTAGAGTCCGCTGCCGATGTGCTGGATAACCTGCCTGCTGTAGCGGACCACGGTTCGGGCAGCCTTTTCCGCCCGTCGTCATGGCCGGGCGTGTCCGGGGCACCCGTCGCGGCAGGTGCCGGCGCGGATGGGCCGGACACGCCCGGCCGGGACGGGGGAGATGAACGTCCGCAACCTCCCGAAGCGCGCAGCCTGGTGCTGGCGCTGCTGTCGCCGGAGCCGGCGATGGTTGACGATATCGTGCGGCGCTGCCAACTGTCGCCGCCCGCCACGGTTGCGGTTCTGCTGGAATTGGAACTGGCGGGCCGTGTAGAGACGTTGCCCGGCAACCGCGTGGCACTCTTGCCGGGCGGCAGTGATTAGGATAGCGCACCCTTCAATGTCAGACGTTGTTGTCGTTGAATCCCCCGCAAAAGCAAAAACCATCAACCGGTACCTGGGTGGCGGCTATACCGTGCTGGCCAGTTTCGGGCATGTCCGCGACCTGCCGCCCAAGGATGGCAGCGTCCGGCCCGACCAGGACTTCGCCATGGACTGGGAGTCCGACGCCCGCGGCGACAAGCAGGTCGGCGCCATCGCCAAGGCGCTGAAGGGCGCCAAGACCTTATATCTGGCAACCGACCCGGATCGCGAGGGCGAGGCGATCTCGTGGCACGTGCGGGCGATGCTGGAGGACAAGCACGCGCTGAAGGGCGTCAACGTCCGCCGCATCACGTTCAACGAAATCACCCGCAACGCCGTGCAATACGCCATGGCGCATCCGCGCGAACTCGATCAGCCGCTGATCGAGGCGTACATGGCGCGGCGGGCGCTGGACTACCTGGTGGGCTTCACCCTGTCGCCCGTGCTGTGGCGCAAGCTGCCCGGCAGCCGCAGCGCCGGCCGCGTGCAGTCGGTCGCCCTGCGGCTGATCTGCGACCGCGAAGCCGAGATCGAGGTTTTCCGGGCGCGCGAATACTGGACGATCGAGGCGCTGTTCCTGACGCCGGGCAACGCCCCGTTCACCGCGCGGCTGACGCACCTGAACGGCAAGCGGCTCGACCAGTTCGACCTCAATACCGAGGCGCTGGCGCTGGCCGCCAAGGCGGCGGTCGAGGCCGGGTCGTTCACCGTCGGCTCGGTCGAGCGCCGCCGGGTCAAGCGCAATCCGCCGCCGCCGTTCACCACCTCCACCTTGCAGCAGGAGGCGTCGCGCAAGCTGGGGTTCGGCGCGCAGCAGACGATGCGGCTGGCGCAGGGGCTGTACGAAGGCGTCGATATCGGCGGCGAGACAACCGGCCTGATCACCTATATGCGGACCGACGGCGTGCAGATGGCGCAGGAAGCCATCCTGGGTATTCGCGCACATGTGAAGGGAACTTTCGGACCCGATTACCTGCCGGCTACAGCGCGCGAATACACCAGCAAGGCGAAGAACGCCCAGGAAGCACACGAGGCGATCCGCCCGACCGACGTGACCCGCACCCCGGACAGCCTGGGCGACAGCCTGAACAGCGACCAGCGCCGGCTGTATGAACTGATCTGGAAGCGCGCCGTCGCGTCGCAGATGCAATCGGCCGAACTCGACCAGGTTGCCGTGGATGTGGTGGACGAGAAGGGACTCAAGCTGCGCGCGACCGGCTCGATCGTCGCCTTCGACGGCTTCCTGAAGCTGTACCGCGAGGATACCGACGACAAGGCGGAGGGCGCGGCGGAGGACGACGACAACCGCATGCTGCCGCCGATGGCGGAGCGCGATCCGCTGAAGCGTCAGAAAGTGGACGCCAGCCAGCACTTCACCCAGCCGCCGCCTCGGTATTCCGAGGCCAGCCTGGTGAAGAAAATGGAGGAACTCGGCATCGGCCGCCCCTCCACCTACGCCTCGATCCTGTCGGTGCTGCAGGATCGCAAATACGTCAAACTGGAGAAGCGGCGCTTCGTGCCGGAGGACCGCGGGCGGCTTGTCACCGCGTTCCTGGTCAGTTTCTTCGAGCATTACGTCGATACCGGGTTCACCGCCGGGCTGGAGGAGAAGCTCGACGAGATCTCCGCCGGGTCGCTGGATTGGCGCAAGGTGATGCGGGCGTTCTGGGAGGAGTTCTCCAAGGCCGTCGAGCAGACCCGCGATCTCAAAATAAGTGATGTTATCAATGCGTTAGACGCCGATCTGGGGCCGCATTTCTTCCCGGCGCGGGAGGATGGGAGCGATCCGAGGATTTGCGCGGCGTGCGGCACCGGGCGGCTGGGGCTGAAGCTCGGACGGTATGGCAGCTTCATCGGCTGCTCCAACTACCCGGCGTGCCAATACACCCGCCGGCTGGCGATCGACACCGCGGATGATCAGGGCGAAACCCTGAAGGACGGCATGCGCGTGCTGGGCCAGCATCCGGATACCGGGGAGGAGATCACCGTCCGCCGCGGGCCGTACGGGCTGTACGTGCAGCAGGGCGAGCAGGGCGAGGACAAGAAGGTGCGTCCGAAGCGGACGTCTCTGACCCGCGGGATGGACGGCGATCAATTGACCTTGGAGCAGGCGCTGAAGCTGCTGGCGTTGCCGCGGCTTATCGGGCTGCACCCGGAGACCAAGGAGAAGATCGAGGCCGGCATCGGCCGGTTCGGACCCTACGTGAAAATGGGCGCGGTGTTCGGGTCCCTGGACCGGGACGACGATATCCTGGCCATCGGCCTGAACCGCGCCGTGGATCTGCTGGCGAAGAAGCTGGCGAGCGTGCGGACCATCGGCCCGCATCCGGGCGACAAGGATCTGGTCTCGGTGCGCAAGGGGCGGTTCGGGCCTTACGTGCAGCACGGTAAGACGGTCGCCAACCTGCCTCGCGGGGTGGCGATGGAGGATATCTCGCTCGACGACGCGGTGAAGCTGCTGGCCGAGAAGGGCAAGGCGCTGAAGCCTCGGGGCGCGGCGGGGAAGAAGGGCAAGGCGACGGCGAAGAGTGCGCCGGCCGAGGGGGAGGCTCCGGCGAACCGGGCGGCCCCGAAGAAAGCGGCGGCGAAGAAGCCGGCTGCGAAGAAGAAGGCTGCTCCTAAGAAGGCGGCGGGGAAGAAGGCTGCGGTGAAGGTGCCGGCCGAGGCGGCGGATTAAGGTCGTGGCGGTTGTGCCGTACCGGATTCGGATGGCGCATCACGAACCGCGTCCAGCTAGTTGCGGCCGATGATGCGGATCAACATATCCGACTCATGACAAAACGCGCCCGCCACTCCTCTCTCAATCTTCCGCTCAGCATGGCTCGGCTGACCGCTGCGTCGATGGAAACGATTTTCCACCGCTCCGTCCTGATGGCGCAGGGCACATGCAGCCCGGCGGAGTATCAGCGCATGGTCGCGGAGAAAGTCGCGGCGATGCAGGCATCAACTCTCGCGCTGATGACCGGCCGAGGCGCGGCGGCCGTCATGGCGCCTTATCTGACCCGCACCCGCGCCAACGCCAAGCGTCTGCGCCGCAAGGGCTAGGCGCTCTCCCGCAGTTCGTCCCGCGGCGCCTCGGCTTCTCGCCGCAGCCGCTGGAAGCTGCGCACACTCAGAGGCAGCATCGCCAGGTAGATAAAGCTCGCCGCCGCCAGCGCCCCCCAGGGATCGGCGATCATCACCGCGGCATACGCGCAGGTGCCGAGCAGCAGCGGCAGCACATAGTCAGCCGGGACCTTGAAGTTCTTGAAGCTCCATACCGGCAGCGTCGACACCAGCAGCCAGGCGGTGCCGATCAGCACGGCCGCGCAGAGCAGCGGGTTGCGCGCGACGGTGTTCAGCCACTCCCAGTCAAGGCTTTGCGCTTCCAGCCCTAAAAACATCGGGAACAGTGCCAGGCCCGCTCCGGCCGGGGCCGGCACCCCGGTGAAGAAGCTGTGGGCGTAGGCCGGACGCGGCGCGCCATCCAGCGAGGCGTTGAACCGCGCCAGCCGCAGCGCCATGCAGACCGAGAACACCACTCCGGGCGCATAGCCGTAGGCTCCGCCGCGGTGCAGCGACCACAGATAAAGGACGAACGGCGGCGCCACGCCGAAGCACAGGAAGTCGGACAGGCTGTCGAACTCCGCGCCGAAGCGCGACGTCGCCTTCAGCAAACGGGCGAGGCGTCCGTCCAGCCCATCGATCACCCCGGCGACGACGATGGCGACCCCGGCCGCGCCGAACCGGCCTTCCAGCGCGAAGCGCATGGCGGTCAGGCCGCAGCACAACCCGATCATCGTCATCAGGTTGGGGATCATGCGGTTGAACGATGGTCCCTTGTAGCGCGGCCTCTCGCGCTTGCGCGGGCGGTAGCGGCGCAGCCGCCGTATCGGCGATACGTTGGGCCGATCGCTCATGATGCCGGTTCGGCGATGACGGTTTCCCCGCCAACCATGGTTTGTCCTTCCAGGACCAGCGGAGCCAGGCCCTCGGGCAAATATAGGTCGGTGCGGCTGCCGAAGCGGATCAGGCCAAAGCGGTCCCCGGCTATGACCCGGTCACCTTCCTTGACGAAGCACAGGATGCGGCGGGCGATCAGGCCGGCGATCTGCACCACCGCGATCTCCTGCCCGTCGGCAAGGCGGATCGCCAGGGCGTTGCGCTCATTCAGTTCGCTGGCCTTGTCCAGCGCGGCGCTGACGAAGGCGCCGCTGTGGTAGGCGACGCGGGTGACGACTCCGTCCACTGGCACGCGGTTGACGTGGACGTTGAGCACGGAGAGGAAGATCGAGACTTTCCAGCGCGGCGCGCTACCGAGGCCGAGTTCGCTCGGCGGCGGCGCCAGCGTGACGGAGACGACGCGGCCGTCGGCGGGGGCGAGGAACAGGCCCGGGCGGCGTGGCGGGAAACGCTCGGGATCGCGGAAGAAATAGAGGCAGAACAGGGTGAAGATCAGGCCGAGCCAGATCAGGAAGGCGCCCAGGACCAGCCCGAAACCGATGGCGACCAGGCCGCAGACGATGAAGGGGCGGCCGGCCGGATGCGGCGGGACGAGGGACTGGCGGATGTCGGCTAGGATGCTCATCAGGCGCGGGGTTATGACGGGTTCGGCTGCGGCGGGCAAGCGCGGACCGTTTCGGCATTGCCGGATATCGGGCCGCTGCTATGCGCGGCCGGGTGGCCGAAGCGATTGCAGAATGACCTCGCAGGTCTCCGCCACGCCGTCATTGCTCAATCGGCGAGCCATCGCGCGCGGAGGCTCCGATCCCTCATCAAACGGTCGATCGTCGCGATGGCCGGTTCCGTGCGGTAGTGCTGCGGCAGGAGTTCGAGCGCCACCCCGAGGCGCTGGGCCCGGTCCGAGTTGTCGAACTGGTCGAACTGGTCGAACGGCATCGGCCGGATCAGTTGCTGCACGCCGGCGCGCAACGCTTGGCTGGTGGTGCCGATGCTGCCGTGATGCACAAAGGCGGCCAGCCGCGGCAGCAGGGATCCGAAGGGGACATAGCCGGCGCGGATCACGCCTGGCAGCACTGAAGCTGCTTGAGAAGTCCCGGCGACCGGTGCCAAGGCGATGCCGCCGTGACCCGGGGTATGCGCTGAACGCGGGAGCGCAACGATCGGCTGCAAGCCATTGATTTGACATCGACTTTGTCGTCGAAAAAATCGACGCGGGCGCACCTACCCCAAGCCGGCAAGATTGTGTAACCGTGCGGCAAGGGCAACGAGGCACTCATGAGCGGATCAATGGCACCGGCAGCGCGGGCTACGCTGATCTACAACGAGCAGACCAAGCCTCTGGCGAACGCGGTGGACCGCGCCTCGACAGTTCTCGGTGTCGGCTCAGTTTTTCCGGTGATCAACCTGATCAAGCCTGATGGCGGCCACCTTGACCCAGCGACGACCGCTACGTTTGTCGCAGCCTTTCTGATTCTGTTTTTTTGGTCAGTTGTGCTACATTATGCAGCGCGCCGCGCTTTGAGGAGGTTGCGATGATCGACCCTGCTCTGGCTTTTCTCTATTTTGGCTTTCCAACCGTTGTCGGCCTGATCGGCTTGGCCGCGGTGAAGCTGCATGAGCGAAGCGTTCCGCCCCTGATCGTCGGCGATTTGAGCAGAGACGGAGTGTAATCGATCACAGTTGGTAACATCACTACGGTGCGTTACGACACCAGTAAATTCCGCAAGGAGCGCACGGGGAAGGTTACCAGGGTTGTGGGAAGGAAGGTTGCAGTTGATCCCGGCCTGACCCTGACCATTTTTGACGAACTCGATGACAGCCCAACCGCTGGGGTAGAACCTACCGCTGGCTCCAAGGGATAGCTGCGCAATTTGGTCGACCCGGGGAGATGGGAACTCCCGACATCCGCCCCTGCCGAGGCGGCGCCCTCCGTTTGAGCTACAAGCCCCATGTGCGATTAAAATGCCATCCGATATCAGGGTTGAAAACCATCGGTAAACCGAACAGCCTTGCCTGCGCCACGACCGCCTCAACGAGCGGGTTGTCGCGGCCGAGGTCGACGTCGCCGGGGCTGGCAGCGGCGGTCGCCGAGGCAACCTACCGGGCGATGGCAGCGTGAGAAGTGAGGCTCGCGCACACCGCGCCCGCGAGCCCCGAGGGCGCATTTCAGGCCAGGGTGGTCGTTACGTCTATGTTGCCGTGGATGGCCTTGGAGTACGGGCAGATCGTGTGCGCCGTTTCGATCAGGGCCTGCGCCTGCTCACGCTCGACGCCCGGCACACTGACCTTGAGCCGTGCGCGGAGGAAAAACCCGCTGTTCGCGTGGTTCAGATCGATTTCAGCGTCGACCGCGAGTCCGGCCGGAAGCTTGATCTTCCGCTGCGCGGCGGCCAGTTCGAGCGCGCCCATGTAGCAGGCTGACCAGGCGGCGCCGAAGAGCTGCTCGGCCGCGGGGTGCGGTTCCGGCAGTTTGATGTCGAGATGGCCGTCGCTGCTGCAGGCGGCGCCATCACGGCCGTTGGTGGTGTGGGTCTTGCCGGTGAACAGGAGTTTCTCGGCCATGGTAAATTCCTTTCGTTGGTCAGTATTAAACTACTTTGCCGGTTCGTTGCTGTTCCGCTGATCGACGGATCGGCGCTCGCCCGGGACTTGCGCCGATGCCCTACAGGCCGCTTACGCGCGAAGCGGCCTGAAGGCCGCCCGAAGCTCTTCAGTAAAAAGCTTCGGCTGTTCCCAGGCCGCAAAATGACCACCCTCTTCCACCTTGTTGTAGTAAATGAGGTTGGGATAGGCCCGCTCCGCCCAGCTCCGCGGCGTCTGGTAGAGTTCATCCGGGAAGACGCTGACGGCAGTCGGGACCTTGACGCCCTTGGGACTGAAAAAGGCGCCCTTATTTTCCCAATACAGGCGCGCCGACGAAACCCCTGTGTTGGTCAGCCAGTACAGCGTGACATTGTCGAGAACATCGTCCGGCGTGAGGCCCTCGGCCTGCCCGTCGAACGAACGCGCGATGAGTTCCAGACTGCGCGCGTCGTGGTCGAGCAGGAAGGTCGCGAGACCGATCGGCGAGTCCGCCAATCCGGTCAGCGTTTGCGGGCGCGACCCCATGAACAGGCCGTAGGAAACGTGCCTGTAGAAGAAAACGAGCTGCTCGTACGAGCTGCTCTCCTCAGCGGAGAGCCCGGACGGCGCCGGCGCAGCAACGAAAGCAGCCTGGTCGATATCCGCGGGAATTGCGCCGGGCATGTTGGTGTGAATGCCGATCAACTCGGGGGGCGCCTGCAGGCCCATGTAATCGGTGATGATCGCCCCCCAATCGCCGCCCTGCGCGACAAACTGCTTGTAGCCGAGGCGCCGCATCAGCGTGGTCCAGGCGCGGGCGACCCGTTCGGGCCCCCAGCCGGTCGCCGCCGGCTTGGCGGAAAACCCGTAACCGGGCAGCGACGGGATCACCAGGTGGAAGGCGTCCGACGCGCTCCCGCCATGAGCGGTGGGATCGGTCAGCGGCTCGATGATCTTCAGTTGTTCGATCACCGAACCGGGCCAGCCATGCGTCACGATCAGAGGCAGCGCGTTGTCATGCCTGGAGCGGACATGGATGAAATGGATGCCGAGCCCGTCGATTTCGGTGGTGAAATTAGGCAGGGCGTTGAGCCGTGCCTGGACCTTGCGCCAGTCGTAGTCGGTCTGCCAGTGGCGCAGCACCTGCCGGACGGTCTTGAGCGGCACGCCCTGGGAGAAATCCGATACGGTCTCCTGCTCCGGCAGGCGCGTGTCGGCCAAGCGCCCGCGCAAGTTAGCGAGGGCGGTTTCCGGGAAGTCGATATGGAAGGGATGGATGGATTCGCTTGCGGGCGTTTCGGACGACATTGGCGTTCTCCTTTGGATGGTCGGCATTCACGGCGCCTCGCCCCAGAAATTCAGCATCGCCGTGGTGAGTTCGCCCGGGCACTCCTCGGGCAGGAAATGGCCGCAGCCCTCGCCGATGGGGCCGCCCGTGACATGGTCCCCGAGCGTTGCGATCGTCGCGTGCAGGGCGTCGCCGACACCGTCGCTGCCGCCGAGCGCCAGCACCGGCATCGGTAGCCGGTGCGAGGCGCGCGCCTTGGCCCGGGCAAGCTCGTCCGGGCTGAACGCGGTGCGGTACCACTCGAAGCTGGCCCGTGCCGCGCCCGGCGCGGAGAAGACGCGGACATACTCGTCGAGCGCGGCGGGCTCGATCGCGTAGCCTCGCGTGCTCTTGTTCGCGAAGATCCAGGACAGGTAAGCGCGCTCGTGGCCCTGCACGAGGACCTCGGGCAGGTCGTCCAGCCGGTTGAAGGCGAACTGCCAGCTTTTCAGGTTCGTGGCAGCACTCGGGATGCCCGGGGGCGGGGGCGGCGAGATGCCGGGCAAGGCGGATTCGGTCAGCACCAGCCGCCTGACATCGCCGGGGTAGAGTTCGGCGTGGGCGAGAGCGATCCAGGTCCCGACATCGTGCCCCACGATGTCGATGCCGCCGGGGCGGCCGAGCCCGGTGGCAGCCAGGAAGCCGTGCAGGTCGTTGGCGGCGGTGTCGAGGCCGTAGCCGCCCTCCGGCTTGTCGCTGTCGCCGGTGCCGCGCGGATCGAGCACGGCGACCAGACGTCCTTCCTTGACCAGCAGGGGGATGACCTTGCGCCAGGCAATCCAACTCTCCGGCCAGCCGGGGATCAGCACGACCGGCTCGCCCGCGCCTGCGGTGACGTAGTGGAAGCGCACCGCGTCCACCCGGACCACGTGATGGGCTATCTCGCCGATCGGCGCCTGTTGCGGAAAGGCCGGCCCGGCGGTGCAGAGTCCGGCCAGCAGGGCGAGCGAAGCGAGTGCGCGCATGGTCAGCTCCTGTCGTTATTGAACCGGATCGGCCATCAGTGCGTGGCGGTCTGCGGGACGGTGAAGGCGAGTGTCGCGTGGTCCAGCGGCTGGTGGTTGGCGTTGGCGAGGATGACCTCAACCTTATGCGGGCCGGGAGGCAGGCCGACGATAATCAGCGGCTCGCCGCTCGCGTCCGCCCAGTGCCAGGGCGCGTCATCGACAACGACATGGATGTGTCCGATGCGGGGCGACACGTCGAGCGCCTTAGGTCCGAATACCGGCACGATTCTGAGGTTTTCAGCGCGGTATTGAATGAAAACCATGCCCTGGGCGAGTGGCCCGGGGAGAGGCGGGTCGACAATGATCCGCGCCGGGGGCTGCGGCGCTGTCAGCGGGACCACGCCGGGCGCTCCGAGCACGTCGGCGGCGGTCTGCGCCGAAACCGCCGCCGCCGGGAGCATCAGGATCAGCACTATCGAAAGGACGGAGCGAGCCTTGCGTTCCATGGACTTGCCTCCCGGAGCCGCATCGGCTCCTTCAGGACCGGAGGATAAGCAGTCACGCAGAACCCGGGCTATTGGACGATAGTATCGCCAAGACCTTCGTATCGGTCTTCAGGCGAGGCGGGCGAATGCTGATCTTGCGGGGAGGCGCGCGCCGATCAGCATTCGGGCCTGTTGCGTCAGGCGGGCAGCCGCCGATGGTATTCCTGGTGTAAATTGACGAAGGTGTCCCAGAACGGGCCCGGCTGCGTGCCGCTGGCGCGGGCGACCAGAACGCCAAGATGCGTGTGCCAGCCGGCCGCGACTTTCACCAGTGTCTCGCGGTCCGGCAGACGGCGATGAGTCAGTGTCAGCAGCACCTCGTCGTCTTTCTGCTCAAGCTCGAATGTCACGTCGCCGCTTCCGTTCCAGGTGAAGGACAGCCTGCGGGGCGGATCGACTTCGGTGATGCGGCTTTGCATCCGGTGTTCGTCCCGGAAGCCGGGCGGCCGCTCGCCGGTCGGGTCGGTCAGTTCGTTATTGCGCCAGACGAATTCGAACGGCGCGCCGACTTTCAGCTCCATATGCGCCGCCGCCAGCCATTGGCGGCGCAGGTCGCTTTCCGTGAGGTAGGCCCAGATGCGCTCGATCGGGCCGGGCAGCAGGCGCTGGATGGTCAAGGTGGCCGGCTCGGTCAGCACGCCGAAGGCCAGCATGGTCGCGGGGTCGATCATTCTTGGTTTCCTTCCTTTTGGATGGGTGACAGGCCAGCGTCCTCCGCGCGGAGGAGCTTTTCGAGCGCGTCCAGACGGCTGGTCCAGAAGCGTTCGTAGAAGCTCAGCCAGCGCTGGGCGCTGGCGAGCGGTCCGGGTTCGAGGCGGCACCGGTGGGTGCGGCCCTGGACCCGGCGTTGGATCAGCCCGGCGGCCTCCAGCGCCTTGATGTGCTTGGAGGCGGCGGCAAGCGAGATGGCGAAAGGCTCGGCAAGCTGGGTGACGGTGCGCTCGCCGTCCGCGAGGTCGTGCAACATGCGGCGGCGGGTGGGATCGCCGAGCGCGTGGAAGACAGAGTCGAGTTGGCGGGTGTCTGATTCAACCATATGGTTGAATATAGGCGACGCTTCCGGATGCTCAACCGGTCGGTTGAATGATTGCTCGCGTGCGGTGGAGGTTTATCCCTTGCCCATCGGCCATCCAGCCGGGAGAAGGTCCCAATTGGTGTGACAGGGGCGGATATGATCGGCGACGATGAAGACTATGTGTTCGACGAGGCGACCGGGGAATGGCGTCCCGCCGGGGCGGTTGCCGCGCCCGAAGCCGCCGAACGCGCCGAGGTCCGCGATGCGGCGGGGAATGTGCTGGCCGATGGGGACTCGGTGACCCTGATCAAGGACCTGAAGGTAAAGGGGGCGAACCAGACCCTGAAGCAGGGAACGATCATCCGCTCGATCCGGCTGACCGATAATGTGGAGGAGATCGACTGCCGGCACGACACGATCAAGGGCCTTGTGCTGCGCACGGAGTTCGTCCGCAAGCGCTGAAAGTGGCGTTGGCCGCGTTCGGCGCCGGGAGCTGCGGGAAGCGGGCAGTCCCGGGCCGGTGCTTAAGGTTTAGGTGCCTGGTGTAACGCGCGCCGCGTTACGCTTTGTCTTCGGCGGCGCGGTACCGGGCGTAAGCGCGCACACGGACGCGGTGCTTGTGCCAGGCGGACGTGCCCTCATACCGCGCGAATGCGGGGACCTTCTGTCGGGGCTGGCGGCTGAGCGCGTTCGGCGATGTTTCGACTGCCGCTTCGGCGCTGGCGAGCCATTCGGCCGGAAGTGAGGATGTGGCGGTCAAGTTCGCTGGGGCGGGGATTTTGCCGGCGCGGATGGCACGGCGGAGTACTCGCAGAGGAACGCCAAAATGGCGTGCCGCTTCGGGAAGGCCGAGTGTGGTGGTGTCGGTCATGGGTCGCGATCCTAGTGGGTGGGGGCGCTTTCTGACCACCGCTCGGGTTCGGTTGCAAGGGTTTGCTGCGGGGTGTTGGCTTTGCGTAACCGGCGGCCGGGTCGTCGCAACGTCGAAGCGGCCTTCACTACGACCGCAGCCCCCCGGGTCTCGACGGTCGTGGCGTCGGCGTGCTCCTCGAGCATCCCGAGCCGCGAGGCGCCCGTTATGGCGCTGCGTCCCGGCAAGTCGGGCCAGGTCCTATGGGCGCGCGGGAGGCCGGCATTCATCCACAGAAGCGGTGTGCAGGCATGTGGACAACTGTATTTACCGACACGTAAACCGCGTACCGCCGCCCTCGTCGCCGATGCGATCCCGGGATGGCCTGTTGAAGGCGGCGGCAACCGCATACATTCCCGTGGCTGACAGCATCGCCGGACTGACGGTGCCGGGTTCCGACACCGCCGATGCCGACACGGTCGAGGCTGGCGGCGACCAGATCCTGACCGGCAGCGGAGCCGGCAAAGTGACGATGACCGGCGCGACGAACACCGATTTCGCCTACACCACGACACTGTTCCATCTCGATCGTATCGACAATCTCCTCGCCGGAGATACGATCGAGTTCACCAACTGACTTCGACTCACTCCGCCAGGTCCCGCATTACCTGAATCAGATCCGACTTTCCTTCAAATCCGATGCCCGGCAAGTCGGGCATGATGATATGGCCGTCCTCCACGCGGACATTATCCGGAAAGCCTCCATAGGGCTGAAACAGATCCGGGTAGCTCTCATTGCCGCCCAGTCCGAGCCCGGCGGCGATGTTCAGCGACATCTGGTGGCCGCCATGCGGGATGCAGCGCGACGGTGACCAACCCGCGGTCTTCAGCACCTTCAACGTGCGGAGATACTCGCACAGACCATAGGAAAGCGCGCAGTCGAACTGCAGCCAGTCGCGATCCGGGCGCATGCCGCCATAGCGCAGCAGGTTGCGCGCATCCTGGTGGCTGAACAGATTCTCACCTGTCGCCATCGGCCGCTCGTAAAACTCTGCCAGCGTGGCCTGCAACGCGTAATCGAGCGGATCGCCCGGCTCCTCATACCAAAACAGCCTGTAGTCCCGCAGCATTTTGGCATAGGCGATTGCAGTCTCCAGGTCGAAGCGGCCGTTGGCGTCCACCGCCAACTGCGCCTGATCGCCAATCTCCGCCAGCACCGCCTCGATGCGACGCCGGTCCTCGGCGATGTCGTCACCGCCGATCTTCATCTTTACGACCGTGTAACCACGGTCGAGATAGCCGCGCATTTCTGTGCGTAGCGCCTCCAACCCCTTGCCCGGATAATAGTATCCCCCGGCGGCATAGACGAAGACGCGCGGGTCGGGCTTGCGCCCGTGCCGCTCGGCAAGCAGGTGGAACAGAGGCTTGCCGGCGATCTTTGCCACGGCGTCCCACACTGCCATGTCGATCGTGCCAACCGCGACCGAGCGCTCGCCGTGGCCGCCCGGCTTTTCGTTGCTCATCAGCGCTGACCAGACACGGTCAGGATCAAGATTGTCGCCTGAAGCGTCGAGCAGATCATCCGGCGTTGTCTCCAGCACGCGCGGGGCAAAGCGTTCCCGGATCAGGCCGCCCTGGCCATAGCGGCCGTTCGAATTGAAACCATAGCCGACAACGCGCCTGCCGTCGCGCACCGCGTCGGTGACGACGGCGACCAGGCTTGTCGTCATCTTGGCAAAGTCGATGTAGGCGTTGCGTATCGGCGAGGCGATTGGCTTGGTGATCTCGCGGATGTCGATAATTCTCACGGACATGGCTGGTTTGCCTCCTGCTTGGGTTCAGGCGCGGCGGGGCTACAGTGATGCCCCGCCACAGACCACGATCTGCTGACCGGTAATTGCGCCGGCCTCGGGGGAAAGAAGGAAAGCGGTCAGCGCCGCCACTTCCTCGGGCTGCACGAAGCGGCCGATGGGCGGCAGGCGGGGCGGCGCAGCGGCGCGGGCGGGGTCGTGCAGCATCGGCGTCTCGGTGGCTCCGGGTGCCACGACGTTGACCGTGATGCCGCGCGCCACCAGCTCGATGGCCCATGACCGCGCGAGACCCACCAGGGCCGCCTTTGTCGCGGCGTATTGGCCTCTGCCGCCGGCCCCGCTGGCGGTGCGGCTGCCGATCAGGACGATCCTGCCGCCTGATGACATTCCGGGGACGACCACGTCGGCCAGCAACGATGCCGCCTCCACATGCAGGCGCCACATCGCCGCGCCATCCCCTTCCCCCGTTTCCCCCAATGCGCCAAGCCTCAGCAGGCCGGCGGCGTGCACGAAGGCGGTGACCTGCGCGCCATCGAGAGCGGCGCGCAGGTCATCCCGTCCCACCCGGGACAGGTCGAGGGCGATATGAGAGAAGCGAGGCGAAGCAACCTCCGGCACTGTCCGGCTGATCCCGGTGACGGCCCAGCCGTCGCGCAGCAGCCGCGCCACGACGGCGGCGCCGATGCCTGAACTCGCACCCGTAACGAGTGCATGCCGCGGGGTCATTGCTGCCGCACCCAGTCCTCATGGACCCGCACGTATTTGATCGCCTGCCGGAAGTACGTGAAGGCGATGTGCAGGGCTCCGTCCGGTCCCTGCTTGATGGACGGGTAGGAATACTCGCGGTTGACCTTCTCGCGGGAGTTGTTGGTCATGCAGTAACCGTCGCCCACCTCCAGGTTGCGGCGGTACGGCCAGGTGCGGCCGCCGTCTTCGGAGATGGCCAGCGTCATCGGCGCGCGCGGTGTGCCCCAGAACGCCGTGCGGCCGCCCGGTTCGACCGGCGCCGCCTCGACGTCCGAACCGGTATCGTCCTCGATGTCGTCGTAAAGCGAGGCGCGGCGCTCCGTGGCTTGTTCGGCGCTGATCTCGTTGAACACCAGCGCCAGATGTCCGTTGGACAACTGCGTGAACTGGATTGAGGAATTGTTGTTTGGGAGCGCCGTCGGCACCGGCGTCGTCCAGCTTCGGCCACGGTCAGCCGATCGGCTGGAGTAGATGTGGTCCGCCCACCGGCTGCGGAACAAAGCCAGCAAGGTGCCGTCGCGCAACTGCTCGACGTTCATGTGCACGCAGCCGGTGCTGCCAGGGACTTCGTGCTCGGTCCAGGACGCGCCGCCATCGCCGGAAATCCGCACCGCGCTGGTGTCCCGGTCGCCCACCCATTTCTGTCCCGGCGTTCCGTTGCAATAGCAGATAGGCAGCAGCAGTTCGCCGCTGTCCAGCAGCACGGGCGGCTGGCGGACGAAGACACCGGCCGTGCCGACGGTGTCGAACAGCGTCTCGATTTCGCCCCAGGTCAGGCCATTATCCTCCGAGATGCGGCGGCGGACGATCGCGGTGTCCTGGTTGCCGGAGACCTGCGCTGTCCACAGTAGCCACAGGCGTCCGTCCGGCGCGGGAAACAAGATGGGGTTCTGCTCGGACCGAGTCGGATCGTTCGATAGTTTCAGAGGATCCGACCAGCGCGGCGCGCCCGCGCCGAGGCGGGAGAAGTAGACCGAAACATCGGGTATACCCTCCTGCGTGCCGCCGAACCACACGCAGGCGATGTCGCCGTTTGGCAGTGGCATGATATTGGCGGCGTGATTCTGCACGCAGGGCGACGGCAGAAACGCTTCGGCCCGTGCAGGGTCGGCTGCCGAGGGGCGGACAACGGGCGAACCAAGACGGTCGTCAATCGATTGCTGGTCCGCAGATAGGGTGTTCATATGGGTTTCCTCCGTGGTTAGGTCTATGCGCCCGTCCGTATCTGCGGCCGGCCTGTATCGTTCACGCCGCCCGCGAGGACAGCCGATTTGCGCCACGGCAAGGTGCGCTCGGCCGCCATGACGGCGACAGGCGTCACCGCGGCAATGTACATATTGTCGATTCCATAGGGATTTCCCAGAACGTACCAGATCGACGTCAATACCGCTGCCGCCAGAAGGCCCAGCGTCGCGCCCCGGCCGCTGTGAAACATCGGCAGATAGAATCCGATCACCGCGACGATTGAAATGGACAGGCGCAAGGCCCGGGTGAAGAAGGAAAGTCTCAGGATTTCCGGGACGAAGAACACGAAGACCAGCGGCGCGAAAGCCACCGCCAGCGCGATCAGCCGCGTCGCCCGCAACTCCGCCGCCGGTGCCGGCCGGTAGTGCGGAACATAGAAGTCGCGCATGATCAGTGAGACGATGGCGAGCGCGACGGTGCTGACGCTGACGAACACCGACGCCACCAGGGCGGTTGTTACGAGGCCGGCCAGGAACGGGTTCATCCCTTGCAGGAAAACCGGCAAAGCATACAGGCTGTTCATCGACGGGTGCAGGAACTTCGAGGCCACCCCAATCAATGCCAGCGCGATCCCGAGCGGGAAGCACAACGCGGCTGAGTAGAACGTGGAGCGCCTTGCGTCATCGGCGTTATGACTCGACGAGATCGCCTGCATGATGAATTGCGTCGAGAAGATCGCGCCGATAGTGCCAATGGTCCAGGCCACGATGGTCGGGGCGCCGATTGCGCCGTCCCAGGTGGAGTAGTCCGGCGGCAGACTGTTCACCATCGGCGCAATCCCGCCGGTCGCGTACAGCGCCACACCCAGTATCAGAAAGACGCCGATGAGTTTCAGGCCGCTGTGCAGCACCGTGACATACGCCACGCCCTTAAGCCCGCCAAACACATAATAGAATGTGCTGACGACGGCGATGATGCACATCGCCACCGGCAGATTGATTTTGAGAACCGTTGCGATTGCCGCCGCGCCGCTGATATAGTTGCCAACGTTCACAATCAAAAGCGCATAGATCATGATAAGCGATACCGTCAGCATAGTCGATCGGCCGTATTTCTGTGCAATGGCGCCGGAGATAGTGTATTCACCGGAGTTGTACAGCTTACGGACAAAGAACAGGCCGAACAACACAAAGCCGATGGAGGCGCCCAGCACCGACCAGCCGGCCGCGATGCCCGACAGGAACGCCTCCTGCGCCGTTCCCACCGTCGATTTGGCGCCGACGAACTCCGACATCAGCAGCACGCCGATGACCGCGGCCGGCAGCGCCCGCGACGCGGTCATGAACTGGTCGGCCGTCTTGCTGCGCAGCCGTACTGTAAGCCAGCTTGTGAAGATGATATAGCCGATCACCATAGTAATGATAATGGCTGTGTCGACAGCTCTGAACTCGGTCATGACGGTGTTTCCTGCCCCGTTCCGATTATACTTGTGCGGCTTCGGCCTCGGTGAGTTTCAACAGCGGCGGGCGCAGGTTGCACCACGCCGCGTGCCCGGTGCTGCGGGCAATCAGCGCCTTGATCGAGGCAATCTGCGCGAACCGGGAGACGCGTGCCCGTGCCGCGACGACGCGCGCCTGCGCTGCTTCGACCTCCCGCTCATGCGCCGGTTCGGCGAAGTGGCGAAAGATGAAGGCCAGATCCCGCGCCACCAGATTCGATGTGGCGGTGATGCATCCGGCGCCGCCCTGCTTCAGCATCGGCAACATCAGCGGATCCGCGCCGGCCAGCACGGAGAAGCCGGGGAAGTGCTGCACCAGCGCATCCATGTTGGCAAAGTCGCCCGACGAATCCTTCAGCCCGACGAAAACGCCGGGGAAACGCGCCCGCAAGCGCTCGATGACGGGAACGGTGATGGGGACGGCCGAGAACTGCGGGATATGATACAGCACGATGCGCAGCCGCGCGTCGGCGACGCGGTCGACGATTGCCGCGTAGGACGCGAACAACCCCTCATCGGTAATGCCCTTGTAGTAGAACGGCGGCAGCATGACCACGCGGGTAACGCCGAGCGAAAGAGCGTGCCGGGTCAGCTCGACCGTTTCGGTCACGGCCGCCACACCGGTCCCCGGCAGCAGCCGATCGGCCGGGATGTCCGCGGCGATGACGGCTTCCAGCAACGCCTTGCGCTCAGCGGTTGAGAAGGAGTTTGCTTCGCCGGTCGTGCCGAGCAAGGCGACGCCGTCGCAACCCTCCTCCAGCAGATACCGGCAATGCGCAACGAAAGCGGGGTGGTCCGGCGCCAGGTCCGAAGTGACCGGCGTGACCGCGGCGCAATAGACGCCGCTTATGGGCAGATCGTTCATGGTTTCCTCCTTAGAATGCTGCCTGGTACAGCGCTAAAATGTCTCCGCGGCTCATCGTGCGCGGGTTGTTGTCAAGTAAACGGCGAATACCCAGCGCTTCGGCCGCCATGCTTTCGAGTTCAGTCTCCCGCACGCCGTTGCGGGACAGCCGCATCTCAAGGCCAAGCGCCGTGCAAAATCCATATGCGGCGGCGCGGATGGCGGCCTCTCCGTCAGCCTCGGGCAGGTTCAGGGCGGCAAGGACCCGCGCCGTCTTGTCCGCCACCGCGGGCGCGTTGAAGGCCAGCACATGCGGAAAGGTCAGTGCGCAGGAAAGGCCGTGCGGGATGTGGTACCGGGTGCCGAGCGGATACGCCAGGGCGTGCCCGGCCGTGGTGTTGACCGGTCCCAGGCAGAAACCGCCATACAGGGAAGCCAGCGCCAGGCCGGCCCGCGCCTCCCGGTCGCCACCGTCCCGCACCGCGCGGGCCAGGAAGCGGCCGACAAGACCGGCCCCCTCAAGCGCGTAGAGGTCGATCAGCGGATGCGCCTTGCGGCTGGTGTAGGCCTCGACGCAATGGGCCAGCGCGTCCACGCCCGTCGCCGCCGTGACCGCCGCGGGCACCGTCAGCGTCAGGTCCGGGTCCACCACGGCGAGATCGGCCAGCATGTGGCGGCTTTGCACGGCGAGCTTGTTTTGCGTCGCGGGGTCGGTCACCAGCGCGCGGGTGCCCGCCTCGCTGCCGGTGCCGGAGGTCGTGGGCACCTGCACCAGCGCCGCTTGCCGGCTGTTGACCTTCTCCGGCCCGACCACGTCGTGGATGGTCTGGCCGCTGTTCGGCAGCACGGCGGCCAACTTGGCCAGATCCATCGCGCTGCCGCCGCCGAAGCCCACCACCAGGTCCGGTCGCGTTGCTTCGGCAAGAGCCAGCAGCGTCTGCAGATTCGGGATATCCGGTTCCGGCCGGACGTCGGCGAACACCACGGGGGCGGACGGCAATTCCAGAAGCTCAACCCGCCTGGCGTTGAATGCGTCCGAGACGACCAGGATCCGCGAACAGCCCTGTGCCCGGGCATAGGATCCGACCTGAGCGACCACACCCGGGCCGAACTGGATGACGGACGGCCGTTGGATTTCGATGGACGTCAGCAACGTACTCATGCTGCCGCCCCCGTCGCTGCGAGTCGCTCGGCGTATTCGATCGCCTCGACCAGGCTGCGCTCGTTGGCAATGCCCTTGCCGGCGATGTCGAAGGCGGTGCCGTGATCAACCGAGGTCCGGATTATCGGCAATCCGAGCGTGATGTTGACGCCCGACAGGTCCATCCACTTGCCCGTGTCCGGATCGACCTCAAACCCGAGCAGCTTGACCGGGATATGACCCTGATCGTGATAGTTGGCGATCACCGCGTCGTACTGGCCCGCGCGCAGCTTGACGAACACCGTGTCGCCCGGCACCGGACCGACGATGTCGAGGCCCCGCGCCACCGCTTCGGCGATGACCGGTTCGGCGACATCGATGTCGTGCCGGCCGAACAGGCCGCCCTCCCCCGCATGCGGATTCAGCGCGGCCACCGCGATGCGCGCCCGCTCGATGCCAAGCCGCACCAGGGTGTCGTGGGTCAGTTCGATCACCCGGCGCAGACGCTCGGGCGTGGCGCGTTTCGGCACGTCCTCCAGCGCGATATGCGTGGTGACGTGGCTGACCCGCATGTTGCCATGGGCGAGCATCATGCAGGAGCTCTTCACGCCGGTCAGTTCCGCCAGCATCTCCGTGTGGCCGGCAAAATGGTAGCCGGCGCTGTTGAGGGCCTCCTTGTTCAGCGGCGCCGTGACGATGCCGCCGACGCGACCGGCCAGCGCGAGCCGCACGCCGCGCTCGACCGCCTGATACGCGAAGCGCCCGCCATCGGCCGACAGCTTGCCCGGAATGATCGGCTCGCCCTCCGGACCCGCCTGCAAGGCGCACAAAGCAGGCCAGGGGCCGGACTCCTCCACCGCGTCGATGGCCAGTTCGGGGGCGAACCTGGCACGCGCCCGCTCCAGCGCTGCATTGCTGCCGATGATCACCAGACCAAGGTCCCCAGCGGCGATGCGGGGCTGCAATTTGGCCGCGGCCCTGACGATGATTTCGGGGCCGATGCCGGCCGGATCGCCCATGGTGATCGCGAGGTGGCGCGGGGCCATTATAGTGTCCTTTCAATGAATAGGTCGGAATTCGTCAACAGCAGGTCACGCAGCAGCCCCGGCGAACCGAAGGCGCCGGATTTCGAGACGACCGTCACGCCGTCCCAGCGTCCGCCGCGCAAAATGGACCAGGGCAGGCCGGGCTGAATGCTGCCCTGCACCTCCAGGCACTGCGCGCCGAGCGCAACGCACAGGCCGCGCAGTGTCTCGCCGCCCGCCACGACCAGGGTTCCCGGCGGTTCGAGCAAACCGGCCAGCCCGTCCATGGCCGCGCGGATACGCAAAGCGGCATCGGACCGCGTCAGGCCGGGCGGCAGATCGACACTCGCCAACACCACCCCCGCGCCGCGCAACGTCCGGGTCAGCAGCGATGCGGATTCGGACCCGCCGTCGCGCAGCGTTGTCCAATGAGTACCGCAAGCGGCAAGCTGGGCGGCGGTGACGGATTGGTCCGACCCGAACAATCCCAGGATCGGGCGCGGCAACGCTAACGGCGAGCCCATCGGCGGGTGGCTGACGAGTGCGCGGGCGAGGCCGCCGGTGCCGCTCCAGAGGATTGGCCCGGGCGAGCGGCGTCCGAGGGCAGCGATGTCGCTCAGGTCCTCGTCCGTCTCGGCGTCGAAGACGCTGATACCCGGCGGCAGGTCCGCGCCCGGGCGGCCGGCCTGCGCCACGGCGCCGTGCGCCCGCAGGGCGGCAATGATGTCGCCGCCGACCTCGGCCAGGCTTCCATGCGGGTTACGGACGTATTGGCGCCCGTTCCGCGTGAGGCGGCCCTGGTGGGGAAAGGCCGGGGCCAGCACGCAGCGTTGCCAGCCGCCGGCGCGCATGCAGGCGGCGAGTTCGGCCAAGGTCGAGCCGCGCAGCAGGCTGTCGATTTTCTTGTAGGCGATGGCGGCATCGGTCAGATGGGCTGTCAGTTCCGTGACGATCGCCGCGGCAGGTGCCGGCGTCAGCTCCCGCGTGCCGCTGTCCAGTGCGGCGTTCGGCGGCGGGGTTTGCGGCAGGGCGCCGTGCCAGTAGGTCCGCACCGGACCGGTCAGGCCGACAAGTTCCGCGGCGGTGTCCAGTGCGCCGGTCAGGTCGTCGGCCAGCAGCCGCAGCGACATCGGCTGTCGCTGACCGGGTTGGTGGTTTGCAATGGAGGGTTCGGAGGTGCGTCCATCGACGGGCATGGCGCGCGCTACCGTATCGATCCGACACTGATCGTGCCGGCCGAGTTGCGTAAGGCGCGTGTCAATTCCTCCGCCACAAGCAGCGCTTCCGGCTTGGCGAGAGTGACAAATTCGTCGAGCGGCATGCGCCCCGAGTCGATGGTGAAGCTGACGCCGGCCACAGGTACGCCGCTCGGGTCGAACACCGGCGCGGCGACGGTCTGCAGGCCGTAGGCGTTCTCACCGTCGGATATGGCATAGCCCTGAGCGCGCACCTGCCGCAGGCGTGCCAGCAGGGCGTCGAGGTCGGTCAGGGTGCGTTCGGAAAGCTTAACCCGCTCGGTGCTTTCCAGGATGGCGATCTGCCGCTCCTCGGGCAGGAAAGCCAACTGCGCATGGCCAAGAGCAGCGCCGTAAGCGCGAATCCGTCGTCCGGGCCTGCGGTCCACATCACTCCGGGCGGTTCCGGCGTTCACCCGCTCCAGATAGACCACGTCAGCGCCGTCCAGCATGCCCAGGGAACCGGCATCGGCGACGGCGGGGATGCGATCGAGCAACAATGGCTTGGCGTGCGTTCGAAGGTCCTGCGACGAGAGCGCGAGAAAGCCGAGTTCCAGGCACTTCAGGGTAAGCCGGAACCGCTTCGTTCCCGGCACCGGGCAGAGATAGTCGAGGGACACGAGGGTATGGATCAGACGGAACGCGGTGCCGCGGTCCAGGCCGGCGCGCCCGGCAACCTCGCTGATCGTCAGCTGCGGCGCGGCGGCGTCGAACGCTCGCAGCACGGCAAAGACCTTCGCCGCCGACTGGACGAGATTTTTCAGGTTTTCCGCCACTCTGTCGTGCCTCCCTGGATGCGCGTCATTCCCGGTGATCGGAATGCGAACTTTTTTTCGTATTCCGATAATACACGGGTTTGCCAGCCTGACAAGCCGGTCTTTCACCGCTGCGTTGATGCGGCGCTGGACACGCGCCCGGACTCATCGACATCGTTCGGTCCGCGCAATGCGGGGATCCAATGCAGATCTGCGGCTTTGCCTGACCTCCCCGGCGACTTGCCGTGATGAGGAGAAGCGGCCACGTTTTCAGCGGCTTGCTCCCTACCCGGGCCGCTTGCCGTCGCCCTCGGGCGCAGCCGCGCGAGCTCGCTGCGCGCCTGAGACATTTTCGCGGCGGTTCAATTATGGCCTCTCCGCCCGGACCAGCACAAAAGCGCGTTAACCGAAAATTACGCCCGGCCGATGACCGGGCCCCGTGCGACGAAGCAGAGGACTTCGGGCGGTTCCAGCCCGATTCGCTCAGGCAAGCTGCGGTGTGAGCGCCGAATGCTGAAATCGGCGGCCTTCGCGCGCCCTTTCGATCTCACGGTTGAAGCGTTGTTGTCGCGACCGCTCGCGCACCCGCCAGCTCCAAGAGCGGCTGCAGCGCCCGCGCCACGGCCACCGCCATCACCGGATCGTCCAGCCGCGACGCCGCCGCGATCTGCTCCGCGCCGCCGCGCTGCAGCTCCGGCATCGCCGCCGCCAGAGCCTCAAGCAGTGCCGGCGTCAGGCGGTCGAGCTGCGGCCGGATCACTGTCTGTAAATCAGCGGGCGCGTCGAAGGGCGCCGCCCTTGCGGCCGCCCAGCGCGCGATCAGGGCACTCTCAACGCATTTCGCGGCCTCGATCTGCGCCCGAAAGAACGCCGCCGTCTGCCGGGGGTCGAGGCCGTATGATGGCGCAAGCGCCACGCTGCCCGCAATCAGCCGCTCCTCGCGGGCTTCGTCTTCGACCGGCGCGCCGCTGTTCCACTTGCTCTCGGCAACCGCTCGCATCAGCCGCAGACGCCCCTCGACCAGGCCGATCAGGACCGCCAGCTTGTCATCGGCCTCCGCGTCGCGCCCCAGCGCCGACGCGACAATGCCGCCCAGCAACGCGCGGCGGGAAACGAGAAGGGCGGACGCCACAGCGATCATCGGTTCCTGCAAAGACGGCGGCGGCAAAATCCCGGGGGCGGCGATTTCATCTGCCCGGTGGAGACTGCCTCATGTGTCGGTATACGCATAGTCTACCGCGATGCGTTCGTCCGACGCATGATCGTCGCAACACAACGCACAGTCCGTTCGGCCGCAAGACGCCAAGGCCGGATCATGGTTGATCAAACCGATCGGCAGCACCGTTTAACCGTTCGGCGGCAGAATTGCGCCTATGACAGCCTGGCGCCCGCGTCCCATGGATAATGGGCCAATCCGGAGCGGGATTTAGTTCTTTGGGTAGTCGCTCACTCAGAAGCCGCGCTTCCGCGGCGGCAGGCGGACCCGCGGGGTTGTCGGCTAGTCATCGCCGTCCGCGTGGGCCTTAACGGGTTCGGCGCGAGCGGTCCGGCGGGTAAACCGCGCCTTCACGTTCTCCCGCAGGGTCTGGAACACGGCGTATAGCATCGGGATCAGGAACACGCCGATGGAGCTCGCGACGATCATCCCCGCGAAGACCGCGGTGCCGACAGCCCGCCGGCTCAGCATGGCGGCGCCGGAGGCCCAAACCAGCGGGATCAGGCCGAAAATGAAGGCGATGGAGGTCATCAGCACAGCCCTGATCCGCATCCGCGCGCCCAATGCGGCAGCGTACTTGATTGGCAGCCCTGCTTCCCGCTGTTCCTTGGCGAACTCGACAATGAGGATGCCGTTCTTCGCCGCCAGAGCAATCAAGACGACCATGCCAATCTGGGCATAGAGATCGAGCGACAGGCCCGAGATCCACAGCCCGATGAACGCGCCGAAAACGCCGACGGTGACCGAAACCAGCACCGGGATCGGAATCATCCAGCTTTCATACAGCGCCACAAGGAAGAGATAGGCAAACAGCACCGCCAGGGCGAGAATGAAACCGGTCTGTCCCGAAGCTTCCCGCTCCTGATAGGCCGTGCCGGTCCATTCGTAGGTGTAGCCGGGTGGCAACGTGACTTGGGAAAGCTGGTCCATCGCCACCAGCGCGTCGCCTGAGGACACGCCCGGGGCCGGGCTGCCGTTGATCGTCACGCTGCGATAGTTGTTGTACCGGCTGATCACCTGCGGACCGAGCTGGATGCGGACATTCGCAATCGACCGAAGCGGCACCATCTCGCCGCGGTTGTTGCGAATATAGATCTTGTAGATCGCCGCCGGGTCGCTGCGGTCGATGGCGTCACCCTGAATATTGACCTGCCAGGTGCGGCCGAACAGGTTGAAGTCATTGACATAGTAGCCGCCTAACGTGGTCTGCAACGCGTTGAACACGTCGGAAATCGCCAGACCAAGCGCTTGTGCCTTCTCCCGGTCGATATCGAGCCAGATCGACGGATTGGACGCTGTGAACGTCGAGAACACGCGGTTCAATCGCGGGTCCTGGTTGGCTGCGGCGACCATGCCCTGCATGACGCTGCCCATGTCCTCGGGCGGGCGGCCTTCGAGGTTTTCCAACTGGTATTCAAAGCCGCCGCTGGTGGACAGCCCGATGATTGGCGGTAGGTTGAACGGGAAGACGACCGCCGAGCGGACCTGCTGCGCCGCGCCGAAAATCGCCCCGAGCACCGCATGGACGCCGTTAGCGGGGCCCGGCCGCTGCTCGAACGGCTTGAGGCGCGTGACCAGGAACGCAGCGTTGGGCTGGTTGCCGCCATCCAGAAGTGAGAATCCGACGATAGACAGCACCGCCTCGACCTGCGGCATCGGCCTGATCAGGTTCTCAACCTGTTGGACGACATTACGGGTGCGCTCCACCGAGGCTCCGTCCGGAAGCTGCACGACGGTGAAGATGGCGCCTTGATCTTCTTCCGGAAGGAACCCAGTCGGTGTTATTTTGCCGAGCAGTAAAATCCCGGCGGCGGCGGCGGCGATGACGATCAGGGACAGCGATGCCAGCCGCAACAAGCGGGTCACGATAGCGGAGTATCCATCCCGGACCTTGTCGATGCCGATAAGCATCCAGCCCACGGGTCCGCGCGGCCGGTGGCTGTGGCGAAGGAAAATCGCGCACAGGGCCGGCGACAGGGTCAACGCGATGATCGCCGACAGCAGCATGGAGACGCTGATGGTCACCGCGAACTGTCGGAACAAGGTTCCGGACAGTCCGGGGATGAACGCGACCGGCACGAATACCGATAGAAGAACCAACGAGATCGCAATGACCGGCCCGGTGATCTGACCCATAGCCTTCTTGGTGGCTTCAGCCGGGGATAACTCCGGCTCCTCGGACATCACTCGCTCGACATTTTCAACCACCACGATCGCATCGTCGACGACGACCCCGATGCCAAGGACCAAAGCGAGCAGAGAGATCGTGTTGGCGGAAAATCCGATGGCCAGCATCACCGCGAACGTGCCGATGAGGCTGACGGGAATCGCCACCATCGGAATCACAGTCGCTCGCACGCTCCCGAGGAACACAAACACCACCGCGACAACCAGCACGAAAGCGATCGCCAGGGTTTTCACGACTTCGGAAATGGTTGATGAGACGAACGAACTGCTGTCGTAGAACACCCTCGCCTTGATGCTTGGCGGAAACCGGACCGACAAGTCATTCAGCGCCTTGCTGACCCGTGCCGATGTCGCCACAGCGTTCGCGCCGGGGGCCAGGTAGATGCCGATGGATACCGCCGGGTTGCCGTTCAGGCGGCTGAGCGTATCACTGTTGGCCGAACCAAGCTCGGTTCGCGCGACGTCGCGGATGCGCAGGACAGATCCGTCCGGATTAGCCCGGATAACGATGTCCCCGAACTGGGACGGGGTGGTCAGTCGGCCCTGTGTCTGCACGCTGAGCTGGAATTGTGTTGCATCGCTGGTGGGCCGCGCGCCGATGCGGCCGACGGCGGCCTGCACGTTTTGCGACTGGATGACGGCGATGATGTCCGCCGGTGCCAGATTGAGCTGCACCAGACGATCCATGTTGAACCAGATACGCATAGAGTAGTCGAGCCGGCCGAACAGAGTCGTGTCACCCACGCCAGGTAAGCGGCTCAACCGGTCCAGCACGTTGATCGTCACGTAGTTGCTGATGAACAGCGGGTCCTGCTTGCCGCCCTCGCTGTAGAACTGCAGGAACTCCAGGATTGCGGCCGATTTCTTGCGAACCGTAAGACCGTTGCGTTGGACCTCGGCCGGCAGGCGCGCGATGGCCTGCTGCACGCGGTTGTTGACGTTGACCGTGTCGATATCCGGGTTCGATCCTAACTCGAAACTGACAGTCAGCGAATAGCTGCCATCGTTCGCGCTGTTGGACTTCATGTAGATCATCTTGTCCACGCCGACGATCGTCGCTTCCAGCGGCTGGGCAACGGTCTGCTCCACCACGGCGGCCGAGGCGCCGGTGAAAGTTGTTGACACGGTGACCTGTGGCGGGACGATATCGGGAAACTGCGAAACCGGGATGCGCGTCAACGACAGCGCACCTGCCAGGGTCAGCAGAATGGCGATGACGACGGCGAGCCGCGGCCGATCGACGAAAACGCCGGAAATCACGCTACGATTTCCCGCTTGCGTCCGCGGAGACGGTTGGCGGCGAACTCGCCGGGCCCGGGCTTACCTCGATGCCCGGACGGACGCGCTGGATGCCCTCGGTCACAACCATCTCGCCTTCCTTCAGGCCGCCGGCGATCACCGCGGTCGTCGGTGTGGATTGCCCCAACTGGATGCGCCGCTGCTCTACCTTCTTGTCATCGCCGACGACGTAAACGTAATCGCCCTGCTGATCCGACAGCACCGCCTTGCGCGGGATGCCGAGGGCCATAACCGGCTCGATACCCTCCACCAACACACCGACGAAGGCACCATCAACCAACGCGCGCTGGACCGGCTGCCCTTCCGCTGCGGCCTGACGCACGGGATTGGCGATCTTTGCCCGGAGCAGGATCGTGTCCGTCGTCGCCGATACGCTCGGCTCGACATAATCGATCTTGCCGGTCTGACCATAAATCGAGCCGTCCGGCAGACGCAGCCTGACAACGACAGCGTTCAGGCCGCCCTTGTCGGCGTAGCGCTTCTCCAGTTCCGTTTGCACGCGTGAAGCGACCGGAAACAGGACATACATCGGATCCTGGCTGACGATATCCGCGAGCTGACCGCTGCTTGGGGATACAACGTTGCCAACGGTGATACTCGTCCGGCTGATTTTCCCGGACACCGGCGCGTGAATTTCAGTGTATTCGAGATTGATCTGCGCCTGGCGCAACTGCGCCTGCGCCGACATGAGCTGTGCGGCCTGGGAACGCTGGTTGGCAGTCGCGTCGTCCACGTTCGAGCGCTGGCCGGCCGGGGTGTTCAGCAACGATTGCGCTCGGGTCAACTGAATGTTGGCGTTCGCAAGGCGGGCGCTGGCGTCCGCGACAGCAGCTTCCTGCTGCTGAACGGCCGCTTCGAACGGTCCGCGTTCAAGCCGATACAGCAGATCGCCCTGTTGGACTTCGGTCCCTTCTGTAAACAGTCGCTGATCCAGGAATGCGGTTACTCGTGCGGTCAAGGCCACGCGGTCGATCGCCTGGATACGGCCGACAAATTCCGACGTTTCCGTGATCGCCGTTTGTTCGGCTCGCACGACGCCGACCGAGGGCGGTCCGTGTGGAGCCTGGGCGTGTCCAGGGGGCATCGCGGATACCAGCAAGGCGAGTGCGATAGCCGGTGCGGGCGATAGGCGGAACAGGCGCATCAGGCGGGACCCCATGTCGGGCGCCTACTCGAGGCGCTCGCTAAACTTGGGTTAATCGAGGCGTTCAACAATAGGGGCAAGCCATCGGCGGGGCAGCAAGGATTCCGAGGGCCGCCAATCAATCAACCCAGATAGGCAGCCCGGACCGCGGGATCCGAGCGGATTGCGGCCGGAACACCCACTGCGATCAGCGCCCCTCTGTCCATTACCAAGACCCGGTCCGCGGCTCGAAACACCGCGTCAGTGTCATGTTCGGTAAACAGGACCGCACACGCGGTTTCTCGCGTCAACGTTAGTATCAGATCCATGACAGCCCGCCGATCGGCCGGCGCCATACCCGCGGTCGGTTCATCCATCAGGAGCAGCCGCGGTTGGTTGGACAGAGCCAGCGCGAGTTCGAGGCGCTTGAGGTCGCCATAGGCCAGCGTGCAACATGCCTGGTCTGCCACCTCGGTCAGTCCAACCCGTTGCAGCAACAAATCGGCCTCCCTGGTGAACACGCCGGACGCGGAGCGAAAGAAGCGCCACATCGCGCGATGGCGTGCGATCAGTGCGGCTCGCGCATTGTCTTTGACCGTCAAGGACCCGAATGTTGCCGCTATCTGGAAGCCGCGTCCGACGCCGAGGCGGCAGATGCGGTCCGGGCTCCACGATGCGATGTTCGTTCCGTCCAACAGGATCTCGCCTCGATCGGGACGGACCTGTCCGCTCAGCATATTGAAGCAGGTGGACTTGCCGGCCCCATTCGGCCCGATGAGCGCAACGACCTCGCCGGCCGCAATGTCGAAAGAGATGCCGGCGACAACCTCGTTGCCGCCAAAGGCCTTCGCCAGATCGCGGACCGACAGCAAGGTCATGGCCGCCAGCGCCGCCGGTTGCCGGCGAGCCCGTCGGGAAAGGCCAACACGAGCGTGACGATCGTCAGCCCGAGCGCCAGCCGCCAAAGCGACGTGGTCTGTAGCAGCAAGTCGTAGAACCCGGTGTAGGCAACGGCGCCGGCGACAGGCCCGATCACTGTGTTGATTCCGCCCAGCAGAACCATCAGCAGGACGTCAACCGATTTCCCGACGGCGATATAGGATGGAAACACGCTGCCGCTGGTGAACGTGAACACACCCCCGGCAAGCCCTGCCGCCGCGCCAGACACCGCGAACGCCACCAGGCGAAGCCGATCGGCTCGCAGTCCGATGGACAGGGCGCGCGGTTCGGAGTCTCGGGCGGCGGTCAGTGCCAGTCCGAACGGAGAACGAGCCACTCGCCGAAGTAGCCATATCGAGGCGGCGGACAGGCTCAACACCCACCAAAAGAACGGGACCGGGCCGGACGGCCAGACGCCCAGAATGCCGTCGTCGCCTCCGGTCAGCCACGTCCATTGGGTCGCCGCGGCCCAGACGATCTGAGCGAACGCCAAGGTCAGCATCGCGAGGTAGACGCCGGACAGCCGCACGACAAACCAGCCGAACGCGAGTGCCACAAGGCCGGCGGTCAACGGGGCAGCCAGCAGAGCCAGCGGCATCGGTGCCGACAGCGTCCGGCTCATCAAGGCCGAGCTATACGCGCCCAACCCAAACCAGGCAGCGTGCCCGAAGCTGATCATGCCGCCGGGACCCATGATCAGATGCAGGCTGCTGGCGAAAAGCGCGGCGATCAGGATCTCCGTCAGCACCGAAAGCCAATATGAGGGCATCCAGAACGGCGCGGTCGCGGCCATGATGACGAGGCCCCAACCGAACGCCTGGATACAGAGCGAAACCGGCCGGACCGGTTTTCCGGATGCCGATACGACGGACATTATCGGGGCGTCACCCAGCAGCCCCCGTGGCCGGACGCTGAGTACGACGGCCATAATAACGAATACCAGCACAAGCGTTGCGCCAGGTATCAGAACGATGCCGAAAGCCTGCAACTCCCCGAACATCAGGCTGGCCAGGAAGGCGCCGGTTACGCTGCCCATGCCGCCCACAACCACGACGACGAATGCCTCGACGATGACAGCAAGGTCCATCTGCGTGTTCGCCGAGGTATCCGGAAGGATCAGCGCTCCGCCCAATCCCGCCAAGCCCGCGCCGAGGGCGAAGACAGACGTGGACAGAATTCGATGATTGACGCCCAGCGCCGCGGCAAGATCGCGATTCTCCGTGCAGGCCCGGATCAGCATGCCGAACCGTGTGCGGTTCAGGAGAAGCAGCAGCACCGCAAGAACCGCCGGGCCGATGGCAATGAGGATCAGGTCGTAAGCCGGGAAATGGCCGCCGAAGATCGTCACGGAACCGCGCAGCCAGGACGCCCGGGGAAGGGCGAGGTCGTTGGGGCCCCAAATCAGTAGCGTAAGATCCTGGATCACCAGCATCACACCGAAGGTCGCCAGCAACTGAAACAGTTCAGGCGCCCGGTATAGCCGCCGCAGCAAGACCGTTTCGATGGCAGCGCCGATGCCGGCTGTCGCCAAAGCTGCGGCGATGACGCCGGCCGCGAACCAGATCGGGTCGTGCGGTATCCGGGTCAGGATGCTCCAGCCGATATAGGCGCCGAGCATGTAGAGGCTGCCATGGGCAAAGTTAACGACGCGTGTGACGCCGAAGATGATCGTCAACCCCGCCGACATCAGGAACAGCGAGGCCGAGCCGGAAAGACCGGTCAGAAACTGGATCGCCAGGAAACGCATTGCGGGAGCAGGCTCCCGGCGTTACCCCGCGCTCGGCCGCAGCGCCCGTACCTCCTGATCGGATGGCAGGTAGGCAGCGCCGTTCGCGTAATGCCAGTCGACCATGATCCCCTTGCCGTCGCGTATCGCGGTCTTGCCGACAAACGTCCCGAGCGTGCCCTGGTGATCGAGCGCCCGGTAGGACGCCGGACCGAACGGCGTCTCGAACGTCGCGCCGCTGAAGCCGTCGATCAGCTTGTCGGCATCGAGTGCGCCGGCACGGCGGATGCCGGCGGCAATCGACTGGATCAGGCTGTAGCCCACGACCGAACCCATACCGGGCACCGCGTTGAACCGCGCCTTATAGGCGGCGATAAATGCCGTGTTCGCGGCCGTGGTGAGCTGCGCCTGTGGATAGCCCGTGACGATCCAGCCCTCCGGAGTCTCATCGCCGAGCGGATCGAGATACTCCGGCTCGCCGGTCAGCACGGAGACGACAGACCGGTTGTCAAACAATCCACGGGTGTTGCCCTGGCGGACAAAGTTCGTCAGGTCCGGGCCGAAGGTGACGTTCAGGATGGCGTCCGGCTGGGCTTCCGCCAAAGCTGCCGCAGTCGCGCCGGCGTCGATTTTCCCCAAGGCCGGCCACTGTTCACCGGCGAATGTCACATCGGGCCGCTTCGCCGAAAGCAGCGCCTTGAACCATTTTACGGTGGACAGACCGTATTCGTAGTTCGGGGCGACGCTGACCCAACGCTTGGCCGGAAGCTTTGCAGCTTCCTCTACCAGCATGGCGGCTTGCATGTAGGTTGAGGGGCGGAGCCGGAAACAATACCGGTTGCCCTTCTGCCAAACCAGCGCATCGGACAGCGGCTCGCCAGCGATGTAGAGGCGCCTGCGCTGCTGCGCGACGTCGGACAGGGCGAGGCCGACATTCGACAGGTATCCCCCGGCCAGGATGTCAACCTTCTGTTCATCCAGCAATTCGCCCGCCAGTCGGACTGCGTCCTGCGGCTTGCCGGTATCGTCCCGGCTGATGATCTCCAGCTTGCGGCCGAGAACGCCGCCGCTTGCGTTGATCCGGTCCATCGCAAGCTGCCAGCCGTTGCGGTATGGCAGGGTGAAGGACGGAATCGCGGAATAGGAATTGATCTCGCCGATGCGGATCGGCGCCGGCTGCGCGCGCACCGAGGCGGGCGCGGCGAGCACCGCGGCAGTTCCCAAAACGGTTCGGCGGGTCAGCATATGCGCGTTCCTGGTCGTGGCGTGACGGCGCAGTGCTTATGGGTGCGGACCGTTTCGCGCAAGCCGCCGCGTTGAGCGCCCGCTCAGACAACCCGTCCGGTTTCCGGCTCCATCAAATGCATCTGGTTGAGGTCCGCGGTCAGCGGCAGCATTTCGTTCGGTTCGGCGTGAGTCGCCGGATCGACCCGCGCGCACACCGGCACCCCATCGACGAAGAAATGCACCATCGTCTCCATGCCCATCGGCTCCACCACGTCCACCGGCAATTCCACGCGGGTCCAGCCGGGCTTGGCCTGGTCGTGGTATTCGAACAGGTGCTCCGGCCGCAGTCCGAGGACCATGCTCCTGTCCTTGAACTTGCCGTAGCGATCCGCCCGGTTCGGCGGGATTGGCAGCATGATCGAGTCCGTCACCCGGACGGCAAGACCGCCATTCGCGCCGTCCTGCACTCGGCACGGCAGGAAGTTCATTGCGGGCGAGCCAATGAAGCCGGCAACAAAGCGCGTGGCGGGACGATGATAAAGCTCCTGCGGCGCCCCGACCTGTTCAATATTGCCGCCGTTCATCACCACCACCCGATCGGCCAAGGTCATGGCTTCGATCTGATCATGCGTCACGTAGACTGTCGTCGTGCGGACGGTCTGGTGGACCTTCTTGATCTCGGTCCGCATCTGCACGCGCAACTTGGCATCCAGATTCGACAACGGCTCATCGAACAGAAACACCTTCGGGTTTCGCACGATCGCCCGGCCCATTGCCACGCGCTGGCGCTGGCCACCGGACAACGCCCGGGGCTTGCGGTCGAGCAATGGCGTGATGTCCAGAATGCGCGCTGCCTCGTCCACGCGACGCGAGATTTCCTGCTTGGGGAATTTGCGCAGCTTCAGTCCGAACGCCATGTTGTCGAAGACGCTCATGTGCGGATACAGAGCGTAGTTCTGGAACACCATCGCGATGTCCCGGTCGCGCGGCGGCACGTCGTTGACGACGTCTCCGTCGATCCAGATTTCGCCCGAGGTGACCTCCTCCAATCCCGCGATCATGCGCAAGGTGGTCGACTTGCCGCAACCCGAAGGTCCGACCAGAACGACGAATTCATGATCCGCTATGTCCAGGTCGATGCCTTTGACCGCCTGGACCCCGGCGTCATACTCCTTGATGACCTTGCGGCACGACACTTCAGCCATGGTTGTTCCGTTCCTCGTTGTTCAGATCAGCCCTTGGTCGCGCCGGCGGTCAGACCCGCCACGTAGTAGTCCATCAGAAATGCATAGATGACGATTGGCGGGAGAGACGCCAGCAGGCAGGCCGCCATGATCTTGCCCCACTGGAACACGTCGCCGCGGATAAGGTCGGAGATGATCCCGACCGTCAGGACCATCTGGTTCGACGTGTAGAGATACGCCAGCGGGTAGAGGAACGCGCCCCAGGAGACGGTGAAAGCGAAGATTGTTGCGGCAATAATGCCGGGCATCGCCACGGGGATGAAGATCTTCCACAGCATTTGCAGATACCCTGCTCCATCGATCAATGCGGCCTCATCGAGTTCCTTTGGAATGGAACTGAAATAGCCGATCATGATCCAGGTACAGAACGGTACTGCGAGTGTCGGATAAAGCAGAACCAGGCACCAGAAATTATTGATCAAGCCGAGTTGGCCGATGATCTGGAACAACGGGATGAACAGCAGCGACGGCGGAACCAGGTAGGTGAGGAATACCCCGGTTGAAAGCGTCTGGCTGCCCCAGAATCCCATGCGCGAAAGGCTGAACGCCGCGAGCACGGAAATTACCATAGAAACGGCCACGGTCAGGATCGTGACGATGACCGAGTTCAGATAATACCGCTGGAAATTCGGATACGTAATCAGATACCAGAAATTCTCCAGCGTCGGATGATGCACCAGCCAGGGGCTGCCGGTTTGCGCCGAGATTTCCGCCGACGACTTCAGGCTGGTCATCAGCGTATAGAACGGCGGCACCAGGAACATCACGACGAACACGCTCAGCGCGATGTAGCTGCCCCACAGCGCCCACATCCGGCTGCGATGCAAACTGTGCTTTCGCTGGGCGGCAACCGCGATGCGGCGTTCGGAGACGGTGGCACTCATGCCGCGATCTCCCTGGTGCGCCGGGTCACTCCGCGCAGCACGAAGAACGCCGCGAAGGCCAAAATCGGGAACATGAACAGGCTGTCGGCCGCGCCGAGCGGTATATCGCCGGACTGAATGCCGATCTGGAAGGCATAGGTGGCGAAGACATGGGTCATGTCCTGCGGGCCGCCGGCGGTCAGGATGCGCACGATGTCGAAGTCGGCAAAGGTAACGATCAGGCTGAACAGCACGGTGATCGAAATGATGTTGCGCATCATCGGCAGCGTGACGAAAAACAGCTTCTGGATCGCGTTGGCTCCATCGATCGAAGCCGCTTCATACAACTGCTCCGGGACGGATTTCAGCGCCGCGAGATACATGATCATAAAGAACGGCGTGCCATACCAGACGTTGACGACGATCGTGCAGAACCGCGCAATCCAGCCGACGCCGAGCCAGGGCACATTGGCGAAACCAAACTGGTTCAGCACCCAGTTGAATGCCGAATAGGACGGGTCGAACATCCACCACCACGTGAGCGTGGACAGCGCCAGCGGGATCACCCAGGGCACCAACAGCAGACCGCGCCAGATCCGCTGGTTCTTGCCGGGGATGTTGTGCATCAGATGCGCCAGGACGAAGCCGATAATGGCTTTCAACACAACCGAGGTGACGGCGAACAGGCAGCTCTGGAAAATAACAAGCTGAAACGTATGCCGCTTGAGCAGGAACTGGAAGTTGCCCAGGCCCACGAACGCCGTCATCTTCTTGTTCAGCATGCTGAGGTAGATCGCATAGAACGCAGGATAGATAACGAACGCTGCGATCAGCAGTATCAGCGGCAGGCACAGCAGAAATCCGGTCGTCGATCGCCTCTGGGCGAACCGCTGCATGGTGTTTCTTCGCGCCCTGACCTGCGCGGGAGCGATAACATCGATCGGAACGCTGGTACCGTCTGCCATTCGTGGAATCTCCCGAAACCTTATCCCGATCAGGCCGAGCCGATCTCCGCCGGCTCTTTGCCTGAGCAGGTCAGCGAGCAAAGCCCTCCAACTCATCCGATGCCCAGGAGACGACCTGGTCGATCGATTGGCCGCTCTTCAGTTTTGCCAGCATCGTCGGCATGGTACCGCGATTGTAGATCTGGACCGCGATTTCGGGGGGCGCCGGCATTGCCGCGATATGCGCCGTCGCCTTGTGGAACGGCCGGATCGGATAATTGTAGACAGTGCCCTTGGGCGGTTCGACTTCCGACCAGATCTTGAAATCCAGCATCGAGGTAAACGGCGGCACGTCGTAGCCGCTAACGACCGTACAGCGTTGCTCCACGGGTTCGCGTTGCAACAGGGCCTCGATCAGCTCCTTGGCGGCGGTCTTGTTGGAACTGAAGGACCAGACGCCCCAGAAATAGGGCAGGTAGGGCACAAAACGGCCTTGCGGACCGGTCGGCGCCGAGAACGTCCAGCAGTCCGCGGCGACTTGCGGTGCATCGCGCTTGGCGACCGCCCAAGCCGAAGGCGGGTTCCAGATCAGGGGGCTCTTGCCGGAGATCAAAGCGCGATTGTTCGACGCGTCGTCATAGCTGACCGCATCGTCCGGCAGCACTTTCACCAGCTTCTGCGCATACTCCAACACGGCCCGGACCTTGTCCGACTTCACTGTGATGTTACCGTCCTTGTCCACCAGTTCGGCGCCGTGGGCGTGGAAAAGGGTACCGGCGAAGTCAACGGAATCCGACGTCTGACCGAGACCAATGGCGAACGGCATACCGGCCTTGGCGCAGGCCTCAGCCGCTTTGTAATGAGCATCCCAGGTCCATGCGTCGGATGCCGCGGTGTGCTCATCCCGGGCGGGATACATGCCGACCACGTCCAGACCGGCTTTTTCCTTGAGGATGCTGATCCGGCCGCATGGGCCTTTATATTGTGTCCCGGAACTTGTGGGTACCGCCAACCACTTGCCATTGACTTTTGCCAAATACTCGCAGACCTGATTCACCTGTCCGTATTTATCTGTCAGCCGCTTCATCACATCATCGATTGGCTCAATCAGATCTGCGTTGTTATGCACTTCCCAGGTCGGAAAGGTCTGGATGTCATGCCCGGTTCTGGCCTGATGCTCGGCTGCGATGGTCAGGATGTTCTTCTGACCATTTGACGTGATGAAATCGGCCTGAATTTCGACCTGGTTCTTTGCCGCCCAGGCGTCGACCTGCTTCTGCATGACGGCGTTGCCCGAGGGCACCCAATGGTCCCAGAACGCGATGGACAGCTTGCCGGCCGCCCGGCCGGAGCGGATATGCACCAAAGGCAGCGCGGCGGACGCGGCGGCAACCTTGAGCGCGCGTCTACGTGTCATCTTGCCAACAGCTTGCGGTTCAGGCGCGGTCACGTGGCGTCCTTTCTGGATTTCCATTGTGATCGGGGCAGCCGGGCGCGGCGCACAGCGAGGTTCGCCCGATGGATGGACAAACGTCCATGCGACCGCGCAGCGTATGCGTCGTGCGGTCTTTCAGTCGAGTGGCGTGAGGCGATCCGGAACCGGCGCGAAGCCGCATCCATGCACGTAATCTCCCGGCCGCGCCGGGTTTGTCCCGGCACCCTCGTGTGATTCTCTGCCGTGTCGGCCGGTTTGTGTGACCTGTCAAGCCGCCCGCAAGCCGGGTCAAAGCAGCATGATGACGCTAACCTTTGGCGCGGCGCGATGCAACGCTAGCGCACGAACCCTTCAAGTTCGCCCTGTGCCCGGGTCCGGACGTCCTTGATCGACTGTCCGCATTGCAGTTTGGCCAACATCGTCGGCAGCGTGGAGCGACTGTTTACCTGCGCTGCCATCTCGGGCGGAGCAAGGGCGACCGCGATGGAGTTTTCCGTCGAATTTTGATACATCGTGCCCCGTTGGCTTGCGCGACCCGTGGTCGCCGAAGCCGACATAGACCTTGGGCACGTGTCTCGCGCGGCCTTTCGGAGCCGCGTGATGGCAAGCTCGAGCGGAGATCCGGCGAGAGACAACAGAATGCCGGTTGGATCGGGCAAACGTGTTGTGGCGGCAGTTCCGGGGGCGGGTATCCCTACAATACGGCGTAGACGATAAAAGCCAGAACCGCGGCGATATAGAGTCCGGCGATGGCCAGCCGCAGCATCCGGCCGCGGCCTCGCAGCAAGCCGGCCGCCACGAACGCGGCCATCGTCGCGCCGCTCAGCACCCTCGCGGTTTGGAGCTGTGCAGGCGTTGCCTGGTCGAAAAGCATGAGTCGTGATCCTGTTCCCCGGACGGCACCGCGGCTCGTTTCGCCCGGATGCCGCATTATCGGTCATTATCCATGAAGCTTTCCAGTCATTTCGCAATCGGTCATGCCGTGGATCGCTAATCGGCTCCTCAACGCTTCAACTTGCGGCGGCGGATGCGCACATGAGGTGCAAACCAGCCGCCCGACCCATCCGGATTGCCGCGAACCGGCCCCGGCGGTAGCGTGCGGCCAATAGAAGGACTTAGGCTGATGACCCTGAAACTCGGTTACAAGGCCTCGGCGGAGCAGTTTGCCCCCCGGCAGCTCTTGGACTTCTCCGTGGCGGCGGAGCAGGCGGGGTTCGACTCCGTATTCGTCAGCGACCATTTCCAGCCCTGGAAGCATACCGACGGCCATGCGCCATCGGCGTTGGCTTGGCTGGGGGCGCTCGGGGCCAGCACGCAGCGCATCGTCATGGGTACCAGCGTCCTGACGCCGACGTTCCGCTACCATCCGTCCGTCGTCGCGCAAGTGTTCGGAACGCTCGGCTCGCTGTTTCCGGGGCGTGTCATTCTCGGCGTCGGCACCGGGGAAGGGCTGAACGAGGTGCCCTCCACCGGCATGGTGTGGCCGGAGATGAAGGAACGCTTCGCCCGCCTGCGGGAAGCGATCAGCCTGATCCGCAAGCTGTGGGCTGAGGATCACGTCACCTTCGCTGGTGAGTACTATCGCACTCAGAACGCCACCATCTACGACAAGCCCGGCGCGTTCCTGCCGATATATGTTGCCGGAGCAGGGCCTCAGATCGCCAAGTATGCCGGGCGCATGGGGGATGGCTTCATCTGCACCAGCGGCAAGGCAAAGGAACTCTATACCGAGACGCTGCTGCCGAACGTGGCCGAGGGGCTGGCATTATCGTCGAAACCTAAGCCCGACTTCGACCGGATGATCGAGATGAAGGTGTCATTCGACACGGACAAGCAGCGTGCGCTGGAAGACACACGCGTCTGGGCGGCGCTGGCGCTGACCCCGGAGGAGAAGACGACGGTGCATGATCCCAGGGAAATGGAGCGCCTCGCCGACGCCCTGCCGATTGAGCGCGCAGCCAGCCGGTGGATCGTCTCGTCCGATCCGGATGAGCATATCGAGACGATCAAGCCATACATCGATATGGGCTTCCGTCATCTGGTGTTTCACGCGCCCGGTAACGATCAGACCCGGTTCCTGAAGATCTACGGGGAGCTGGTGCTGCCGAAGCTGCGCGCCCGCTTCGGGTGACGCGGCGGACGGCCGGGTCCGTGCGATGACCGCTCGACTGGAACTTTTCGCGATCCCGGGCCTGCCGATGGTACGGGCCGGCGACGATCTACCTGCCTTGATTCTGGACGGCCTGGGCCGCGCCGGCGAGACACTGCGTGACCGCGACGTCGTTGTGATCGCACAGAAGATCGTCTCCAAGGCCGAGGGCCGCACGGTCGATCTCGCCGATGTCGTGCCCTCCGCCGCAGCTCTGACCCTGGCCGCGGAGATCGGCAAGGATCCGCGGATCGTGGAGGTCGTGTTGGCGGAGTCGAAGAAAATCGTCCGCAGCCGCCCCAATCTGATGATTATGCAGCACCGGTTGGGGTTCGTGATGGCCAATGCGGGCGTCGATCAATCCAACGTGGCCGAACCCGACGGACGGCATCGCGCGCTGCTGCTGCCCGTGGATCCGGACGGCTCCGCCGAGGCGATCCGCTCCCGCTTGGCAGCACAAGCGGATGTCGGGGTGGTGATCAGTGACAGCTTCGGCCGTCCGTGGCGGCGCGGCACCGCCGGGGTGGCCATCGGCGCGGCCGGCATCCCATCGATTATCGACCTGCGCGGGCAAGCCGACCTGTTCGGCCGTACCCTGGAGGTCAGCATCGTCGGCTTCGCGGACGAGATTGCGGCGGCCGCTTCGTTGTTGCAGGGTCAGGCTGCGGAGGCGCAACCTGTTGTTGTCGTGCGTGGCCTGACGTGGCAGGCCCCGAACGTGCCGGTGGCGGATGTGGTCCGTCCGCCTGAGGAGGATCTTTTCCAGTGATCATCGCTTTGTCCGGCGGGGTGGGGGGCGCGAAGTTGGCCCTCGGTCTGTCGCGCATCATGCCGCCTGAGAATCTGCTGGTCGTCGTCAATACCGGCGACGATTTCGAGCACCTTGGTCTTTCGATCTCGCCGGATATCGACACGGTCGTCTATACGCTGGCTGGCTTGGCGAACCGGGAGGTCGGCTGGGGCCGCCACGACGAGACCTGGTCGTTCATGCAGACGATGGAGGACCTGGGCGGCGAGACCTGGTTCCGCCTCGGCGACCGCGACGTGGCCCTGCATGTCGAGCGGACGAGGCGGCTTCGGCGCGGGGAAAGCCTGTCCGCTGTGACAGCCGATATCTGCAGGCGTCTGGGCGTGGGGCCTCGGGTGGTGCCGATGACGGACGATCCGGTACGGACCCGGCTGCTGACGGAACTCGGGTGGCTGGATTTCCAGGAATATTTCGTCCGGCGGCGCTGCGAGCCGGTCGTAAGCGAGTTGCAATTCCAGGGTGCGGAAGCGGCCACGCCGCATCCGGAGTTTATCGCCGCGCTGGCGGATGAGTCGCTGGAGGCAGTGGTGATCTGTCCGTCCAATCCGTTCATCAGCGTCGAGCCGATACTCGCGGTCCCCGGCGTGCGCGAGGCGCTGTTGGCGTGCAAGGCGCCGATAATCGCGGTGTCGCCGATCATCGCGGGCCGCGCGGTGAAGGGGCCGACGGCGAAGATGATGACGGAACTGGGTCTCGACCCCTCGGCCGGCACGGTGGCGCAGCGCTATGCGGCGCTGCTGGACGGCTATGTGATCGACCATGCCGACATGTCGGAGGTGGTCTCGATCGATGCGCGGGTGACGCTGGCGCAGACGCTGATGACGACGATGGAGGACCGGGAGGCGCTGGCCCGCATCGTCGTGGAAGCGGCGGCGACTCTACGGCGGCGGGAAATGCACGGTTTGCGGCACCGCGGCCTGAGATGATCGACGTTTGGGCGGCCGTCCCGGTGAAAGCGTTTACCGGGGCTAAGTCTCGCACGGGTTCGGTCCTGACGCCGTTGCAGCGGGAGGTGCTGGCGGCAACGATGCTGGAGGATGTGCTGGCCGCTTTGTCAGCTGCCGAGCGTCTGGCCGGGATTATGGTCAATACGATCGATCCGGTGGCGGCTGCCTTGGCTGAGCGATACGGCGCACGGGTCGTGACCGAGGGCGCCTTGGATGGCCACACCGGAGCGGTCAATGGAATGGGCCGGGTGCTGGCGGCCGAGGGCAAAGGCGCTTTGTTGACGGTGCCGGGCGATATTCCGCGGGTGACCTCGGCGGAGATAGATGCGGTCGTGTCATCGTGCCGCCCGCCGCCGTCGTTCACGATCGTGCCGGCGCACGACGAACTCGGTTCAAACGCGGTGTTGTGCGCTCCGCCGTTTTCAGTCCCCCTGCGGTTTGGCGATGACAGTTACTTTCCGCATCTGATGGCGGCCCGGGCGCACGGGATCGAGCCGACGATCGTCCGGTTGCCGGGTATCGGCCTGGACATCGATCACCCGGCCGATTTGCGCGCGTTCATGGCTGCGAAGCCGCGGATGCCGACGCGCACCTTGGCCCTGCTGGAGCGCTTCGGATTTTAGGCTGTCGTTACAGCAATTCGGCCAGATGCAAGGCATGGCCGAAGCGGCGCGACGCTTCCCGCGGGTCGCCGTATTTGCGGTGCATCGCGGTGTGGTAGACTGCGGCCAATAACAGCCTGTCGCGATCCGGTTGCCGGTTGGTGTCGAAATCCATCAGCATGCATTGGGCGATTTCCTGGTTGTGCGGGTCGTTGCCGAGCTTGCAGGCTGCCAGGGCGATCCGCTGCATCAGGTGGTCGCGTTCGGCCACGTTGTTGCAGTATGCTTGCGTCCAACCGATGGCTTCGTCGCCGTTCAACGCGCAGATCGACGCATCCACACGGTCCAGAAGCTGGTGCGCACTCAGGGAACCGGCGCCTGAAGGAACCTGCAGCGAAACGGGGTGGACTTCGCCGATGCCCTGCTGATGACAGGCGACGCGGTTGGCGAACATTGCGGCGATGTATAGCAAGCGCAGCCGGCGCGGATGATCGAACGTGTCATAGAACCAGGCGAGCGTGTTTTGGTACTCGTAGCAATGATGCGGCATGTTGAACGCGGCCGGGTCGCGGGTTTCCAGGACGATCTGCGCCACGGCAACCTGGATCACGTCGAGGATGCGGCGCGGGTCCTTGCCGGATTTCAACAGCTTCGTCACCGCTTCCAGGGTTTCAACTTCGCCGTTGCGCAGGATCGCTGTATTCAGGTCCGCGGCTTCCTGCCGGTTCACCGTTTCGTTGTTGCGCAGCATCGACAGCTCGGCTTCGCTGACGCCGCTGTACGGGACGGCGTGCAACGCTTCGCCCTCGATCATCATCTTGATGTAGTTGCAGGCGACTTCGTAGGTCGAATACCAGCGCGGCCCGACGGCGATATCCAGCGCCCCGGCATAGATCACGTTGTGCGCGTGGTCCCACCCGACGGCATTGCCGAGTTCGACCGTCGAGCGGGCGCGATAGGCCTTGTGCCCGGTGGTATAGGAACGGTTATGCAACAGCCGATCCTGAACGTCGATCAGGCCGGCGAAGCAGAGTTCCGCCAGGACGTCGTTTCGTTCGGCGGGGTTCTGCATCAGGCCGAGAAACAGGCGGTAGGCGTCGAGCACGTTGCCACGATGCACGTGGGTCATCCAGGTGTTCAGCCGTTCGTTCAGCGGCCCCTTTTGCAGCAGCGGCCGCTGGTCCGGCCAGTAGATGACGGGGGGCGGAGGCGCCTCGACCGCGGTGCTGTCGCCGCGGTGACGCGTGTAATGTCCGGGCGCCCTGTTGAGCTTCTGGTTCCAGATATCCAGGCCGGTCGGGAGATACCATATCGTCTGCGCCATCGGCAGCATCGCCAGATGCGGCGGCAGCATGCGGTTCAGGTTGATCGTTGCCCGCGCGCTGAGCAGGCAGTGATCGTTATTGACGAAATTCGGATATCCGTCGTCGATGCGCTCATGATACGGGACGTGGGTGTATGGGGCGTGGATGCGGACGCCTTCAGCGACGATTTCGTTCAGCGGCCGGTTGGCACGGACGAGTTCGTAGAAGACATCGCTGGCGCCTTTCTGATCGCGCATCAGGCAGCGGTCCTCGAGCCTTTCGTAAAGGCCCCGGACGACGCTGCATTTGCGATCGGGGTCGCTGGTCGCATCCATGCCGGTTTCCTCCCGCTGTTTCTCGATCCTAGGCACGGGACGAAGGCGGCGACAACCTTCCAAACCGGGCCATGACGAAGAGTATTGCGACAAAGTAACAAAATCGGGTAGACGCTCGTTTCGCATCCACCTTGGCTGGCATCAGAGCTACACCGCCGCCACGGTCCTGCCGATCGGCGTGCGGCAATATCCGCCGGACTAATCGGCGAGTGCCGCGCGTATCGCCGCCAACGCCTCGTCCGCTTTCGCGCCGTCCGGTCCGCCCGCCTGAGCCAGGTCCGGCCGCCCACCGCCGCCTTTCCCGCCAACAGCCGCGGATGCCGCGCGCACGAGATCGACCGCGCTGATCCGCCCGGTCAAATCGGCCGATACCGCGACGACGATGCTAGCCTTGCCCTCCGCCGTGGAGACCAGCGCCACGACGCCGGACTCCTGCTGCTTGCCGATGGCGTCGGCAAGGCCCTTGAGGTCCTTCGCAGGCACCTCGCCCAAATTGCGGGCGGTCAGCTTGATCCCGCCGATGTCCTCGGCCGCCGCCGCTCCGCCGCCGGTGGCGACTTTCTTCTGCAACTCCGCAACCTGAGCTTGCAGTCTGCGCCGATCCTCCAGCAGTGCTGCGATCCGGTCCGGCACTTCGGCCGGAGCGGCCCGCAATGCGCCCGCCGCGTCGTTCAGCCGGGCTTGGATCTCGGCCACGGCGGACTCCGCCGAGGCGCCGGTCACTGCCTCGATCCTACGCACTCCAGCGGCGACCGCCGCTTCGCCGACGATGCGGAAATAGCCGATATCGCCGGTGCGGCGGACATGCGTGCCGCCGCACAGTTCGATCGACCAGGCCGGCTTGTTGCCATCCGGCTCGCCCATCGCCACCACCCGCACCTCGTCGCCATATTTCTCGCCGAACAGCGCCATCGCGCCGTGTTCCACCGCTGCCTCCGGCGTCATCAGGCGGGTGGTGACCTCGGAGTTCTCACGGATGCGGGCGTTTACCTCCGCCTCCACCCAGTGCAGTTCATCCGCCGTTATCGGCCGCGGCTGGGAGACGTCGAAGCGCAGCCGATCGGGAGCGTTCAGGCTGCCTTTTTGCTGCACATGGGTGCCAAGCTTGCGGCGCAGCGCCTCATGCAGCAGGTGCGTGGCGGAGTGATGCGCGCGGATCGCCCCACGCCGCGCGTGATCGACCGTAGCGACCACGGGGATGCCGGGCTTCGCGACACCGGATTCGACACGGCCAAGATGCACGAACAGGTCGCCCAGCTTCTTCTGCGTATCGGTCACCTTGATCACCAGACCATCCGGCCCGGAGATCACGCCGGTATCGCCGACCTGGCCGCCGCTTTCGCCGTAGAAGGGCGTCTGATTCAGCACGATGGCGACATCCGTCCCGGCCGCGGCCTCATTCGCCGGGGCATTGCCGACGACGACAGCGAGGATCTCGCCCTCGGCGCTTTCCGTGGCGTAGCCCAGGAACTCCGACCCGCCGGCCTTTTCCTTGATCTCGAACCACACCTTCTCGGTCGCGGCGTCGCCCGAACCGGCCCAGGCGGCGCGGGCGCGGGTGCGCTGCTCCTGCATCGATGCCTCAAAGCCAACCATGTCCACAGTGCGGCCTTGTTCGCGCAACGCGTCCTGCGTCAGGTCGATCGGGAACCCGTAGGTATCATACAGCTTGAACGCGACGGGGCCGGGCAGGGCCTCGCGATCGCCCAGGCGGCTGGTTTCGTCCGCCAGCAGGTTCAGGCCGCGCTCCAGCAGCACCTTGAAGCGGGTCTCCTCCAGCAGCAGCGTCTCTTCGATCAGCGTCTCGGCGCGGCCTAGTTCGGGGTAGGCGGCGCCCATCTGGCGGATCAGCGCCGGCACCAGCCGGTGCATCAGCGGCTCCCTGGCGCCCAGCATGGTGGCATGCCGCATGGCGCGGCGCATGATGCGGCGCAGCACATAGCCGCGGCCCTCGTTCGACGGCAGCACCCCATCCGCCATCAAAAACGAGCAACTCCGCAGGTGATCGGCGATCACCCGGTGGCTGACCTTGAAGGGACCGTCCGGGTCCTGCCCGGTCGCCTCGGCGCTGGCCAGGATGATCGCGCGGAAGATGTCGATGTCGTAGTTGTCGTGCTTGCCTTGCAGGATGGCGGCGATACGCTCCAGCCCCATGCCGGTGTCGATCGATGGGCGCGGCAGCGGCACGCGGGTGCCGGGCGGACCTTCCTCGTACTGCATGAATACGAGGTTCCAGATCTCGATGAACCGGTCACCGTCCTCACCAGGGCTGCCGGGCGGCCCGCCGGGGATGTGGTCGCCGTGGTCGTAGAAGATCTCGCTGCACGGGCCGCACGGGCCGGTGTCGCCCATGCGCCAGAAATTGTCGGAGGTGGGGATGCGGATGATGCGATCGTCCGGCAGGCCCGCGAGCTTCTTCCAGATCGCGGCGGCATCGTCGTCCTCGGCATAGACGGTGACCAGCAGGCGGTCCTTTGGCAGGCCGTAGTCCTTGGTCACCAGGTCCCAGGCGTAGGGGATGGCGAGGTCCTTGAAATAGTCGCCGAAGCTGAAGTTCCCCAGCATCTCGAAGAAAGTGTGATGGCGGGCGGTGTAGCCGACGTTGTCCAGGTCGTTGTGCTTGCCCCCGGCGCGGACGCATTTCTGCGAGGTGGTGGCGCGGACGTAGGGCCGCTTCTCCTGCCCGGTGAAGACATTCTTGAACTGCACCATGCCGGCGTTGGTGAACATCAGCGTCGGGTCGTTGCGCGGCACCAGCGGGGAACTGGCGACCGGCGTGTGGCCGTGGCGGGCGAAGTAGTCCAGGAAGGCGGCGCGGATGTCGTTGCTGCTGGCCATGGGCGTCAGGTTTGTCCCGGAATGTCAAGCAAGAGGGTTGCAGGTAGCGCATGGATGGCTGTCTGTCACGGGTGGTGCTGCGGCCGTGGCGGGAGGCTCGTTTTCCGGTGGCATACAGCGGCCCCGCGCCCTATTTTCCGGCGTCGATGACGTGTCGTCATGGACGAAGGACTGGATGCCGCCCCGCCTGCAAAGGCGAAGCGGTGGATCGATCGCGTTGTTTCAGCCAACCTCCCAGCCATTGCCCGGGGATACGGGCTTACCATCACGTCAACAGGAGGCTCATCGTGGACGGGGCGCCGGACGGATTTCGGCCTGACGACGCCGCGCTGGTGCCGGCGGCGCTGCCGGACCCGGTTGTCGCCTTTTTCAATCCGCGGCGGGTCATCCTGTTCGGCTCGGCGGCGCGGGGGCTGGCGGGCCCCGACAGCGACATCGATCTCCTTGTCGTGGTAGACGATGACATGCCGGCCGATCGGCTCACCTTGAGGGCCGGCTTTGAGGCTCGCCGATCCTACCGGCAGCCGGCGGATGTCATCCCGGTGCGTGAAAGTACCTTCCGGGAAACAGCCGGTATCGCCGGCACCCTCTCAAGGGCGGCCATCCTGGACGGACTCGTTGTGTATGAGCGACCCTGACCAGGGGCCTCGCTGGCGCCGGGTCGCGGCTTGGATTCGACACGCCGAGGACGATGCCCGCATCGCCCTCGATCCACCCGCGCCGATCGGCACCCGTCGTCAGAAGTAGCGATGGTAGCCATACGGGCCGGAGGACGTGTTCGAGTTGGCCCAGTAATCATCCTCGGTGACCGTCACCGCATCGGCCGACGCCGAAACACTGCCATAGGCCTCCTGCGCGTAGGCGGGAACGCCCTGGCCGCCGCTCGTCTCCATGCCGATGGTCATGGCGCTGGACAGGCTGGCAGCCGAGCCGTTGGCATAGCTCGCGCTGGCGTCCTGAAACACAATCGGCGTGTTGAAGAAGTCGGCGAGCAGCGGTTGATACGCCGAAAACCCGTTCGACCACTCGGGCGTCTCGACCACCCATTCAGCCGAGTTCCCCGTCAGGCTGGTCCCGTGCTGCGCGGTCAGGCTGGTCTGGTAGGTCTGGCCCGTGGTCTCGTCGTCATACAGGAAGGTCGCCTTGGTGGCGCCCGCGCCGGTCGTCTCGACGGTGATCTTGACGGTGTCGCCCGCATCGACCTTGAAGGCCGACGACGAGATGGTGTTGCTGCCCGCCGGGTACCATTCGTCCCAGGCCGAGATGCTGACGCTCGCCTGTCCGTTGGCGCCGGTCGTCACCGTTTCCTGGATGCCGGCCTGGCAGACGTCATTCGAGTTGTAGCCATCCAGCCCGACCCATGAGGCAACATCCGTCGTCGTCACGCCACGGACGGGCACCTGCGAGACGGTAGGCACCTTCCATACGGCGGATACCGAGCTGAAGCTCTTGCCGGAGGCGGCCTGGATGACCGCTCCGGACCAGTTGGTGGAGGTTACGTTCGTCGATGTCGTCATGGCGGCTTTCCTCGAAATATCAAGCTAATGACGGGATTGCTGACGCCGGCTTTGGTCATGGTCCTGACCTGTTCAGTTCTGTTACGGCGGGTGACAGTGCGGATTCCGATTGCACTGTCCGCTGTCAGGTCGAACGCGTTACCCGCCGCGATTCCTGCGGTTTGTCGCGGCAACAATGCTTGTGTGTTCGCACGCAACATGAAGCAAATCCCGAAACGTAATTTGCATTGTCTCGACTTATTGCGTCTATATATGCGATGTCAAGTACTATATCAGAATGTAACCGCGCTCGATGTCGGCACTTAACCCCAAAATGCAGTGCCTGACAGACCTGCTCGGCCCGGTTCACGGGCTCGTCCTGCCGCACGAAACGACAGCACTGTGTGGCTGAATTTACCGGTACTGCCGCGCTCCGATTGAGGCCGTTGGGGCGGGGTGCCAGGAACCGCGATCAACCCCGGCCGGCACGCTCCGCAGAATGCTTACGAGTTAAGGATCAGTCCAACGCGATGGGTTTAGCTTGGCCGCGCGCGGACATCGCGCCGATGCGTCAGGACCGTATCTCGCGCTCGCGAAAGGGTGCTGGCAGAATGGGTTCGTTATGGAACGGGATGGCCTACCTTCCGTTTGACGGCCAAGCGAACTCTGAAGGAGAACCCCCATGGCGTTCACCAATGACACGCGTAACAAGCTCGACGATGCACAGGCCCAGATCGCCCGGCTGCGAGATCAGGTCGAGGCTCTGATGAAGGACCGGGTGTCGCCCGCGATGTCGGATTTCGCCGGCCGGGCGGAATCCGCGGTTCATAGTGCGTCCGGAGTCGTGCGGGACCAGGCTCAGGCCGTCTCCGGCCAGGTGAAAGAGCAGCCGCTGATCGCGCTGCTGATCGCCGCCACGGTCGGGTGGATCATCGGCCGCGTGATGCGCTGACCGATGCGTCCCGTCCGGCTTGCGCGGATAGCGGCGGAGGCCGAGGGCGTTCGCCTGCGCGGCCTGGCCACCCGGATCGCCACCCGGGTGGTTCTGGCCGTCGTGGCGCTCGTGTTCATTATCGGCGCTATCGTGTTCGCGCATGTCGCGGCGTGGTATGAGATCCGCGCCGGCCTGGACCAGACGTTTCTCATTACGACCGGCATCATGGGCGGGGCCGACCTGCTCATCGCTATCATATTGGGACTTTTGGCCAGCCGCTCACGTCCGAGCCGGGTTGAGCGCGAAGCGCTCGAAGTTCGGCGCCAGGCGATCCAGGGCATCTCCGGCACGCTCAGCGTCACTCAGATGCTGATCCCGGCCCTGCGCCTGATGGCCAACATGCGGCGGGCAAGGCGGCGCCGCTGACCGCCACACGTTGTCGGGACTACTAATGGCGCTGCCGCACTTCACAGTGCAAAATCCCCCGCATGACCTTGCCGCGCTGCCCCTGGGCCGAAACCGCTGACGTCGTGATGCAAGCCTATCACGACACCGAATGGGGTGTGCCGCAGCATGACGACCGGGCGCTCTTCGAACTGCTGAGCCTTGAAGGCGCCCAGGCAGGGTTGTCCTGGCGCACCGTCCTCGCCCGCCGCGACGCCTACCGAGCCGCCTATCACGGTTTCGACATCGATCGGGTCGCCGCGATGACCGATACCGAACTGGAAGCGCTGTTGGCGGAGTCGCCGCTTATCCGCAACCGGCTGAAGATTTTCTCCGTCCGCGGCAACGCCATCGTCGCACGGGATGTGGTTGGGCGCCACGGCAGCCTTGACAGCTACCTGTGGTCCTTCGTTGCGAACGCACCGATCCGTAACGCCTGGACCGAGCGGGGGCAGGTTCCGGCGACCACACCTGTGTCCGACATCATGAGCAAGGCTCTGAAGAAAGCCGGCTTCCGCTTCGTCGGCTCGACAATCTGTTACGCGTTCATGCAGGCCTCCGGGATGGTGGACGACCACCTTGTCACCTGCTTCCGCCATGTCCGGGATGTGCGCTGATGGAGCAGTCACGTCAGCCCGATCCGGCGGATGCCATCGGTTTCCCGGAGCGCACCACCTGCATTCGCCGCGCCGCTGCCCGGTTGTGCCTGCGGCTGGGCTGGGCGCCTTTGCACGAGGTCAGGTTGGCAAACGGACGGCGCGCCGACATCCTGGCGTTGCAGCCCGGCGGCGGTTTCGTCTGTATCGAGGTGAAATCGGGGCTGCGCGACTACATGGCGGACGATAAGTGGACGCAGTATCAACCGTTCTGCGATCAATTCTTCTTTGCCGTCGATACCGATTTCCCACGCCTGGTTCTCCCGCCCGATATCGGCCTGATCGTCTGCGCCGGACTGGAAGCGGACGTGCTTCGTGAGCAGGTTCCCGTTCGCCTGGGGGCAGCCCGGCGCAAGGCAATGCTGGAGCGCTTTGCCTGGCTCGCCGCCTGTAGGTTGGCGGCCCTGGAGGATCCGATGGGCGTGGCCAACCTGGCGTCGGGCTTGAATGAGTACTGACCGCCCTACCGCGCGGCGGAGGTCGATCCCGCCGGGGCACGCTCCGGCAACCAGACATCGGTCCAGCCCGATCCTCCGGCGTCCGGATTGTTCGTCCTGACCTCGGTCTTGCCGGGACTTTTCCGCTGAATCACCGTGATCGGCGTGGCCACCCGCATGATCTGGCAGCCGATGGGACCGCTGACGGGCTCGCCGCGATGGCGCGCGGCGAGTCGTTCAAGGTCGTCCTCGGTGCGGCACAGCGCCGCGCCCGGGTCCAGCCGTGGCCAGGCCTGGAGTGGCCCCCTCACCTCCGGCGGCCCGGGCGGGGGCTTCTTGGGCAGGAAGCCAGGCCCGCTGAATTTGATGTTGCTGTCCGACGGAGGAGGTTGCTGCGCCATCGCGCCGGTTACGATAGCCGGCACGCCCGCAATGGCGGCGGCGAACAGGAAACTTTTCAGCGACATCATCGTCTTGTCCGATCGTCCCAACGGCCGTGTCTATGCGTCCAACCGCCGCGGCGGGCAACCCGTCGCCGATTGATTAAAGGCCGGGAATCTCCAAGGCTGATCGCCTCAGCGCCCCCGGGTCCGGCTTCGGCCGATACGATACCTTGCGCAACGATCACTCGCCTGAACACCCAGCACACAACCCCTCCGCCTCGATCGTCGCCTTCCCCAGCCTGAACCCCAGCCGCTTCGCCGCATCCTCCAGCGCGTGCGCCAGTTCGTGGTCTTCCAGTTCCGCCACCTTCCCGCATGACCGGCAGATGAAGAACTGCGCAGCGTGATCGTGGTCCTCATCAGCGATGCAGCCGACGAACGCGGACAGCCGCTCCAGCTTGTGCACCAGCCCCTGATCGAGCAGGAACTCCAGCGCCCGATACACCGTGGGGGGTGCAGCACCGTGCCTTGTGCTGCGCAACTGGTCCAGCAGATCGTACGCCCCCGTCGGCGCCTCGCGGTCCAGGATCAGCCCCAGCACCTGGCGGCGCAAATCGGTCAGCCGCGCGCCGCGGCCTTCGCAGATCACGCTGGCGCGGGTCAGCAATGTCTCGGTTCGGGGGGAGAACCCCATGCACGACTCCTTGGCGGCGGGCGGGCGCCACGCCTAGATATCATCCATGAACCAAACTGACACGCAAGCAGATGCCGTAATGGCGGCGATCGCCTTCGACGCCAACGGCCTGGTCCCCGCCATCGCGCAACAGCACGACACCGGCGAGGTGCTGATGATGGCCTGGATGAATGCCGACGCCGTGCGAGAAACGCTGGCGACCGGCCGCGTCTGCTACTTCAGCCGCAGCCGCAACCGGCTGTGGCGCAAGGGCGAGTCCTCCGGCCAGACCCAGCATTTGAAGGATTTCCGCATCGACTGCGACGGCGACACGCTGCTGTTGCTTGTGCAGCAGGACGGCGTCGCCTGTCACACCGGCCGCCGCAATTGCTTCTTCCGCGCAGTGCGCGACAGCGGACTGGCCGAGATCGCCGCGCCCGAAGTATCTCCGGAAACGCTCTACGGTCACGGGCATGGCTGAAACAACCCCGGTCACGGTGCTGACCGGCTTCCTCGGCGCCGGCAAAACGACCCTGCTGAACCATCTTCTACGGCGGCCCGAACTGGCCCGAACTGCCGTTCTGGTCAACGAGTTCGGGGATATCGGTCTCGACCACCTGCTGGTGGAGAAGCTCGACGGCACGACGGTGTTGCTCAACTCCGGCTGCCTGTGCTGCACGGTGCGTGGCGACCTGGCGCGGGTGCTGCGGGAGATGCTGCCGCGCGCCCGGCGGGACGAGATCGGCCGGATCGTCATCGAGACGACCGGACTGGCCGATCCGGTGCCGATAGTGGCGACGCTGCTGAGCGATCCGGTAGCGGCCTCGGCCTATCGGCTGGATGAGATCGTGACCGTGATCGACGCGGTCAACGGCGAATCCCACCTGGACACGCATGAGGAAGCAGTCCGCCAGGTCGCCGTGGCGGACCGGATCATCGTCAGCAAGGCCGATCTGGCTGATCCGGCGGGATTGCGGAGCAGGCTGCGGCGGCTCAATCCTGGAGCGGCGGTGGTGGAGAGCGCGCATGGCGCGGTGGATCCCGCGTTCGTGCTGAACGCCGGTCTGTTCGATCCTTCCGCCAAATCATCGGACGTCCGCGGATGGCTCGATGCGGCCGCGTTCGAGACCGGACACGGTCACCATCACCATGACCCCAACCGCCACGACGCCCGAATTGCCGCGTACTGTGTAACGTTTGATCAACCACTCGACTGGCCGGCCCTCGCCATGTGGCTGGACATGATGGTTGCGTCGCAGGGTGAGCGCCTGTTGCGGATAAAAGGCATCCTGAATGTAAAGGGTCAGGAACGGCCGATCGTGTTTCACGCCGTGCAGCACCTGATACACCCGACGGTAAAGCTCAGGGGATGGCCCGACGGCGACCCTCGGACCAGCCGGCTGGTGTTCATCACCCGCGACCTTCCGCGCGCCGTGATCGAGGATGGACTCAGGGCGTTTCAGAACGCCGCCTGAGTCCGATCCTCTATCAAGGGCCGTATATCGGCGCGGGCGCGCTGATATGCGCCGGCTGGTTCGGCACGCATTGGAAACTTGCCGGATCGTTGACGTCCCCGGAACCACTGTACGCCGCGTGGTTCGGATACTGGCAGAGCGGCCGCTGCGACGCGATCCCCTGCGCCGGCACATCGTTGACGTATTTTGTGGCGATGATCCGGCTCGGCGCGACGCCATTCTCTACCCAGGCGACCAGCGCGGCCAATGCGTCGTCGGTCGGGTCGCCCGGGTTCGGCGGCAGAAGCTGATCCTGTCCGCCGAACACATTCGGCCCGGGGCCTCCATCGCAGTGCCACATGCCCGGCGCCATGAACAGCCGCGCGTAATCGGACGGATCGCGCCCATCGGTCCGTTTCAGCGCTCGCCAGTAGTCGATCGCTGCGAAGCCCGGGATCAGCGGGTCGGCCCAACCCTGATACAGCACCAGCTTGCCCCCGTTCCCCCGGAACCCGGTTAGATCGGTGCTGGTGGCGTTCAGGACCTGCTCAAACGTCGCGTCGCCCACCGGGGTCGTGTCGATCGCGTTGATCTCTGCCGACAGCATTGCGGAGGGGTCGGAGGCATCGGCGAAGAAGTCCTGCCAGCTCCATTCCGGCCCCAGCGCCCAGAATATCAGGCCATCGAACGCCGGCTCGGGCCCTGATTGGCCCCAAACTATGCCGAGATTGCCGAAGGGATTGGCCGCCGTCAGCGGCACCGGTGTCTCGCTGCTGCGCAGGAAGCCGGGCTGGAGCTGCCGCCCACGGTCATCCACCGGACCCTGCCAGATCGCGTTCATGGCATTCGCCTGGTCAGGCACGAGGCAGGTGCATGAGGCCGCATTCGGGTCGGTGCATGGCACGTCGGTCGAGGCGCCGGTGCATTGCAGCGTTCTGGCATCGAAGCGGCAGATTGCAGGCTGGGTCAGGAAGCCCTCGCCGGCCAGTCCGCCATCATGACCGCCGCATTTCGCCAGATCGGCTGCGTTGATCAACGACAACGCCGGTATGGTCAGCAGGCTGGATGTTGATGCATGCGTCCAGGCGTAAGGCCAGGACCCGGACATGTGCAGATGGGTCCGGTCGTATGCAGGTGCGCCGGCGAGGATGCCGCTGTAATCGTCCGGGAAGCGTTGCGCCTCCATCAGCGACTGCTGCCCGCCGGTCGAGCAGCCGGCGAAATAAGCGTGATGCTCGGGCTGCCCGTAGAAGGCCGCGACCACCTGCTTGGCCGCAACGGTCATCAGATGCGTCGCGCGATAGCCGAAATCCTTGATCGAATCCGGATGCCCGTACAATCCGGCCGGCGGCCCGCCAAGCCCGGTGCGGCCACCACAATACAGGGAGTTGCACTTGTACAGCACGCCGGTGCCCATGTCGGTGTTGGCGACCGCAAAGCCCTCCAGCAGGCCGCCTTCGAGCGCGGTCGTGCTGATCGTGCCCGCGAAACCCCCATTGCCGGTGCCCAGATATCGCCCGTTCCACCCGGATTCCGGCAGCCAGACCTCCACTAAAATCTGGGATTCAGCAGGATTCCCGGTGGAGGAGATGTCCAGCGCCACCCGGCAAAACGGTGGCAATCCGGTGATGGGCGTGGTTGACCCGGCCGGCGTGTAGCTGCCCGAGGTGATGTCCTGCACTGTCGCCGGACCGGCCAATGCGGCGCCGTTGTCGAAGGTCAGGGACAGTGTTTGGGCGAGATCCGAGCATTGGCTCGCCGCTGCCGGGGCGGCATAAGCGCCGACCCAGAGCAGGAACGTGAATGCCGCGATGAAAATCGCAGCGAACCTGGATCGATCTTCCGCGCGCCGATCGCTCACGATACGTTTCCCCCTGCTTTTTTCCGGACAAGCGCATAATTTGACAAAATCACATTCCTGGCCGGCCCTTCCGGAGATCCGGGCTTGACGTGAACCCACTTTGTCGAATCGATAGGCCTCCACCGATTCGAGCGCGTGGGAAGGCGAAATGAAGCAAC